>Ga0247727_10008195_pt1 | contig 19504 bp, 9 predicted proteins | sample WisWelCaveWW1625_FD_202498 | JGI IMG/M metagenome (GOLD analysis project Ga0247727, IMG submission 202498) | Biofilm microbial communities from Wishing Well Cave, Virginia, United States - WW16-25 | ecosystem: Environmental > Aquatic > Deep subsurface > Groundwater > Cave microbial mat | place... | reverse complement strand
GCTATCCCGCAGGCTGGGAAATTGACGATATGCCCTTCAACCACGGCGCCGCGGTCAGCGCCCTGGCCGTCAACGACAACACTCTGGTCGTCGAAGTGCATCCTGGCGCCGCCGTCGGCGAACCGGCTTGGCTGATCGTGGACCCGTGGTCGGGCTATTACAGCTTTGAGAACCAAATCGAAACCGTTGCCTCGGCTCCCGAAGCAGGCCCTGCCGCGCGGATCCGCATACGGCGCGAGCCCGGCTCGCGCCGCATCGTTCTCCGCGGCTCGATCGCTCTGGGCAGCGACCGCGAAACCCTGTCCGTGGGCATCGAAGAACCCGCCGAGCACGCCTCCGTTCTCTTTCGCCGCCTTCTCGAGGCCCGCGGCGTGCGCATCTTTGGTCAGGCACGCGCTCGCCACGCCGCCGATCCCGCCGCACAGCAAGCCGCCGGCGACGCCATCGAACAGGCGATTGCCGTGGGCGAGCCGCCGCACGTTTTTGCAGACCACGAATCCCTGCCTCTTCTCGAATCCATCCGCGTCATCAACAAGGTCAGCCAGAATCTCCACACCGAGCTGCTGCTGCGCGCCGTTGGTCGCGAGCGCCTCCGCGACGGCAGCACCGAGGCCGGCTTGCGTTTTGCTCAGGAGTTGTTTGCAACCATGGGCATTGCCGAGCGCGACGTCGTGCTCTACGACGGCTCCGGCCTTTCGCGTCACAACCTGATCACTCCTCAGGCCACCGTCAAGTTATTGCAGTGGGTGGCGCAGCAGCCCTGGGCGGCGTCTTACCGCGAGACCCTCCCGGTTTCCGGCCAGGACGGCACGCTCACCCGCCGCATGAGCGGCACTTCGGCTGCGGGCCGCGTCTCGGCCAAGACCGGCACTCTCGAATCCGTGAACGCCCTCTCCGGCTACGCCACATCCCTTCACGGCAGCGAGCTCATTTTTTCGATGTTTGGCAACTCCCACAACCTCCGCGGCGGCGACGCCACCGCGGTCCTCGACGCCCTCTGCGTGGCAATGGTGGAGGAGTTCGGCGCGCCTCCGCCCCCTCGCAAGCGCCGGTAGGGGCGCTGCTTGCCGCGCCCCGGGAGAGGCTTTTTCTTTGGATCTGCGAGAAATCCAGGCTAGCCACGTCGGCCTCGCTCCATTCACTCTTCCATGCTCACCCTGCTGGCGTCACTTCCTCTCCGAATTTCTTCCCCAGGGCCCTTAAATAGTCCTCTATGGTTGCAGAATACCCGAATACGAAATGTGCCATAAACCGGAAGACCGGCGAGCGGATTTCTCCGTTCTCCGTGATGCGCAGCGTGGTGACGCCGTCCGCTGCCGCGAGTTCATAGGTCCACGTTCCGCCGAAGGGCAGTTCTTCCGTGGCGATGCGCATCACCAGTCTTCGCGGCGGCGTCATCTCCGTGGCTTCGAGAGGCAGGTCCCCGAAGTCCAGCGTCTCCACCCACCCGGGCATCCCGTTCTTTTCCGGCAATCGCCGGACCGCTTTCACGTCTGTGCGCCACTGCGGCATCTTCTCCGCCTCGGTAATTGCCTGCCAGATGGCCTCCGGCGACTGCTTGTACCGCGCCTGCCGCGTTGCCGTATGCTCCTTCGGCAGCAGCGCCCCGATTCCCAGCACCACCGCCATCAGCCCTGCCAGTATCCCCGCCCCGATCAGCAGCTTTTTCTTCATCCACCCCTCCCTCTGCTTGTCTCTAACCTCTAACCTCGATCCTCCGCTCCCCCAGTGTACAATTTCCCGGCCTGATGGAAGGTGCCCTCCAGCGCGGCGTCAACTGGCGCGAACTCTTTGCCCGCCCGGGTTTTCGGTGGCTGTTCCTCGCCACGTATGCCTCCCTTTTCGGCACCGGCATGCACTACGCCGGCGTCACCTGGTGGGTGCAGGAGCAGACCCATTCAAACGTCCAGGTCAGCTTCATCGTTATCCTGGTCACGGTCCCCGGCTTGTTTGTCCCTCCATTCGGCGGCGTGCTGATTGACCGCGTGGATCGCCGCTACCTGGGCATCATCCTGGATGTGGTCCGTGCCCTGGTGGTGATGGTTCCTGCCGGCCTGGGCCTCCTGGGCCAGCTCCAGTTGTGGCACGTGTTTGTGATGCTGGCCCTGCTGGGCGTGGGCTTTTCGATTTTCTGGTCCACGATGAACGCCCTGGTCCAGGAGCTGATGCACGCCCCGGAGGACCCCGACCACGGGCACCGCCATCTGGTGGGCGCCAACTCGGCAATGCTCATTGCCATTCAGGGCGGCATGGCCACTGCGGGAGCTCTCGTCGGTTTTGTGTACAACCACCTCGGTATTGGCGCCATCCTGGCCTTCGACGGCGTCACGTATCTCGTCTCTGCTCTCTGCTGGTGGCGCATCCGCAGCGGCTACCACGCCCCGCACCAGCATCCCGACTCGCCTCCCCCGTCTATCGAGGCCCCGCCATCAGCGGACGAGGAAGATGAACCGGTCCTGGCCCCGATTATCGAGCCGGGCATCGTCTCCGGTTTTCTTGCCGACCTGCAACGCGGCCTGGCCTACCTGCGCACACAGCCGCGCGTGATGGCCATCGGCCTCACGCACGCCTGCATGATGGCCGGCGTGGTCAGTTCCAACGTGGTGATTGTGGCCCTGGCGCACGACCTGCTCCGCGCCGGGGCGGAAGGATTCGGCTACATTGAAAGCGGCTGGGCGGTGGGGGCGGTTCTCGGCGGATATGCCACCGGCCTGGTCACGCGCAATCTGCCACCCGGCGTCCTGCTCCCGATGTCGCTGTTCACGCTGGCCCTCGGCCATCTGTTATTTCCGTACATGAAATTTTTGGCCGTCGTCGTCGCCGTCCAGGTATTGATGGGCACCTGCCGCGCGCTGGGTGGCGTCGTCACTCAGAGCTCGATCATGACCAGCGTTCCGCGCGGCCTGATGGGCCGCGTGCAGTCCGCATTCTCTGTCATCTCCACCCTCATCCAGGTGGTGATGAGCTTTTCGCTCGGCTGGGTCGCCGAGCACCTCAACCTGCGCATCGCCTTCGCCATCCACGCCGCCATTTACGCCCTCGCCGCACTCATCGCCCTCCGCGCGCGGCGACTCTCCTGATCTCCTCAGACTTCACTGGTCACTAAAACAGCGTTCCCACCGCCCATCCCACGGCCGCCTTCCGCCCCGCCGCACGGAACACGCCGCCGTCCCTCAACACCAGTGCTTTCGCCAGCCGCAGCGGGTTCCACGCTGCATACACGCGCACGGTCTGCTCGAGTTTCGGGATGGTGAACCGGATCTCCAGCCCCGCAGACGCCCTCCACGGCCCGTTGGTTCCTTCCACCACAGATGGCCTGGTTCCTCCCAGCCATCGGGGCAGCAGCCAGCCAGCGCCGGTGTCAAAGAACGCGGCGGTTTCCGCACCAGGCACTGCCGGCGCCAGCGGCATCCGGTATTCCAGGTTGAAGGCCGCGACGATGTTCGCACCCGCGGTTCTCGCTCGCTGGGTGCCATCCGCCGCCGTCGTTTCTTCTACCGGTGCCAGCTCTCCGCCGCGCAACCCGCGCACCAGTTCCTCGCCTGCAAACAGCCGCGCGTCGAGCGGCACAGTTCGGCCCGTGGTGCTTCCAATCCCGGTCAGCAGTCCTCGCGCGGCCCATGCATTTCGCCCGCGCGTCAGCGGGTCCCGTCGCAGTCCGGCAGACTCCATCGTAGCCCGCAGCGTGTCCTCGTCTCCTCCTAATCCGGTTCCGCTTAATGCCAGATTCGCCAACATCCGGCGAGCTGATCCCGCCCCGGCAGTGGAATCTGGATTTTTCTCCGGGCCGCTGTGGGCTGTATGTTCCCAGCTCGCACCGAGCGTGCTCCGCGTCCGCGTCAGATTCAATCCGCCGCCCGCTACCCCGACAAGCCCTTCCGGGAAATTGAGGTTCAGCCGCGTTTCGGTCTTCGCCAGTTCGTAGTGCACTCCGACCGTGCTCGTCTCAGTCAGCGTGTACGCCGTCGTTGCGCTCAGACCGCTGGCACGGGTCGTAAACAGCCGCCGCGATTCGCCGCCCCCCAGACGCGGCCGGAGCGCCGTGTGCAGCAGGTTCAGCCCCAGGGATACTCGCGTTCCGAACAGTCCTTCCTTGGCCAGCCCCAGCAGCGCCTGCATTTTTTCCGGACCGGCTTCGAAGTGCGTGGTCAGCAGTTCCTCTCCTCCCAGCAGGTTGAACACCTGGTAGGCCAGGCCCAGTGTGCTTGTCGCCCCGGCGGCGCCGCCCACCAGCGACGCTCTCTGCCGTCCGATTTCTTCCACCCGGATGCGCAGGTTCGCCGTCCGCGTCGCCGCGTCGAAACTCAGCGCAATGTCCCGCGCTTCCACGCGCTTCACAAATCCATCCCGCGCCAGTTGCTCCAGCCCGCGTTCCAGCCGCTCGGGGTCCAGCAGTTCACCTTCGCGGACCAGGATTCGCCGCCGGTAGTACGCCTCTCCGAATCTTTTGTGTCCCCGGAATTCGATCCGCCCCAGCGTCCAGGCCTCCGGCTCGCGCAGACGGAGCGTGGCTCGCACCGTTCTCCGCTCCCGGTCCCGCGCCTCTGCCAGCTCCGCGTCTCCGCGCAAGAAATGCGGCCGCGTGTCCGCATTGTTCCTCTTTGATTTCCGCGCCGCGCCATCCGGGAGTTGCAGCAGTGGATTTACCGCTTCCTCCTCGTTTCGCTCGGGCATTTCCACGGGCCAGCGCAAGTCCGCAAGCGCTGCCCGCGCGCGTTCCAGCTTATCCGCAGCATACCGTTCGCCGGACCGGAACGCCGCCAGCACCCGGGCAATCTGCTCAGCGTGGTCGGCGTGCCCGCCCTCCGCGGTCACTTCCGCCAGTGAATACTGCGGCCCTTCTTCCACCGGGATGGTCATCCGCACCCGCACCAGTCCCGCGGTGTCTCTTCTCTGTGTTCGCTGTACCTCCGCGTCCTCTGTGGAATCTTGCAGTTGATGTATTCCTGCCGCGCTTCGGGCGCTCTTCTGCTCACCTGAATTCATTTCCTGCCTCTCCAGCTCCACCACCTGTGCCTCTCCAACCCGCGCCTCCGCATACCCGCGTTCCCGGTAATACCCCTCTACCCTCGCCCGGTCCGTGCTGGCTCGCGCCGTGGTGAAAATGTTCTTCGCGCGCAGTCCCGCAAACCACGCCCACGGCACAATTGCTTTCATCTGCGCTCGCAGCTCGGCGTCCGAAATTCCCCGATTGCCCTCGAACCGTACTTCTTCCACTTCCACCCTCGGCCCGTCGCTGATTTCAAACACTGCCCTCATTGCCGCCCCGCTTGCTCCCTCTGCTTTTCCCTTTTCCCTTTTTCCTTTTTCACTCCCCTCCTCTGCGTCCACAAGCCTCACCCTCACCTGCCCCCGCAGCTGCCCCCGCTCCGCCAGTTCCTGTTCGATGACCCGCGCTGCTTTCCACAGCCGCGTCTGATCCACAAATCGCGCCGTCTGCGGCGCCATTCCGTTTTCCTCCAGCAGCGTGCGGATTCGCTCCTCCCGCAACGCCTGCGACCCGCGGAACTCCACCCCCGCCAGAAATGGCTTCTCTTCCACCACAAACCGCACTCGCAACATCATTCGGGTTTCACTTCTCTGTGTCCTCGGTGCCTCTGTGCCCTCTGTGAAGTGCTTCGCCTCTTCTTCCTGTGAAATGCCAAATCTCAAATTCAAAATCTCCGCCCCCATCACCTCCATCTCCACTCTCACCCTCTCCAGCCATCCCGCCGCCATCAGCGCCCGCACATCGCGCTCCAGTTTCTCTGCGCTCAGCGCTTCGCCCTCCCGCGTCTCGACCCGCGCACGGAGCGTGGATGCCGGGATCCTGCGTTGGCCGGTGAATGCAATCTCCCGCACTACGCCCGTGGCGGCGCGCGGCGGTTCGGCAAAAAGCTCTGGCGGCCGTGTGTGCTGCTGCGCTTCGATGGGTGCGAGGGGTCCGGTCGGCGCTGTCTGCGCCCGCGCATGCTCTGGGCTGCTCAACGCGCAGCACGCGCAGACCAGAAGTACGCTGGCAGCCTTCATCGTTGCCCCCGGATGTTCAGGATGTTTTTTCGGATGTCCCTGCTCTGCGGTGGGTTGCCCAAGAGGCTAGTGAATTCTACCGGGGTCTTTCAGTTCCGCGTTCTCATTTCTGAGTTCGATCCTCCTCACTCGCCACTCGTCGCCGATTTCTCCTCCATCACCTCGAACGCCTCGCCCAGTTGCCCTCTCGACCCGATCACCAGCAACTGGTCCGCGCCTTCGATTCGCAGTGTGGGCGCGGGGTTCTGGATCACTTCTTCGTGCCGCACCACGGCCAGCACCCACGCCCCGGTGCGCGCCCTCAGGTCCAGCTCGCGGAGTTCCTTCCCGGCCAGCGCCGACCCCGGCGCCACGATGTACAATTCCGCATCCACGTGCGGCAGCAGGTGCGCGATCTGTTTAAGCGGCTGGCCAGGAACGGTCAGGATGCGCGCCATCTCGTAGTCTCCGCTGCGCAGCGCAGCCATCTGTTGCGCCACCACTTCACGCGGCGTGCCATAGAGCCGCAGCACGCGGACCACGATCTCCATCCACGCTTCGATTTCTTCGGCGATGACGTCGCTGGCCCCGGCCCCGCGCAGGTCCAGCGCTTCCTCGAGCCGTTTCGTGCGCGCGATGATGTGCAGGTCTGCGTTCAAGTGCCGCGCGTGGCTGATGGCTCGCGCCAGCACCGTGGGATCCGACAGCGCAAATACGATCACCCGCGCGTGTCCCGCCCCGGCGTGTTCGAGGATTTCCCGGTTGCTGGCGTCCCCGAACAGTATGTTTTCCCCATCCTCCCGCGCTTTTTTCACCAGGGCCGCGCTCATTTCCACAACTACGTGCGGCAACTGGTTTTCCCGCAGCAACCGCGCCAGCCTCCTGCCGTTCATCCCGTATCCGCACAGGATGACGTGGTCGGTCATCCGCTCCGCCACGGCCTCTGTGGCCGCCTGTTCCTGCTCCAGCGTGATCCCGCGCCACGCCGCCAGCGCCTGCGACGCCCGCGGCCCCAGGGCGATGAGTGCCGGCGTGGCCATCATCGTCAGCACCGCCGCGGCCAGAAACATCTGGTACTGCTCTTCGCGCACCAGTCCGAGTTTCGATCCTTCTCGCAGCAGCACAAACGAAAACTCCCCCACCTGCGCCAGCCCCATTCCCACCACCACGCCCAGCCGCGCCGGGTATCCCAGTGCCCCCACGGCCAGTCCTCCGGTCAGCAGCTTGCCCGCCACGATAGCCGCCGTGATGGCTGCCAGCGCCGCCGCGTGTTCCGCCACGAACCGGAACTGGATCAGCATCCCCACGGCGATAAAGAACAGACTGTTGAAGAGGTCGCGGAACGGCAGGATGTCGGCCTCGATCTGGTGCCCGTACTCGCTTTCGCTCAGCACCATCCCGGCCAGAAACGCCCCCAGCGCCAGCGAAAGCCCCATCTGCGACGCCCCAAATGCTGTCCCCAGCGCGAAGAAGATGGCCGCAATCACAAACAATTCCCGGCTGCGCACCATCACGATGGCCCGCAGCAGCGGCGGGAACAGGTACCGGCCCAGCAGCAGGATGCCTCCCACCACCCCCAGCGATTTCCCCAGCGCCACCAGGATTTCCAGCGCGCGTTCCGTCCCCGGCGCCGCCAGAGCCGGCAGCAGCGCCATCATCGGGATGACGCACAGGTCCTGGAAGATGAGGATGCCCAGCATCACGCGCCCGTGCGTGGTTTCCAGTTCCATCCGCTCGTGCAGCATCTTGATGACAATGGCTGTGCTCGAAGCTGCCACCAGGAATCCCCAGAAAAGCCCCTGCCGGGCGTCGAACCCCGCCACCAGCAGCGCCACCGCGCACAGCGCCAGCGTCGCTGCCAGTTGCACGCTCCCGGCCACCAGCACCACGCGTCGCATCCGGGCCAGCGTCCCCAGCGACATCTCCAGCCCGATGGTAAACAGCAGCAGCGCCACGCCCACTTCCGCCAGCGTCTCCACCGCGGTCGTATCCGCAATCAGCCGCAACCCGTGCGGCCCGGCCACAACACCTGTCACCAGATAACCAACGATGGTTGGCTGCCGCGCCTTGCGCATCAGGAACGCGATCAGCATCCCCATCCCGTACAGGATGATCAGGTCCCGCAGTATGCCCCCGTGTTCCATTTACTCTCCGCGATAGTTGTACTATGAAACTCGAAATCCTTGCAGCCCCGTGCAGGATTCTTTGCGCTGCTCGAAGATCCTGAGTGGTTTCGCGAAGCGCCAAAGACCCTGAGTGAGTTTGCGAAGGGCTCGTATCCGCACTGTAGTTCTGCGCCTCTTTCCGTGCCCTCCGTGCCTTTGTGACCTCTGTGTAATTCTGAGCTTTTTGGTTGCGGCACTGCCGCGCTGTGCCTCTGTACTACTCTTCCCGGGATTCTTCGCCTCTCACGCAGAATTCTTTGTTCTTCTCCGTGGCCTCTGTGCCTCCGTGATCTCTGTGTAGTTCCGCGCTGTTTGCTTGCGGCCCATCAGCGCCGTTGCGACATTCTGGCCGATGCTTTTCGCAAATCACGAAATCACAAAATCACGCAATCACGAAATCTTCTTGGACCCGCCAGCCTTCGCTCTGCGCCCTCTGTCCCTCGCCTTCCGCTCGGGACGGTGAGCGAAAGTCGAACCGCGGTGAGCTTCTGCCGGCCTTCGGCCGCCTTCCGGCCGCGCCGCCCGAAAAGGGATTTCCCGATGAATTTCGTTCTTGTGTTTGAGCTGGAATCCTGATAGAAGCACGCCCAACGGACACTGCAAAGGCGCGTCCCCCGGAATTCTGCCCAGGAACGGGAGGTCTGCGATGAACAAACAATCCAATGAGAATCACTCTCAGAAACCGCAATTCTCGTGGGTGGTCATGGTCTATATGGTGGCCGACACGGGCGACAGTTTCTACCAGGCGGCTATGGCCGATATCTATGAAATGACCGAGGCCATATTCGACTCCACCCGGATCAAGGTCGTCGTCCACGCCGATGCGCCTTCTCCGTGGGCAGCGAGGTGCTGGGAGGTCGATGGCGCCCGCGTGGTCCAGGACGGCGGTCCTCCCGTGGTGAAGCGTGGATACGCCCAACCGAGCGGCTCTTGCAAGCACGGCAAGTCTCTGCTGAGTTTCGTCGCGCGATGCATCGGCGAGTATTCCGCAAAGTACTACTTGCTTGTTCTGTGGGGACACGGGGAGGGAATCGACTGGAAAGCGAAGGTCCTTGCTGACCTTCCGGCCAGCACAGGCATCATCGGAGCGAACAAGCGGATGTTTCCCGGCTCCGAAGGCGCTTTGGAGATTGGGGAAATTGGGATGGTGCTCAAGCAGCTGAAAGAGAAGCAGGCGGAGGCCGGCATCTACAAGGAAAACGTCATCATCGGCTTCGACGCCTGCCTGATGGCCATGGTCGAGGTCTACTATGAAATCCAAGACAGCGTTGGCTGGGTCGTTGCGCCGAACGACGAAATCCCCTATGCAGGCTGGCCCTACAAGGGCATTCTCGACTGGCTGGGAGCGAATTCTGACAAAGAGCCGGAAAATTTGGCCAGGGAGATCGTCGAGCTATGCAAAGAATCGTACTCCAGGATGGACCAAGATAATGACAAGGGCGACAAGAGCAACGTCAGCTTCTCCGCCTGCAACCTGGCTCGGTGCGTTAAGCTTACGGGCCCCGTCGAGAAACTGGCAAAAGCAATGATCTCCCACCTTAAGAAAAAAGATTCGGGCCTCATGGCTCGCGATGCCATCAAGGAAGCGCGCGATTTCGCCGAGGACCTCAAGGAAACCGCATATATGGATCTGCACGCCTTCTGCCAGCAGCTCAGCCGCATCTCTGGACTGGTAGAGAATGCGCCTGCACTCAAGGAGCTGGGGGCAGCCGCAGCGGAGGTTGCCGATGTTCTGAAAGTGGGCTCGGAGAATTTCGTGATCGAGAAGGGCTTCTCCGACGAGTATCCTCACAAGTACATCGCAGAGTCCCGCGCCGTCTCCATCTGCTTCCCGGAATCACCCGGCCTGGAAGGCAGCGTGCCCGGCACTCAAATCAATTTGGGATCCTATGAGGCCTTGGATTTCAGCAAAGACACGAAGTGGCACGCTATGTGGAAACCTTTTTGGGAGAAATTAGGCGACAAGTAGCGCACTCGCACAATTTCATTTTCTAGACCATGGAGGATCAAATGCCGACCTTTACATTGAATTCGAAGAGTCCAGCGCTTGGGACGACCAAGAGTCCGGCCTTGGGGACCACCAGGCGCCCAACCCTGGGCACAACGCGAAGGCAGGCGACGATTGATGCGTGTTGCGCCGAGGGTGCGGCTGGCGATTACCAAGTCTTCCTTGAGGGCAATTCCATCCCCATCACTGCGGCCATCGCCGTCCGGGTGCTGCCGAACGGCGAGCTGAATCTCCTCACTGATGAGGGGCGCTGGTTCCTCTTTGCCCCGGACACTTGGAAGTACGTAATTCCCGCGCAGCCCGAACCCCGGAAACCTCGCGAAGAGTGAGGCCCACTGTCACCGGCCGTAGGCGCCGAACGCAGCCCAGTAATAGGGGTGCGCAGTCGCCGGCTGAAGGAGGATTGACTTGGTGACCTGTTGGAGTGCTTCTGCGGGCGGCAGCGAATTGAACAGCCGCGAGTAGAATTCTCCCATAGTCTTCTCGGTTGTGCGGGAATCCACAGGCCAGCGCGAGGCCACAACGTGTGGGACACCGGAGCGAAGGAACCTGCGCAACAGCGTGTCCGGCACCGCGAACCCCTTTTCCGTTTCCGCTGTAGCACAGGCCGAAAGCACAACCAGTTGCAGACGCCGCAGCAGTGCTTCTTCCAGGTTCCGCCCGGAGAGCAGCGTGGGTTCATCCGCATCCCCGCCGGGATCGGCGGCACTGGCCAGCACCAGCCCGCTTTCCGTTGCACCGGACACTGCGTGTCCCGCGAAATGAAATACGGCGCTCCGCGGGAGCTCCCGCCGGATGCCAGCCGCGGTTACCTCTGTTCCTGAAAGGATCCGCGCTTGCCGGAATCTTTCCGCGATCTCTCGCGCCTCGCGATCCGCATCCGGCAGCGGCGCAAACCGCGCAGCGACCCCCGGCGCGAGCGCTGGCATGCCCACCACCAGCGCTGGCTGCCTCGAGGAAATGGCCGCGGGGAGCCGCAGTTTCAGCCAGTAGCCGAGCCCCGGTGAGACAACTATCGAAAATTTGCTTCCCAGGTATTCGCCGCGCGAGTCCACCAGCGCCGGCCACGGCACTTCGCTCAGAAACCCATCCGGTTCGATGACTAACCGCCGGCTCGTATCCAGGTGCGACTCGAACGCCGCGAGAAGCAAATCGTAAAGGCTCCGGCCCTCCTGCCGGAGTTTCGTAATGTCCGACGACGGGTCCGCGCACAGAAAGGCGAAATATTTCACGCGCGCCGCCAAATCCTCTTCGGAGGCGGAAATCCGCGCAAATTTCACCCCGCGGTTGTCAAAGGCCCAGGCGGCAACACCGGAAGGCAGGATGGCGTGGGAAATTACGGTTTCGTGTTTCAAGGCGGGAAGCGTATCTCCAGCTTGCGAAAGAACTGGCGGTCCCGGTCCTGGGTTGGAACTCCCGAAGCGAAGCGGTTTTGCCGCTGACGAGGAGGGGGATCCCCGCAACGCCGCCGCTCGGTACCATTCCCAGACCTCCAGCGCGCGAGCGCTCTCCTCCGGCTTTTGAGCATACAAATCTACAAGTGTGCGGTAAGACTGCCCGGCATCGCCGTCCCAGGCCACCCGGTCCGCGTCTGTTCCTAGGGAAACCAGGAGTCCTTCGCTGACCCGTAGCGCTCTCCAAAGATTCTTTTCTGCCTCCTGCCGGTTTCCTTGACGCAAGTGCAATTGACCGAGTGTTTGGAAATAACGGAAGGCAGTCCAGTCTTCCGAAACCTCCTTCAGATACTCTCGGATGTCCGCCAGCCGCGACATCGCTGCGCTCACCGCTCCTTGCTCAACTTCCACTCCCGCGAGCTGTATTTGAGTTTCCAGTCTGTAAAACTTGTTTGCCGGCGAAAGCGGAAGAGTTGCGAACTTTTGGCTAGCAATCCGGAATTCGGCTTCCGCCTCGCGCGCGTCCCGGACTCGCAGGGCTGCCACCGCGAGACCATAGTGAGCCGTCGCTCCGAAAGATCGGTCGGGCGTTCGCTCAATCATGTCCACAGCTTCGCGGTACAGCACACGGTACAATTGCAGTCTCCGGGCAATTGCCGCCTGGAAGGCCAATTCCGTGTAGGACTCATAGGCATGGAATGGATTGTGCCACTCAGCCCAGAACTTCTTCAGCCCGGCCCAAGTGTTTTGCCAGTTGCCCTCTGCCGAGCGAATAATTCCCGCGGCAAAGAAAACGCTGCGGAGATGTTGCCCGGCATAGCCGGATCCTCTGGTGAGTTGTAGGGCACCTTCACTGAGGCGCTGGGCCAAATCCAGGTTCCCCGCAACCGATTCACATGTAGCGTGCCAGAGCATGGCCTGCACCTTCAGCCACGGATAGGAATCCAGCCTCGCCTCGCCAAGCTGCTGGCCCGCTGCCTGGTTGCACTCTGTTGCTCGCACCGCTCGCAAATGCGAGTAGATAACTTCCTCGCGCGCCCTCAGCAGGCCGGCGGTAGAACGAATCGCGCGGAAAGCTTGGGCGGCAGTTTCTGCCGGCGGCCGGGCTGCATCCGGGTCGCCAGCTTCATTGGCCCTGGCGGCCTGCGCCAGCGAATCCAGCGCGCTCACGAACTGCCCAACCGCGTCTGGCGGTGCAGACTCGCCCGGCAATTCGCGGAGCAGGTCAGCAAGCCAGCGGTCCTGGTGATGTGTCACCAGAACTTCGGCGGTAGCGTTCAGCGCATCCCACACGGCTGGCTCGCGCCTCCAGCGTTGGCCGCCCGACGCATTCACCGGAACAAATAGCGCCGGCAGCCATTCGCGCACCGCCAGACCCATATACTCCTCATCGAGAGCCGGGGCCCAGGGCGCGGGCAAATCCATTCGCCCGGCAGCGCGCGCGCGGAGCAACGGCAGTGCTTCGGCAGGGTCCTTCTTGAGCAGTGCCGCAGGTTTCTCCCGCGTCTTCATCTTTTCCCGCAGTTCATTCAATCGCCCTTCGGCCTCGGCTTTCCATTCGTTGCTCGGCTCGACGCGCAGGAAATGCTCCCAATCTTTGATCGCCGCTCCGAAGGCAAACATCTTCTCCAGTGCTATTGCGCGGTTGAACAGGGCCACGGGGTCGTCGGGGCTCTTGGCCAGCGCCCGGCTGAGCAATTCCACTGCTTGCGCGTAGTCCGTTGCCCGGTCTGCCGATTCCGCGCGCTGGAAGTAGGCGGTGGCCAGGTCCGTCAGCAGCGTCGGTGAATCCGGATGCGCATCCACCAGCCGTCCGAAGGTCTTGACTGCTGTTTCATAATTTCCTTCCAGCAATTGCACTCGGCCGCTAACCGCCAGCACTTCTGCATCGTCCGGGCGCGACGCCAGTTTTTCTTTGATCATGTAGGCGGCCCGCGAAAGCGCAGCCGGCTGGGACAGCGACGACCGCTCCCCGCTGCGCAGTTGCCGCAGATGCCCGTGTGCGGCTCCCGCCAGGCGCATTTCGAAAGGGCGCTGCGCTGTGTACGAGCTGGCGATGAGCTGGTTGAGCGAAGGCTCGCGGAGTTTCGGTACCAGCCAGATTCCCGCCGCAATCAGCACCACCGCCGCCGTCGCATAGGCCCACGCAAACTGGAATGCCGGCCGCGGCCTCCAAACTCGAGCGGCCCAGCGGTCCTCAGCGGGCTTGGTCTGTTTCTTTGACTGCGCGCCGATTTCTTGTGCCAGCGCCCGCTGCCAGTCCTTCTGCGCGCTGGCCAGCGCGCTGATCTCCCCGTTTTCCTGCGCCTCGGGCGCAAGGTCTTCCGTAGCCTGGCGCAGAAGCACCCCGCAGGCGTCGCAGCCCGTGGAATGCTCGAGCAGTTCCCCGGCCTCTGCTTCCGGCAGCAGGTCCGCGGCCATTTCCAGCCATTTGCCTTCGGCGGGACAGTCCGGACCTGGCTTGGAATTGTCTGCCGCCTTCATTCGATCAACTTTCTTCTGGAATTCGTCTCTCATTAGGTTGTGTGTTGGGCCCTCTTGCATTTACCCAATGTGCCCCTTCGCTGTTTTGACTCGCGCGGCCGCGCCGGGCGCCTGCGACTCCCGGCCCGGCGCTCGGCGCGATATGTGCGCGTCTTTCCGGATAGACTGGTCTCCGCAAAGGCTTGCATTCCCTTCTCATCTACTACAACGAGTTCTGGTACTAAATCCCTTCACTCTCTCGTTGTCTCTGCGCCGGCAGTCCCTGGCCCTTTGCCACCTCCTCGCGCAGGAGTCGGGTCAGCCTCGAAATCGTGCTTTCTACGCCTTTTGTGCTCAGCTCAATCGTCGGCAGCGCGGCAATGGAGCTCGCCGTGAGCCCGGCCCGGTAGTAGAGCCAGAACACGCGCCGGTCTCGTTTGAAGTTTGGCCCCTGAGCGACCTTGCGCAGAAGATCGTCCATTTCTCGCAACAGAATCTGCCTCTCTCCGCCCTTCGCCGCTGCCTCCGCGTCGTGGGGATCCACGGCCGAGGCAAGGTTTGGATCCACCGGCACTTCCGCCACCCCGGCTCCGCGCTTGGCAGAATGCGTGCCCTTGTAGTGGTCGTGGACCAGGTTCGCGGTCACCACTTTCAGGTACGCGTAGAACGCCTCCGGATTGCGGGCCTTGAATACGCGCAGCAGGCGGCACTCGTCCGCGCAGAGCTTCAGGTAGGTGTCCTGCACCAGGTCATCAATCACTTGCCGTGAGGACTCGCCCCAGCGCCGCGCCACACGCAGCACCACGCTGGCAATGAGACGGTGAAACCTGCGAATGAATTCTTCCCAGGCTGCCGCATCTCCCGTCTGCGTGCACGCCCGAACCAGATCTCCCGCAGATAGAGCCACATAGTCCATGCCCGGGTTCGCCGGATTATATATCCGCATTTTTTTTTAACCTACTGCTAATCCGGCCCGCAAAGGGATTTGGCCTCCTCCGCCGTTCTCGATGGATTGAGGGGCGATCACTCGCCGGGGAGCGCTGCATCGCAGGTTTCCTGCTGCGCGCCCCGGGCGGACCTTGCCCTGCCGGGCCGCATCCAGGCGGCGGCTGCGGTTTGTGACGCAACGGTGCGCAGCAAACCACGGTGGGAAGGGATATGGAGAGGGTGTTGCGACCAGGTTGAAGGGCTTGAAAAGCGAAAGGAGACTGCCATGGTGAACAAAGCAAGCATTTCTGAGAACGCATCGAATCGCTGCTCATCACGGGCGGCAAACCACGCAGCAGTATCCGGTGTGGCGAGAATTGCCAGCCGCCGAATGGCGCAAATTGCCCGCCGACCGCTGGCGGGCTGGCTCGCGGCAGTCGCCGCGTTCGCGCTGGTTCTGTGGGCGGGCTGGATTTCCAAACCTCAGGCGCCGAAACGCGAAATCCTCAGCGCCTTCGGGCGGCTGCCATTGAGCTTCGAGGTCAACAGGGGCCAGGGCAGCGAGGAGGCCAGATTTATCGCGCGCGGCGGCGGCTACACGCTCGGACTGACCGCGCGCGGCGAACCCCTGCTGGCCCTCACCGGCAGCAAGAGGAAACCAGCCTCGCGGCGCGCGGATCGCCAGCCCGCGACCTCCGCGCTTCGCGGACCCTCAAGCAACGCAGAGGTGACGTTGCTGCGGCTCGCATTTCCCGGCGGCAATCCGGCGCCACGAATGGAAGGCGAGGGCCGCTTGCCCGGCCACAGCAATTACCTGCTGGGCAGCGATCCGGCGAAGTGGCTGACCCGCGTTCCTCATTTTGCGCGTGTGCGCTACCGGGAAGTCTATCCCGGCGTAGACCTGCTCTACTACAGCAAAGACCGCCAGCTGGAGTTCGACTTCCTCGTCCAGCCAGGGGCGAACCCGCGCGCAATTCGCCTGGCCATCGAGGGCGCGAGGCAACTGCGCATCAACGAGCTCGGAAACCTCGTTGCCAAAACCGGCCAGGGCCGGGTGCTGCTGCACCAGCCCATGGCCTTTCAGGGCACCGCAGGCAGCCAGCGCAAAATCGATTGCTCCTTCGTCCTGGACAACCGCGGCACTGCCAGCTTCGCCCTCGGCGAGTACGACGCCACTCAGCCTCTGCGCATTGACCCGGTGCTGACCTATGGGGCGCAGATCGACGGCGAAGTGAACGCGATTGCCGTGGACTCCTTCGGCAACAGCTATATTGCCGGCGCCACTTTCTCTGCAAGCTTTCCTGCTTCTCCGGGCGCGTTTCAAATGTCCTCCGGCGGCCAGCAGGACGTCTATGTCGCCAAGCTGGACCCCACTGGCAACACGCTCATCTTCGCCACCTACCTGGGAGGCTCTTTGCATGAATTTTCCGGCGGGATCGCGCTGGACTCCAGTGGCAACATCCTCGTGGCCGGGGGGACGGAGTCAGCCAATTTCCCGGCCAAAAATGCTTTTCGGATGTTCGCCGGCGCCGGGGATGCCTTCCTGGCCAAGCTCGACGCTTCCGGGTCACAGCTCCTCTACTCCACCCACTTGGGCGGGCAGAACTACGATTACGCCATCGGCATAGCTGTGGATTCCTCCGGCAGTGCCTTGGTCGCGGGCTATACCGACTCTTTCAACTTTCCGGTCTCCGCGGGCGCGTTCCAGACCGTTGCCGGCGGCGCGACCGGCAGCGCCGATGCATTTGTGGCTAAGTTCAACACCGCGCAGTCCGGCGCAGCCTCGCGTCTTTTTTCCACCTATTTGGGCGGCCGTGTAGCTGACTGGGCCACCGCTATCGCCGTGGATTCCGCCGGGAACCCCTATGTAACCGGCCTGACCCAATCGGCGAATTTTCCGTCAATGAACCCGCTTCAAGCGGCGTGCGCAGGCTGTCCGAATGCGGCTGACGCCTTCGTCTCCAAACTCAACGCAGCCGGTTCCTCACTGGTCTACTCGACCTTTCTCGGCGGCAACTCCTGGGATGAAGGCACTGGCATCGCCGTGGACGCCGCCGGCAACGCCTTTGTGGCCGGAGAAACATTCTCCACAAACTTCCCGGCCACCGTCGGCGCCCTTCAGGTTTCGATGGGAGGCTCCTCCGACGCCTTCGTCGCCCGGCTGAACGCGTCAGGCTCGGCCCTCGACTATGCAACCTATATCGGCGGAAGCGAGCGCGACGCCGGCCGCGGGCTGGCCGTGGACGCCGCGGGCAATGTCTTTCTGTCCGGATTCACGTATTCCTCGAATTTTCCAACTAAGACCCCGCTTCAGGCTGCTGCGGGCGGCGGACTCTGCGGATATGGATACTATGGCTACTATCGCTACGCGTGTGCCGACGCCATTGTGCCGCAGATCAATGCCAGCGGCTCTGCCCTGATCTACTCCACCTATCTGGGCGGCCCCGATTCCGATGACTTCGGGAAAAGCATCGCTGTGGATAGCGCGGGGAACGCCTACGTGGTTGGCGATGCTTTTTCCTACGGGGGCAGATTTCCCTTCACCCCGGCTGCGGTGCAGATGTCCGGAAGCGGCTTTGCCGCAAAAATCAGCCCGCAGGATGCCCCCGGCTTCAGCCTGGACAGGAACAGCCTGATTTTTGCGGACCAGCTGAAAGGCATCCCCAGCGTTGCGCAGGGCGTACTGCTTCGCAACATGGGCAGCGCCGCGCTGAACATTTCGGCCATCAGCATCAGCGGCGACTTTGCGCAGACCAACAATTGCGGCAGCAGCGTTTCGGGCGGTGCAGGCTGCCAGATTCTGGTGACCTTTACTCCCACTGCCGCCAGCTCGCTGAACGGCGCGCTCACCTGGATTCACGATGCCGCGGGCAGCCCGCACAGCATCGCCCTGAGCGGCACTGGTGTGAGCCATCCCATTGTGTCGCTGTCTGCGTCCATGCTGGACTTCCAGCGTCATCTGGTTGGCACCACAAGCCCTGTGCAACGGCTTACGCTGAGCAACTCCGGCACCGAGGTCCTGAACATTTCCAGCATCATTGCTTCCGGCGAATTTGCGGGGTCCAATAATTGCGGGAGCACCCTGGCTCCCGGCGCTTCTTGCGACATCGATGTCGCCTTTGCTCCCCAGACCACTGGCCCGCACCAGAGCGACGATCTGACCATCAGCAGCGATGCACCGGGCAGTCCGCATTCTGTGGCGCTGCGGGGCCACGGCCTGATTGCGACCTCCACTGCGCTGACCTCGTCAATCAATCCTTCCAACGCCGGCCAGGCCGTCACGTTTTCTGCAACCGTGAGTCCCTCCGGCGCCACAGGCTCGGTCAATTTCCTCAATGGAAGCAACTCGCTGGGATCCGCCGCGCTCAACAACGGCCTTGCAACCTACTCCACTTCCTCCCTCCCCGGCGGGACGCATTCCATCTCTGCAACGTATGCAGGGGATGCCAACTCCGTCGGCAGCGCATCTTCGGCCGTGATGCAAATCGTGAACTCCATCTCGATTTCGTCCTCCAGCACCAGCGCCACGGTCCGGCCGGGAGAGACGGCAAGCTTTTCGCTCTCGGTGGGCCAGGCCGGGGCCTTGAGCGCGCCCATCACTTTCTCCTGCTCCGGACTGTCCAACGGCGCGAGCTGCACGTTTAACCCGTCCACGGTCCCGGCCGGCAGCGGCCCCGCAAACGTGGCTCTGGACATTCAGACTCCAGCATCCGGAGCTGCAAGCGTGCCATTCCTGCGCTGGCCGGGGATCCCGCTTGCCAGCTACTGGATGAGTGTGTGCCTGGGTCTGATGGCACTGAGCTTTGCGGTCACTAGGCGGAGATCGAGGGCATTTTTGCTCCGGCCGGTGATGACACTCGGGCTGGTACTGGCGTCGCTTGCGAGTGCTGGATGTGGCGGAGGCAATACCATCGCCCCGTCGCCGGCCTCAACCCTGCGCCCGCCGATCCAGGCGACCGTGACGGCGACATCTGGCTCAACCTCAACCTCTACGGTCTTCACCGTGAACCTCCGGTAGGTGACGCCGGCCGGTACTATGAACTGGCTCCCAGCCCCGCCCTCCGGAGTTGGCCCCGGGGGGCGGGGCGGCGATGATTCAAACCGCCTGCCACGCATGCCTGCCGGGGGCCGCTCCTCGCGCTGGGGCGGCCTCTCCGGGGCGGGGAGATGCCGCACACTCCCCCGCTAGGCAAGACCCGCAAAGGGAAGCAGCCGGTTTTTGCGTTCTGTCTAATTGAGACCAGGAAACCAGACGGGAGTCAGGCCTATGTTGTCCGGCCTCCACGACAATTTCCCTTCCGCATCCGGTGCCGCGGATGAATCCGCTGTCCACGAGGAAGCTCGCCTGCTGGATTCCGTCTCTCCGGATGTTGCGCTGGCCGCTGCAAAGCGCCTGGCGGGGCGCAACGGTTCCCGCGTGGTGTCGGAATCCAGCCTGGCGGCGGAGATGGCCATCGCCCGCAGGGTTCAATCCCATTTGTTTCCCCACTGCATGCCTCCGCTGCAAACGCTCGACTATGCCGCCAATTGCGAAGAGGCCAGCGCCATCGGCGGCGACT
>Ga0247727_10008194_pt1 | contig 19505 bp, 12 predicted proteins | sample WisWelCaveWW1625_FD_202498 | JGI IMG/M metagenome (GOLD analysis project Ga0247727, IMG submission 202498) | Biofilm microbial communities from Wishing Well Cave, Virginia, United States - WW16-25 | ecosystem: Environmental > Aquatic > Deep subsurface > Groundwater > Cave microbial mat | place... | reverse complement strand
AAATCGCCGTTCACCACCAAGTGTGAATTCGGCGGATTGACGATGAAACTCGATTAAGCCGGAAAGAACAAAAAACAAACAAAAAATTTTCAAAAAACCGCTTGACTTTGCTTGGGAAATCTACGGGCGTAGCCTTGCCCGACGATCCACCGTGGGCCACGCCGCTGGCATGGGCGACTCGGCGGGGGCATCACCAGATAGTGGAATTGCTGAAGCAATACGAGAAGACGGGCGCACTGCCCAATGCTGCTAACTTTTCAAAAAGGCAAAACGATCGAGGGCAAAACTATTAAAAAAACTTTTTTCTCTTTTAAAAATGGTAAAAGGCAAGCAGCCCGATAACTTTCTGAATCGTCCCAGTAAACATAAGGCGTAAAACGTAATCCGTAATTCGCCTTATTTATTACTTCTTACTTACGGATTACGTTTTACGATTTACGTTTCACCTGATCACCATCATTTTCATCGTCCTCACCACACTTCCAGCCGTTTCGGAAAATTTTGCTCCAGCACAAAATTTTCCGGCACGCCTTGCACGCCCGCGGTTTGCGCGGAAACAAATTCATCTTTGCCAACAACCAGCGTGAATTCGTTCGCGCGTTCGACGCTACGCGGTTGATATTGATAAGTCGAATTTTCCCGCAGATTTTGTTTAAACTTCAGCGCTTCATCCACCACAAAAATCGACAAGCCCGGATCGATTTCTTCTAGCCCCGCAAATTTCAACGTGACGACTTTATGAGCAATGTTGGTGACGACTTTGAAGCGCCATTGCTGATTCGAATTGGCTGCCGAGCGGATGTCATCGCTGAAGCGGTTGAGCGCTTTTTGCCATTCGGGATGCGAAAAATACAGCGACACATAATCGCCGATAGGCGGCGGCTCCACGAGATCGTTGTCGTCGTAGCCGTCTTCGCTTTCCGGCGCGAGGCCGGCGAAATTGTAGTCGTCGCGCGCCTCCGCGCAGCTTGCGAGGATGCGCAGCCGCCAACCCGAAAGGGGCTTCTGCCCGCCGGCAGTGGTTTTGGCTATCGCAGAAGCCGAAAGATTCGGATTGACGAAAAGAGTGTCGGTCTGGTTCATGTTCGCAACGTAATAACCTTCCCCCGGCTGCATCTCGGTTGCAATGGGAAAACCGCTGCCGTTATAAGTTCGCAGCGTCACCGCGCCGCCTCTTTGCAAACGTAATTTGCTCGCGGGAATGGCAAAATTAAACGGCGTCCCGATAAAATTATGTCCGCGCTGCAGCGGGATTTGAAACTCCTGATCGGTGCGCAGTGATTTGGCCGCGCCGATCGTGATCGTCTTGCCGGGATCGGCGACGATCAAAAACAAGCTTTTGCCCGGCGACAGATCGCCGCCGCTGCGAAACTCGACATACGGCGTCTTATTGTCGAGGTTTTGTGAAGCGGTTGGATCCAAGCCAAAGAGCCGCCATTTGGTGCCGTCGTAAGGACCAAGATCATCTTCCAAAACCGCCGTCGCCGAAGGATTATCCAACTGCAGCGGCATTCACTGCCACTGCACTGGCGCCGCTGACAGAACTTGGCGTTGCCGCCATCTCACTGCCGTAACTTGTGGTCGTGCCATATTCGAATTTGACTGTGGTGCTCGAATTATTGGGATTGACCGAGCCATTGAGCGTGGCCCCAGCAGCGGTGATGTTTGTAGCAGAATTGGTTGTGGCCGTGGGTGTTCCGCCAGTTGACTCCACACTCCGGAATACCCCGCTCGCAAATGTCCCCGCAAAAATATGCCCACTCGCATTGAAGGCAAAAGCGCGGGCATCAGTATTTGTCAAACCGGTAATGACCGCCGTCCAACTATCGCCGTTATTCGTCGAGCGAAACACTCCGCCCGCAAAAATATCCCCATTCGCATTGATGACAAGCGCGCGGACAACAGTATTTGTCAAACCGGTATTGACCGCAGTCCAACTATCGCCGTTATTCGTCGAGCGAAACACTCCGCCACGTTCAGTCCCCGCAAAAATATCCCCATTCGCATTGATGGCAAAAGCGCGGACATCAGTATTTGTCAAACCGGTATTGACCGCAGTCCAACTATCGCCGTTATTCGTGCTACGAAACACCCCGCCGCCAAAAGTCCCTGCAAAAATATGCCCACTCGAATTGATGGCAAGAGCGATGACCGAAGAATTTGTCAAACCGGTATTGACCGCCGTCCAACTGTCGCCGTTATTTGTCGAGCGAAACACCCCGCCATCGAAAGTCCCCGCAAAAATATCCCCATTCGCATTGATGGCAAGAGCGACGACACCAGTACCTATCAAATCGGTATTGACCGCCGTCCAATTGTCACCGTTATTCGTGGAGCGAAACACCCCGCCGCCTTGTGTCCCCGCAAAAATATGCCCACTCGAATTGATGGCAAACGCGCGGACACCAGTATTTGTCAATCCGGTATTGACCGCCGTCCAACTGTCGCCGTTATTCGTCGAGCGAAACACCCCGCCATCAGCAGCAGTTCCTGCAAAGATATGCCCACTCGAATTGCTGGCAAGAGCGAGGACAAAAGTACTTGTCAAACCGGTATTGACCGCCGTCCAACTGTCGCCGTTATTCGTGGAGCGAAACACCCCGCCAGTAGTCCCCGCAAAAATATGCCCACTCGAATTGATGGCAAGAGCGAGGACACCAGTATTTGCCAAACCGGTATTGACCGCTGTCCAACTGTCGCCGTTATTCGTGGAGCGAAACACCCCGCCGCCAAGAGTCCCCACAAAAATATGCCCACTCGAATTGATGGCAAGAGCGTTGACAAAAGTAAGTGTCAAACCGATATTGACCGCCGTCCAACTATCGCTGTTATTCGTGGAGCGAAATACCCCGCCGCCATCAGTCCCCGCAAAAATATCCCGTGTGGCGGGATTGATGGCAAGAGCGAAGACCGTAGTATTTGTCAAACCGGTATTGACCGCCGTCCAACTGTCACCATTATTCGTCGAGCGAAACACCCCGCCGCCCAATGTCCCCGCAAAAATATCCCGCGTGGTCGGATTGATAGCAAAAGCTTGAATGATTCCTCCATAAGGTCCATTGGTCTGCTGCCAAAAGTTCTGAGCCACGGCTTCATCGTTTGCCAACAATCAGACAAGCGACAAAGCCATGAGGCCTCTGAACTTGCCGGGGGACTGTAATCGAGTTCTATTGGTGTTCATGTTCCTCTCCTTAATCTGTTACAAGCGATATCTTTGTCGCAGACAACGCGTCACGCGGTGCAAAAAAAGCAAAGATTTTTAACACGGAGACAACAGAGCAAACAGAGCTTAAAAAGCTAAAGAAGAATTCCCAATCATTGCCCTCTCTGTTTGCTCTGTTTTCTCCTGTTAATCTTTTTGGTAGCGGCTCGTTCGCGTTGGGTGTCGTATTGCAGAGTGTGTACGTTCAACCATTAAGAGAGCGTTTGAAAGTTAGATTGACCGGTCACTTAAAGTGGTTGAATTTTAGAAAATCTGTGCGTAAAAGTGACCGGTCAGTGGCTTTCAAAATGCGCTCTAAGGTATCGCCGGCGGTCCCGGCAGCAGTTTTGGAGCCGCCGGAGTTGCGGCCTCACTGCCGCCGCTTAACACCACCGCGGCCCCCACGCCGACCGCCACGCCGCCGCCTATCCATAACCATTTTCTGCTCTTGCCTTTTTTGCCGGTCTCAGGCTTTTTCTCTTCCTTTTGCGCCGCAATTTCTTTTTTCATTTCCTGCACCATGTTGGTAAACCCCGGCGGGTCCTGCGCCGGATCCGGCTCGTATTTCGGCACTAATTCGAGCAATCGCCAAATCGCGGTCTTGGCCTGATCGACGTAATCTTTGCCGATATAAGCCAGCCCCAGCAGTTTATAAGCGCGCTGCTTCTCCGGCTGCGTGAACTGGCCGGCATCCAGGCAGGCGGTCAGCAGATTAATCGCTGCGTCGAAATTGCCGTTGGTGTATTCTTTTTCGGCCTGCGTCATTTGCTCGGCGCATTTACCCTGCGCCCGGCCCAGTGGTGCGGAGGCGAGCAAGACCAGGAGCGCCACCGGCCACCAAAAGCCTCGCCGCCAATTTTCAGACTTAAAGTTGGAGGTATGCATAAGAGACTCCGTAAAAAATGATATAATCCGTTAGTAGTCAAATTTGTGCAAAAAAAACAAACAAATTTTCCGCCGAGAAACGCCGAAGACACCGAGTATCGCCGAAAAGATCTTTTTCGGCGATACTCGGTGATTTCGGCGAAGTTCGGCGGGTAAATCTTTTTCCGTTTGGTTCGGGCTTGTCCGGGTTGTGGTTAGAAATGTGAATGACCAGTGAAAAGTTAAGCAAGAATTCCAATTTTAATCACAATCTTCTCGTGCATTGACCGGTCACTCGCAGTGACCGGTCAATGATTTTACACGCTTACGCTTTACGAGTTACGTTTTACCTGATCACCATCATTTTCATCGTCCTGACCTCGCTTCCGGCGGTTAGGCGATAGAAATAAATTCCGTTGGGAACCAGACGGCCCCGCGCGTCGCGGCCATCCCACACGCGCTGATGCAGGCCCGGCGGCATTTCCACTTTCTCCAGCAACTTTGCCACCTCGCGTCCGGCGAGATCGAAAATTTTGATCGTCACCACGCTCTTCTCCGGCAAGCCGAAGCGGATCATCGTCTTCGCCTCGCTCTGTAAAAGATACGCTCCACCCACCCCAAACGGATTGGGGAAATTTTGCTCCAACACAAAATTTTCCGGCACGCCCTGCACGCTGGCGGTTTGCGCGGCGACAAAATCTTCTTTGCCAATGAACAACGAGAACTCTTTCGGCCGCTCAACCTCGCGCGGTTGGTATTGATACGCGGTATTCTCGCGCAGATTCTGTTTGTAGTTCAGTTCGACGTCAACCAAAAACACCGATAACTCCGGCGCCACCTCATTGAGGCCGTCGAATTTCAACGAAACCGTTTGGTTCGCCACACTGGTTTCAACGGAAAAATTCCAGCGGTGATTCGCGCTCGTTGCGGATTGCACGTCGTTCGTATAGCGCTGAAACAGCTTTTGCCACTCCGGATGCGGGAAATACACCGACACGAAATCCCCGATCGGCGGCGGCTCCGGCACGTCATGATCGTCCCAATTATCTGCGCTCGCCGGCGCGACGCCGGCAAAATTATAGAGGTCGCGCGCTTCGCCGCAAATCGCGCTGATTTGCAGCCGCCAACCAGTATCGCCCGCTCGCGGCTGGGCGCCGGCGGTAAGATTCGGATTCACCAGAAGAACATCATTGCCGCCATTGTTCGGCAGATAGTAACCTTCCCACGGTGAAATCACATCCGTGATCGGCGTCCACGTGCCGTTGAACGTTTGCAATGAAAAGGCGCTGTTGCTTTGCAACCGCAGCTTGCTGAGCGGAATGCTGAAATTAAACGGCGACGCGACAAAATTATGCCCCGGCAATAAAGTAATGGAATATTCCTGGTCCGTTCTGATCGACTGGCCCGGCCCGGCGTCAACCGTTTTGCTCTCGTTGACAATCAGGAAAAAACTTTTTCCCGGTGTAAACGTGCCGTTTTGGGAAACCTCGACGTAGGGCGATTTGTTGGTGAGAGGCTGCCCGGCATCGAGACCGAACAGACGCCAAACCGTATTATTGTAACTGCCGAGATCGTCTTGCAATACCGCTAACGCCGAAGCATCGGCCAACTGGAACGGCGCCGAAATGAGGCGATAAGCGTTAGCGGCGGTTCCGCCCGGCTGCGCGCTCGGCTTGGTTTCGGAGACAATCGAGATCGGAATAGAAAAAAACTTTTTGACCTCCACCGGCGCGCGCGTTTGGGCGTTATCCGCATCCGTCGCGAGAATAGCATAGTCCACTCCGCGTGAACTCACGACCGCAGATGGGATGGTCGCTCGATACGTGTTGCCGCTCACCGAGCTCATGGCGATAGGCGTGGAGGTCAAGTCACCGCTGCGGCGATATTGCAACTGGACCGTTATGTTGGCGCGGTCGTCAGTAATGTCAGCTTGAATATTGATCGGACCAATCGCTTGTGGCTCAACGATGGGCGAATGCGAAATGCTCGGCGATTGATTGGAGGTGGTAAATGTGACGTCCACGCCGTTGGTTGTTCCGGCGCTGTTCGTCGCGACGACGCGATAATGATACAGCGTGTTCGTTGTCAGTCCCATAATCATCGCGCTGACCGATACGGCACTCATGCCGGAGACTGGACTTGGCGCCGCAGTCACTTCGCTGCCATAACTTGTGGTCGCGCCATATTGAAATTTCACCGTCGTGCTCGCATTATTCGGATTCACCGTGGCGTTGAGCGTGGCGGAAGTTGCCCCGACGCTCATTGCGGCGGCAGTCGTGGCGGTGGGCGCAGTAACCACCGTGAGTGTCGTAAAGGTTTGATCGGGACCTCTGGTCGTTCCGGCGCTATTCATGGCGACAATGCGATAATGGTATAAAGTATTCGGCGTCAATCCGGAAAGCGCGGCACTGACTTTAACCGTGTTGGCGCCGCTCGCGGTGCTCGGGGTTGCATCGATCTCACTGCCATAACTGGTGGTGGGGCCATATTCAAATTTGATCGTCGCGTTGGAATTGTTCGGATTCACGGAGCCATTCAACGTCGCCGCGGTCGCGCCGATATTAGTCGCATCCTCCGTCGTCACCGTCGCCAAACCCGCGGTGGTGGTAAACGTTTGATCGTTCCCATTGCTCGTGCCGGCGCTATTTGCCGCGACGATGCGAAAATGATAGAGCGTGTTGGAAACGAGCCCGGTAAGATTGGCGGTTACCGTCACCGCGCTCGCGCCTGCGATCGGATTTGGCGTCGCGTTCATTTCGCTGCCGTAACTCGTCGTCGTGCCGTATTGAAATTTCACCGTCGTGCTGGCATTATTCGGATTCACCGTGGCGTTGAGCGTGGCGGAGATCGTCGTCACATTCGTTGCCGCGCTGGTGGTCGTTGCCGGCGCAATCAAGGACGTGGTAAAAGTTTGATCCGGACCGTTGCTCGGCCCGGCGGTATTGGTCGCCACAATGCGATAGTGATACAGCGTATTCGGCGTCAGTTCCGTAAGCGCGGCGTTGACCGGTGTGATGCTCGAACCGGAGACGGAACTCGGCGTCGCATTGATCTCGCTGCCGTAGCTCGTCGTCACGCCGAATTGAAATTTAACCGCGGTCATCGTGTTATTCGGATTGACGGTGCCGTTGAACGTTGCCGACGTCGCGCCGATATTGGTCGCAGCCTCCGTCGTCACCGTCGCCAAACCCGCGGTGGTGGTAAATGTCTGATCGTCGCCATTGCTCGTGCCGGCGCTGTTCGCCGCGACAATGCGAAAATGATACAACGTGTTGGGGACGAGTCCGGTGAGATTGGTGGTTACCGTGATCGCGCTCGCGCCTGCGATCGGATTTGGCGTCGCGTTCATTTCGCTGCCGTAACTCGTCGTCGTGCCGTATTGAAATTTCACCGTCGTGCTGGCATTGTTCGGATTCACCGTGGCGTTGAGCGTGGCGGAGATCGTCGTCACATTCGTTGCCGCGCTGGTGGTCGTTGCCGGCGCAATCAACGACGTGGTAAAAGTTTGATCCGGACCGTTGCTCGGCCCGGCGCTGTTCGTCGCCACAATGCGATAGTGATACAGCGTATTCGGCGTCAGCCCCGTAAGCGCGGCGTTGACCGGTGTGATGCTCGAGCCGGAGACGGAACTCGGCGTCGCATCGATCTCGCTGCCGTAGCTCGTCGTCACGCCGAATTGAAATTTAACCGCGGTCATCGTATTATTCGGATTGACGGTGCCGTTGAGGATTGTCGACGTTGCGCCGATATTGGTCGCAGCCTCCGTCGTCACCGTCGCCAAACCCGCGGTGGTGGTAAATGTCTGATCGTCGCCATTGCTCGTGCCGGCGCTATTCTCTGCGACGATGCGAAAATGATAGAACGTGTTGGGGACGAGTCCGGTGAGATTGGCCGTTACCGTCATCGCGCTCGCGCCCGTGATCGGATTTGGCGTCGCGTTCATTTCCATGCCGTAGCTCACGGTCGTGCCGTATTGAAATTTTACTGACGTGCTCGCATTATTCGGATTCACCGTGGCGTTGAGCGTGGCGGAAACCGTTGTGACATTCGATGCGGCATTGGTGATCGCCGCCGGCGAAGTGACAACCGTGCCGGCGTCAAAGGTGTAAACAAACCCGCTCGACAGTGTAAACTGCCCGGCGCTGGCTTCACCGGCCGGCGAGGGTTGCCCGACGGTGGCGGTCATATTGAACGAAACGGAGCTTGCGGTTCCACCAGCCGTGGTTTGGGCGGAGGTTTCCAGCCTGGTCGTTTGCGCGGACGCCGTCATCGCGCTTAAAAAAATGACGGCGCTGCAAACGAATCTGCGATCTAAAAAAGTGCGGTTCATTTTCAGTTTCCTCTCCATAAGTGCGGCTTTCAAGCCGCAACCAAAAGAATTGTCAATTGACAATTGTTAATTGTCAATTGACAATTCAAAATCTTCATGGTCTGTGAAACCGGTTGATTATTTCAAAGCCCCGGCTTTGTTCTCCTCCTGCAATCGCCGCATGCCCTCGGGATTGCGCGCCCATTCGATCTGCTTTTCCTCCGGCGCGCCATAAAGCTCGGGATGCAGGTAATGCCCGCGCTCGATCACCGCTTTTTCTTCTTCAACCGGAATGCGATGCGCCTGCGCATACCGATCATCCCGGATGCCGGTCACTTGCCAGGAGATTTCCATGCCCGGTTTGCCGCCGGCAATTTTGAAACGATTGCCCTGAATTTTTTTGCGCGATATAAATCGGCGCAAACTCGCCGAGACAGGTCAGTTGATAACGAAAATCCTTGTTCAGCGCTTCAAACCAATTGGGCAACACCACCACCGCTTCGCCGTTCGCATCCATGATCGCGTTGCCGTTATAGATGTTCATCATATCCGGGCTTTCCACGAAGGAATGCGACAGATATTTATTGGCCGGATCCAGCGGGTGGTCGATCTTGAACGCGCCGGCATATTTGGTAAGCGTACCTCGCACCTCCACGTCTCCTATGAAAAGACCGGCCTTGCTGCCCTGGAAAACGCCAGCGGCTTCGATGCTGGAAGATGTACGGCAATAAAGTGCGGGACTGGGGTTGGCGCTATTCTGAAGATCAAAGAATGCGGACGCGCCATTAGCGCCGTTATTGTTGGCCCGAAGCGCCGCGGTGGTCGTTGTTTTCGCAGGATTCTTGATCTCGAAAAGGCTGACGCCGCCTGTGCCCGTGGAGACGATTGAAAACGCATCATCATCGCTTGTGTTCGTTCCGGAAAATGGAAAAGTCAAACCGCCTGAACCGCCATTGGCGGATATGGTAATGGATTTATTCGCATCGTTCGGCGTAATCGAGATATTCGCGCCGGGGATCAGGTCGATGTTGCCGCCATCGTTCGAGACCCCATCAACGCTCGAAAGGATAATCGGCAGGATTTTTTGGGCGGTCACGGCATTGTCCGCAAGTTGAGTTGTGCCGACACCGAGGTTGGCGATGGAGAGCGTCACATCACCGGAAGCGCCACCGCCGGTCAAGCCGGTACCTGCGGTAACCGAGGTAATATCGCCGCCACCGCCGCCACTCGTAGTTGCCGAGATCAAGAGAGTGTTCCCACTGGGCGTGATGGTCACGTTTGGTGATCCTGCGGCGATAGTGACGTCATCTTTAAGCGTGTTAATGCTTTTCACAACTTGTCCAGCCGCGATTTTGGTGGAAGTCACTGCCCCCGTACCAAGATCGCCAACTCCTATCGTTCCATCTTGAATTTTATTGCTGCTCACCGCGTTTTCAGCAAGATCAACACCTCCGATCGCGCCATCAGCGATGTCGATACTGGCGACAGCGCCATCCGCAATATCGTTGCTGCCAATCCCATTATCAGCAATCTTTGCTGAGGTAATCGCGTTATCTGCCACGCCGTCCGCCTCTTTGGCGCGCAATGCAAACGGCACGCTCAATAATCGGAAGCGCGGCGTCATTTCCGGATCGGTTCCCACTTTGACGCCTAAATACCAGTCGCCGGTCCCGGTAAACAAAGTATCTGAAAAAGGCCTGGCGCTGCCCAACAGAACATTAAAAATACCTTTGTCAACGGTGACGGTTTGCGTCTCCGTCCATAACGGCGTCGTGCCGGTTGCCGATGAATAAATCGTAAAGGTCATCGTGTAGGGACTTGTCGCCGGACTGCCACTGGTCGTGCTCAATTTGCCCTGATAGTTGAGAAGCTGAGGCGCCTGTGCAAACAGAGAGGAAAGTAACAAGCTGCAGATTAAAAAAACGGCGAACTTTAATTTGGAACTCACAGCCATCATAATAGCCTCCTTAATAATTTTGACACTAACACAACCCGGACGAGCCGGAACCAAAAAGAAAAAAGTTTTTGGTATTCGGATTTGCCGAATCGCCCGGATTAACTTATCCGGTTAATTCGGGAAATCCGGATACCATAATTATCATTTGATGAAGAGAACTCGTTTCGTCTGCACAAAATCACCGGCCTGTATTCTGTACAAATAGAGGCCGCTGGTCACGAGCATGCCGGCATCGTTCGTTCCGTTCCAGCGAGCTGTATGCGGCCCGACCGGCTGCCGCTGATCGATCAACGTCGCGACTTTTTGCCCATTGAGATCATAAACGGCAAGAACAACATGGGTGGGCGTTTGAAGCTGATATTGAATCGCCGTCTGCGCTTTGAAAGGATTCGGCCAGGCTTCCGAAAGGTTGAAACCGAGCGGAGTTGCATCCAATATTGTTGTTATCGTCCTGCGGCGAATCTGATAAATGACGCCCCGGTTGCCGAAAGCGTCACCAAATCCCCCGCCTGGAGAAAGATCGGCGAGAAAAAGACTGTTCGTGGTTGCCAGCAAACCGTCGAGATGCCCCACATTGGGCTGTTTCGCCGCGATGAAGTGAAAGTACTGGCGTGTGTTCAAGTCAACATAAACCACCGGATTTTCCGCATTGTCGATACCGCCGCCCGAAAATTGGCCGTGAAATCCGACGAAAAGGCCGTCATTCAAACCGGTGGGAAAACCTCGCGGCGCGAACACCACGTCATTGGGGCCGGTGCTTTCCGCCCCGGTCTGCGGATTGGGAACAGGCAGAAACGCAATCAAAGGGCGAATGCCGCCGCCGCCGATAAATTCGCCGGTGCGATAAGCAATATAGTTGTCGGGAAAACCGAAATCTTCAATGGCGCCGCCGATATGGTTTGCGGAAATCATATTCAGCTCGTCCGCGCTGAGCGGCTCATTGGAGTTGACGAGACCGTCGATGCCATTGTCCTGAACATAAAGATCGCCGGTCACTGGATGAAAAGCCATGCCGGCAGCATTGCGCAAACCCGTGGCGATCTGCGTGAGGTTGGCGCCGGTCACGCGAACGCCGTCATCACGAATCTGCAGCACGTGCAGCGCATCGCCATTGAGCGTGCCGGCGACGCCGATCGTGCTGTTCAGCGAGAGCGTCCGCGTGGTCCTGGCAAAATTTTCTGAGGAGCCGAGCTGGAAAAACAGATCATAGCTGTTATTCTCTCCCGGCGTCGAACGGATGGCGAGAGCGGAATTGGGATGATGCCAGTTGCCGTCGTAGTTGATCAAAATTTTCCCCACCTCGGTCAAAGGAGCGGTGGCCGTTGCGCCGAGGCGATAAATCGTGATCGGCTTGTCCGCGCCCTGTGCAGTGGTGAAGACAAGTTTTCCCGCCGTGCGCACCGCCGTCAACCCGCCGCCCGGCACGTTGCTCGCCAGCACGGTCCGGCTTTCGGCCACGCCATCATCGTCGTTATCCGCCAGCCGAATCAGGCTTCCGGACGTGCTCTTGAAGAAATCCGTGCCATTGCTCACCGCGACCATGATCGAGCCATCCGCCAGGAGCGCCATACCGAGCGGATAATTCAATCCACTCGCCAACGTGGTGATCCTGAAATCGCCCGCTTTGACGCGCGGGTCTCCGCCAATGGCGATCTGGGCTGCGGCCATGCGCCATGACAGGCAGAGCATGACTGGAACGGAAATAAAACGAAAAAGATTTTGCATGGTTCTGCTCCTGTTTTCGTGTTTCACCGCAAAGGCTTCGGCAGCATCCGGCTCATTATAAATAAAAGTGGAAAGATGGTCGAAAAGGGAATAAACTTCTCCGCCAATATCCTGATTGCATTCACGTCACCACCGGATTACTTTCATGCACTTGTGCTGCTTTTGCCCACTGCAAAAAAATCGTATTAAAAGACGAGGAGAGGCAGGAAAAACGCCAAAATGAATAACGTTGCCAGTGCCGGATTTGCGGCTCCGCAATCCTCACGCCTGCAATATAAATACTGATTCGTAGAAAGTCAAGCAACAATTTTACCGCCGGCGTTCTCTCAGCGACGGAGGGTAGCGGAGACATCTTGTCCAATGTCACTAACTTTTCATAAGCACTATGATCATAAGAAAATTTTGAATGCCGAAAAAATTTTCCCCGAAGGGGAAAGATGGGAAAGGCAAGGGCAACGCCCTTGAAAATAATCCCAGCCCAATGAAGATACGCCCTGAAAGGGCAAAATAGAACTTTCTCATAAACACACGATGTAAGTATAACGCCCTTTCAGGGCTTAAACACATGTTCATGCTTCAAACACAGGGCGTTGCCCTGAGCTATCATATTTGTCCCCGTTGGGGACTAGCTTCCGCCCTTAGCAAAAAGTTAGTGACATTGGACATCTTGTCTGCCCCGCGAACGGGGCGCTACATTGTTCCCCGTGAGTGGGGCCTTGCACCGCTCGCGGGATAATGCGCGGCACATAAATGCGAAGCCGGAATTTAAAAAAATAATTTGAAATAGAACGATTAGTTGTTATATTGTGTAATAAAAACGAAATCCTAACACAAGATGAGCCGCTGGCGATGAAGCAGGACAGCTCGTGGAGAAAAATTCTCGATAAATTGCTGCCGGAGTTTCTGGCGTTCTATTTTCGCGAAATTCATCTGGCCATCGATTTCGAGAAGGGCGTCGAGTTTCTCGACAAGGAACTACAGAAGATTCTGCCGCAGGAAGACGACACCGGCCAACGGGTGGTGGATAAGCTCGTCAAAGTCTTTCTGCGCGACGGCAGCGAGAAGTGGCTGTTGATTCATATTGAAATTCAGGGCTATCGCGAGAGCGATTTTGCCAGGCGGGTTTATCACTGCAACTATCGGATTTTTGACCGCTTAAGCGAAAAGGTTATCAGTGTCGTGCTGTTGACGGATGATGATCCGAAGTTCCGCGAGAACGTTTATGAAATTTCGCAGTTGGGATTTCAACTCTACTTTAAATTCCCGATGGTCAAACTGCTCGACTATCGGGACAAGTGGGAAGAGTTGGAGCATGATCCCAATCCGTTTGCGATTGTCACGATGGCGTTCTTGAAAACCCTGGAAACGCAGGGCAATGACCAGGAACGTTACCAATGGAAAAAACAATTTTTACTCGAGCTTTATCGCCGAGGCATGAGCCGCGAGATGATTTTGGCACTTTACGAGTTTCTTGATATTGTCATGGCGCTGCCGGAAGTCAAAAACGATGAATTGCATGAAGAAATCAAACAAACCACGGAGGAAAGTAAAATGTCCATATTAACCACTGCCGAGCGTGTTGGCATGAAAAAGGGGCGCGAGGAAGAAAGAGTTCTCGGTTTGCGAGAAATGATCTCCGATATCCTTGAGATCAAATTTGGCGTGGTCGGGCTGGAGCTGTTCGAGCAGGTTGAGCAGGTCGCGGATATCGAAACGCTCCAGAAAATTCGCGCCGAATTGAAGCGCGCGCAATCCATTGCGGAGGCCGAGGCGGTGATTCACGCGCATGCCAAAGCGCGATCGGAAAACTGATCATCTTTTGATCACAATCTTCTCCCGCCGCGCACTGGTATCCGGCGTGGCAAACAGGGCGCGGACGTTTTCCAAACGAATATAAGGATATAAATCGATTCTGATCTGGCGCCATTCCGGTTTGGCGCCGGCAACGGAATACGTTTCGCGAATTTTTGCCACGTGCTGCCACAAACGCTGCGGATCGCGCCAGAACGCGTAGCCGGTGAGCAGAAAAGTATTTGCATTGGGCGTGACGTCTTCCAGAAAGAAATATGCCGGCTTGTCGCGCGCCAGGCCGCGCAGAATGTTTTGAAATACTTGCGGATCGCGCCAGGCAAAAGAATCGCCTGGCAAATGGTGCAGCACAAGCTGCATTTCCGCGCCGGTGATTTCGGCAAAGTCAGGTTGAAAAGCTGCGGGCAAGCTCAAGGTGCCGTAGCGGCGAATGGCGGCGTTTGCTGCGTCGGTTCGGACGCCGGTGTGGTTGGAATTGCCAAAAATATTTTTTAGCGTAAACGGACTCGGCGCCAGACCCATCTCTTTCGCGCTGCTGTTGAGCCATTCGGCACGGACGGCATACTGATCGGAGCCAGCTCGCGTCGCCTCCAAACGAAAACGCAGGCTCGCGGGGCGGATTTGCTCCATCGCCGGCAAAGCCGCTTCAATGCTCATGTTCGTCGCGGCGCTGTCCAAAATCACAAGATTATAGCCTTTAAAATTTTGCGCGAGAATTTTTTGCAGCGCTTCCGGCGCCGTGCGCGCATTCCCGAGGAGATCGCGTTTCTCCTCGCGAGCCGGTTTGTCCGCCGCCCACCGGCGCAGCGAATCCTTCAGCGCCTGCACGCGGTCCGTTTTATCCGCCAGCTCAAAAAAATTGGCGGTGAGATGCTTCTGAATATCCACCGCAATTTCCAGCGGCTGCACCGGTGAGTCTATGACAAGACGAATAAGATAATTGTAGTTTCGTCCTTCCCAGCTCATCGACTGAATGGGCAACATCGTTTTGAATTTCGTACGCAGCCGGAGGAGAACGGCTTCCTGATCGCTCCGGCCTTCATAGCGCAGCTTGATGTGCGCCGGAAACAAAAAGTCCTGCAGAAAACTTTCTGTCCCGATTTCGTATGCCCAATAAAAGCGCTCGATAAACTCGACGATCTCGCCCTCGATCGGCTGCAAACGTTGACGCTCCGTGAGCAAAAGCCGGCGCACTTCAACAATGCGGCGCGGCGATTGGCGGCTCACCAACAGCGCGAGACGATGCAGCGAACCGTCCCGGCGCAGCCATACCTCCTCATACTCGCCTTTGCCGAACACCGAATCGACCGTAAACGTCTCGAGACGAAAACGATCCTGCCATTGCGAAAAGGCGGCGTGCAGGTAGTCGGTGGCAAAGGCGGCTTTGTCTTTTTGGCTCGCGCGTTTGAGCAAATCCTGAATAGTTGACGAATCGCGGCCAAAAACGAGAGTGAGATCAAGCAGCAGACAAGCGATGAAGAATTTACGCATGGTCATCACGAAGCGACAAAAATTCAGAAACCATTTGAAAGATCTAACTGAAGAGAATTGCCCGCGGATTGAAGAAGCCCACGGATGAAAAGCTTTATCGGTGGGCTTCTTCAATCCGCGGGTGTCATTTGGCTATTCAATTAAAATCATTTTCCCGGTCTGCACGAAACTCCCCATGTGTATTCGAATGAAATACACGCCGCTCACCGCCACTTGGCCGGAGTTATTGCGGCCATCCCAAATCGCCGCATGATAACCGGTGTTTTTTAACTCGTTATTGATGAGAGTCGCGACTTCCTGCCCGAAAAGATTGTACACTTTCAACGTCACCCTTTCTTCTCGCGGCAATCCGTAGCGAATCGTCGTCACCGGATTGTCGAAGATTCCGTTCGCGGAAAAGGGATTGGGGAAATTCTGGGACAGTTCGTAACTCGAAGGAACGGCCTGTAACGTCACGAGCTGCTTGTCGATGAAGCCCTGTTTGCCGACCATGAGCTTCAGACGTTTGGGATGTTCGGTTCCCGCGATTGAATATTGACTCTTTTCACGAAGATTGTGGGAAATTTTCAACACCTCATCCACCAGCCAAACTTCAAACTCCGGCGGCACGGTTTCAATATTTTCAAAATGCAATTGCACCACGTCGCGGATGTTGGTCTTGACTTCGAAAGTCCAAAATCCGCCATCCGAAATCCGCATTCGAATGTCGGTGCAGTAATTCTCACTCAATGTTTTCCATTCCGCATGCGGAAAGTAGACCGAAACGTATTCGCCAATCACCGGCGGCTCGGGGCGATCCATCTCGTCGTGCGTGTTGGAGGCGTTTGCAGATACCGCTGCGATGTTATCGAGGTCGCGCGCTTGCTGGCATTGGGCGTGAATCGCAATTACCCACGTGAATAACTGACCGGTCGCTGCAGAATTTTTATTATTAGAAGATTGCTCGTTAAAGCGACCGGTCAGTTGCTCTTCTGTTACTGTTACTGCTTCTGCCACCGCTGCTGATAGCGCGGACAAATCGGGATTAACGAACAACGTATCTACCGTCGTCAAACTATTGAACACGGCATAGCCCTCGAACGGCTCCATCGTATTGACTGGAGAAGCCACTGGGTTGTTCCAAATGCCTGTGAAAGTGCGTAACTCCGACGTTTGGCCATTGCTTTTCAAACGCAGTTTCGACAACGGGATCGAAAAGTTGAAAGGATTGCCGACGAGATTCCATCTCGGGTGCAAAGCGATCGCAAAAGGCTGCGAAGTGGGGTTGGTCTTCCCGGCGCCGGTGTCAATAACCTTGTCTTCATCCTTGACAATGAGCCAGACGGCTTTGCCCGGCGCCATATCGGATATGTTTGGAAATTCCCGTTTTGTTTGGTCGGCGCGCGCCTCATAACAACGCCATTTGAAGATATCATACGAGCCCAAATCGTCTTCCAAAACCGCACGACCATTTTTGTTGTCAAGATCGAGGGGCACGGAAATGATGCGATAGGCGACTTGCTCCGAGCCGGCAGGTTGGGGGTCGGTTTTTGCCAGGCCTTCACCGGCGATAGCTACTTGCGTGGAAATGACCTTTGTCTTACTGGTCAAAGTATCAAAGTCCACCGCTTCAATAATATATTCGACGCCGCGCGATGTCACTTCACTCGCAGGGATGATTGCGTTATGGGAGTTAGTGGACTTCGCCATGGAAATTGACGTGAAGCTCGTCACACCAGCTTTGCGATAATTCAATGCTACTCGGACCAAACTGGTGTCATCGCTGATCACAGCCGTTATTGGGATTTCAGTGCTGAGGTTTTGGACAGCTATTGGGGTATGCGTGATAATCGGCGAGCGTCCAATTCTAACATCATCAACGTACCAACCGGTGGCGACGAGGCCGTCAGAATTAGAAGTGAAATAGAAAGCAATCCGAATCGTTGAATCGGCGTAAGCCGAAAGATCGGCGATATACTGCGTCCAAACGCTGCTGTACTCGATAAACGGGATTGAAAGGTTGCGCCAATTGCTTCCATTCACCGAAATTTGTACCACGCCGGGATCAGCATTATACACATTGAACCAGTGCCAAAAACGGAGTTGTAATTCTTCTCCGGGCAGTAAGCGAGGCAAAGCAATTTCTGGGCTGATCAAACGCGTATTAGCATTCGGAGGGTAATTGCCGGCTAAAATAGTTCCAAAACAAAACTGTCCGGCGTAAGCACGATTTGGTCCAGAAGTCGGAACACCAACTTCCCAAACTCCATTATCCGGAAACCAAACGCTCGGCCTCGATTCAAAACCATCGCTAAAAACGACAGTGTTGCCTTGACCATAGAGATTTTGGCCGTTTATTATAGAAAGAGCAAACAAAACGACAGTCGTCGTCAAAGCTTTCATCCGTGAGCACATTTTCAAACCTCCCTAATTTTGCTGCAGTTTATTTCGCTAAAAATAATTGAAAAATTCAGTATTGTTGCAAAAAACTATGGAAAATCCGGCGCTTCGGGCAGCGGTTGCGGTGGCGGCTGTTTTTCACCTAAAAAAGCGAATGCCGCGCCTCCACCCAACGCCAGTGCCGACCCGGTTAGAAACCACCATTTGCGATAAAGCGGCGTTTTGATTTTTTCTAATTTCTCGGTCAGCCGCATTTCCAATTGCCCTTCCGGAATCTCGATGATTCTTTCTTTGTATCGGTATCCGACCTTTTGCAGCAGCAGGCGATGGCGGCCCGGCGCGAGGTCGATGGCGCGCGGGGCCAAGCCTCTGGCGCTGCCGTCCACGACGATGCCCACGTCTTTGATTTTATCGGCAATGTCAATTTGCACGCGAACGACACCGAGTTTCAACTCCACTTCCCACTCGGTGACTTCGTTCGATTTGACGACCAAGGTTTTTTCAACTGGCAGAAAGCGCTCTTTGATGATCTCCACAAAGTAGGTGTCCGGCTTAGCGTTCTCCGTGCGAAACGGGGTTTTGAGACTCAACAGCACGCCGTTGATGCGGAGGTTGGCGCTGTCCGGTTTTGTTTGGATTGACAACGTGCCGGGAATTGCCCGAACCTGTCTGAGGCGCAAGCGATAAGCGCGTTTGGCTTGAAAATTAATGACCTCGGTTTTCTCCGCCAGATAGTCTTTGGCGCTGATCGTGATGATTTGCCGGCCCGGCTTGAGAACGAGCCGCCATTCCGACGGGCTGATTGGCCGCGTCTCCAGAATACTGCCGACGTTGCTGTCAAACGACAGCGCCGGCACTTCAGAGATGACCGTCAACATCGCTTGCGTGGAATCTCGCACCACGCTCGTTAGTTCTTCCAACTGGCCGATCGAGAGCCGGCCAAATTTTTCCTGCGCCATCGTGGCGCCGGCAAATACGGCGCAAAGCAGAATTGTCGCGAAACAAGATTTCATGACGTTTTTTCCTTAAGAAAGACATGACTGACTACATCAGATTTTCAGGCAAACTGAAACCCTTGGGCAGCATCAAAACAAAAGCTTTTGAACACGGATTACGCGGATGACACGGATTTTCACGGATTTTTTATTTTTGTTTTACCCGTGTCAATCCGCCCAATCCGCGTCATCCGCGTTCAAAAAAAATCGCATTAGGCTTTATCCTCCACTTCTGCCTTTTGCTTTTTTCTTTTTTGCCTTTTGCTTTTTATCCTGCTACTCCACCACCTCAAAATCGCCCAGCCCGATCACCGAGCCGTCTTTGAACGGCTGCGGCTGCCAGGCGCGCACGTGAATGAGCGGGGCTTGCGGATTTTTAAAATCCATCATGATGAACAAATAGCCCACGTCGCTGTAGTTGCTGGAGCTCCAGCGCTGTTTGACCTGGATGCCGTAAATGTCCGGATATTTGCTGTGGCGCGTCACCGTGGCGCTGTCAAAATTCACGCGCACAAAGGCGTTGACCGCAAAGACCGTGCGCAAGCGCCCGATATACTCGCGCTTGCTGAACTTGATGAATTGAATAACGCTGTCGCCAAGCGTGCTCCGCGACATGTAATCATCCTCGCCTTCTTTTTTTTGCAGCACGCGGCCGACGATGATCAACGCATCGTCGCTGTAAGCGCGCTCGAGATAAGCAATGTCTTTGCGGCCGTGCGCCGTGCGAAACTCTTCCAGAAAACCGAGAATTTGCTGGCGCTTGGCGAGATCTTC
>Ga0247727_10008193_pt1 | contig 19507 bp, 14 predicted proteins | sample WisWelCaveWW1625_FD_202498 | JGI IMG/M metagenome (GOLD analysis project Ga0247727, IMG submission 202498) | Biofilm microbial communities from Wishing Well Cave, Virginia, United States - WW16-25 | ecosystem: Environmental > Aquatic > Deep subsurface > Groundwater > Cave microbial mat | place... | reverse complement strand
TCTCATCAGCAATGGCCTCTTGGCGGGGGGATGGTTGTGTGTGGTAACCAACCAATAACCACACCGGGAGGCCATTTCCTTTGATGAAGATCAACTCGTCACCGATTTTTCTGTCGCATTGGGGCTAGATACGCCGGGTCGGACGTAGTGTCAAGCGAAGCGGGAGCCAGGGGGGGATGTCCTGGCGTCCATCGCACTCACGCGGCAGCGGTCTCTCTCGAACGCAGCTCGATTCCGAGCCAGATCCGGAACCCCACCGACGCGATCGTCGCCGCGACGAGGAGGCCCGCGATCAGACCGTAGAGTGGCGCGAAGCCGAGCGCGGTCGAGACTGATACGCCGAGCCACGCGAGGGGGCCGGTCAGGACGAGGTAGCGTGCCGCGGCCATGACGACGCCCGGACGGCCGCGGTTCAGGCCTTCGAATGCCGGCCGGCAGAGCAGGAACGGCCCTCCGACAAGACAGGCGACGGGAACGAGCCGGAGAGCGAACAGCGTGTACTGTCGTGTGATCTCGGATTCCGTCAGCCGTTCCGCGAGCCACGGCGCAAGCGCGAGCAGAACCGGCGCCACGACGAGCCCGGAATACACGAGCAGGGCCCGGTGGACCTGGGCCAGCGAGTGTCGGATCGCCGGCACGTCTCCCTCGCCCCAGCGATGCGCCACGAACGGCAGCACGGCGACGCTCGCCGCGATCACGGGCTGCAGCGCGAAAAGCACGACCCGGTAGTAGATCGAGTACGCGGCGAGCGCCTCGGTCGCGTGATCGAGCTGGGTCAGGATCCCATTCACGAAGCCGCCCTCGAGCGCGACGAGCGCGAACGTGACCGACGCAGGGAGCGCCAGAGCCAGGATCGCACGGTACGGCTGTGGGTCGGCGTCGCGCCCCGGAGTCTCGCCCATCCCGGTTCTGCGACGCTCGTGCCGTCGCGCCTGGACCAGGGCGTAAGACAATCCCCCGAACCGCCCGAGGACGGTCGAGAGCGCGATCCCGAACACGCCCCAGTTGAACACGAACAGGAACAGCGTGTTCAGGCCCACGTTGAGCGCGTTCGTGAAGATGCCGGCCCACATCGTCGAGCGCGTGTCCTGGTGCGCTTTCACGAGCGAGTCCGGGATCACGGACCAGAACACCGAGAAGGCCGAGCCGCCGATCAGAACGCTGCCATACACCTGGAACGCGCGCGCGGTGGCCGGTTCGAGCCCGGAGCGCGGGGCGCCGACCCAGATCGCGACCCCGAGCGCGGCGAAGATCGGCACCATGATCAGCACCACGCGCCACGAGGCCTGCGTGTACTGCCGGATCCGCTCTCCTTGCCCCGATCCCATCGCGCGCGCCATGGCCGAGGTGAGCCCGGTCGAGAGACCGACCCACACGGCGAGCATCAGGAACTCGAACGGCACGGCGAGGCCGACCGCCGCGAGCGCGGCGTCCCCCAGGATCGCCGCGAAGATCGTGTCGACGAACGTCACGGCGGCGCGCATCCAGAAGGAGACGACGAGCGGTGCGGTCATGCGCAGGAGCGTCGGGGAGCGGGTCACGCGACGACCCGCAGCGCCCGCGGCCAAATGTCGATCGAGCAGCCGTCGACGCCGCACTCGGCGATCGGCTCACCGTCGGCGTAGATCGTCCAGGGCACCTTGCAGCGCACCCGGGCGACACGGAGGCGCGCAGTGTGCACGGCGGGATGGCCGAGGTGCCGCCCGCGATAGACGCGCGGAAAGACGCGGAGCAGCGTGACGAAACGCACCGGGCGGACGAGCACGAGATCGAGCTCGCCGTCGTCGAGCCGAGCCGTGGGGGCGATGTGCATCCCGCCGCCGAACCAGGGTGAATTGGCGAAGGCGAGGAGCAAGGCGGGGCCCGAGAGTGTCGTCGCGCCGCAGTCGACCTCGACCGCGAGCGGGTCGAACGAAGCCACGGCGCGGAGCGTGGCCGCGGCGTACGCGAGCCGGGCCGGCAATGCGCGGAACGCCGGAAGGCGCCGGTTCACCTCGCCATCGATACCGAGACCCGCGACGCCGGCAAACGGCACGCCGTCGACGCGTCCGAGATCGATCGGGCGCCACGCCGCGCGAAGCGCCGATCGTGTTGCGGCGACGGGATCGCAGGACACGCCGAGCGCGCGAGCCAGATCGTTCCCCGTGCCGAGGGGGACGATGCCCAGCGCGCATTCGGTGCCGGCGAGGCCGCGGATGGCATGATGGATCGCGCCGTCGCCCCCGGCCACGAGGAGGCGCTCGAGACCCTCTTCGGCCGCGCGGCGGGCCTCGACGGTCATCGCCGCGGGCCCATCGACCTCGCGAACCTCGATCCGCTCCGCGCGGACGAGCGGATCGATCCGAGCGCGAGCGCGGCCACGCGCGGCATGCGGATTGAGGAGCAGTCGCGGAACCACCTGCACGCGCCGTTCGCGCTCAGGGGCGAACCAGCCGGAGCGCGCGGATCTCGCGGCACGCGACCCGCTCCTCGCCGACCTCGACCATGACGAACGGCGGGTCGCTCACGATCGTTCCCGCTGATCCGCCATCGAGCTGCACACGGTAGCGGCCCGGCTCGAGCCGCTCGACGTGCCAGATCCCCGATGGATCGACGGGCACCCGGGCCGCTTCGCGGAGCAAGCTCGACGGCCCGAGCACTACAACCCAGGCCACCTCGCCGTGGGCCGGCCCGGAGACGAGCCCGCTGAGCAGCGAAGTGCGCACGATCGGAGGTTCGACCACGCTCGGTGCGGGCGGCCGAGTCCGGATCTCGGGGGGCGGCGTAGCCTGCGGGGTCGCGCTGGGCGCGATCGCGGTCGGCTGCGACTCGTGTGGAGGCGGCTGCGCGATCTCGGGAGCGCTCGGCGGAGTCTCGGCGATGACGGTGTTGGCGGCGTCGGGAGCAGCGATCGGCGGAGGTGCCGGGAGAACGAGCGGGGCGACGGGCACGGGCGCCTGAGCGCTCCCGCGACCCACGCCGACGACGATCGCATCCGAGTCGAGGTCGCGCGCGAGCCGCAGCGGTCCGAACGCTAGTGACCAGGTCCGGCCATCCTCGAAGGCGGCGAGCGCGTCCGTGGCGTCGGCAGAGACCGCGATCGCGCGAACGGGCGCCGGGACAGCCGTGCGCTCGCGCACCGGCATCTGCTCGAGGCCCGGGGGATCGCCGAGGTCGACGAGCAAGATCTCGCTCGCCTGACCGATCAGCATGAGGTTGCTCCCGGCCAGGCTGGCCACGGCCAGGTTGCGACCCGGGATGCGGTAGAGCGGCCCGCTGCGCAGGCCGTCCAGGTGGAACGAGCGGATCTCGTCTTCGGCCGCGATCACGAGCGAGCGCGCCGCACTCCAGACGTCGAGCCCGCTCGCGCTCGAAGGCAACAGGCGCAGCTCCCGAGGCCGGGGTGCCTCTGGGTCCACGAGCACCAGGTGGGCCTCGCCGGGCCCGCGCCGCGCCGGGCGGTGGACGATGGCGAACAGGCCCCCGGTGTCGGCGGGCCAGACGAGAGCCCGCACCACGCCGGCGATCGACACTTCGATCGCCGAGGCCCGATCGGACGCGTACAGGCGGACGATCGACCGCGGCTCCTTCGTGGAGGCCGAGATCGCCACAGCCGCGCGTGCCCCCGCAGGATCGAACGCCACGGCGAGGGCATCGACGTCCGTTTCGATTCGCTCGAGCACCGCCGGTCGAGCGCCGCCGACGATGCGAATCTCGCGCGTCGCCGCGGGAAGGTCGACCGTCGCGGCGAGTGCGAGGCAGGCGATCCCGGCCATCGTCGATCGCTGCCGTCGCATCGGGTCCCCTCCGCGCGGAGGATGACAGGGAACGCACGGCCTCGCAACGGGTCCGGCTTCAGCTACCATGGGCGACGATGAACGGGATCGCGATTCGGTGCCGTGGAGTCGTCAAGCGCTACGACGCGGTCGTCGCCGTCGACGGGCTCGACCTCGAGGTCGCGGCGGGCGAGTGCTTCGGTCTCCTTGGTCCGAACGGTGCGGGCAAGACGACGACCGTCGAGATCCTCGAAGGGCTGATCGCCCCCGATGCCGGGTCGGTCGAGCTGCTCGGTTGCACGTGGCGCCGCGATGGGCGATCGTTGCGCGAGCGGCTCGGGATCCAGCTCCAGGAGACGCAGCTCGCCGAGAAGCTGTCGGTCGTCGAGACGATCCGGCTGTTCCGCAGTTTCTACCGGCGCGGACGCACGGCGGACGAGGTCCTGGCGCTCGTCGGGCTCGAGGAGAAGCGCAACGCCTGGGTCCGGAAGCTCTCCGGCGGGCAGCGCCAGCGGCTCTCGCTCGCCTGCGCGCTTGTCTCCGATCCCGAGGTCCTGTTCCTCGACGAACCGACGAGCGGCCTCGATCCGCAGTCGCGGCGGCGGGTGTGGGACGTCGTTGAGGCCTCCCGCGCGCGCGGCGGCACGGTGATGTTGACGACGCATTACATGGAGGAAGCGGCTCGCCTGTGCGATCGGGTGGCGATCGTCGACCACGGGCGAGTGATTGCCCTCGGCCGTCCGGCGGAGCTCGTCGCGTCGCTCGGCGCCGAGCACGTGGTCGAATTTGCGGCGGCGGCTCCGGTCGATCTCGCGTCGCTGCGCAGGATCGAGGGTGTGCGCGACGTCGTGGAGGACGGCGGGTCGGTGCGCCTGACCGTGGCCGAAGTGCACCGGGCGGTGCCCGCGCTGCTCTCCGCGCTCGATCGGGCGGGGATCGACCTGCTTCGCCTGGCGACGCACCACGCGACGCTCGAGGACGTGTTCGTGGCGCTGACCGGTCGCCACCTGCGCGAAGAGTGAGGCCAGTGGAATTCATGCGTCTGGATCCGCTCCGTCAGCTGATTCTGGCCAAGCTGCGCGAGCTCGCGCGCGAGCCCGAGGCGCTGTTCTGGATCTTCGTGTTTCCCGTGCTGCTCGCCCTCGCGCTCGGGGTCGCCTTCCGCTCGGCGGCACCGGAGCCCCTCCCGGTCGCCGTAGAGGACGGACCGGAGGGGGCTGCGATCGTCGCGGCCCTCGAGGCGTCACGCGATCTGCGCCCGGAGGTGGTTCCACACGGCGAGGCCGCCGAGCGGCTCCGGACCGGGAAGGTCGCCCTGGTCGTCGTGCCCGGCGAATCGTGGACCTACTGGTTCGACCCGACGCGGCCCGACAGTCGCCTGGCGCGCCTCGCGGTCGACGACGCGCTCCAGCGCTCGGCGGGACGGACCGACCCCGTCGCGACGGTCGATCGCACGCTCACCGAGCGCGGATCGCGCTACATCGACTTCCTGATCCCCGGTCTCGTGGGCATGAACCTGATGGGCACCGGGATGTGGGGCATCGGCTTCTACATCGTGAACGCACGATCCAAGCGCCTGCTGAAGCGGCTCGTCGCGACGCCGATGCGGCGCTGGCAGTACCTGTTGGCACAGATCGGCGGTCGGCTCGTGTTCCTCGTGCTCGAGGTCGGGGCGCTCGTGGGCTTCGCGAGTCTCGCGTTCGGCGTCCCGCTGCGCGGTTCGATCGCCGCGCTCGCGGCGATGTGCGCGCTCGGCGGGATGACCTTCGCCGGCCTGGGCCTGCTCGTCGCGAGCCGGGCCCGGACGATCGAGGGCGTGTCGGGCCTGATGAATCTCGTGATGCTGCCGATGTGGATCCTGTCGGGGATCTTTTTTTCGACTTCGCGCTTTCCCGACGTCGTGCAGCCGCTCGTGCAGGCGTTGCCGCTGACCGCCGTGATCGACGGTCTGCGCGCGGTGATGCTCGACGGCGCGGGCATCGCGGCGGTCGCCGACGAGATGATGATCGCCGGCGCCTGGTGCGCGCTGAGCTTTCTCCTCGCCCTGGCCCGTTTCCGCTGGAGCTAGCTGCGGGCCGAAGCGACCGGCGCCGCCGGGCCGCCGGGGAGGTAGGCCAGGTTCGGACCGAGCCAGCGCTCGACCTCGGCGATCGGCATGCCTTTTCGCGCGGCGTACGACTCGATCTGGTCGCGGCCGACTCGTCCGACGGCGAAGTATCGCGCGTCGGGGTGGCCGAAGTACCAGCCGGATACCGACGCGGCCGGGAGCATGGCGAAGCTCTCGGTCAACTCGATCCCGACCGACTCGCGGACGCCGAGCAGGCGCCACAGCGTGCCCTTCTCCGTGTGGTCGGGACAGGCCGGGTAGCCGGGCGCCGGGCGGATCCCGCGATAGCGCTCGTGCAGGAGGTCTGCGGGCGTCAGGCGCTCGGCTGCGCCATACCCGCACACGTGGCGCGCGATCTCGTGCAGGCGCTCGGCGAGCGCCTCGGCCAGCCGGTCCGCCAGGGCCTTGGACAGGATGGCGTTGTAGTCGTCGCCCGCCGCCTCGTGATTCCGGACGATGTCGTCGAGGCCATGGCCGGCTGTGACGGCGAATGCGCCGAGGTAGTCGGTGCGGCCTGCATCGAGCGGCGCCACGAAATCGGCGAGCGCCAGGCGCGGCCGCCCTTCCGCTCGCTGCTGCTGGCGGAGCGTGTGCAGGCGCGCGATGCAGCGCGCCCGGTCGGCTCCGTCGAACAGCACGAGGTCGTCGCCGTCGCTCGCTGCCGGGAAGAAGCCGTACACCGCCCGGGCCACGAGCCGGCGCTCCTCGACCATCTGCCGGAGCATCGTCTCGGCATTCTCGAATAGCTCGCGCGCCGCCTGGCCGTAGCGCGGGTCGTCGAGGATCCGCGGGAACGTGCCGCGCAACTCCCAGGTGTGGAAGAACGGCGTCCAGTCGATGTACGGCACGAGGTCGGCGAGCGGCACGTCGTCGAGGACTCGCCGGCCGAGGAACGACGGCTGGTCGATCGGAGTGCGCTCCCAGTCCGTTCGGGGTCGTAGGGCGAGCGCCTCGGGATAGGTCAGAAGGTCGGTCGCCGGCGCTTCTCGCCCGCGGTCGCGCAGGGCAGCCTGCTCGGCGCGCACCCGGCTCTCGAACGCCGTTCGGGTCGCCGGCGCGATCCACTGGCCGACGACCTCGACCGCCCGAGACGCGTCGACGACGTGGGTCGTGAAGCCGCCGTAGCGCGGCGCGATCCGGAGCGCCGTGTGGCGGCGGCTCGTCGTCGCACCGCCGATCAGCAACGGAACCGTGAAGCCCTCGCGCTCGAGCTCGCCGGCCACGTGCACCATCTCATCGAGCGACGGCGTGATCAGTCCACTCAGCCCGACGAGATCCGCTTTTTCCTCTCGCGCGGCGCGCAGGATCCGGACGGCCGGAACCATGACGCCGAGGTCGACCACGCGGTAGCCGTTGCAGGCCAGGACGACGTCGACGATGTTCTTGCCGATGTCGTGGACGTCGCCCTTCACCGTGGCGAGGACGATCGTCGCCCGGCCGCTCGCCGCCCCGGCGCGGCCCGCCTCCATCAGCGGTTCGAGGATCGTCACGGCCTTTTTCATGACGCGGGCGCTCTTGACCACCTGGGGCAGGAACATCTTGCCCGCGCCGAACAGGTCGCCGACCACGTTCATGCCGGCCATCAACGGACCCTCGATGATTGAGAGCGGCGACGGATAGTGCATGAGGGCCTCGGCGACATCGGCCTCGATGTGCTCGGTGATCCCGTGGACCAGCGCGTGCTCGAGCCGCTTCGGCAACGGCTCGTTGCGCCAGGCGAGGTCGCGCTCGCGCGCGGCGCCCGCCCCGCGGACGTGACCGGCGATCTCGATCAAGCGCTCGGTCGCGTCGGGGCGCCGGTTGAGCAGCACGTCCTCGACGCGCTCGAGCAGGTCGGCTGGGATGTCGTCGTACACCGCGAGCTGGCCGGCGTTGACGATGCCCATGTCCATGCCCGCTCGGATCGCGTGGTACAGGAAAGCGGCGTGCATCGCCTCGCGAACCCTGTCGTTCCCGCGGAACGAGAACGAGACGTTGCTCACGCCGCCGCTGATCTTGACTTTTGGAAATCGCCGCTTCAGCTCGCGCACGGCGTCGAAGAATGCGATCGCGTAGCCGTCGTGCTCCTCCATCCCCGTCGCGACCGTGAGGATGTTCGGATCGAACACGATGTCCTGCGGCGGGAACCCGACCTCCTCGGTGAGGATCCGGTAGGCGCGGGACAGGATCTCGACCTTCCGCTCGGCGCTGACCGCCTGCCCCTGCTCGTCGAACGCCATCACCACGACCGCGGCCCCGTAGCGTCGGATCGTCCGCGCGTGGCGCCGGAACTCGTCCTCGCCCTCCTTGAGACTGATCGAGTTGACGACGCCCTTGCCCTGCAGGCACTTCAGGCCGGCCTCGAGGACGGAGAAACGCGAGCTGTCGACCACGATCGGCAGGCGCGCGATCTCGGGCTCGGCGGCGACCAGACGCAGGAACTCGGTCATCGCGGCTTCCGAGTCGAGCAGCCCCTCGTCCATGTTGACGTCGAGGAGGTTCGCCCCGCCCTCGACCTGCTGGCGCGCCACGGCGAGCGCGTCCTCGAGCCGACCGTCGCTCACGAGCCGGGCGAAGCGCCGGGAGCCGGTGACGTTCGTGCGCTCGCCGATGAGCAGGAAGTTCGAATCGGGGCGGACGACGAGCGGCTCGAGGCCGGCGTAGCGGGTCCGCGTGTCGGGTGCGACCGGAAGGTGCGGCGGGATGCCGCGCAGCGTGTCGGCCAGAGCGCGCACGTGATCGGGCGTCGTGCCGCAGCACCCACCGACCAGGTTGAGCCAGCCGGCGCGAGCGTAATCCGCGAGGGTCGCGGCCATGCGCTCGGGGGTCTCGTCGTAGCCGCCAAGGTCGTTGGGCAGTCCGGCGTTCGGATAGCAGTGGATCCACAGCGGGGCGAGCCGCGCCAGCTCTTCGAGGTACGGGCGCATGTCGCTCGCGCCGAGCGCGCAGTTGAGCCCGACGCCGTAGAGCGGCGCGTGCTCGATCGAGATCCACGCGGCCTCGACCGTCTGACCGGAAAGCGTCCGGCCGCTGGCGTCGGTGATCGTGAGGGACGCCAGAACCGGCACCGAGGCGCCGGTCTCGTCGAACGCGCGCTGGATCGCGAACAGGGCCGCCTTGAGATTCAGCGTGTCGAACGTCGTCTCGGGAACGAGCAAATCGACCCCACCCGCGAGCAGCCCACGCACCTGCTCGTGGTAGGCGCGCCAGAGATCGTCGAACGTGACCGAGCGGAAGCCCGGTCGCTCGACATCGGGCGAGAGCGAAGCGGTGCGATTGGTCGGCCCGATCGACCCGGCCACGAAGCGCGGAGTGCCGGTGCGAGCCGTGAGGGCGGCTGCGGCGCGTCGCGCGATCGCAGCGGCATTGCGATTGATCGCAAAGACGTGGGCTTCGAGCCCGTAGTCCGCGAGCGAGATCGCGGTCGCGTTGAACGTGTTGGTCTCGATGATGTCGGCGCCGGCCTCGAGGTAGCAGAGGTGGATCCGCTCGACGATCTCGGGCTGCGTCAGGGCGAGCAGGTCGTTGCAGCCCATCAGCTCGCGCGGGTGATCGCGGAACTCGGTGCCGCGGAACCCGGCCTCGTCCAGACGCTCGGCCTGGATCATCGTCCCCATCGCCCCGTCGAGGATCAGGATCCGCCGGCGGAGCAGGTCATCGAGGATCTCGTGCTGGGCCATTCGGTGCCTCGAGGGGAAACGTAAGCCTTGCGGACGCTCGAAGCTCAGGATACCGCACGGGCCGATCCGGTCAGTCGCCGCTGCAGTTCTCGACGACGGCGTGGCACCTCGGGCACACGAGCTTGCAGCGCTGGCCGATCGCCTCGGCGCCGCAGACCGGGCAGCACGGGCGCGGTGCGACAGGCGCCGCGCGCGCCTCCGCGATCGGCGGGATCTCCGGCAGAGGCGGGTCGAGGTCCATGGAGCGGGTCACGCGGCGTGGACCCGGACGGTCTCTCCGACCGCCGTCAGCGTGCGGCGCAGCTCGTCGTAGTCCCGGTGGCGCATGCGGATCCACGCGTTCGCCATGTAGCCGGCCTCGACTGGCTGGGTCGGCGTGCCGGGCGGAGGGAGATGGCTGTCGATCACGCGATCGCCGAAGCGCGAGAACAGCGCGTCCGTCCCGGAGTAGCCGGTGATGTGCCCATCGCGCTCGGGGCGCAGCGTCACGATCCCGGCGGCGTAGCGCCGCGACGGGGTCTCGGCCGGTCCCGCGCCGAGGATCGCCCGCGCCCACTCGTGGTACAGATCCATCTCGTTGCCCGAGCAGTAGAGGTCCCACGCACCCACGCCCGGCGGGCGACAGCCGATCTCCGAGAAGCGCAGGCCCTTGGGGCCGAAGAACCACTCCATGTGCGTGGCCGAGGTCCAGATGCCCAGGGCCTCGCTCACGCGCCGGCCGAGCGCGCGGACCTCGTCGTAGCTCGCCTCGTCGAGGCGGTTGGTCGAAACGAACTGCGGCGAGATCCAGCGCTCGCGCATCGCCTCGAGCACATTCGGGTAGTAGTGGCTCGCGAACTCGTGCACCACCTTGCCCTCGCGGGTCAGCGTGTCGAAGAACCCCTCGTGCCCCTCGACGAACTCCTCGATCGCGACCGAGCGGCCCCGACCGACACCGGCCTCCTCGACCGCGCGACCGAGCTCGTCGGTTGAGTCGACGCGTTTCGTGCCCGAGGCGCCCGCCGCGTCGCGCGGCTTGACGATCAGCGGGAAGCCGACGCGCTCGGCGAAGGCATGCGCCTCGCGGACCGAGTCGGCCCCGGTCGACTGCGCACAGGGCACGCCGGCCTCGCGCAGCACCTGCTTCATCGCCGGCTTGTCCCGGCACAGGAACGCCGTGCGCACGGTCGTGCCGGGAATCCCGCACGCCTCCCGCACGCGTGCCGCGGACAGGATGTGCGCCTCGACCGTGGCCTCGAGCCGGTCGACCCACTCCCGACGCTGCGTGCGGACCACGGCTTCCCGCAGCGACGGCTCGTGGACGACCGAGCCGACCTGCTCGTAGGCGTGGAGCCAGCCCTTCAGCTCGGAATCGAGCGCATCCACCGGACGCTCGCCGATGCCGGTCACGCGGGCTCCGGCGTGGTACAGCCCGCGAACGAACTGGCGCTGGTTGCGCGGGAACGCGGGCTCGACGAACAGGACGTGCATGAGGACCTCCCGTCGCTCAGCGCCCGGCGAGCCAGGCGTACGCTTCGACATACTGGGCCGCTCGACGGGTCCAGGAATGATCGCGCGTCATCGCATTGCGCATGAGTTGCATCCAGGCCCGGCGGTTCCGGTAGGTGTCGAGGGCCGAGCGGAGCGCCCAGCGCAGTGCGTCGGGCGTGAAGTGGTCGAACACGAAGCCGGTGCCTCGTCCGGTCGTCGGGTCGAAGGGCTCGACCGTATCGGCGAGGCCGCCCGTGCGGCGGACGATGGGGATCGTTCCGTAGCGCAGGCTGAACATCTGGTTCAGGCCGCAGGGCTCGTAGCGCGACGGCATCAGGAACAGGTCGGCCCCCGCCTCGACGAGGTGCGCGAGCTCGTCGTTGTAGCCGCGGTAGTACACGGCCCGACCGGGGAACTCCCGCTCGAGCCGGGCGAAGAACCCCTCGTACACGACGTCGCCGGAACCGACGGCGACCAGGCGCAGGTCGGTCGTCCGCAGCAGCTCGGGCAGAACGGGGAAGCACAGATCGAACCCCTTCTGCGGCACGAAGCGGGACACGATCCCGGCCACGGGTGCGCCGTTCGAGGCCGGAAGGCCGATCTCGGCGAGCAGATGGCGCTTGTTCGCGATCTTGCCCTCGAGCCGGTCGGCGGAGTAGCGCTGCGGAAGGTACGCGTCGCGCTCCGGGCTCCACACACCGTAGTCCACGCCGTTGAGGATCCCGACGAGCGTCGAGTTGCGAGCCCGCAGCAGCCCGTCGAGCCCCATGCCGTACTCGGGGGTCTGGATCTCGCGCGCGTGGGTCGGGCTCACGGTCGTGACGAGGTCTGCGTACACGAGGCCGGTCCGCAGAAGATTGACCCGCTCGAACCGCAGGTCCTCGGGGTCGAACAGATGGGTCCAGTCCGCGAGACCGAGATCGTGGATCCATCGCGCGGGACCGACCCCCTGGTAGCCGATGTTGTGGATCGTCAACATCGTGCGTGTCCGGTGGAACAGCGAGTCCCACGAGTACGCCGTGCGCAAGAGCAGCGGCAAGAGCGCGGTGTGCCAGTCGTGGCAGTGCACGACGTCCGGTGCCCAGCCCATCCGCTGGCAGGACTCGAGGACCGCCCGGCACAGCAGCGCGAACCGTTGCGGTTCGTCGGGGTCCGAGGTATAGATGTGCGGCCGGGCATACAGCTCCGGGCAATCGACGAAGTACGCGGCGGGCCCACCGTCGGCCAGGGGCGCGGTCCACAGGGAGAACGTGTACGCGCGGCCGCCCATCCGAACGGAGATGTCCTGCGCGAAGCCGACCGGGTGGAGCGCGTGGGCGCGCCGGTCGATGCTCGCGTACAGCGGCAGGAACGGGCGGACATCGTGGCCCAGCCGATCGAGATACGATGGCAGCGCGGCGCCGACATCGCCCAGTCCGCCGGTCTTGGCGAACGGTGCGATCTCCGACGAGACGTAGGCGATCTTGAGCGCGGGCGACATGGAGGGCAGGGCCGGATGCTACCACAGGACGGACGGGTGAGCGGCACGCCGACGCCCGTGGTCTTCGTGGCCCCGTTCTTCGCCGACACGACGCTGCGGTTCCTCGATGCGACCACGCGGCTTCCCGGCGTGGCCGTGCTGCTCGTGAGCCAGGATCCGGCCGAGCGCCTCCCGCGCGGCCTCGGCCAGCGACTGGCCGGGCACGCCCGAATCGACGACGGCCTCGATCCGGGTGCGATCACGGATGCCGTGCGCTCTTGGGTGCCGCGGGCCGGACGACCAGCGCGCGTATTCGGTGCGCTCGAGCAGCTCCAGGTCCCGCTGGCCGAGGTGCGGCAGGCGCTCGGCATCCCGGGCATGGGCGTCGAAGCGGCGCGCAACTTCCGTGACAAGTCCCGGATGAAGGACGTGCTCCGCGCGGCGGGTGTCCCGTGCGCACGCCACCACCTGGCGCACAGCGCGGCCGAGGCGCGGGCCGCTTCGGCCGAGATCGGCTTCCCGCTCGTCGCCAAGCCGCCGGCCGGCGCCGGGGCTCGTGGAACCTTCCGCGTCGACGATCCGGCGCAGCTCGCCGATGTCCTGCGCGCGAGCCCGCCCACGGTCGCAGAGCCGCTCCTGCTCGAAGAGTTCATCGTCGGCGACGAGCATTCGTTCGATGCCGTGAGCGTGGCTGGCCGCGTCGTCTGGCACTCGCTGACGCACTACGAGCCCGGTCCGCTCGACGTGCTGCGCAACCCGTGGATCCAATGGACCGTTCTGCTCCCGCGCGAGGTCGACCATCCGCGCTACGACGACATCCGGTCGGTCGCGGGTCGTGCGCTCGACGCGCTCGGGATGGGAACGGGGCTCAGCCATCTGGAGTGGTTTCGCCGTCGGGACGGGAGCCTCGCCGTCTCTGAGGCCGCAGCGCGTCCTCCGGGCGCTCAGTTCACCACGCTGATCTCCTACGCCCATGGAGTCGACTTCTACGCGGCGTGGGCGCGACTGATGGTGCGCGAGGAGTTCGATCCGCCGCCCCGCCGGTACGCGGCGGGGATCGCGTTCCTGCGCGGGCAGGGGAGTGGCCGCGTCGTGGCGATCCACGGCCTGCGCGAGGCCGCAGCCGAGCTCGGGCCGCTCGCGGTCGAGGTCCGCTTGCCGGAGCGCGGTCAGCTCCCGGCGTCGAGCTACGAGGGCGACGGCTACGTCGTCCTGCGCCATCCGGATACCGGCGTGGTGGCGCACGGGTTGCGGCAGCTGGTCAGCCGCGTGCGCGTCGAGCTGGGCTGAAGGGGAGCTGCCGATGCTGCGGGTGCTGATGCTTTCCCCCGGGTTTCCGCTCGAGATGCCGCTGTTCACCGCGGGACTCGCCCGAGCGGGCGCGAGCGTGATCGGGATCGGCGACCAACCGCCGGGCGCCCTGCCGGACGAGGCCCGTCAGGTCCTCGCAAGCTACGTGCAGGTCCCGACGCTGTGGGACGAAGCGGCGATGCTCGAGGAGGTGCGCGCGATCGATGCGCGCGCCCCGATCGATCGCGTGGAGTGCCTGTGGGAGCCGGCGATGCTCGTCGCCGCCCGCCTGCGCGAGGCGCTCGGTCTACCGGGCCTCGACGTCGAGCAGACAACGCGCTTTCGGGACAAGGAAGAGATGAAGCGGCGGCTCGACGCCGCGGGGATCCGCACGCCGCGCCACGCGCGGGCCGGGACCCATCGCGAGGTCGAGGAGGCCGCCGAGCGCATCGGTTTCCCGCTCGTCGTGAAGCCGATCGCCGGCGCGGGATCGGCGGACACGCATCGCATCGACGACCGTGCGGAGCTCGACGAGATCCTGCCGCGGCTGCGGCACGTGCCCGAGGTGAGCGTCGAGGAGTTCATCGACGGGGAGGAGTTCACGTTCGACACGATCTCGGCCGACGGCCGGATCCTCTACTCGAACGTGTCGTGGTACCGGCCGCGGCCGCTGATCGGCCGCACGGTCGAGTGGATCAGCCCGCAGACGGTCGCCCTGCGTGACCTGGAGCGGGTCGATCTCGCGGGAGGCCGCGAGATGGGCCGACGTGTGCTCGCGGCGCTCGAGTTCCGCACCGGGTTCACGCACATGGAGTGGTTCCGTACGCCGTCGGGCGAGTCGGTGTTCTGCGAGATCGCGGCGCGCGCCCCGGGGGCGCGATCGGTCGACCTGATGAACTACGCGGGCGACTTCGACGCGTTCTATGCCTGGGGCGAAGCGATCTGCCGCGGACGCATCGCCCAGCCGATCGAGCGGCGGTACAACGCGGCGGTGGTGTTCAAACGCGCGCATGGAAAGGGTCGGATCGAGCGCATCGAGGGTCTCGAGCGTCTGGTCGCGCGCTACCGTCCGAACGTGGTGTGCGTCGATCTACTGCCGGTCGGGAGTCCGCGGCGGGACTGGAAGAAGACGCTGCTGTCGGACGGATCGGTGATCGTGCGCCACCCGGATCTCGACGCGACGCTCGAGATGGCCGACCGCTTCGGCACCGACCTGCAGATCCACGCAGGGTAGGCGATTCGGCGGGGGTCGCCGGCGCCTACGCGTCCCGCTCCAGCGGGTGGACGAGACAGTGCGGCCCGCCGCGGGCGCGCGACATCTCGGGGCTCGAGACGAGGATGCACACCCGGCCGCAGTCCTCGAGGTCGATCTCCTCGCGACCGAGCAGCAGATCTTCGGCGGCGACGATCCGGAACCCCGCGCGATCGAGCTCGTCAGCCGTCGCCACGTTGCGGTCGTAGAGCAGGATCACGCCCGGGGCCACGGCCAAGGCGTTCGCCCCATCCGTCCACTGCTCGCGCTGCTGGGCCACGGGGTCGCTTCCGCCGCAGCGAACGGGTGCGAGCGTGACGCCGCGCCGGTCGAGCTGCTCGAGCAGCGGGGCCGCGGGCCGGGGTGCAAGATCGGCAGCGTGGAGGTCGATCTCGAGCACCTGGCCGCCTTCGCCGCCGCCCGGCAGGACGACCGGCGCGTGCACGAGGCAGAGGTCGCGGTCGATCGGGGTGATCAGCGTATCGAGGTGCATGTACGCTCGACAACGCGGGATCTCGACCACCTCGAGCCAGCGTGGACCGTCCGCCCGCGAGGCCAGCGCCCGGGCCAGCGAATCGATGCCGGTGCGGTTCGTGCGCTCGGACCAGCCGACGGCGACGACGTCGGGGGAGAGCACGAGAACGTCGCCGCCCTCGAGGTGCGGGGTCTCGGGCCCGCGGGGCACGCCGGGCTCGTTGCGCGGGTCGTTCAGGACGGGCGTCGTACGGAGCCGCGGGTGGTAGGTGAACACCGCGCGCGCGAGCAACGCCTCGCGGTGACGCGCCGCCGTGGCCATCGAGGCGAACAGGATCGCGTCACCGACGACCAGCTGCGGATCGCGCTGGAAGCACCAGTTCGGGATCGGTGGGACGAGGAAGAGATCGGCCGCGGTCCGCCCGGGGTGACCGGGCGTGCGGCGCATCCCGCCGACCAGGATCGCTGTCAGGTCGGGCGCCGATCGCTCGCGCAGCTCGCCGCGCAGCGCGGCCGGCAGGTCGCACAGCACGCCGTCGACGAGCCAGCTGCGGGCGTCGTCGTCGCCGAGCGCCTCTTCGAGCAGGTCCGCCGCGTCGAGCACCTCGACACCGAGGAGCTGCAGCACGCGGCGCAGCCGCCCGAATTCGGCGCGCGCCCCGTCGCCGAACAGGATGTCGTCGAAGAGCAGCTCCTCCATCATGGCCGGAACCATGCGGTCGATCTCGGGGCCGGGCTCGTGGACGAGCGCGCGGCGCATGCGGCCGACCTCGGATCCGACCCGGACCATGGCGTGGGGCTCCCTGCCGAGATCGCTCGACGTGCGAAGGCCGGCGGGTTGTACCACGTCCCGCGGGGGATCGGCCAGAAGCCGACTACCCGTGGACGGTCGGCGCCCGACCGCCGCGCGAGGCCACCTCGGCCTCGTGGTGCAGCCAGGACCGCCAGTGCTCGTTCGAACCAGCTCGCGTCGGCGGCGCGGCGAGCCAGCCCGTGGAACCCCTCCCAGTGGCGTCGCTCGGCGGGTCCGAGGTCGTCGAGGAGCGAGGTGACCTCAGGATCGCTCTCGCGCAGGCGCGCGCCGAGCAGCGTGAAGCGTTCGCAACTGCGCGCCTCCATCAGCGCACCGACGAGAAGCCGATCGATCTTACCGCACGGCTCCGTGTCGGTGTCGATTCGCGCTCGCAGCGCCTGGACGTAGGGGTTGCGGCGCCGGCGCATCGGGGCGAGGCCACTCGCGCGCAGGAGGCGCGACACGCGGCGCAGGTGCAGGACCTCTTCTGCGGCGAGAGCCGTCATCGCCTCGACGAGCGCCTCGTCTTCCGGATACTGACCGACGAGGTGCAGCGCGGTCAGCGCAGCCTGTTGCTCGCACACCGCATGATCGGCGAGGAACTCGGGTAGCGCTGCCGCGGCGAGCTCAACCCAAGCCGCGCGAGTGCTCGACAGGAGCGGAAGATCGTCGATCGCGGAGGTCAAGGCGCCAGCCGTCCCCGGGACCAGACTCCCGAATCGTCGCGCGCATAGAGGATCCGGTCGTGCAGCCGGTGGGGCCGACTTCTCCAGAACTCGATCGTCTCGGGGACCAGGCGGAACGCGCCCCAGTGCGGTGGACGCGGGACGGCCGACGGGAACCTGCGCTCGGTCTCCTCGACGGCGCGCTCGAGCGTCGCGCGGTCGGGGATCTCGGCGCTCTGGGTCGAGGCCCAGGCCCCGAGCTGGGCCTCGCGCGGCCGGCCGGCGAAGATGCGATCCGAGTCACGGGCCGAGGTCGGCCCGATCCGGCCCTCGACCCGGACCTGCCTCCCGAGCGGGATCCAGTGGAAGACGAGGCTGCCCCACGGGTTGGCCGTGATCTCGCGGCCCTTGCGGCTCTCGTAGCTCGTCGCGAAGACGAACCCGCGCTCGTCCGCCTGCTTGAGCAGCACGACCCGCGCCGAGGGGCGGCCTTCGGGCGTCGCCGTGGCCAGCGTCATCGCGGTCGGCTCGGGCAGCCCGGCTTCGATCGCCTCCCGGAGCCAGCTGTCGAACGCGACGAGCGGGTCTGTGGCCAGCTCCGTGTCGGTCACGCGCCCGGCGCGGCGGCGAGGATCGCGGGCGTGGCCTCGCCCGAGTAGCGTCGGAAGTTTTCACGGAACATCCCGGCGAGACGCGCGGCCTGCGTGTCGTAGGCGCTCGCGTCGGACCACGTCGCGCGCGGATCGAGGACCTCCCGCGGGACGCCCGGCACGTCGCGCGGGACGCCCAGACCGAACACCGGGTCCCGCACGAGCTTCGAGGTCTCGATGCGGCCCGAGAGCGCCGCGCGGAGGATCTCGCGTGTGTGCGGGATCGCGATCCGCTGGCCCACGCCGTAGCCGCCACCCGTCCAGCCGGTGTTGACGAGCCAGACCCGCGGCTCGTAGCGGCCGATCTTCTCGCCCAGCATCCGCGCGTATTCGGTCGGGTGGAGCGGGAGGAACGGCTCGCCGAAGCAGGCGCTGAACGTCGCCTGGGGCTCCTTCACCCCGCGCTCGGTGCCGGCGACCTTCGCGGTATAGCCGCTCAGGAAGTAGTACATCGCCTGGTCCGCGCTGAGATGCGCCACGGGCGGAAGGACGCCGAAGGCGTCGCAGGTCAGGAATACGACGTTGCGTGGATGACCGGCCTGGCCCTCGGGCACGATGTTCGGCAGATGCGTGATCGGATACGCGGCGCGGGTGTTCTCGGTCCGGGTGTCGCTGTCGAGGTCGAGCTCGCGCGTCCGCTCGTCGAGCACGACGTTCTCGAGCAGCGTGCCGAACTTGCGCGTCGCGGCGTAGATCTCGGGTTCATGGGCCGGGTTCAGCCGAATGACCTTGGCGTAGCAGCCACCCTCGAAGTTGAAGACGCCGTCGTCGCTCCAGCCGTGCTCGTCGTCGCCGATCAGCGGTCGCTGCGGGTCGGCCGAGAGCGTCGTCTTGCCGGTGCCCGAAAGTCCGAAGAACAGCGCGACATCTCCCGACGCGCCGACGTTGGCCGAGCAGTGCATCGGCAGGATGCCTTGCTGGGGCAGGAGGTAGTTCAGGATCGTGAACACGGACTTCTTGATCTCGCCTGCATAGCTCGTTCCACCGATCAGCACGAGCCGGCGCGCAAAGTGCAGCAGGACGAACGCCTCGGAGCGTGTCCCGTCACGGGAGGGGTCGGCCCGCAGCGACGGCGCGTGGACGATCGAGAACTCGGGCCGATGGGCTCGAGCGGCCTCGTCGCTCGGCGGGCGGAGGAGCAAGTTGCGTGCGAAGAGCGCGGCCCACGGGGACTCGGTGACCACTCGAATCGGCAGCCGGTGGCGCGCATCGGCCCCACCGAACAGGTCTTGGACGTAGAGCGTGCGGCCGGCGAGATGCGCGACCGCCCGGTCGTACAGCGCGTCGAACGAACGGGGCTCGAACGGCTGGTTGACGGAACCCCAGGCGATCCGATCGGTCACTCCGGGCTCGTGCACGACGAACTTGTCTTTGGGGGAACGGCCGGTGTACGGGCTCGTGTCGACGACCAGCGGACCCGTGGCCGCGAGCCGGCCTGTGCCCATTCGCACCGTCGCCTCGTACAGAGCCGCCGGGCCGAGGTTCCAGTGCGCGTCGCGCGCGGCGCCGAGCCCGAGCGCGTCGAGGCCGACCGAGGGAGTGGGAGCGTCGCTCATGGCATGCCTTCTCGAGTTGGATGAACCCCGTGATTCGGGCGAAAGGAGACACAATAGCGCGGGCCGCGGGGGGTTGGAAAGGGAGCCGGGGGGCCCCGCTGGGAACCCCCGTGGTACGGTGCGGCCGAGCCGGCAGGCTCGACTTCGGGCCCCTTCCGGGCGTACCAACAACCACGGAGGCCGGGAACGGATGGCCATGCGGGGTTCGCGGAAGAATACGGTCGGGGTCGCCGCGTGTGCGGTCCTCGCCTTCGGGCTGGTCCACCCGGCGGACGCACGACCGCCCGACCAGCCGGTCGCCGCCGCAACGGAGGCCCCGAGGGCCCCGCGGGGGCAGCCGGAGGTCGGCTGGCTCGGGGTGTGGCTGACCGATGCCG
>Ga0247727_10008192_pt1 | contig 19508 bp, 16 predicted proteins | sample WisWelCaveWW1625_FD_202498 | JGI IMG/M metagenome (GOLD analysis project Ga0247727, IMG submission 202498) | Biofilm microbial communities from Wishing Well Cave, Virginia, United States - WW16-25 | ecosystem: Environmental > Aquatic > Deep subsurface > Groundwater > Cave microbial mat | place... | reverse complement strand
GCCCCGTAAACTGCAAGCCCCGGATATTTGTCCATGATCCGGGCGGAGTATTTGTACATCCGCTCCGGGATATCTTTGTCATAATCTCCAACAAACTCCGGGTGAAAGATAAACGTCTCGTTTCCGATCGTTACCCGCGCCAAAGCATCGACATAATGTTTGGTCGCCGCCAGCTCGCGGTCGAGCAGCTCGATTTTAGCGCCGACATTTCCGAAGATTAAACGGACATAATCGTCGGTGAAATGGTCAATGAGGTATTTGATTGAGACGTCGTAATCCTGCGCCATTTTACTCCCCGTGGAGGTAGCGTTTTACTTTCTCGGGCCAATCTCAAATTCCTGCAAATAGCGCGGCTCTAAATTCGGCAAATCGACGATTTCACCGCGCGCCAGCTTTGTCGCGCCAAGCCGTGCGATCACGCCGCCGCTCAACATCGCCGCCGCTTCCGGAACGACGGCGATATCGGATAAATTTATTAAAGCGTCCCGTTTTTGCAGCATCGCGACGCCGTTGCCGCACAGCACCGCCGGTGGCTGCAGCCATTGCTGAAAATGGGCCGCCGTTAGCAACATTTCATCGCTTTGGGGAATCGGCAACGACCACGCATTTTGAAAACGCGCCGTATAAACTGCTCCCTCGCGCGCTTTGATTACCGGCACCACCGGCCACTGTTCACTGTTTACTGAATACTGATGACTGACTGCCGCTTGCGCTTGCAACGTGCTGACTGCCACCAACGGTTTGCCGCTTGCAAATGCCAGGCCTTTTGCCGTTGCTAAACCGATGCGCAATCCGGTGAACGAACCGGGGCCAATCGATACGGCGAATGCGGTAATTTGCTCCAACGAAATTCCGGACAACTTCAGCAGTTGATTGAGGCTCTCCGCCAGAATTTCGGCGTGAATATTTTTGATGTTGAAACGCAACTCGGCGATAATCTGTTCGCCATCGGCAATACCGACGCTGCAAATCGAAGTTGCGGTTTCAAGGCCGAGAATCAAGCGGCGACCTCCGCGCGTTGAATTTTTATTTCCCGCAAAAACGGCGACGCGGCGAAATCAGGAATGCGCAGATGAATTTGCAAATGCTGCGGCGGCAACAAGGCTAAAGCCCGCTCCGGCCATTCGACCAGCGAAACGCCGTCGCCGTCGAAATACTCTTCGCAACCGAGGGCCTGCGCTTCAGCGACGGAATGCAGGCGATAAAAATCGAAATGATAAATCGGCCATTGTTGGCCGCGATAAATGTGCATGATGGTAAACGTCGGACTGGTGATCGGCGAAGCCACGCCGCTGGCTTTGGCGAAGCCTTGCGTGAAAGTCGTTTTGCCGCTGCCAAGATCGCCGAATAAGGCGATCACCTCGCCGGGCTGCAAATGCTTCACGAGCTGCGCCGCGAATTGATGCGTGGCCTCGACGGCGTGCGAGAGGAAATTCGCCGCGGTTTGACCTGCAAGAACTTGTGTCAACTCGTCAGAAGAAATCATGTTTGTAGTAACGCCTTCAGGCGTACACCGTTTGGAATAAAAGGAATGTTCTGAATTGTGCAGGCCTGTGTTTGTTCAAGCATTCAACGCCTGAAGGCGTTACTACGAACGTTACCTCGGCTCCAATCGCACGACCGGCAAAATGATTTCTTCCAACGAAACGCCGCCGTGCTGCAGGCTGTCGCGGTAGTGATTCAAATAATAATGATAATTCGTTGGATAGACAAAATAGAAATCTTCTTTCGCAAAAAGAAAATTGGTGTTGACGCCGGCCGAGGGCAACCGATACTCCTTCGGCTCTTTGACAATGATCGCATGTTTGGCGTCAACTTTCAAGCTGCGGCCATATTTATAACGGAGATTGGTCGAAGTTTCGCGGTCGCCGATGACTTTGGCGCCGCGCTGGCCGCGAATGCTGCCGTGATCCGAAGTGAGGATGATCGTGTTGCCGCGATGCGCCAATTCCGTCAACATGCGAAACAGCGGCGAATGCTCGAACCACGATTTAGTGAGCGAGCGATACGCGGATTCGTCCGGCGTGATCTCGCGGAGCACTTCGGAGTCGCTGCGGCTGTGCGCGAGAATATCGACGAAGTTGATCACCAGCGCCAGCAGCGGCAGATCCGCCAACGAGCCGATTTGCTTTTCGACATTCTTCGCTTCGTTGACGTCTAAAATTTTGATGTATTTCAGCTCGCGTTTCAAGCTGACCTTTTGCTCGACCAACTGCGCTTCCAGAAGCTGGCGTTCGTAGCGATTGAGGCTCGTCTCATCGTCTTTATCGCTGTCCCATAAATCGGGATGTTGTTGGGCAATGTCTAACGGAAATTTTCCGGCGAAGATCGCATTGCGCGCGTACGGCGTGGCGGTCGGGAGAATGGAAAAATAGTATTCTTTGTTGATGTTGAAACGGTCGCGCAACAACGGTTCGATGGTGAGCCATTGATCGAGACGCAAATTATCAATAACCAAAAACACGACGCGGCGATTTTGCTTGAGCAGCGGCAGCACGAATTGCCGCACCAGATCCGGCGAGAAGAGCGGTTTTTCCGCAGACGCCGCGCCATTGGGCTTGATCCAGTTTTTATAATTCTTCTCGAAAAATTTGGCAAACTCGGCGTTGCCCTCGCGCTTTTGCTCGGCGAGCATTTGCCGCAGGCTCAGATCGGGATGGTGATCCAGCTCGATTTCCCATTCGCAGATGCGCAAATAGAGATTGATCCAATTTTGCCACGATAGCGGCTCCAGCAGCTCGCGCGCGATCTGGTTGAACTCGGTGATATAATCCCGCGACACGCGGGCGCCGGTAATTTTGCGCGCGTCGAGAATTTTCTTGCACGTCGAAAGAATCTGGCTCGGATTGACCGGCTTGGTGAGATAATCGTCGATGCGGCTGCCGATGGCTTCTTCCATCAGCCGTTCTTCTTCGTTCTTGGTTACCATCACCACCGGCAGCGAGGGATTGATTTCTTTTATTTCGGCGAGCGCGGTCAAGCCGTCTTTGCCGGGCATCATTTCATCGAGCAAAACCAGATCAAACGATTCCTGCCGCACCAGCGAGATCGCGTCATCGGCGTTGGCGGACGGGCGGACGGCATAACCTTTTTCTTCCAAAAACAGAATGTGGGGACGAAGCAATTCAATCTCGTCATCCACCCACAGGATTTTATTGCGAGTTTCGGCCATGATCTATCAAAAGAAATGTCGTATTTATGAGAGGGCAAAGAGCAAAGGGCATAGAGCATGGCGCAAACAATTTATTCCGCTTTGCGCTCAGCGCTTTGCTCTATGCCCTCCGCGTAACTGTTTTAAAAAGTAACGAAGTTTGGGGAGATTGTCAATAAGGAATTTGGGGAAGTGAGATGAATAGCTCAACTTCCGTCACGTCTATAAAAATTGGCGGGGGATATCTCCACCAAACAGACAAAAATACTGCTTGACTAAGCAGGGAAATTTTATTATATTTCTATTGTAACTATCCCCCCTTTGGAACCTCGAGTTCCATTGGCCCCGGATGCCTGAGCATCCGGGTTTTTTATTTTGGGAAGGACTTATGAGCAGAATAAAAGTTTTCATCGACGGCTTTATGGAATCAAACTTTTGCGTCCGCCCACCTGGCGCTAAACCGCGCCGTCAAGCGCCCAACCACCTTCTCAGTCTCATGCTCCCATTTTTCCCAAAGCGCGTCTCTTTGCGTTTCAGTCAGGGAAAAATATTCGTCGACCGTTAAGCTGTCAACAAATTTTTCCTCGCCGGAGAGCCGGATATTGCCTAAAAGGTTTTGCACCCATTCATCAATTGATTGCTCAGGCGGCTGTGAAACAAAGCGCGCAACCAATTGCTCCAGAACACGATTCGCATCGAGCCGGAGTTGCCGGCAAGTATCGATGAAATTCTCCCGCAAATGCGAGGGAATTTGCAGTGTTTCCATAGAAGTCACCTTAAAAAGCAATTCACTCAGATTTACGATTTTATTGAACTATGCACTCCTCTCAACTATTTTAAAAAGTAACGAAGCTTGAGGAGATTGTCAATAAAGAATTTTTGTTTGCTTTTTTGTGCAACGCATGACAAATTAAATCCACAGCGCTTGTGCAGAACAACTCCTCGTTCGCGAAGTCAAACCCAAACAAAAAATCTGGCATCGAATACGAAACAGCGAGAGATATGATTAAAAGAACCCTTGGGATCAGGCCTCCGGAAAGATTCAAGTCAGCGCAACGATAGGCGTGCGAGATACGGATGGGTATTTGAATAATTTGGCATACCGGGTAAGCGTGATGACAAAAACTTAATAGCTCAAACTTTCCGCGATCGCCGGCGCCGTTTTTTCCGCAGCGGTTTCATAAAGCGCCATTTGCCCGCCGAAGAACGTCAGCCGCGCGGCCAATTTCGTCACGAGAAAAATTTGTCCGAGCAGAAACGCGAGAAAAATCGCCAAACCGTTGGTCTGCCCCGCGCCCGGCGCGATTAAGCTGTATAGGCCAAGCGCCAGCGCAAGAAAAATTCCCAAAACGAGATACAGGCCGAAGCTTTTAGTTGAATGCGCGAAAACAAAATGAAATCCCTCGAATGCCGCAACGAACATGTTGCGATGCCCCTTCACGACGGTTGCAATTTTCGCGTAATCAAACACCATATTTACCGTCGCCAGCAGCAGCGCGATGAGCGCATAGGCGCCGGCGGTCAGAAAAAAGACGTTGCGCTCCACTGTTGTGTCGCGGGTTGAATCGGCAATGAATGAGAATAATGCCGGTGCCACGCCGGTGAAGATGAAAAAATAAAAAACCGCCGAGAGCAGGAATAATGAAATAAAGCGTAAAACGTAACGGCCACTGGCGCGGAAAAATTGTTCCATCATCAGAGGTTCATCGCGATGGGCAAAACGATCCAAAATCCCGCCGAGCAAAAACATCCAGACGATCATGTAACCGGCGCCGAGGCCGATGATGCCGGTGTTGCCGGCGAAAAGGCTGCCGTTGAGCCAGGCTTCAAGATTGCCGAGAAAAGGTCCGACGCCGATGACCGCCGGAGAAAATGTTTTGCCGAGATCGTTCGCGTTGTGGCTAAATTCTTCGTACCAATCAATATCGAAACCGTTGCGCAATTTTTCTTGAATCAGACTTGCGCCGAGGGAAGATTCGATTTGATCGGACAGCACCAGCGTCAACGGCAGAGCCATGGCGAAATTGAACAGCCATAAAAAGAGAATGAGTCTGGGACTCGCGGTGACACGACGCAGACCGTCGCGAATTGCGGAAATGATAGCCATGTTTTTATCTCGCTATTTTAGGATTACCTCGGAAAAACTGCCATGTTCGCTCAGATTTTTAACCACAAAGAACACAAAGCGCACAAAGAAAAAACTTTGTGTTCCCTGGCCTGCGGCAGGGCAGGCTTTGTGGCCTTTGTGGTGCAGTTTTGGTTGCGGCCAAAGCCGCGTAACGTCATTATGGAGGAATTCTTTTGCAACCCAGGATGATTGCTTGAATGAAAAAAGATTCCTGCAGAATGACAGATGTATACATTTTTTCATCAAATTTTAAAATGCTCTGATCACACAAAAAACGCAAATGTCGCCAGCAAGTCCTGCAGCCAGAGCATCCATTTCGAGGCCCATTTGCGGCTGGGCAACGTCGCCGCCGGTTCCAGCATCAGGCTGTTGTTGGTGTAGTTGAGATCGAGCAACAGTTTGCGTTCGGGATCGACGGCCGCATATTTCAGGCGCGCCGGTTTTTCATACGCAAAAAGCTTCCAGCGCTCCTGGCCGTCCCAGTTTTCCCGCACCGTGTCGCCGTTGGCAAAAACCATCATCACCTCGACCGGAAACCTCGCGCCGCCGTTGCGCCGCGCCACCACTTGCGTGCGATAAATTCTTTCGCTGCCGTTCGTCGCCGGTTTTTGTTTGCCCGCATAAATAATTTTTCCGTCCATCTCCACCAGACCTTCCGGCGAAGCCGGCGCGCTCGACACGGATTGAATCGCATAATCAAAAACTTCCGAGCTGCGATGCGCTTGCTCGAAGAACCAGGTCAGGTCTTTGCCGGTCACTTCGTTCACGACGGCAAAGAAATCATCCGGCGCCGGGTGTTTGAATTTGTAGCGCTCAAAAAATGTCGCCATGATTTTTTGCAGCGTCTCCCAGCCGAGATAGCGCTCGAGCGTGCCCAGCCACAACGCCGTTTTATCATAAGTAATGCGCGCGCCGCTGGCGGGGAAATATTTGTAGGTGAGCGTCGATTGCGCGTCGGAGGTTGCCACCGGACGATAGCCCTGCAGACGATTGCCCGAAGTCATGCGCGGCAGTTTCACGTCGTCAAATTTTACCGGGATAAAACCGCGAAAATAGCGCCGCACCCACGAATTTTCGCCGAACGCCGCTTCCATCGTGCGCGCCGTCGAAAACGTGTTGAAGCCTTCATCCAGCCACGCGTGCTCAAACTCGTTGTTGCCAACGATGCCGTACCAGAATTGATGGCCGCACTCGTGAACCGTGACGCCTTCCGGCGAACCGCCGCCTTCCGGATTCAACCAGCGCGTGCCGCAGGTGAATAGCGTCGGATACTCCATGCCGCCGGCGCCGCTGTCATATGCCGGATCGACGACGGTGACGTGGCCATACGGATACGCTCCGAACCAGGTGCCGTAATATTGCAGCGCCGCCGCGGTCGCCGCAAAATGGCGCTCGGCTTGCGCGAGATGCTCCGGTTGAATCAACAGCCGCATATCCACCGGCGGCAGGCCGGGATGCTCGAAACGTTTTTCGCGCACGAGATAATCCGGACTCGTCGTCCATGTGAAATCGTGCACGTCGGCCTGCACGTGGCGATGTGTCGTGGTGCCGTCGGGATTATTTGTTTTTTCCACCAGGCGTCCGGTCGCGCCGAGCACGTAATTCGAGGGCACGGTCATTTTTACGTCATACACGCCGTAGTCGGAGAAAAACTCCGTGCCGGCATGAAACTGATGGCAATTCCACTGGGCGCCGTTTTCATACACGCCGAGCTTGGGGAACCACTGCGCGATGAAAAAGTAATTGCCGCGAAATCCCGTGCGCGCAAACGTGCGCGGAATCTTGCTCGTAAAAGTTAACTCGACTTGAATGGATTCGCCCGGCGCAATGGCTTGCGGCAGCGGCGCCACCATCACGGTTTGATCTTCCGCATTGCCATCATCCGGCGCGGCGAATTTTTTGTTTGGGGTGAGATCGGTTTCCGAAAATTTTCCCCGTGGTAAAATTTTGATAGAGTTCACATTCACGTAACTCCAATCATCCTCACGGAGGTTACGTGGTGTTCCGCGGATCACTTGACCGGCTAACGTGCGCTCAAGCAGCCACGTGCTGCGTGTGTTCTTCCACGCATTGTAGTAGAGATGAAACCGCAACTCGCTGGTGGGCTGATCGCGATCATTGCGCCACGTGATGATTTCGCGGCCTTCGAGCATTTTTGTTTGCGGATCAAGCTTGACGTCGATGGTGTAATTCGCGTTGCGGGGGCTGAGGGGTACCTGTGCCCACGCGTCTGGTCTCCAGATGAAGACGAATAACAAGAATACGCCGATCGCACAACATTTAGCTTTTTGCATCATCGCTCTCCCTTCGGGTTTGTTTGTGGAGAAAAGATGGCAAGAAATATCGAGGATGTCAATATTATTTTTATTTGCGCTTTACTTGCAGAAAACAAACCTTGCAGAAAACAGGTCGCTTGACTTTCTAATTTCAGCTTCATATATTGAATACAGAACTTTTAATAATTGACGGTTTCGGATCAATAAATTCTATCGACAAAATTTGAAAAAACTCACATGACTACTGTTTTCAAAAAAGCCAGATCCTTTTCCCTGTCAGCTTATATTGAACAAGCCTTGAAATTGGCGGAATATGAAAAGGACGAAGACGGCCTCATTGTGGCGTCCGTTCCGAATATCCCCGGCTTTTTTTCTCAAGGCGAAAATTTTGAAGAAGCCCGCCACCACCTCAGAGACGCCATCGAAGGAAATCTTGTTATCGCTCTGCAACTCGGCTTTGAGATTCCAGCTATTGAAGGCGTCGAGATAAAGGAAGCTGATTATGCCGAAGTTGACGCCGCTCGAGTCCAATGAGGTCATAAGAAAACTTCGGGCATGGCAGAAATTTTAAATCCTCCGTTACTCTCTCCTCGCCATCCTCGGCAAATTTTATAAATCCTGCAACGCCCGCACCGCCTCCAGCGCCTCGGCAAATTCTTTCGCCGTCACAAAGCGTTTGGTTTTATCTTTCGCCATCGCCTGCGCCAGCGTGGCGTCGAGCGCGGGCGAGAGTTTTGTGTTCAACTCGGAGGCGCGCAACGGGGTTTGCGAAAGAATGCGGCTGGAAATCGTCGCGAGCGAATCGCCGAGAAACGGGCGCTGGCCGGTGGCCATTTCGTAGACGATGACGCCGAGCGAAAAAATATCGGATTGGCCGTCGACTTTATCGCCGTGGATTTGCTCGGGCGACATGTAGCTCGGCGTGCCGAGCACCGCGCCGTCCTGTGTCAGCGTCGAGTAATCGACGTGCGCGATGCCGAAGTCCATAACTTTTACCACGCCCTCGTTCGTCAGCATGATGTTAGCCGGTTTGATGTCACGATGCACGACGCCGTTGCGATGCGCGTAATCGAGCGCGTCGCAAATCGGCGCGCCGAGGCGGCAAATTTCTTCCAGCGGAAACGGCGCGCGTCTTTTGATCAGCGCTTCCAGCGTCTCGCCTTCGAGAAATTCCATCGCAATAAAAGAGTACTCGCCGGCTTCATCGGCCTGATAGATCGTGACAATGTTGGGATGGTTGAGGGCTCCAGCCGCCTGCGCTTCGCGGAGAAATCGCTGGCGCGCGCGTTCGTTGTTGCCGGCGCGCAAATTGGCGTTGATCGTTTTCACGGCCACGCGGCGATTGATGGTCGGGTCGTAACCTTCATAAATTTTTCCCATCGCGCCGGCACCGATTTCACCGATGATTTCGAAACGGCCAAGGCGCACGATCTCGCCGCGCGCATCGGTGACGACGGCATTGGCGGCGTTACCGGAAGCCGATACCATTTGCGGGGCGTCGCCAAACTGCTGGCGCAAAAATGCCGTGACGCCACCGGTCGCGATGATGGCAAAAATCATGGTGACGCATTTAACCCACACCCGGCTCAGCGTAAAAAATCCGAACGCGCCGACCCATGCCAGCAAAATCAAGCCTAGCAAAATGACGCCGATATATAAACGCGGCAAACGCCGGGCGGCAAACAACGCCGCGAGTCCCAGCGCGACGAGCGCAACAAATTCAAAACTCTCGATGGCGCTGTTGCGAATGAGGGCAGCGCTTTGCAAAATATTAGAAGTGGAAGTGGCAAGTTTCTCCACGCCGGGCAGCCGCGACGACACCGGCGTCGGCACGAAATCCTGCGTGCCCGCGGCCGTCACGCCGACAAAAACGATTTTGCCGGTTAATTCGACCGGCGGGTTCTGTTGTAAAATCGCCGCCGCCGAAGTTTGCGGGAAAGTTCCCGGCCCGCCGTAATAATTGATCAATGTCCAGCCGCGTTGATCGGTTGGCACGAAAATATCGCCGATCTGAATGCCCGCGCCGACTTTCACCTGTATTTGCCCGCGCGTCTGTTGCAAAAAATGCATCACCGTTTGCACGGGCAACGACGGAAAATACGAATCGCCATAACGCACGATTTGCGCTTCCCAGCGCACCACCGACTCGCCGATTTGTTCTTCCGGAAAAAGATTGATATGGCCGGACGGCAAGCTCGCGGTCACCAGCTCGGGTGCCGCCGAATTAACCATACCGGCAAGCACCGGTGGATCCGTCAAAAGCTTTTCGCGAAAATCAAACAACACATACGCGCTCGCGGCAATTCTTTCCGGCAGCGGCGCCGCAACAACCGTCGTGTCGAAATTTGAAAAATAGTAGGGGAAAATAATTTTTTGTGAAGCGGCCACCACCCCGGCGAGTTGTTGCGTGCCAGCCGCCTCTTCCAATTTTGCCGGCAACACCAGATCACAAACGACGAGCTGCGGATTGCCGGCGAGTATGCGGGTTAACAGTTCGGCCAATTTCACGCGCGGCCACGGCCAGCCGCCAACTTGCTGCAAACTGCGATCGTCAATGGTCACGAGATGAATACGGGCGTCGGGCTGCATCGGCCCGCGCAGGCGAAAGAAGAGATCGAGATTGGCGCGTTCGAGGCGTTCAAAAATTCCCGCGCCCGGCAGGAGCTGCAAATGCAGCAGCGCGGCGAGGAACAACATGGCGCTGCCGATGAATTGCGGCAAGCGGGCGCGCCACAGTTGTTGCCGGCGTCGCCGTTGCCACGCGGCTAATTTTTCACCGGAAGAAACCGGAGATGATTTTAGACTAACATTCGGCATCGAAATTGAGGTCGCGTTGCTGATTTCATTTTAAAAGCCCGGACGAGCCGTCCGGGTTACTGGCGTTCGGCATCGAGATCGCGATCGCGTTGCTGATTCCACCGCACCCAATCCTGCTCCGCGCGCGGGTCGGTGAGACGATTGGGCTCTGAGGGCCGGCCATCCTTGCCGATCATGATTTGTTGTTGCGTCTCCACCAATTTGACCCACGCTTCGAGCGTGATCTGCTGCGGCCCCGGAACCTGCGTCGGCCCTTGCACCTGTCCGGGGCGCAAACCCGGTTGCGGGCGAAACAACGCGCCACCGCCGCGCACTTCCACGGCGCCTTCATAAACGCGCACATTCGTCACGCTGTCCGCCGCCACGGTGGCGCGATAAACCGTGCCCTGCACGCCGGCAATCGCGGTGGGAAATTTGACGTCGACTTTCGGCTGGCGATTAAACAATTTGTTGACGCGCGTCCACAGCGAACCCAGCGAAAGATCGAATTGCGCCTGCAGCGGTTGTGCCGATTGCGCCGTTGTCGCTGGTTTGTCGGCGCGCACGAGTTTCGTAATTTTCAATTGCGAATTGGCCGCCAGGCGAATCACGCTGCGATTATCCAGAACCAGTTCCGCGCGCGCTTTCGCCTGCGTTTGAATTTCATCGTTGGGATTCAAAAATAAATTCGGCGTGACATTCTGAAACTCGCCTTTGCCGCCGCGCCGATATTTGACCGGACCTTCATAAAAAGTGAGCACCGCCTGCGCCGCGGCCGTGCGCAGTTGCTCCAGTTGGGGCTCTGGCACGGAACGTAAAGGAAACAGCAACGAATCCCCGGGGTAAATTCGATTGAGATCCTTGATATGCGCATTGGCGGTTTTCAGCGCGGCAAACAGTGAATCATTGAAGAAGCCATAATAGCGAATAGCCAGATAGCTCGCCGTATCGCCGCGTCGGACGATGAATTTTTTGTAGGAAATCTGCGTGGAAGCGGAAAAGATCAGCGGCAGAATGAGAAAACACGTGATGACGAGCAGGCGTTTGCTGAAGTGCGATGGTTGAGGCGACATAGAGAATGACTCCGGAAAACTGGCACGATTACGAAGATTTTTTTGAAGGCAAAACCATTAGGGGCAAAACAATTAAAAATGCGAATGACTGGCAAAAGCTATAAGACAAAATAATGGACGACAAAATGATGAGAAATTATTTTGTCGTCCATACAGGAAAAGCTTTTGTATTCGGATTTTACGAATCGTCCAGATCAAAAATTTAATGGCTTGAATCCGGACGATTCGGCAAATCCGGATACCACTATAAAATCTTTGCTTTTTTTGCACAGATTTAACTTTAAAGTGACTAAATCGTTTTGCCTTAATCATCATCGAATTTTGCCACCGCCGTGCGGACAGTGGTAGAATTGCTATCCGGCTGCGTCCAGGCAAAAACGATTTCGCGGTCATTGCGCGCCATGCGCGGAAAACCGCTGGCGCGCTTCGTGCTGGATTGAGCGAGCGTAAATGATTTCCCCCGCCAGCCGTCGGCGCGCACGCGACGTAGGCGAATATCGCCGTTGTTATCGGTTTGCTCCAGCCAGCTCACCAGCGCCGTGCTATCGGGAAGCAGGATCAAATCAACGCGGCCCATCGGCTCACGATCGCCGACTTCAAGCGGCGGGCCGAACGTCACGCCTTCATCGCGCGAGAATGCCACGCGCACGTGCGGCGAGTCTTGCGCTGCGGTATACCACGCGACGGCGACAAACGCTCCCTTCGCTGCGATGGCCGGCCCGTTCACCGGGCAACCGTTGTGCTCCCAGTTGTCGGCATGGACGAGACGCGGTTCGGACCAATTGCCGTTCTGATAGCGCACGATACCGATGTCGCGAATTTCATGCAGTGAGCGATCGCGATAAACCACTGCCGCGCCGTTCGTCGTGGCCGCGGCATCGGTCTGGCAGCATTCACAAACGCGCGGATCTAAAATCGTCTCTTCGTGCAATTGGCCGCTTTGGTCCAGCGCCGCAAACCGCAAGGTCATTTCCGCTTTTTCATTCGGCGCTTCAGTATGACCATTGGTGTTATTCGCAAAATTGCGCCCGTCCAGCCAGACCGCGAAGAGTCGATCATCCTGCCAGGGCAACATCGACACAAATCCGTGTTCCGTGGGCGTTCCATCGCGATGCGGCGTCATCGCGTCACTCCAATTTTTTCCCGCGTCCGTTGACAGCGCGATATTCACATCATAAGCATACGTGCTCTCTGCGGATTTCGCCAGCCAGTGTGCGGCCATGGTTTGATCGGGCAACTTGATGATTGAAGGGAAATCGGCCCAGTTGACAAACCAGTTTTGGCCGGCGGCAACGGTTTGTGGCGCCGACCATTGGCCGCCGTTATAAATGGAATAAAAAAGCGCGTGCCGATGGTCGCCAATTTTTTCGACCCAGCTCAAATAAATCCGGCCGTCGGCCGCGGCAAAAAGATTGGGGACATTGCTGCCCGGGTTCGCCGGCGCCGCCAATTCGCGCAGCTTGAAATCATCCTCCGGCCCGGCGGATTTTCGGTCGCAGGCGACGGTGAGAATGCAGAACAATCCCAGTAAGCGCAAATTTTTCATAAATCAAATTTACATGATTTATCTTGAAATCGCAAGTTTTATCACCAGCTTCCCCAAAAGTGCTTGACAATCAGCATTAAAAATATTATATTTCCAAAAAGAGACCGAATTGTCCTTTTTAGGAAATATCATGTCCTGGCAACTGTTAAAAGAAAAAGCCGCTGACGAGCAAGTTCCTTTCGCTACCGTCGTTTTTGAGGCACTTCATCTTCCGATCCTGGAAGGGCTTTTTAATTGCCCTGAAAGCACAGTCTTGAATTTTCAAGGCGGCACTTCGATCCATTTGCTGCATGGCGGCTATCGTTATTCCGAAGATTTGGACTTTGCCGGCAACGAACTGACCTGGCCGGCAGCGGAGAAACTGGTGATGCAGGCGCGAACTGCGATTGAGAAAATGGTCACGCAACTGCTCGGCGTGGGCGAACATGAATGGAAATTGCCGGAGCCGGAGAAACCGCGCCGAATTTATGCAGCCTGGTATATGTTTCTTCCGCCAGGGCAAAAGCAAAAATTTCGCATCAAGATGGAATTTGCCCGCTACCCGGTGTATCAGCCCAAGCCTTATGCCGTGCGTTCAGCGTTGGACGTCATACAGCGATTGCCGCTGGTCAATGGACTGCCGCCGGTTGAGTTGCTCGCGGAAAAAGTCGCTGCCGTGTTGGGCCGGCCCTACGCGAAAAGCAGAGATATTTTCGACCTCTGGTATTTTCGTGAGATTCTGCACACTGCTATTGATGTGGAACTGCTGCGAAAAAAGTTTCAGGATTATCACGTCGCCGCGACCGCCGAAACGGCAAAACAAAAATTAGAAAGTTTTTCCCCGGAGTTGTTGGCCAATGAAATGAATCGTTTTTTGCCGGTGCGCTATCGACGCCTGGTGGAAAAAAACGGCTACGAAGCCATTCGCGCGAGCGCCGGCCAGGTTGTAGACGAAGTCTTATCCGCAATCGCGAGTTAAAGCATGGCCAAAGTTTTTACTCAGGCCAACTGGATGGAATTCCTGCGGCAGGGCAAATCCATCTATTCTTACGCCGAGTTGATGCGGCTGACCAGGCTTTCCGAGCCGGCCTTGCGCCGGGCGTTGACCCGGCTCGGGAGGCGCCAATTTCTTACCAATCTCGGCAAAAGCCTTTACGCCAACACCTTCAAGACGCCAACGCTCGAGGAAATTGCCAGTTTGCTTTATCCGCCGGCTTATATTTCCCTGGAGTCGGCTTTGTTTATGCATGGCATCATCGACCAGGCGCCGCACGTTCTGCATGGTGTGACGCTCAACAAGACCAAATCTTTTTCGACGGCGCTCGGTGAAATCGCCTATTTCCACATTAAACCGGAGTTGTTTTTCGGCTATGCCGCGCAGGATCGAACGTTTCTTGCCGAACCGGAAAAGGCGGCTTTGGATTTTATTTACCTGCAACGACAAAATGGTCTGGCCCCCATTCCGGACGAATGGAATTGGGATCACCTTGATCGCCAACGGTTGCAGGAGATCATGACGCCTTATCCTGAAACGGTGAAAAAAGACGCGGTCAGATTCATGCACGATTTTGCCAAGTAGGGTTCTATCTATGTTCTGCTATTCGTGTGGTACCGAAATCAAATTGGCGAGCCGGCGACCGGCGCGGGGCGACGGCTGTCCGAAATGCGCGGCGTATCTGCACTGTTGCCGCAATTGCCGTTTTTATGATGAGAAGGCGCACCATCAGTGCCGGGAGCCGCAGGCGGAATTCGTGCCGGACAAGGCGATGGGAAATTTTTGCGACTATTTTGAAGCCGCCCCCCAACGCCTGGAGGATAAATCCGCGGCGCGCGCCGCCGAGGCAAGAAAAAAACTGGAAGCGCTGTTTAAAAAAAATCCGTAACGCGGCTTTGGCCGCAACCAAAACTGCACCACAAAGAACACAAAGATTTTTCCCTGGTCTGCGGCACCGCGTGGCGCGGTGGGCGCCAGGGCAGGCTTTGTGCGCTTTGTGACCTTTGTGGTGAAAAAAATCTTCGACAAGATGAAAAAACCGACCGGTCACTCGCAGTGACCGGTCGGTAACCTTCTGAGGGCAACCCATGCCAGAGGCAAAAAACTACCAAAAGCTTAAAATCTTCCTCGCCTCGCCGAGCGACGTGGCGAAAGAGCGCGCGGCGGTTCGCGCCGTTGTCGAAGAACTCAACAAAACCGGCAGCGGCATGGCGGATGATCGCGGCGTTCAATTCGAAGTTATCGGTTACGACACCCACGTTGCGCCCGACATGGGCCGGCCGCAGGGCGTCATCTTTACGCAACTCCCGCCGGAATCGTGGGATATTTTCATCGGCATTCTCTGGCAGCGTTTCGGCTCGCCCTCCGGCGCGATCGATCCTCAAACCGGCGCAGCGCTCTCGGGAACTATCGAAGAATTTAACCTCGCCTACGAGCTTTGGAAGCAACACGGCTCGCCGCGAATTCTCTTTTATCGCAGCAAACAGCCGATCGATTATTTCGAATTAAAATCCGAACAAAAGCAAGCGCTCGAAAAGGTCGAAGCGTTCTTCGCCCAATTCGGCCCGAATGCCAACCATCCCGGTTATTATCGCACGTATCAAACGCCGGAAGATTTTGCGAAAGCCGTTAGGCAGGATTTGCAGCAGTTTCTGTTGGCGTATAAAAAGGAAGAGCGCCAACCCTCGCCGCCTGCGGCCCCGCGCGAGAGCCTCGAAACTTTGCAGCGCCGCTATCTTGAAAAGCTTCAGATCGCCTGCAATCTGCTGCCGCTCGCCGCCATCGCCAAAGAAAGCGATCCGCACGCGAGCCTGCGCCTCACGCTCGACAAAGTTTACATCGGTCTCAATACCACGCAGCAAGTGGACAAAGACGGCAAGCCACTGTCTCGCGAGATGGCGGCGAGTTCGGAGCCTCGCGAGAAAACGCGCGCCCTCACCGCGTTGGAAGCGGCGGCGAACGAGTCCATGCTGGTGATTCTCGGCGATCCCGGCTCCGGCAAAAGCTCGTTCATCAATCACCTGCTGTGGCAGCTTGCCGAGCGGCAGTTGCGCCCGGCTTCAACGCTGTTGCAGGATTGGCCGCCTCGCGATTGTTTTCCCATTCGCATTTTATTGCGCGAGCTGTTCGTGATTTTACAAAAGGAGACGGCGCCGCAAAATCTCGAAGCCCGGCAGCGCCACTTTTGCCGCCTCGTGCAGCAACATCTGCGGCTCAAGCTCGAAAAAGACGGGCTTGCGGATTTTGCGCCGGCGCTGGAAAATCTGATTGCCGACGGCCGTGGCCTGATTGTTTTTGACGGCCTCGATGAAGCGCCGCCGGAGCAGCGCGAGCCGTTGCGCGACGCGGTGGAATGTTTCGGCGCCCACGGCCCGCGCAATCGTTTTCTCGTCACCTGCCGCATTCTGTCTTACGTTGAAAAAGCCGTGCTGCCGAGCTTCAATCGCGTCGAGCTGGCGCCGTTCGACGAGAAACAAATAAACGAATTCATCGCGCGCTGGTATCAGGCTTTGCAGCAGCTCGGCAAGCCGGAAGATTGGGCGAACGCCAAAACCGCGGATTTGCAGGTCGCGGTGCAAAAGCTGCCTGCGAGCATGGTGCGCAATCCGCTTCTGCTCACGACGCTCGCCGGTATTCATGCGACCAACGTCGAGTTGCCGCGCCAACGCGTCAAGCTTTATCAGCTCGCCGGCGCGATGTTATTACGGCGCTGGCAGGAAGCGAAAGCCGATCGCGTTTCGCTCTTCGAGGAAATCGGTCTGGCCGATGAAAACAAAATGCTGCACGCGCTGTGGGAGCTGGGCCACTTCGGCCAAACCGCGGGACGGGCGCAGGAAGCCGCGGCCGATATACCTCGCAAGGAAGCGCTGGATATTTTAGAGCGCAATTTTGTCGGCGTGCCCCGTCCCGGCATTGCGGCCAATCTGTTTTTGGATTATGCCGATCAAACCGCGGGCTTGCTCAGCGGCCGCGGCGGCCCGGGCGAGCGCGTGTATGCTTTTCCGCACCGCACGTTTCAGGAATATTTTGCCGGCTGTTATCTTGCCAAGCGCACGCGTGATTTCAAGCGCGCCGTGAAACAACGACTCGGCGAAGGCGATTACTGGCGACTGGCGGCGCAGCTCGGCCTGGAAGAAGTGTTGCACAACGACGGCCGCGAATATGAAGCGCTGGAAGCCGCGTATTTTCTCTGCCCTGCAACGGCGCCGGCACAGGAAACCGATTGGCGCGGCGTGTTGTGGGCCGGCCATTTTGCCGCGACGATCGGCGCCGGCGCGATGGCGAAAGATCAGGAAGGCGACGGCCCCGGCTTTTTGCAGCGTCTGCGCGAACGCCTGACCACGATTCTCGCGCAGGGTTTGTTGCCCGCTCGCGAACGCGTCGACGCCGGCTTCGCGCTCGGCAAGCTTGGCGACCCGCGCGAGGGCGTGTGTACCTTGCCGCCGGTGTTTGTGCAATTGCCCGGCGGCAAATTTGTGATGGGCAGCGACGACGGCAGAGATGATGAAAAGCCGCCGCATGAAGTCGAAGTCTCGCCATTCAAGATCAGCAAGTATCCCATCACCAACGCGCAGTTTGAAATTTTTATGAACGACGGCGGCTATAAAAATGAAAAGTGGTGGAGCAAGGCAGGTTGGGAATATCGACAAAAAGAAAATTGGGAACAGCCGCGCGTTTGGGATAATGATGATTATAATCTTCCCAATCAGCCCGTGGTCGGGGTCTCGTGGTTTGAAGCCGAAGCGTTTTGTAGGTGGCTGACGGAGCAGATGGCGAAAGGCGAAGAGCGAGGGGCGAAGGGTGAAAGGCGAATCGTGAGATTGCCGACCGAAGCGGAGTGGGAATTTGCGGCGCGCGGCAAGGAAGGTCGAAAATATCCGTGGGGCAAAGATGAGCCGACGCGGAGCTTGCAAATTATGATCAATCGCAAATTGGCCGTCCGACTGCGGTGGGCACTTATCGCTTGGGCGCGACACCGGAGGGCATTTTCGATCTCGCCGACAACGTTTGGGAATGGTGTCTTGATTTTTATGGTAGAAATTATTATGCTGAATGCAGGAAAAAGGGCGTGGTGAAAAATCCGCGCGGGCCGGAAAAGGATGATTATCGCGTTCTTCGCGGCGGAGCTTATTGGAGTGATGTCATCGGCCTTCGCGGGTCGGGGCGCCACAGGCTCCTTCCCGTCCGCAGGAACGACCTCTATGCGTTCCGTGTCTGCGCGGCCGGCGCGTCATAAAGTTTTTGAATACCTGAATACCTGACCCACTGAATCCCTGAAAAACAGAAACCCGCGAAGCGGGTCGAAAATTTTTTTGAAAAATGAAAGGAGGCCTCTCATGGCTGAAGAACTCAAGCTGGTGCAGAAAAGCTATGACCTGTGCGGTTGGATGTTCGACCACACCAACAAATTTCCCAAAAGCAACCGTTTTTCTATCGCGGTGCGCCTCGAAAATGTGTTTCTGGATTTTCTCGAAGCCGTTTCGCTCGCCAACTATCGCAAGAACAAATTGCCACTGTTGCAAAAAGCCGATGAATCGCTGTTCCGCTTAAAGCTGCTGGTGCGCTTCAGCCATGAAAAAAAATTCCTCAACACCGGCTCGTATGAGTTTGCCGCCGGCGGTTTGGATGAAATCGGGCGGATGCTCGGCGGGCTGATGAAAAAGCAGGCGCCATCCGGCAGCGCGTAAATGTTCGGTAAATCATATTGTCATTCCGGAGGAATCCTTTTTGTTTCCAGCAATTTTCTTGAATTCTAAAAAGATTCTTACAGAATGACATTTTAGCTAATGCAATGGCAGCAAACGGGGTGGAGCCGAAACGGCCTTCGCGGGTCGGGGCGCAACAGGAACAATCCCGACAACAGGAACGACAACAATGCGTTCCGTGTCTGCGCGGCCGGCGAATCACGTTCAAATCAAACCGGCGAGTTGGGCCGGCGATGCGCCGCGTTTACGGACTCGGCGACGACGACCGAACATGACAAGGTTCCCTCCGGCTGGGCCGCATGAAAAGTGAGCGTGCGGCACACAAACAAAGACCGGTCGCGTTAGCTTCTCCGCTGGCGCGGTCGGTGCGGGCACGGCGGCGCTGGTAGCCTTTCGGGGTCGAACGCGCCGCCGCGTCCAAAATGAGCGAAGTCGGACTTGGGCGGCGAGATTTTGCTAATTTGAAAACTCTCCCTGCCCAAGTCCGACTTCACAAAACGCCGATGAAAACCCACAAAAACCTCTACGCCCAAATCTGCTCGTTTGAAAATCTTTTGCTGGCGGCACACAAGGCGGCGGCCGCCAAACGGTTCCGCCCGTACGTGCTGGAATTTTTCAACGCGCTCGAGCACAACGCGCTGCAACTTTTGCGCGAGCTGCGCACCTTCACTTATCAGCCCGGCGATTACAGCACCTTCTTCATTTACGAGCCAAAGAAACGCCTGATCAGCGCCGCGGATTTTCGCGACCGCGTCGTACACCACATGCTCATCAACGTTATCGGCCCGCTGTTCGAGCGCCGGTTTATTTATGACAGCTACGCCAATCGCGCCGGCAAAGGCACGCACGCGGCGATTCG
>Ga0247727_10008191_pt1 | contig 19510 bp, 17 predicted proteins | sample WisWelCaveWW1625_FD_202498 | JGI IMG/M metagenome (GOLD analysis project Ga0247727, IMG submission 202498) | Biofilm microbial communities from Wishing Well Cave, Virginia, United States - WW16-25 | ecosystem: Environmental > Aquatic > Deep subsurface > Groundwater > Cave microbial mat | place... | reverse complement strand
GCCCGGATGCCTCAAACAGGCTCCAGACCGATAGCGATAGCGACGGGGCTGGCGACCTGTGCGACACCTGCCCGGCGGACCCCGACGACTTGTGCGCCGCCACGGCCGCCGCGGAGGTCGGCTCGGCTGGCGGCACGCTAAGCGTTTCCGGCGCCCGCCTGTTCGTGCCCCCAGGCTCGCTCCCGGCCGACACCACTCTGTTCCTCCAAGATGAAGGTACGATGACGTCCGGTGGACTGGCCGGGGTGAACGGCACCTCCGCTGTGACGAACACCTACCAGGTCGGCCCTTCGGGCACGACGTTCGCTCCGCCAGCGAGGTTGTGCTTTGACATTACGACGCCCGCCCCCGACAACTGCGCAAATGTATTGCTCGACTACGCGGTTGGCAAGGACGCCGACCAAAACGGCACCTACGAGACGACCCTTCCGGAGGATTGTACGCAGACGGGACCCCAATCGTTCGAGATCTGCGGCGAAGTGAGCAGCCTGAGCGACTTCGCCGTCTTCTTCGTGCCCACGCTGCAGCAGAGGATCCAGACTTTGATCGCGACGGTCGACGGCCTTCCAACTTCCGCCTTCGGCAACGCGAACAACAAGAAGGCGCTTCGCAACAAGCTGGTGGAAGTTCGGACCTTCATCGCGGCCGGAACGCTCTGCGGCCTGTGCCAGGCGCTCAGAAAGCTCACGCACGACGTCCTTCCGAAGATCGATGGGGAGTTGCCGCCGTCAGACTGGGTGATCGACCCTGTGGCGCAGGCGGAGCTGGAGGCGCAAGTCCTAGCGCTCATCAGTCGGCTTCAGAGGGCGGTGAACGCGCAAGGGGGCTGCGGGGGCTGCTGACGCTCACGGCCGCGGCGGGTCGCCCCCGCCGCGGCCCTGGCGGCAGAGAGCGTGCGTTCCTCGGAGCTCCGATCTAACGCCGAATGGGTCTTCCCCCGTGACCAAGCCCTTCTTCATGCAGCGGAGGTCGTTATGAAGGCTCACAAACCTGTTTTCGTCGCGCTATCCAGTTTAGGACTCGCTCTTACCCTTTGGCTGAGAGCCCATGAATCTACGGGCGTCGGAATGACTCCGGTCTTCGCCGTCGGCCCGTCTTCGTGCGTGGTAGACGAATGAATTTAATGACCAGTCGGTACGACTAGGCTGGTGGCCTGGCGACAAGCATGGCGATGACATTATCGGAGGGAATCCAGTGACGCTGATGGGTGGTGCTGGGTTTGCGCGCGGGAAGGTATCGGACGGTTTCACTTTTGACGGCGCTAATGACTACGGGGATGCGGGAGCGACGGAGAACCTTGCCCAGAGGTACTTCGTGCTCGCCGCTTGGGTGCAAACGACCGCTGTAGGCTCACAAACAATCGCAGAACGTGGAGTGGGTGGGGACCCGACGCGGCGGAACTTCTACTTCGGAATAACATCGGGCCACGTACGATTCGCCGTTGGAGATGGCACAGTCGACCATGTCGTTTCGGGCACCTCGGCTGTCAACGATGGCGAGTTTCACTTCGTTGCCGCGGCCATGTTCCCGGACGATTCCATGCAGGTGTTTGTGGATGGAGCTCTGGAGGGCGAAGCGACTTTCCCCGGCATCGAGCCGTTCACGACGCCCCCGCAGTCGATGATAATCGGAGCTTCGGACGGCTCCGCGCTGAGCGGAGTTCAGGTGACGGAGCCCTTCCGCGTCGTCGACGAACTGGTTATGGAGTTTGGGTTGTTTGGGAGGACTGACATCCGGCGCGTCTTTGAAGCCGGAGAGGCCGGGATCTGCAAATTCTTGCCTGGGCAGAGAACCGGCTTCACCATCAATTTCGACGACGGGGAGGTTCTAGGGCTCAGCTACTCAGAAGCTGAGATCCGCGTCAGCAGGCTCGACATGACTCCTCTAAACTTTGAGTCGTCCGGAGGAAGTTTCGAGCTGGTGAACCGAGGCGGTGAAACTGCGATTCAGTTCGACCACGCCGGCAATCCCTTTACCGCAATCAGAATCGATTTCCGCCACGGGTACGGGCAGCGGCGATGCTTTGTTCACTTCTTCGAAGGGCGGATGGGTATCCCTCGACCTGACAAGCTCACCATTCTTGCGGACAGTGGACTTCCGCCGGCAGCCACTCCCCACCGGTTTTTGGTTAAACATCACCTCCTTCCAATGGCAGATGCCGACGAGTCCTGGAATGATGTCCATTGACGACCTCGTGATTCAGCTCCCGGATGTGGACGGCGATCGCATCGAGGACGCGATTGACACCGACCCGCTGAGTTTCTCGGACGATTTCAGCGACGCCGCGGCCGAGGCTACCGGAACAACGACCGGGAGAGTACTAACCCGCGGTGATCAGATTCTATCCATCACGGAGCGGCCAGGCTCCGGGATCATCATAAGAACAGACCCTTCGGGCGGCATGGAGCCGGCCAGTGTCCGGGTCTGCAATGGTCGTGGTGTATACGAATTTGGAGCTGGAGAGAATCAGGTGTTCTCGTCGTGTTCGAGCGTCATAACCGAAGTGGTGAAGGGCGAAGTGGATCTGAAGCTCTTCTCCGACGAGGGCGTCCTGGCGACGACGACTTTAACCGAGCCCAATAAGCTGACTTTCGATCCGGAGAGCTTCACGTTCACCGCGCCGGCCAGCAACACCGAGACGATCCTTGTCTTCGTGCGTGGCGTTCCGTTCCAGGTGGTTCCCGGGGAAGCGCTCCTTATACCGCAGATCGACATCAAGCCGGGGAGTGACGTGAACTCTATCAACACGAAGTCGAAGGGCGCCATCCCGGTCGCGATCCTGAGCTTCACCGGCTTCGATGCGTCTTCCGAGGTGAGCACTGCCTCTTTGACATTCGGCAGAACGGGTAATGAGCCTTCATTCAAGCTCTGCAACTCGAGCCTTCAAGACGTGAACGGGGACGGGCTGCCGGATCTCATGTGCCACTTCGACACTCAACTGGCGGGCTTTCAAGCCGGGGACGGCCGGGGGTTCCTCAAGGGCCAAGCCAGGAATGGGGTGCCGATCGAGGCCAACGATACGGTACGCACCGTGCAGTGAGCCCCTAACATAGATGGCGGCGGCGTTGACCCGTCAACCACCGCATCGCGGGGAAGTTCCTTCACGACTGGAGCGGCGGCCGAGGCTCGCGGGTGAGCCGTTCTTCCTTGATCAAGCTTTCTTCACGTGGAGGTCTTATGAGCGCTCACAAAGCAGTGTTCGTTGCATTATACAGTTTGGGACTCTCGCTTTCCCTTTGGCTGGGCGCCCGGGAGTTCCTGGGCTTCGAAGATCCATGCGTCCTGGCCGTCGGCCCGTCCTCTTGTATAGAAACACCCAGCTTCCCAGGGACGATGAGAAGCTGGTGGCCTGGGGATAGGCACGCTAGAGACATCATTGGCGCGAATCCTATGACCCTGTCGGGCGGCGCGGGCTATGCGGCTGGAAAGGTCTCGGATGGTTTTCTTCTCGACGGCGTGAATGATTACGGTGATGTGGGAGCGACGGCGGACCTCGCGCTAACGAACTTCACGATCGCTGCCTGGGTACGAACCACGGCTCCGGGACCGCAGACCATAGCCGAGCGCGGAGCGGGTGGGGATCCGGTGCGGAGGAACTTCTACCTCGGGATAACGTCTTCCGGACACGTACGCTTCGCGGTCGGGGACGGCGTGATCGACCGTGAAATCCTCGGCACCTCGTCCGTGAATGACGGCGCGTTTCACCTGATTGCCGGGGTCATGGCCGCGGACTTTGACGGAAGGATGCAAGTACTTGTGGATGGCGCTCTGGAGGCGCAAGCAGATTTCCCCGGGATCGCGCCCTTCACGACGTCTCCGCAACGGATGATCATGGGCGCCTCCGACGGTTCCCCGCTCGCTGGCGTTCAAGTGTCCGACCCCTTCAGCGGTGTCATCGACGAGCTCGTGTTCTGGGGCTTTCCGTTCGTCGGGATCGCGGATTTCTTCGCCGCCGGAGAAGCCGGGATCTGCAAAGGATTGCCGGGGCAGAAAACTGGGTTCACCATAAACTTCGACGACGGCGCGGTTCTAGGGCTCGGGTATTCAGAAGCCGAGATCCATGTCACCAGACCCGACATGACCCCTCTAACGTTTCAATCGTTCGGAGGGAGTCTCGAGCTGGTGAACCCGGGCGGCGTGGTACTGTTCGACCACGGCGGTAACCGGTTCACCGTGTTGAGGATCAATTCCGCTCGGGGTGCGGGCAGCGGCGTCGCTACGTTTAGCTCTTCGCTAGGAGCGACTGAAGTTGCCAACTTGGCAGACCCGTTTATAGCGCCCATCGTTCTGGCGGCGCGGCCCGATCCGTGCTGCGGCTGGGCGAACATCACCTCCTTGCAATGGCAGGTACCAACCCCCGGGGCGTCCATGGCGATTGACGACCTGGTGATTCAGCTCCCCGATGTGGACGGCGATCGCATCGAGGACGCGATCGACACCGACCCGTTGGGGTTCTCGGACGATATTAGCGACGTCGCGCTCGGCGGAACAACGACCGGGAGAGTACTGACCCGCGGAGATCAGATTCTATCCGTCACGGAGCTGCCAGGTTCCGGGATCATGCTTAGAACGGACGCTTCGGGCGGCACGGATCCGGCCAGTGTCCGTGTCTGCAGAAGTCGGGTGGTGTACACCTTAAACGCCGGCGCGAACGAGGTCGTCTCGTCGTGTTCGAGCGTCATAACCGAAGTCGTCAAGGGCTCTGTGGGGATGGAGCTCTTTTCCGACGAAGGCGTTCTTGCGACGGCGACTTTGACCGAGCCCAACAAACTGACTTTCGATCCGGAGAGCTTCTCGTTCACCGCTCCCGCCAGCAACACCGAGACGATCCTTGTCTTCGTGCGTGGCGTCCCGTTCCAGGTCCTTCCCGGGGAAGAGCTCTTGATACCGCGGATCGACATCAAGCCGGGGAGTGACGTGAACCCTATCAACACGAAGTCGAGGGGCACCATCCCGGTCGCCATCCTGAGCTTCACGGGCTTTGATGCGCCTTCCGAGGTGAACACCGCCTCCTTGACATTCGGCAGGACGGGCGACGAGCCTTCGCTCAAGCTCTGCAACGCGAGCGCGCAAGACGTCAACGCTGACGGGCTGCCCGATCTCATGTGTCACTTCGACGCTCAACTGGCGGGTTTTCAAGCCGGGGACAGCCGGGGGTTCCTCAAGGGGCAAGCCAACAATGGGTTTCCGATGGAGGGCACTGACACGGTACGCATCGTGAACCCGTGAGCCAACAGTGATCTGCGAACGACACCTTGGCGGAGCGCTCGAAATCGACTCAAGGAGGACAAGGGAACGGCCCTGACCGTGCGCGTGGCGCTCGAGAGACGACATCGCGAGCGACCGCGCCCGCGCCACGACTAGGTAAATACCTGGTGACCGACTCACGACGGGAGCGTACTGTGAGGGGTTGAAAACCTGGAACGGGGAGACCCTTCGTGTCGCTGGTCATCGAGGACCAGCGCGACATTCGTGAATGCCTGGCCGTCCTCATCAATGGAACGACGGGATACGGCTGCACTGGGGCTTTCCGTTCGATGGAGGAGGCTCTCGACCGCATCGGCTCCGAGGTTCCGGGCGTCGCGCTCGTCGACATCGGGCTCCCCGGCATGTCGGGCATCACAGGGATGCGTTTACTCAAGGAACGTTACCTTCGTGTTCTCCTTCTCGTCCTGGCCATTTACGAGGAGCGCATCTTCGACGCGCTCTGCGCGGGCGCATCCGGGATACCTCCTCAAGAAGACGCCACCGGCGCGCCTCCTCGAAAGTGTGGCCGAGGCCAAGGCCGGCGGTGCGCCCATGTCACCGGAGGTGGCACGACGCGTCATCTCTCTCATCCGCGATATCCACCCTCCCGAAAAGGCGGACTACCAGCTCACGCCCCACGAGATTTGTCTCCTCAAGCTGATGGTCGAGGGCTCGAGCTACAAAGCCGCCGCGGCCGCGCTCGGGGTCACCGTGAAGACGGTTTCTTTTCACCTGCAGAGGATCTACGAGAAGCTCCAGGTTCACTCCAAGTCCGAGGCGGTCGCCAAAGCCCTCCGAAATCGCTTGGTGCAGTAAAAACAAAGCTAGGTGAATTCCCGGTGACAAGGGGTCACCTCCCACCTTATCTATACGGAGCATGTTGAGTGGGGGTCCCACGGCTTCTGCACAAAATTAGCGCTTTTCGGAGCAGGCCAATACTGAACGGGCCGAGGAATCGAGGCCCGGCAGGTGGCGGCAAGGGTCCAGAGAGACATGGTGGCTCTAGGCGTTCAGTCAGAGGAGGGAAGCTGATGCTGCGAAACCGGAAGAGCAAGCAAATGACGAGGGGTGATCGCTTCGAGGTGCAGAAGGAGGTCGTCATGAGGAGATACATGCGTTGTCTCGCGGCTACGTCCTTGCTCACGCTGATCTCTCCGGTTTCCGTAGCCATGCAGCGTGCGACCGTGGGATCGCAGTCGGTTCTTCGTGAGCACCCCACCGCATATCGTACGGGCCGAGCGACGCGCCTCACCGAGGCGCGCGTGACGACGAATCTTTGACCTTTCCTCTTCGTACCCGCCGCGAGTGAGCCGAACGCCGTTACGGGATACGAGGCGCGAGGCAAGAACTACAGACTGTACTTGACTCCGACCGAGTCCGTACTCGGCATTGTCGAAGAAGGCCCCTCGAAGAACGACCCGGACAGTAGCCTGGAAGATTCTGGGTCACGGCGCTCCATCGCGCTCCGGCTCGAGTTTCTGGGCGCCAATCCCCGCCCGATCCTGGAGCCCTCAGGGCAGACTGCCATGAAGGTCAACTATTTCTTGGGGAGCGACGCGACCGAGTGGAGAACAGGTCTTCCGAGCTACGAGACCGTAACCTATCGTGAGCTGTGGCCCGGAATCGATTTGGCGTTTGGCGGAGCCGAGGGCAAGCTCCTCAAGTACCAGTTGCACGTGAATCCAGGCGCCGAGGTCGCGTCGATCGGCCTGGCCTACCGTGGCGCCAAAGGTCTCAGGCTCGACGCGCTCGGGAACCTCGTGATCTCGACGGAATTGGGAGAGCTCGTGGACACAAGGCCCTACAGTTACCAGGAAGTCGACGGGCGGCGCATCGAAGTCGAGAGCCGCTTCGTGCTCCGGGGCAAACCACGGGACGCCGTCCTGGGCTTTGAGGTCGGTGAGAGCTACGATCCCGGGCATCCTTTGGTCATCGATCCCGGCCTCGAGTACTCGACCTTCCTTGGCGGCAACGGTACGGACTTCGCAACCGATATCGTCATCGACGCGCAGGGCAACGTCTACGTGACCGGGGAGACGAACACCAACACTTTCCCGATAACGCCGGGTGCAGTCGACACGACCCGCGTGGGCACCGAAGTCTTTGTCTCGAAGCTGAGCGCCGACGGGACGACTCTCTTGTATTCGACGTTCATCGGCGGGTCGGGCAGCGACAGGGGCAATAGTATCGACGTCGATCAGGAGGGAAACGCCTACGTCACAGGCTTCACCAATTCGGCCGACTTCCCCACGACCGCGAGCGCCTTCGACCGCACACGTGGAATCCCTACCGGCTCCATAAGCGGGGACATATGCCCGCAGTGCGACGCCTTCGTGCTCAAGCTGAGCTCCGACGGCGGCTCGCTCCTGTACTCAACCTACTTGGGAGGGGACAGGCGGGATGTCGCAAATGCCCTCGATGTCGACGGCTCGGGTGCGGCCTTCGTAGCCGGCTTTACGGCTAAAGCCTCCGCCGTCGATCCGTTTCCGACGACGCTTGGCGCCTGGGACCGCACCAATCCCGTCGCCTTCGCCACCAACGCGGCAGAGGCCTTCATCACGAAGCTGAGTCCGGACGGATCTTCGCTCCTCTACTCTACGTTTCTCGACGGAACCTCTCAAGCTCTAGGGATCGCCGTTGATGGCGGCGGCAACGCGTACGTCGCGGGTGACGGGAACGAAGCGTATAAGCCTCTCCCCACTACACCGGGTGCCTTCGTGGACAACGGCGTTTGGTCGTTCGTGACGAAATTCAACCCGACCGGTAGCGGACTCGTGTACTCGACCGGTCTCGGCCCGCAGGCCAATTTCATCAGCGACATTGTAATCGACGGGGAAGGAAACGCGTACCTGACGGGGGAATGCGAACGGAGCTCCATCGAGTTCCCCGGGAGTTTTGGCCAGCGTTTTCCAACGACGCCCGGGGCATACGACACGAGCGCTCCACCGAACCGGGTCGGCGAGGCATTCGTGACGAAGCTGAACCCGCTAGGCACCGGTCTGGTGTTCTCGACGTTCCTGGGCGGAACGCGCGACCAGGACGCCGGGCGATCTATTGCCATCGACGAGAATGGCAATGTGTATGTCACCGGCGACACGACCGTGCGGACGACGACGCCTGCACCGGGTGACCGGTTCCCCACGACGCCGGACGCTTTCGACCCAACTCACAACGGCACGACCGATGCGTTCTTCAGCCGGCTCTCGAGTGACGGCAGCACTCTCGAGTACTCGACGTTCCTCGGAGGAAGCGCATTCGACCAGGGCATTACCGTCGCAATCGGGCCGGGGGGAAGGGCGTGCCTGGCGGGCCAGACGGCCGGCAGCTTTCCCACGACGGCGGGCGCATTCGACACCACCAAGCCCGGCGGCTCCGATGCGTTCGTGACGTGCTTCAGTTTCGAGGTGCCGGAGAGCGACGGCGACGGTATTCCCGACCAGAACGACAACTGTCCGAGTGTGGCCAACGCGGACCAGGCCGACGGCGACGGCGATGGCTCCGGTGACGCCTGCGACAACTGCAACACCACGCCAAACCCGGATCAGACGGACTCAGACGGCGACGGGGTCGGTGACCACTGCAACAACTGCGCGAACGTACCGAATGAAGACCAGCGCGACCTCGATTCCGACGGCATAGGCGACGCGTGCGACGCGTGTCCCGCCGATCCCGCGAACGACTCGGACGGCGACGGCGTCTGTGGGAACCTGGACAACTGTCCCGTGGAGCCGAATCCGGATCAGGCCGACCTGGACGTCGATGGAGAGGGCGACCTCTGCGACCTGGACGACGACGACGACAGCGTTCTCGATGCGGACGACAACTGCCCGTCGGTCCCCAACCTGGATCAGACAGACAACGACCACGATGGGCTCGGGGATGCGTGTGATCCGGACGATGACAACGACGGTCTGGTGGACGGTGCCGACAACTGTCCTCTCGTAGCCAATTCGGACCAGCTCGATAGCGACGGCGATGGACAGGGCGACGCCTGCGACCCGTGCCCTTACGATCCTCTCAACGACGCGGATGGGGACGGTGTCTGCGGGAACGTAGACAATTGCCCGCTCACAGCAAATCCCGATCAGCTCGATTCGGACAGTGATGGGGTAGGAGAAGTCTGCGACAACTGCCCTACGACAACCAATCCCGATCAAACCGATGGTGACGGTGACGGGAGGGGCAATGCCTGCGAGACACCGATCGGAGATGCCCGAGGTCCTTACATGGTGGATGAAGGTGGGTCCGTGAGCGTCATGGCAAGCGCAGTCACTTCCTCCGCCGACCTGTCGCAGTCGCCCACACTCTCCCACACCGGAACCGCGACCGGTCTCATCCTCGATACCGCTCGCCCGAGCAGGCACGGCGCAAGACTGTCGACAAGTAGGCGGACATCGGCGTTCGGCGTGTTGATTTACGAGATGCTGTCCCGCCGCCAGCACCGGCCACTCATTTTTCGTGGCGTCGGTGTGGTGGAGGCGCCGGCCAATAGGCGTCGCTTCAGCCGTCGCGGCCCGGTGTTCCGCTATAGGTCATCGAGGGAAGTCCATTGCTTGGTCCGTGCCGACCGATCGAACAGATCCCAGAACCTCTGACTATTCGAGAGAATCAGGGCTTCGAGATCCGTTCCCTCGTCGACCGGAATGAGCAGAGCCCGGACCGTGCCGTTCTTGGTGATGAGCACCGGCCCGGTTTCGGGTAAGTCTTCGATGACCTTACTGAGGTTGTTCTTGACTTCCCGGAGGCTTTCCGTCTTCATAGCTCAATCTCCTCGCCGCCTATCAGCAACGTGTTGCCTTGCTTCTCTCCGACAAGGACGATTTCTATGACGTCCGCTCGAACTCTATAGAACACCCGCCAGTTCTCAATACGGAGCTCGAACTCGGCGTGCGGTGAAGGCCGGCGGAGACGAAACTTGTTTCTCGTGGTTGCCAAAGGATCGCCTTCAACGAGGTTTTCCCGGATGCCCTCTTTCAGTAGTCGGCGGGCCGCTGCAGGTAACTTCCGAAACAGCCGAACCGCTTCCTTCGAGAGAAGGACTTGGTTCACTCAATGAACTGTAGCACAATTGAGCTACAAACTCGAGTTTGGAAGTATCCATCGAGAGAGATCTGTTGCCAAAGCAATCGAGTTCGTCTTGAAGGGCTTGACGCATCTGAGGACGGAAACGCTCAAGGACGGTTTGCTCGATCTGCATGAAAGGCGGTGCCTGCGCCGCCAACGCGGGGCGCGAGGGTGGAGGAGGAGCAGGACGTCCGTTGGAGTCTTTTGGCGACCGTCGGCGCTTGGGTGCGGAGGAGGCGGGTTGGCTTAGAGGTGCCTGAAAGGGCGAGGGTGCGACCCGGATCCTCGACACCAGGAGGAAGCGTTGACAGCGTCGCGCGGGCGACGCTAGAATCGCTGCGTTGCTCCCTCGGCTCGTAAGGCTAACGGCCGTCCGGACCGTCCAGACCATCCGACACGGGGAGGTGCGCCGTTGATCATCGAGAAGCGGACTCGCGGGAACGTCAGCATCCTCGACGTTGAAGGCGCCATCAAGCTCGGCGAAAGCGCCGATTTCTTCTCCCGAGCTCTCGAAAACGTGCTCAAGCAAGAGACCTCGCATGTCGTGATTGATTTTTCTGGAATCAACTATATCGACAGCACCGGTATCGGCGAGCTCATCGGTTACCTCTCGAAGTTCTCGGGAGAGCACCGTCAGGTGGCGCTCGTCAATCCTTCCGAGCGGATCTTGAAGCTCTTGAAAGCCGTGCGGCTCGAAAGCCTGTTCAAAGTCTTCGCCGACGAAGACGAAGCCGTCCGGTTCGCTGAAGCACAATCGCAGAGCTGACGAAGCCTTCTTCGAGCTCGTCGTTACGGGAATGGAAAAAACGAGCCCAGCGCCGGCCCGCGTCGTGGCACTCAAGCTCACGGCGCTCACGCTACCGGTTTCTCTTCGGATTCCGTTCATCAGGCGCTGCACGATCGCGCGCGCGACCGGAGAAGTTGAGGGCCTGATGCTCGACCTCTCGCTCTCCGGAGCTTACATCAAGAGCGACCGCCCGCTCGTCGATCGCGAGACGGTTGCGATCGCGTTTCGTGTCCCAGGTAACGCGCGACTGATTCGGCTTCCCGCCCTCGTCGCCTGGGTGAACTCGATTCAAAAGCATCCGGTGCATAGCCTGCCGCCCGGCTCCGGCGTTCGCTTTCTCGAAGTGGCAGAGAACGACCTCCGCCTGCTGTCCCACGCGATTCGGGACTATTGCCTCAAGAACCCGCTCTACCGGCAGTATCTCTAGCGAGACTCCCCGCAAGCCGCCGAGAGCCTCGCGTCGACAGCCGACGGTCGAGAGTTACGGCGATCGCGCCAACTTGACAAACTCCCTCTTTTTAAAGAAGATAAGCAGTATTCGTTGCCGTTTGCAACGCGCTTTCTTTGGAATCGCGGAGGGTCGCCAAAAGCACTCGAGAGCGCGCCCCAGTCAAAAGTGAGGGAGACGTCTGTCGTTTCGAAACGGTTGGTCTATTCTTTTTCGCCAAGGAGAGCCCTCAGCCCATCGTCGCTGGGGGTGCCGCCTTCGTCCCGACAGCGGGAAAGCGTCAGGACTTCGGCGAGCCTCGCCGGAGCCTTCGGCGGAGGCGGGGGGCCCCAGCGATAGGAAGAAGACCGTAGGACCGCGCCATGGACCGGACCTTATTGCTCAACACGACGTACGAGCCGCTACGGATCGTTTCCTGGCAAAAGGCGATTACTCTCCTCACCAAGGGAAAGGTGGAGGTGGTCGCCGTCTACGACCGGGAGATCCGCGGGGTCTCGATCACCTTCAAGCTGCCCTCGGTGCTGAGGCTCCTGCAGCAGGTCCGAATTGCGCGGCGGTTCCATCACGTTCCCTTCTCGCGGGCCAACATTTACCTGCGCGACGGTTACGCGTGCCAGTACTGCGGCGAGCGAAAGCCGTCGGCGGAGTTGACGTTCGACCACGTGATTCCCGTTTCACGCGGCGGCCGTAAGGACTGGGAGAACATCGTCACGTGCTGTATCGAGTGCAATCGCTTGAAGGGCGGCCGCACGCCCGAGGAAGCCGAGCTCACGCTCGTCCGAAAAGCGAAGCGTCCGACGTTTCTACCCGCGGTGCGCATCACGATCGGCCTCCGCGAAGTCCCCAAGAGCTGGCGCGACTACCTCTACTGGAACGTCGAGCTCGACCAGACCTGACGCTCGCGCGGGGATGACCCTTCGCGATGGGCATCAGCGGCAACATCAAAACCATGCACCTGGGGGACATCCTCCAGTGGTGCGGCAACAACCTCAAGACGGGAACGCTCCGGCTCGTTCGAGGTCCCATCGAAAAGAAGCTTTTCTTCAAGAGGGGCCGCCTCTTTTCGTCGACGTCCAATAGCCCGCGAGAGACCCTCGGACAATTCCTGATCCGGTCGGGGAAGATCGGCGAAGAACAGCTCTTCCGCGCGCTCTTCCAACAGGATCGCACGCACGAGCCCCTCGGCCAGATCCTGGTGAACCAGGGACTCCTTTCGAACGACGAGCTAGACAGCCTGCTCCAGCTCAAGACCGAAGAGACGATTTACGACTGCTTCCTGTGGGCGGATGGTGAGTTCGCCTTTCAGGACGACCAACTTCCGGACAAGGTCCCCGTTGCACTCTCGGTCGATTTGACGGGCCTCATCCTCGAGGGCGCGCGGCGCACCGACGAGTGGGCTCGTATCCACTCGCTCTTTCACTCGCGCCTCACGACGTTCGAGACGACGGACCGCGACCGTGCCGGCGAACCGGGCCTTTCGGACGAGGAGCGGCGGGTGCTCGAGCTCGTCGATCGCAGAAAGAACCTGGCGGAAATCGCAATCGAGATGCATGCGGTCGAGTTCTACGCGGCGTCGCTCCTCATGGACCTTCACCAGCGTGGCATGGTGGTCGTCGACCAGGTAATCGAAGAAATACCGTTCGAGAGGCAAGTCGAGGCGCTTCAAGACCGACTGAGAGAAGGCGTCGTCTACTACAACGCCGCGCAGTACGAGGAGTCGCTCGCCGCTTTCCACGCCGCGCTCGAGATCGACGCCCAAAACAAGTACGCCCACATCTTCGTGCTCAAGGTCGAGCGGATCCTTACGGATCGCAAAACCGTGACCACGGTGCCGCTCGACGGCGTGCCGACCCTCAAAGTCGGCCTGGCCGAGCTCTCGCAAAGGCAGCTCGACCCCCAGGAGGGCTTCGTGCTCTCGCGCGTGAACGGCGAGTGGGACGTCGCTTCCATCTTGAAGATTTGCCCGATGAGCGAAGAGGAAACGCTTCTCGTCTTCAAACGGTTCATGGACGACGGTCTCATCGAGTTTATCTCGTAAGCAATTGCGCGTTTCGATGTTGAGCCCCTTCGGAATCGGGGCTAAGATGAGAAAAAGGCTAGTTTCTCTTTGACCAGCGACGCCGTGAGCCACATTTCGGCTGTTTCGCCGCTTTACGCGGTCCCGGGTGGCAAGGTGAAGGTCCACGGTAGCTGGGACCCGGCGCGTGCCCATCGCTACCGGGCGTTCCTGGGGACGACGCAGGCTCACGTGACTGGAGTGAGCACACCGAGTCTCACGGCGCTGGTGCCCGACGAGTCGACGTTGGGTGAGCTTCGCGTCGAGCTCGACGGCCAGTCGAGCCCACCCTTCTCCATTACGCTCGCGAAGACGCTCGCGACCGACCTTCATCCCGTCGCCAACCCGGTTTTCGACGAAGACGCGAATCTCTACGTGACCGTGAGCGGGAGCCGCGGTCAAAAAGTGCCGGTGGCGATTTACGCGATCGACCCGGCGGGGCGCGTCAAGCCTTTCCTCACCGACTTTATGAACGCGACGGGCCTGGCATTCGACGGCGACGGCGACCTTTACGTCTCGAGCCGGCATGACGGCGGGGTCTATCGCGTCGGTCCAGATCGGAAGGTCGAGCTGGTAGCGGACGAGCTCGGCATAGCGACCGGGCTCGCTTTTGATACCGACGGGATTCTCTACGTGGGCGACCGGCAGGGCACGGTCTTCCGGATCGAGCGGAATGGAGAGCCACGCGTCTTTTGCCGATTGCCGCCGTCCGTTTCCGCGTATCACTTGGCGTTCGACCGGAGAGGAAGCCTCTACGTCAGCGGCCCTAGTCTTTCGAGCGTCGACCCCGTGTACGTCGTTTCGCCCGAGGCGAAGGTCGAGGTGTTCTGCGCGGGCTTCGGTCGGCCTCAAGGCATGGCGTTCGACGAAGCCGAGAACCTCTACGTGACCGAAGCGCTCGTGGGCGATAGCGGCGTCTACCGCGTCTCGCCGAACGGAGAGCGAGACCTTGCGGTTTCCGGTCCGCCCCTCGTCGGCTTGGCCTTCGACGGGCGGGGCGGGCTCGTGCTCGCCGGCGGAAGCTCGGTTTATCTGCTGAAGGTGGGCGTCGCGGGAAAGCCGATCTAGCTGCGCCCGCGGCTCGCAGCGCCACACGCCACCACCCGCTCACGCGCGATCCTCGGAGTCCAATGCAGAGCAAGCACGTGCGTTTGAATCGACCACCTCGTGAAATCTCCGGCTCGCCATTGTAGCGCTCCAAGCTACACGGCCTCCACGTGCATGACCGCCTGCTAACCTCTACCGCCCACAGCGGATCGCCGCGACGACGCCTTTCGCCTGCCGTCTGGCCCACTTCTTGCTGAACATAATCATGACTTCATTCAGGTAACGGAGGTGAATGATGCTGAAGAGAAAAAGAGCGCGCTTTATGGGAGTCCTCCTCATGGCGCTGGTCGCGTTGGGCACCGCAGCTTATGCCATCGCTTCCACGTCTACTGGGGCGGGACAGATTCGGGGCTTCGATGGAGTGCAGGTCACCGGGCTGCCGGACTTTGCATGCACATCGTCCCTGCCGTTCGAAGACATGCCGGGGATGTCCCTTCGGTTCACGCTCCTAAGGAGAGGGGCCGTGGTCGTCCTGTTTCAGGGGCAGTTTGGGGGCTTCTCCTCCACGGCAGACAACAGGGTTGGACTTCGTTTTACGATCGACGGGGCCATCGTTGGTTCCGCCATCGCCATCGGCAGCGATCCCGGCGCGGGTCTCGGGACTTTCGGCTACAACGCGTACTCGATCCCACTCAAGCCGGGAACTCACACGGCGAAGGTCCTCTGGCACACGTTCCCGACGAAGGCAACGAGCTGTGTGGAGGAGCGCTCCCTGATTGTGCTGCGTCCTTAGGCTCTGCCGTTTGGACGCATGAGGCAAGGCCTGAGGCGGGTCCAAGAGTACCCGCTTCAGGCGGCCGCGAGGTCAGGAACCGGCGTGCCGGGACGCCGGTTGCGGGCGCCGTGCCTCGGTTCCCACGCAGGGCTGCGTTTGATCCCACCACGGATTGTGACTTGTGCAAACGACGTGACGCTATGAAGTCGAATCGCAGGATGGCGGTGAACACTCAACTGTGGATTCTTACTAACGCTCTTTGAGTCGCAGTCGCCTCATCTTTCCGAGGATCTCGGTAGCCTCGTCCTTATCGGAAGTCACTTTGAGGTAAGCCTCACCGTCCTCGGCCGCCCGTTTTCGGTTCGCCTCGGTGCCATCGGCTTCGTAGAGACGAAGCGAGCACCCCGCCAACCGGAAGAGCGCCAAAGGAACGTTGGGGTCCTGCGGAAAGTCACGAACGAAGTGGCGCCAATCGTTGCACTCTTCTGCGAGCGCCGTCGCAACGTCCTTTCCGGCAAGGCGCGCCGCGCGTCCGGACGCGACCGTTGCACCTTCTTGGACGGCTTCGTGGGCGTAGCGCGCGACGAGCGTACTGTACCGGGTCGAGGCTTCGCTTTCTCCAATGCCTTTGTAGGCGTCGGAACGCGCGGGCTCATCGGCGACCGGTGCGGGAGCGGCCGGCGTATCGACGACCGCCTCTTGTGCGGCGAGCGTCGCCTTTCGCTTCTCGTCCATGAGCGCTACCGGCTTTTCGCTTTTTGCGAGATCCTGTTTCACCAAACCGCTGGCGGCCTCGGACGGCGATGCCGGGGGCGGTGCCGGCGGCTCGGAAAAAGCAAAGGCGCCGGTGGCCGCTTGAGCTTCGCTCGGAAGAGGTGCGGCTTGTTCTTTCGCTTCTCGTCGCAGCGGTTGTACGCTCTCCATTGCTGGACGTAGAGCTCTCTTGGAGACGTCTACGTCGGCGGACGACCGGTCGGCCTCGATACCGCCTTCAGCTCTCGAGACCTGAGGGCGCGCGGCCGGAGCGGCCGAAGACTGATTTCCCGCCAGCGGTGCGGGGGGAGGAGCGTTCAAAGCTTGGTCTACCGCAGGTGGAGCCGTTCGAAACGTCTCGAGCCCGATATAGAGCGCGAGCGATGCCGCCACGAGCCCGGCAGCCCATCCGAGACGGGCCGGCGCCAGAATCCAGGCAAACGCGCTCGTTCTCAGCTCCCGTCGCGGAGCGTCGAGACGCGCCATCACCTTGAAAGGAAGGGACTCCCAATAGCTCCCGGAAGGCTCGGGAAGCACTGCGACTTTCACGACCGCAGACAAGCGCCCCAAGAACACCTGGTGCTCCCGGCACGCCGCGCACTCGCCGAGGTGTGAGTCGACCAAGCGCTTCTCTTCCGCGCTCGCTTCGCCGTCGAAAAGCTTTTCGAGAAGCGGAAGCGCCTCGTTACAGTTTTTTCCGTCCTTGGCGTTTGGAACCATCGTATTCATAAATGGTCGCGCAGCATGGTCTTGAGCTTGGCTCGCGCCCGAGACAGGCGCGACATCACCGTTCCTAGAGAGATCCCGAGAACCTCGGCAATCTCCTCGTAACGAAGCTCCTCTTGTACTTTGAGAACGAAAACCGCCTTCTGTTCGGCGGGAAGCTTCTCGATTGCCGCGTCGAGGGCGCGCGTGAGCTCGGACGAGAGTAGTGCCCTCAAAGGCTCGCCGTCGTGAGAGGCCGATCGCGGCGCGGGAGGCTCGTGGTCGTCGGGCAGAGACGTCTCGCGGCGGACCGGCGCGCTCGCGAGATGATTGAGTGCGAGGTTCGTCGCTATGCGCGCCAGCCACGGCATCAGGGGCCGGCCGAGCTCGAACCTATCGAGGTTCGTGAACGCGCGGACGAACGTCTCTTGCGCAATCTCGTCCGCGACGTCGTGCCTCCGGGTCATCCGGAGCGCAAGCCCGTAGACTCTCTTTTGGTACGTCCGCACGATGGTTTCGAAGCCCCGGCGGTCTCCCTCGCGCGCGGCGACGACAAGCGCTCGGTCGGTGTCCTCGACGTTCGCGAGCGCCGGAAGAGCGGCGGGGCTTCCCAATACCTCCCTCATGGGTACGTACCACGGGTGTGGGGTGCTTATTCCCGGGTGAGGTTCATTCTAGCAGCGGCGCCCCGTAAAAAGAAAGGCCCGGCAGGCCTCTGCGCGCCGAAGGAGAGGCCTACCGGGTTTCCCTCTGGTCCAGAATCAGGACCGGTGGTTTCTCGGTCTACTCCAACACCTTGATGACCACTCGGCGATTCTGAGCACGCCCTTCCCGGCCCGAGTTGTCGGCGACGGGTTGGGATTCGCCGAAACTGAAGACCGAGATGCGATGCAGAGGGAGGCCGTGAGTCTGGTAGAGGTAATTTCGCACGGCTTCCGCCCGCTGGAGGCCGAGCTTTTCGTTGTAACCCTCGTCGCCCGTGTTGTCGGTGTGCCCCTCGATCTCGACGTAGAGGCCACGGTTGTCCGCTTTGATCTTCTCCGCCAAATCGTCAATCATGCCCTGCGCCTCGGGCGAAAGCTCGTGGGCGTTCACCGGGAACGTCACCTGGTCGTTCGAAAGCGTGATCTCGTAGAGGAGCTTTCCGCGCATCGCGCGCTGCGCTTCGTTGAACGCCGCGGCGGCGTCCGTTTTCGCCTGACCTGCGAGGTCGGTCGCACCGGCAGCCTTGGAGTCGACGGCCTTGATTTCGCCGTCGTGCCGGTCGATGTTCTCCTCCGCTTTCTTGATCCGCTCTTGGTTTCTTTCGACGGCCTGGCTGAGCGTCTCCACTTTCTGATTGACCGCACCCACTTCCTTGCTTACGTATTTTTTGGTCGCGCAAGCCGGTCCGAGCAAAAGCCCCAGCGCCGCCAAGAACAAACCCGATTTCATCGAAGCACCCATCGAACCCTCCTTCTTGTCTTTACTAGTCTAGGCCTAGTTTTGGCTAGTTTTGGTTGGATGACACCGTTTCATAACTCCGCGAGCCGCGGTCCCTGGCCCCCGTAGCCTTGGCGAAGGGGGCCCCGCGTCCCGGCGGTCGTGCGTAATAACCCTTGCGCGTGCGGGCTTCCAAGCCTTTCTTCGAAGTGCGCACGTCGACTCGGCGGAACCGCCCGTCTTGTGCGGTGTTTCGCGGAACGTAGCTCAAGCGGTACTGCGTCTTGAGCTCCTCGCGAATCCGAATCGAAATCTGACGGAGGACGCCGATCTCGCTCCCCGTGTACAGCTGGCCGCCCGTCTCTTCGGCGAAGAGCGCGAGCGCGTCATGGCCCGGCGTCTCTCGCGCCCCTACGAACTGATCGTGGGACGGGTCGTCTATCGGCGAGAGCACACGGACCACGTAAAGCGGTAAGTCCACGCGCTTCGCGAACTCGACGGCTTCCGTCGGAGAAAGCTCGCTCCCGGTGTCGACGCCGTCCGTGATGAGGACGATGGCACGACGGCCAAACCCCGCCTCGGCCACCACCGTGGAAGCCCGCGCCACCGCGTCGTAGATAGCCGTGATTCCGAAGGGCTCGATCTCTTCGAGCGAGCGAATCGCAGCTTCCTTGTCTTCGGTGAAGTCCTGGAGCTTCATGAGCTCCCGGTCGAATGCGTAGACCGCCACGCGATCCTCGGGGTCCAAACTGTAAATGAGCTGGATGGCCGTGTTCTTCGCGCTCGCCACCTTTTGGACCATGTCCATGCTTCCGCTGGCATCGACCAAGAGAAAGAGGTCGACCGGCGCGTCGGTCCCCTTCGAGAAGTACTCGATTTGCTGGAGCGCGCCGTCCTCATAAACCTCGAATTCCTTCTGGACGAGGTCGGTCACGATGCGGCCCTTTTTCATGACCGTAACGCCGAGATGCACCATCTCGACGGTCATGCCGAAAGTGAAAGGCTTCTGTTGGACGTCCGGTGATTGAGCCTGGGCAACCGAAGTCCACGCTAGAACCACAAGGGCGAGTGCGAATCGGGCTACTTTCATCGGCGCGATAGCTCCTTAGCAGGAGTCGTGCCACGTGGCAAAAAACCGGCCTTCGGCTGCGGCGGCACTAGTTTGTGTAAGTAACTGTTACAAAATAACTTGTTGCAACAACTAAG
>Ga0247727_10008190_pt1 | contig 19511 bp, 10 predicted proteins | sample WisWelCaveWW1625_FD_202498 | JGI IMG/M metagenome (GOLD analysis project Ga0247727, IMG submission 202498) | Biofilm microbial communities from Wishing Well Cave, Virginia, United States - WW16-25 | ecosystem: Environmental > Aquatic > Deep subsurface > Groundwater > Cave microbial mat | place... | reverse complement strand
CTGCGCGGGGCCGGCCACCCGCCACGCGCGGCGATACTCCTCCTTGACTTGTCGTTCCCGCGGGCCGTGGCGCCCTCCATCCGAGCGATCCCCGGAGTTTCGCTCCTCAATGTAGACGATCTCGCCGAGGAGGAAGCGCGTTCCGGGGCTCCTCCGTCATCTGCGCTGGCCGAGAGAGCCGCTCGGGAGGGGGCGCAAGCGCTCTACCGCGAGCAGCGCGCCCGGCGGGCCGACGCCGTGGTCGCGCAGCTTCGCTCTCGTGGGGAGGCCATCCGCCGGGATGAGCTCGAGGGTGCGCGCCGCCGGCTCTCGGGCGACCCCGAGGCGGACGCGGCCGTCCTTGAAAAGCTCGCTGAGCGCCTTGTCAACCGGCTGCTCCACGACCCCACGCAAGGGCTCCGCGCGGCGTGGGCCCGCGAGGACGCGGACGCGGTGGAGCGCGCAGCGCGTCGGCTCTTCCGCCTGGAGGGCCCTTAGTGAACGCGCTCTTCCGGATCGGGACGCGCGCAAGTCCCCTCGCGCTCGTCCAGGCGCGCAGCGTGGCCGACGGCCTGCGGACCCGATGGCCCAACCTCGTGTTTGATTTGGTCCCCATCGTCACGGAAGGCGACGAGCAGCGCAAGAAGTTTCCCGACGAGAGCCCCGATTTCAAACGCGCGTTTACGCGCAGGCTTGAGGAGGCGCTCTTCGCCGGCCGCATCGACGCGGCCGTGCACAGCCTCAAGGACATGCCGGCCACCTTCCCCCAAGGGCTCGTCCTTGGCGCCGTGCCGCTGCGTGAGGTTCCCTTCGACGCCCTCGTAAGCCGAGACGGGCGCCCCTTCGCGGAGCTGCCGGAGCGCGCGCGCGTGGGCACGAGCAGCCTCCGGCGCATCGCGCAACTGCGCGCCGCACGGCCGAAGGTCCTCACGGCCGCCCTCGACGGCAACGTCGACACGCGGCTACGCAAACTCGACGCGTCGGACTACGATGCGGTTGTCGTGGCCGCGGCCGGGCTAAGGCGGCTCGGGCTTGGCCAGCGCATCACGGAGCTTTTCCCTGCCGAGGTCATGGTCCCCGCGATCGGCCAGGGCGCCCTCGCCGTCGAGATTCGCGCCGACGATTCGTTGGCAAGGGACGTGGTCGAAACAGTCAACGACGCTTCCTCGCGCGCGGAAGCGCAGGCGGAACTGACCGTCGCGCGCGCGCTGGGCGTTGGGTGCAACCTCCCGGCCGGCGCGCTCGGGCGCGCCGACGGCGCGAACTTGCGTCTCACTGCGCTGCTTGCAACGCCCGACGGGCGGCGGGTGATCCGCGCCTCCGCTACCGGTGGCACGGCCGACCCCGAAGCGGTCGGCAGGGCCGCAGTTGCCGAACTGCTCCAGAAAGGAGCCCGAGAGATCCTAGGGGAGGCGGTTGCGGGTTGAACGGCCATCGAGATTGCCGAAGTCCGCGCGCGGTGCTGCTCGCCGCCCCCGCCGACCGCGTCGCCGCGCTTGGCCCCGCCCTTCGCGCGCTCGGACTGCGCGTGCTCGAGGCGCCCGTCGTGGAAACAGCTCCGCCCGAGGATGAGGGCGCCCTTGACGCGGCCCTTGGGCAAGTTCCCTATGACTGGGTGATTTTCACGAGCGCGCGTGGAGTCGAAGCGGTCGCGCAGCGTTGCCAGGCGCTTGGCTTGCGGCCCGACGCCGTCGCCGTGCGGGCGGCCGCCGTAGGCCCGGCGACAGCCGCCGCCGCACTGAGGGAGGGCTTTCCCGCCAGCGCGACCCCGGGGGAGTTTGTCACCGACGCGATCCCGGAAATCTTGGGCGATATCCGCGGCGCGCGCGTTTTGCTGGCACGCGCCGACCTCGCGACCCCGGCGCTCGAGCGGGCCCTTGCGACGCGCGGAGCCAAGGTGACTCGCGTGGCCGCCTACCGCACCCTGCGATCGACCACGCCGGTCGCACCGACCGATGCCGCTGCGGCCGATGGGGTCGTCTTCACAAGCGCCTCGGCGGTCCGCTTCTTGGCGCAGGCGCTTGGGGACGTGCCGATGCGGGAACTCACCAGGCGTGCCACAGCCTTTTGCATCGGTCCCGTGACGGCAGCAGAGGCAACCGGAGCGGGCTTCGCTAGCGTCCGCGTCGCTGAGCCACACACAGGCGAGGGCCTCCTCGCCTTGCTGCGTGGGGAGGTGAATTCCGTTGCCTGAGCGCGCGGCCACCCTCGCGGTCCGCCCCAGGCGCCTCCGGCGCACGCCCGCTTTGCGCGCCTCCGTGCGCGAGACGCACCTTCTGCCCGCCCAACTTGTGCTGCCGATCTTCATCCGGGAGGACACCTCGATCCCCCCCGACATTGGGTCCCTGCCAGGCGTTCGACGTTACACCCCGAAAGAAGCTGCTGCGTTCGCCGCTGCCTGGAGCCGAGCCGGGCTTGGCGGCGCCATGCTCTTCGGCGTTCCTCGCCGCAAAGACGCGCGCGGGACGGCCGCGTGGTCTTCGGCAGGCCCGGTGCCCCGCGCGCTCGAAGCGATGCGCAAGGCGGCCCCCGACCTCGTCCTCTTCGCGGACGTTTGCCTCTGCGGGTACACGACGCATGGGCATTGCGGTGTCCTGCTCGGCCGCGAAGTCGACAATGACGCTACGCTGCCAGCGCTTGGGCGGACCGCCGTGGCCTACGCCAAGGCGGGGGCCGACCTCGTAGCGCCAAGCGCGATGATGGACGGGCAGGTCGCGGCCCTGCGCGCTGCGCTGGATGGTGCCGGCAGAACCGAAACGGGAATCCTTGCCTATGCCGCGAAGTTCGCCTCGTCATTCTACGGACCCTTCCGCGAAGCCGCGCGTTCGGCCCCTTCCTTTGGCGACCGGCGCGGCTACCAACTCGACATCGCCAACGGCCGCGAAGCGCTGCGCGAGATCGACCTCGATGTCGCGCAGGGGGCCGACATGATCATGGTGAAGCCGGCTCTGCCCTACCTCGATATCCTGCGCGCCGCCCGCCGGCGCGTTTCCGTGCCCCTTGCCGCCTTTTGTGTAAGCGGCGAGTACGCCATGATCGAAGCCGCCGCTGCGCGCGGGTGGCTCGACCGCCAGGCTGCCGTCCTGGAAGCCCTCACTGCCGTCCGCCGCGCGGGGGCCGATCTCATCCTTACTTACCACGCCGAGGAGGCCGCACGATGGCTGACCGCAGCGAAGTGACCCCGCCGCTGGAGGGCGCGCCGCCGGGCGCCGCCGCGCGCGAGTACCTCAAGTACACGTTCTACCGGGTCGCGCAAAGCTGGCGCCTGCAGCCGCGAGAGGCGCGCGCGGCGCAGAAGCGCGCGTTTTCCGCCGAGCTTTCCGCGCTTTGCGGCGACTACAAGGTGCGCCTCTACTCGCTCGTGGGCTTGCGCGGCGATTGCGACTTCATGACTTGGACAATCGCCGACCGCGCGCAAGACCTGCAAGAGGTCGCGCGGCGGGCCGTTTCGACCGAGCTGGGCGCGCACCTCGAGACCCCCTACTCTTACCTTGGGATGCGCAAGAGAAGCGTCTACCTCGGCGGCCACGAGCACGCGGCGCAGGATGGCGCGGGCGGACCCGGCGCGCCGGTGGGCGCGAGTTTCCTCTTCGTCTATCCGTTCACGAAGAAGCGCGAGTGGTACGCGCTCCCGTTCGAAGAGCGCCAGAAGATCATGCGCGAGCACTTCCGGGTCGGGCACAAGTACCCGAGGATCACGATCCACACGGGCTACTCCTTCGGGATCGACGACTACGAGTTCATCCTCGCCTTCGAGGGGGACGACCCCGGCGAATTCCTCGACCTGGTGATGGAACTGCGCACGAGCGAGGCGAGCCGCTACACCGCGGTCGAAACCCCCATCTTCACGTGCATGGCGGCCGAGCCCGAGGCACTCGTGGCCGCGCTGGGGGACTGATCGCGTGCGCGTTGAAGCCCGGGCGTCTGCGCAATCGCGAAACGAGGCGCTCTTCGCTCGCGCCAAGGGCGTTCTCGTTGGCGGCGTGAGCAGCCCCGTCCGCTCGTTTTCGGCGGTCGGGGGCCCTCCGCGTTTCATCCGGAACGCAAGCGGCGCGGAGCTTACCGACAAGGAAGGAGGCACCTACCTCGACTTCGTCCTCTCGTGGGGCGCGGTCATCCTCGGCCACGCGCACCCCGCCGTCGTCGCCGCTGTCCAGGACGCGGCGGCGCGGGGGACAACGTACGGCGCGCCAACAGAATCGGAGGTCGCGCTCGCGGAAGCCATCCGGAAGGACATGCACTCCGTCGAACGGTTGCGGTTCGTGAACTCGGGCACCGAAGCGGCGATGTCCGCCCTGCGGGTCGCGCGGGGCTTCACGGGGCGCGACCGGGTGATCATGTTCGAAGGGTGCTACCACGGGCACGCCGACCCTTTCCTCACCAAGGCGGGGTCGGGGGTCGCGGCGGCAGGCCTGCCCAAGTCGGCGGGCGTCCCCGCCGGAGCCTCTCGCGACACGACCGTCCTGCCGTTCAACGACGAGGCCGCAATCGAGGCCGCCTTCAGGCAGGCGGGCGAGAGTATCGCGGCAGTCATCGTCGAGCCGATCCCGGCGAACATGGGCGTCGTGCTCCCGCGGCGCGGCTTCCTCCAGCGCCTGCGTGAGCTTTGTGACGAGCACGGTAGCCTCCTCATTTTCGATGAGGTCGTGACGGGCTACCGCGTTGGGCGCGGCGGTGCTCAAGGCCATCTCAAGATTCAGCCTGACCTTACATGCCTTGGCAAGGTCGTCGGCGGGGGCCTGCCCGCGGCGGCCTTCGGCGGCCGGCGCGAGGTGATGGATAAGCTCGCTCCCCTCGGGCCCGTGTATCAGGCGGGGACATTGGCCGGGAACCCGCTGGCGATGGCCGCCGGTCTGGCGACGCTGCGTGCGCTCACTCCGGCTGCCTACGAACGTCTGGATGCGGCCGCCTCGCGCCTTGAAAACGCCCTAAACGGCGCGGCCGTCGCGGCGGGAGTCCCGCTTACGACCGCACGCGCAGGCGCGATGGTTGGATTCCACCTGCGTCGGGGGCCGGTCTCGAACTTCGCTGACGCGCGCGCGGCAGATCTTGACGGCTACCCGCGGCTCTTCCACGCGCTGCTTGGCCGGGGGATCTACTTCCCCCCCTCACCGCTCGAGGCGCTATTCGTATCGCTCGCTCATGGAGGTCCTGCAATGGCCAAAGCGGAGCGCGCCGTTGTCGATGCGTTTGCGACCCTAGGGAGGCGGGTGCAATGAAGTCGCGCTTCCTGCGCACCTGCTGGCGCGAGCAGGCCGACGCCACTGCGGTCTGGTACATGCGGCAAGCGGGCCGCTACCTGCCCGGCTACCGGGAGATCCGCAAGACGCACGGCGTGCTCGACATCGCCCGGTCGCCGGAACTTGCGGTGCAAGTCGCGCTCGAGCCCGTTCGCACGCTCGGGGTGGACGCCGCGATCCTGTTTGCGGACATCGCGCTGCCCCTGCAGGCGATGGGCTTTCCTATCGACATCGAGCGCGACGTAGGGCCGGTCACCACCTCGCCGGTGCGCGCGCCCGACGACGTCGAGCGTCTGAAAGAATTCGACCCCGCGCTCGTCCCCTTCATCCCCGAGACCATCGGACGCCTCAAGGAGAAGCTGAACGGCGTCCCGCTGATCGGATTTTGCGGTGCGCCCTACACGCTCGCAAGCTACATGATCGAAGGGCGGCCGACGAAGGACTTCGCGGAGACTAAGGCGTTCATGTGGCGACACCCCGACGCATGGGATGCGCTCCTCGAGCGCCTGGCGGACGGGATGGGCGCGTACCTCGGGGTGCAGACGAAGGCGGGCGCCGACGCAGTCCAAGTCTTCGACTCATGGGTGGGAGCGCTCTCCCCGGATGACTACCTCGCGCGCGTCGCGCGACCAACCGCCCGGCTCTTTCGGAGCGTGCGCGAGACCGGCGTCCCCGCCATTCACTTCGGCACGGGGACAGCGACGATTCTCCCGCTTATGCGCGAGGCCGGCGGAGAGGTGCTTGCGGTGGACTGGCGCCTTCCGCTCGACGAAGCGTGGGCGCGCGCGGGCGACCAGGTGGCGCTCCAAGGGAACCTCGACCCAGCGGCGCTGCTTGCCCCGCCGAAGGTGATCGAAGAGAAGGTGCGCGACATCCTCGCGCGCGCAGCAGGTCGCCCGGGGCACATCTTCAACCTCGGACACGGGGTGCTTCCCGGAACACCCGTCGAACACGCGCGACTCGTGGTCGAGCGCGTCCACGCGATGACGGCGGGAGGCGCGTGAAGTGGAGCCCGACCCGGACGGCACGGCCGTCGTCCTCATGGCCTACGGGAGCCCCCAGCGGAAGGAGGAGATCGCCGCGTACCTCGAGCACATCCGCGGGGGCGAGCGTCCGTCTGTCGAGAATGTGGCGGATCTCGAGCGGCGCTACGACGCCATTGGGGGCAGGTCGCCGCTCCTTGAGATCACGCGCGCGCAGGCTGCCGAACTGGAGCGCGCCCTTGCTAAGCGCGGCCGCCGGGTTCGCGTATGGGCCGCGATGAAGCACAGCCCGCCGTTTGCCGCTGAAGTCGTCCGGGAGGCGCACGCCCAGGGGGCGCGGCAATTCCTCGGCGTAGCGCTCGCGCCCCACTTCGCGCGGATGAGCATCGGCGGGTACGAGCGGGCGTTGCGCGCCGCCGCCGAGGCGCTCCCGGGAATGAAGTCGGTCGAGATGGTGAAATCCTGGCACCTCGAGCCCGCGCTCGTCGACACGTGGGCGGAGGCGATCCGCGCGATCCGCCGCGCCCGACCGGTGTTTGCGGCGTCCGACGCCTCGGTGATCTTCAGCGCCCACAGCCTGCCCGCGCGCATTGCGACCGAGAGCGACCCGTACCCGGACCAGCTCGCGCAAACATGTTCGGCGGTCGCGAACGCGAGTGGTGTCGACCATTGGTCATTCGCGTGGCAGAGTGCCGGCACCCGCGGGGAGTGGCTCGGGCCGCCACTGCTCGAACGATTGCGGGAGGCGGCGGCAGGCGGCGCGCGCGCGGTGCTTTCGGCGCCGATCGGCTTCGTTTCCGACCACCTGGAGGTGCTCTACGATCTCGACGTCGAAGCGCGGGCGGAAGCCGAGCGCCTTGGCTTGAAGTGGAACCGGGCGCCAATGCCCAACGCCTCACCACGGCTCATCGAAGCGCTTGCGAACCTCGTCGAGCGCACCAGGCCGGTGAACGGCGGGGCATGAGTCGAAAGGAACAGGAATGGGCTCAGCCGGGCCCACCGGAAAACCGGTTCGAGTCGCGGCCCTGGGAACTTCGGACCCCAGCATTGCTCGCGCTTCGCCACGGAGACCTCCCACGTCAATTCATTTGAAGTAATGTGGCCGAAGTCTGTCACATGGCAGACTTGGACGACAAAACATCTCAGGCACGGCCGCTGGTAAGGCATGGTGCAAGAACGACCATGACGCGAGGAACGCCCGGTTCGCGTCGAAGAGGATTGGGAAACGGCCGGGGCGGGCATCCGCGTTCACCAGGTTTCGGGCGGTGGGGTCAGTGTCCCGAAACCTTGAGCGGCACGGTTCCGCAAAGGAAGGGGGCCCGGTGGCGGTTTGATTTTTAGTTTTGTGCGCCAAATGGGTGTTTATTGCCCATTTGCTAGTCACAGAAGATACTAAATATGAGATTTGCTATGATCTGTGTCGAACAAAGAGGTAGGAATCTACCCTTTGCTCGAAGGGATGCAGATGGCACTCCCCAAGCTCATTGATGCATTCTCGGACGCCCGATGCTTCACAACCGCGGAGGCCGCCAAGGCCGTAGGCCTGCGGTCCGCGGTCGAGAGCATCCGTTACCTTCGCGAGCGGGGCTACATCGTCACCGTCCGCCGCGGCCTATACGCCTTCGTCGCCGAACGGGCGGGCGACGCACCCGATCGGTTCGTGCTCGCCAGCAAGCTAGCTGCCCCGTACGCGTTGTCCTTCCACAGCGCGCTCGAATTGCACGGTGTCACGCAGGCGGCCTCATTCAGCACCGTCTTTGTCGGAACTCCACGCCGCCCGGCGCGTTTTTCCTTCGATGGAGTGGCCTTCAGGCCCGTGCTCCTCTCGAGCCTCCTGCTACGCCGCGGGTCGATGACGTTTCGCCGATCCGGCCAGAAAATTTCAGTCGCAAGTCGGGAACTGACTTTCCTCCAGGCGGCCGACCGACCGGATTACTGCGGAGGACTGGACGAGGTAACGCAGGCGATCCGGGCGTTTCCTTCGATTGATTGGTCCGCCCTGGAAGAACTGCTCAGGCTTTTCGGGAAAGCCGCACTGAACCGAAAGGTTGGCTTCTTGGTCGAGCGAAACGCAGACCGCTGGAACCCCCCCGCGCGGACCATGTCATTCCTCGATGCCCGGGTAGGGCTGGGCGCAACCTACTTCGGGACCAAACCGCGGGCCGGGGGCCGCATGATCCGCCGCTGGCACTTGATCGTTCCCGTACGATTGGCGGAGGCGGGCCGCGTTGAGTGACCATCGAGTCGATTCGCTGTGGTTGCGCCGCGTCGCCGGCAAGGAAGGGTTCCACCAAGATGCCTTTGAGCGGGCCTACAGGCTCGGCCTGCTGCTTGCCGACGTTTCGCGCCACCCTTACCTGGGGCCACGGCTGGTCCTGAAGGGAGGCACTTGCATCAATTTCTTCCACGCGGGACTGCCCCGACTTTCCGTTGACGTCGACCTGAACTATATCGGGGCGGTGCGGCGCGAAACCATGCTTGAGGAGAAACCGCGGGTCAAGGATGCCTTTCTACAGCTCATGAAATCGCTGGGCTATGGCACCGACGTCATCTTCGACGAGCATGCAGGCTGGAGCGTCAGGTTCCTGTACGAAAACGCACACGGCAGTGAAGACGGGCTCAAGGCGGATGTGAATTTCCTCCAGCGCCTCTCGCTCTACGATACCGAGGTGAAGCCTCTGCCTCCAATCTTCGAAATCGAAGCGCCCTTCGTCCGGGTCGTCTCGGTGGAGGAGGCCTACGGCGGCAAGTTGACGGCGCTCGCGGTGAGGGGCGAGCCCCGCGATGTCTTCGATGCGGCCCACTTCTTCAGCGGCTCGGTCCCCCATGATCCTGACCGGCTTCGGAAGGCTTTCCTCTTTTTCGCCTCCATGGACGACGCAACCCTTCGCACGGTCGACGTCCCGGCCATTGAGCGCCTCGATGAGAAGGCGTTCCAGAATAGGCTCCTCCCCATGCTACGCCGCGGGATACGCCCCGATGGGAAGGCGCTCGTGGCAGGCGTCCTGCCTCACCTGAAGGGGCTCCTAGCCCTCGACCAGGCCGAGGAAAAGTTCGGCCGCCTCCTGGAATCCGGGAAGTACGAGCCGGGCCTTCTCTTTGGAAAGGTTCCAGTCAATCCGAGTATCCGCGATCATCCGGCGGCCGAATGGAGGCGTCAGAACCCCCACGCCCGCGCGCCGCTTGAGCCCTGACCCCTTCTCGCCAACGGCAGAGGGCCTCGCAAACCCTGATGCACGGGGGACGGAGGAAAAGAATGGGCTCAGCCGGACCCACCGGAAAACCGTTTCGAAATTGGCCGGCGGCGCCGCCGCAGGCGTCACGCGAGAATCACCGAGGCGCCGCCGGAGGCCACGAGTTCGGCCAGGTCGCGCCCCTGGAGCGCGCGGCCAAGCGCGGGGGCGACGACAAGCTGCGCAGATCCCCGGACCGCGCGCTCGATGGCGCTCCTTCCGGGGTCGGCGAGCTCGACCACTTCGATGGCCCCAAGCCCCGTGTTTCGGGCATAGCTTTCGATGAACGCCGCCTGGTCGCGGGGCTCCGGTTCCCCCTCGAAACAAACAAGCAGGATCGCAAGGTGCGCCCGCGATGCGCGCGCCACATCACAAGCGAGCACGCCGGCGACTTCGGCGCCATCGACCCCGTCAATGACGGCAAGCACGGATGTCGGGGGCGCGCCGCCCGTTGCGATGTACACGGGGATCCCGAGGGTGGTCGGCAGCGACGGCACCTTGCGCGCCGCGATGCGGCCGTCCCCCGGACCGATGGCGGCCCACGGGATCGCCAGGATCCATTGCGCTTGGGGGGGGCCCTCGGCCTGGCGGCCCGAGACGCCGGAGCCGATCCCCGCCGGGGGCACGTTCGCGGCAGAAAGCGCCCTCGGAATTCCCGAGAGGCTCAAGGAATGGCCCGGGAGCACCGTGACGGCCGCGCCGCTACGCGCGACCTGCGCCTCGAGCGCCGCCTGGTGGTCGCCGGGGGGCGGTTCGAAGGGGATGGCCACGACCAAGACTCCGCCCGAGGCCACCGTGAGCGGCGCGACTTCGCCCGCGATCGCGCCGATCGAATCGGCGCCCTGGGGGACGAAGGCCAAGACATTGATCGCGTGCCCGGACGCCGCCGGGCCCAACAGCAGCTCCCGGGCGCGGTCGAGGCCGGAAGGCGGGCCGCCGAGGATGACCGAGTCGCGCGGCTCGAGGACAAGGTCCGGGGTGGGGACGTGCACCTTGCCGCGGCGCGTGACGGAGCGCAGTACCGTGCCGAGGGGCAAATCGAGCTCGCCAATCGCCTTCCCGATGACGGGGCTGCCGCGCGCAATGAGCACGTCGACCAAGGACGCGTCCGCGGGGTAGAGTTCCAAGATCACGGTCGAGGCGGTCTCAACCGGCGCGTTGACCACGGCGTCCGCGCCAAGCGCCCGGAGGCGCGCGACCTCCGCGACGCCCTCGGCGCGCGCGACAATGCGCGAGGCCCCCGCGGCGCGCGAGTGGCGCACGACGAACTCGTTCGCCTCGGCGCTGTCGGTGAGCGCGAGCACCCAGGCGCCCGGGCACACGCCCGCCTTCGTGAGGTCTTCTCCCTTGTGTGCGTCCCCGACCACGACGCGGACCGTACTCAGCACCGATGCGAGGAACCGCGCCTGCTCCGGGTCCCGTTCGAGCACGGTGCACGGGCCGACGACGCGCGCGACTTCGATGGCAACCTGGCCGCCCCCGACAATAACGATCGGGGGGGCGGCCGGGGCGGCCGAGGCCAATGGCCCGGGGCCGCTTGCGGGTCTCCGCTTCCTTGCCTCCGCCGCCCGCCCACCCGCGCCTGCCCGCTCGTCGTGGGCGTCCGAACGGCGCACCGCCCACTTTAGCAGCGGCGGTGTCATCATCGTCGTGACCACCGTCATCAGGACGAGGATGGAGAACAGGGAACGGTCGATAATCCCGAGGCTGAGCGCGAGGCTCGCGACGACGATTTCAATCATGCCGCGGGCGTTGAGGCCGAGCCCGAGCGCGAAGGCGCGGGGCATCGGGAAGCCGGCGAGCTTGCCGCCCAGGATGCCGCCGGCGAGCTTGCTAAGGACGGCGATCCCGATCACGACCGCGGTGAAAACGGGGTTCGCCGTGATGGCGTCCGGGACAAAACGGAGCCCGATGTACCCGAAGAAAATCGGCGCAAGAAACCCGAAGGCGATTGCGGAGGTCGTGCGCTCGACTTGCTTGAAGTTATACTCGCCGAGCACGCGAACGGACAGGAGGAGGCCGCCGAAAAACGCCCCGACGACGAAGTGCAGCCCGAGGATTTGGGACACGCTTGCAAACGCCAGCACGAAGAGCAGCGAGAAGGCGAAAAGCGCCTCGCGGCCGCGCAGCCTCGACAGCACCTGGCGAACGCGCCGCTGGGCGCCCGGCGTCACGCCGGTGGAGATCTTTAGCGCCTGCACGAAGGTGACGACGATCGAAATGAGCAGCAACGCCTTCAGCACCGTGACGGTGCCGACGAAGAGCATCCCTTCGGGTGTCGTGGCGTTTGTGGCTTGGATGTTGACGACGATGCCGAGCAGCGTGAGCGCGATGAGGTCGTTGATGATCGCGGCGGAGACGACCATCTGGCCGACGGGGTGGTGGGTGAGCCCCAGGTCGAGGAGGATCCGGACGCTCACGGGCAGCGCGGTGACGGCCAGCCCGAGCGCCAGGATCATCGTGACCTCCGGGCGGAAGCCCACGGCAGTCCCGAGGCCGTACCCGAGCGCGAAGGGCACCGCAAAGCCCGAAACGCCCACGAGGAGGCCGCCTCCGCGGATCGCCTTCGAGATTTCGTCCATGTTCATTTCGAGCCCCGCGAGGAAGACGAGCAGGAAGACGCCGAGGTCGGCCACGATACCGAGCTCGCGGATGTCCGAAGGATCGTGAATGAAGGCGATCACGAACGGCCCGAGCAGCACGCCGGCAAGGATCTCGCCGCTCATCGCCGACTGCCTTGAGTGCTCGAAGATCTCGCCGAGCACGCGTGCGACGACGAGGAGCACGAGAATGGAAACGATGATTTCCGCCGTTGGCCCACGCTCCCGGCGCGAGCACCGAAGGGGCGTGGAAGTGCCCCTGCCAATCTTCCTCTTCGGCGTCCGCTGGACAGAATTTACCCTCGGGCATGTTTCCCTCCGAAATGACCTTTTCGACAGGACGGGCGCCGGAGACGTTGGGCTCTCCACCCCCGCCGGCAGGCGCGGCGAGCTCGTCGACGAGCCCGGGGGTGTCGATGACGTTCACATCAACGAGGGGATGCCCGTGTGGCACCTGGATGGTCTTCCTGCGCGCCCGGCGAGGGGAGCCCCGCTGGGCGTTCGATGTGGGCGGAGGGGTACCCCGAGGAGGCGGCGAAACACGGGGAGCGGACCTGGGCGGAATCGAACCCCCGCGCGGCGAACCGCGGAGTTGTGGGCGTGCACGCGCCGGGGCACGTCGCGCGGCTCGTCGCCGTAGACCGGTGACACGGTGCGAAGGCCCGCGAGGATCACCGTGCGCCACCCCCTGTCGGGCGGCGTCCGTGCCGCCTTTCGCTGTCCGCCGCGAAGAAGGAGGCGAGGGCCTGGCAGCCCCCGGAAGCCACGTCTTTTTGGAACACGGGAACGGACCCTACTTCTTCTGGAACCTGTTGACTGCGCGAAACCGGCTGTAGTCCGGCTGAGATTGTAGTGGGCTCAGCCGGGCCCACACCGGAATCGGTTCGAAACGCCCCGAGAACCGAGAATTGGCAAGAGCCGCGAAACCGGCAGAACAGGAGCGGGGCCGCGGCTGGCGTCCGTGAAATCGGTCAAAGGCACCGGGATCGCCGCCGTGGTCGCCCCGGGCCTACGACTGGTCGGATTCATCGGCCACAGCCTCCGCCTCAGCGAGGCGACCGATTTGTGCGCGTCCACTGATCTCGCCCTTCAGGGCATCATCCATGACGGGCCGAAGTCCCAGGCCCGGGGACCGCGCCGCGACCAGTTGCTGGAGGGTATGGTTGAACTCCGCCAACAGGCCGGTCACGGACCGGATGGAGGAGGACGCGACAAAGAATTCGACAGTTCCGTCCGTCTCGTACACGGCCGCACGGATCACGACCTTGTGGCCTTTCACGCGCGTCTCGCCGTAGAACCAAGCCTCGCCGGAAAAAGGGCGGTCGTGCACGAACTCGCGGACGAGCTGGACATCGTGGGCCAGGACCACCTCTTTGCACAATTCGAAAACTGAATCGACGCCCTTCCCGGGGGGGAGGCTTTCAAGTTGGTAGACTTTCGCGTCACGGTCCGGGAGTTCCCCCTCCACCAGCCTCTTGAGAGCCGCCGTGCTCGCGTGCTCCTTCGTGAAGAAGAGCGGGCAGACGACCTCCGCCTTGCGCGTCTTCATCGTGAGCGTCCGGATCGTCGCCTTCGCGTCTCGGTACGTGAGGATCCCATCGATGTTCGTCTCCGTGCAAATCTGGGGGTCGAAGTAGTAGGCTACGGAGGACTTCTCGCCGGTCTCGATGTTCCCGAGGGTGACGCGAGGCCCCGTGGTCTTGTAGGTCTGGGGCTCGATTCGGACGAGGCGCAGGATGTCTTCATTGAACTGAACGTCTAGGGCGGCTCGCGTGATCACGGCGTCTGTGTCGTTCTTCACGCCGACCTTGAGCCGCACGAACCCCTGGAAAAACTCGATTTGGGAGAGAATCTTCACGTCTTTTCTCGTTCGAGCAGAGACTACGTCGGCTCGAGCCCACCCGCTCGTGAGGTCGAAGAGTGGGGCGACAAACTGTTCAAACCCACTGAACCGGCTCACGTTGCCGTCCCACTGCTCGAGAATGCCCGCGTAGGCGTACTCCATTCGCTCGACGGCCGCCTGCACCGCCTCTTGCATCTCCTTTTCGGGCTCGCCGAACACGATGACCGCCATGAAAATGTGGTTGCCCTTTTCGAAGAGGATCGTGTTGTCGCCGTAGCCCATCTTGCTGAGTTCCCCCTCCTGCGAAAATGAATCCTTGATGAACTGCCGCACTGCGGTGAGCATACTCGATACCAGGCCAGCGTTTTCCATCTCGGGGGACCCCGCCGCGAAGGACGTGTGGATGAGCCGACCGTCCTCGTAGATCACAAAGACGCCCTCGACGACGTACGTCAAGGTGCGGGCTACGACAATGTCGGGAACCGGCCCCGGCGGCGGGGCGACCGCCGGCGATTCGACGGGCGCTTCCGAAACGCCCCGTCGACGCCTGGCAAGGACGAGCCCCGCCCCCAGAAGGCCTGCGGCGGCCACGGCGAGGGGGATGATGGGGAATTCGGTCGCCTGCGCGACGGTGACGGATTGGACGTTGGCCCCAATGTCCGCGCTGTGGGAGTTCCCGCTGGGGTCGAGCACCCAGAGCGTCACCGTTGCGTTTCCCGCCTTGAGTCCCGTCACCACGAGCACCGGCTGCCCAAAAGGATCCCTCTCCACGCGGACGAGGACCGCCGATGGGTCGCTCGAGACCGCGAAGAAGATGAGATCGGCAAAACTGTCGTCGGTATCATTCACCCACGCGGAGGTGATGGGGAAAGACAAGGAGGCGCCACGTTCCACGTCGAACGCGTCGGGCAGGGCGATGAGGTCGAACTGGGGAGCCGCGTCGCCGGCCCTCGTGCGCAGCGAGAAATTCTGATAAACAGTCGCAACGCCGTCTGAAGCCGCTAGGACGACCTCGAATGACTCCGCCCCCGTCGCGCCGAGGGGGACGGTCCAGCGCAGCACGTTCCCGATGAGGGTCATCCCGGGAGGGCCGCTAAGCAGGGCGACCGTGACCACGTCCTCGGCGTCAACGTCTGCCGCAGAGACGGTGTACTCGTAGGGCAGGCCTGGAGCGGGTGTCTTGCCGGGTATCGAGGTGAAATAAGGCGCCAGGTTCCCGGCGGGCTTCGTCCACGTCACATGAAGGACGAATGCATAATCGGCGGACGCGATTCCGTCGCTCGCGCGAAGCTCGACGCGGAAGACCCCGTAGTCGGCGTCGCCGGGGGTCCAACCGAGGAGACCCCCCACGAGCGACATGCCCTCCGGGCCCTGAACCAACGTGAGGGTGATCGTGTCCGAGGTGTCGTTGTCGGCGATGGTGATCGGCCAGGAGAAGAGGGCCCGCACGGCGACCACGGACTGGACAGGGTTGTTGGAGAACGACGGGATGTCGTTCACCCTCAGCGCGTAGGATGACGTTGAGGGGTTGCCCGAGGGGTCGCCGACGGTGAGGGCGATGGCGTAGGACCCCGGGATCGCGAAGATGAAGTCAAACTGCGCACTGACAAGGGATTGGGGAACCCCCCCGTAGTCGAAAGCCCATCGGAACTCGAGCGCAGCGCTGGGGTCGTTGTCGGCCGTGCCGGAAGCGTCCAGCAGGACCCGCTCGCCCTCGTTGTAGGTGCGAACGCCGGAGACCTGAATCGTGGGCGGCGTTTTGTCGAGGATCCGTACTGACTTCGAGAGGCTCGCGACGTTTCCGGAGCGGTCGCGGACGGTGAGTTCTACGAGGACGACCCCGGGGTCGGGGAACGTGACCGTTGGCCGTAAACCGGCAGGGTCGCCTCCCGAGAGGGCAGGAAGAAGCCGCCACGAGAAAGTGCCGGTGGCGCCGCCGTTCCAGTATCCGTCGTTGTCGGTCGAATTGGAGGCGTCGAGCTCGAGCGGCACGTCCTCGTCCCAAGAATCATGGAGGAAGAATCGGGCGGCGGGAGGCGTTGTGTCGAAAATCTCGAACGTGAAGAGCGCGCGCGCGACGTTGCCAGCGCGATCCGTCGCAGCAAGCTCGACATCGTAGGTTGCGGGCGTCGCGAAGGAGTAGGATGCGAGAGGCCCGTGGAGTGTCACGGCTGGGAAAGGAATGGACGCGCTGAGGCTCCACTCGAACGTGAGATCCCAGTCGAGATCGACCGCCCCACTCCCGTCGAAAAATACCTCGGTGTCCTCGTTAGCGGAGCGGTTCCCGAATGAGGACAGGTCGGGCGGTTTGCCATCGACGCAGAAGGTCCACGCGCCCGTCGTGTTGTGGCCAGCGGCATCGATAGCCGAGACGGAGAGCCCGTAGCAGCCGTCGACCCACCCGGCCGTCCCGACGGAATAGCGCGTCCCGTTGACCGCGGGCGAGCCTGTATAGGCGGACGGCGTGCCGTTCAGCGGAATGGCGGCAAAGCTGACGCTGCTGAGGAGATGCTCGTCGGCCACGTCAAACGTGAGGTTGCGGCCAGGAAGGACGAAAAGGACGCCAACAGGGTCGAAGAGGCTCAAGGTGGGGTCGGCCCCGTCCAGGAAGAAAGTCCACGATACGCTCGCGCTGTTGTTCAGAATATCCACGGCGATTATCGCAAGCGTGTAGTTCCCAGGTGCCCATCGGGAGGTGTTCAGGTAGTAAGGCGGGGCACCCGTTGAAAGGTTGCCGTTGAGCCGGTAGCTCCCGCTGCCGAAATGCGCGTCTGTGATCGAGATCGTGACCACCGTGGCGCGAGCGATGACTGGCGAGCCGACCGCCGGAGACGCCGTAATCGACGGTGCGCTCGAATCGAATTCGAAGGCGAACGTCGCGATGACAACCGGGGCGACCGGGTCGTCGGTGATGAGGGTCAGGTTGTGCCATCCGTCGGTCCAAGATGCGGTGGAGAGGTCGTGCGGGTAGACAAGGGAGCCGTTGCCGCCTGCAGAGTCCGCATAGGTGACATTGTCAAAGAAGTTCGAAATCGTGAAGTTGAGGGTCGTGCCCGCGCGCAACAAACTCCCATTGGCGGGAGAGGTGAGGGATATCCGGGGCGGCCACGGATCCATGAGCGCATAGCGGTCGACGGAGATGCCGCCGGGGATGGGGAACGCGGGCGCATCTTTGATGCCGTCGTGGCCGCGAGTGATGTTCTGGCCGGGCCCCACGAATTCGTCTACGAAGGCGAAGACGGCGGTGGCATAGTAGTTGCCGCCGGCGGGGTAGCCGTCGTCGAAGCGGCCGAGGCCATAGGCGTCGCTTGGACGCGAGCCGAAGAAATTGTTGTGGACGACGGAAGCGTTGAATGCGCCACTGTCGAGCAAGAGAGCCGAAGAGCCGGACGAGAACGAGTTGTTTTCGGCGCGGAAGTCCGACGAGTTGAAGATGTGAACGGCGGCCCCCGAGCCGGTGCGACTGAACGTGGAGTTTTCGACCGTCCAGTTGCCGCTATTTGCAAGATAGAGGGCGCGCACGCCCCGGCCGACCGCCGTGACATTGGTGATGCGCCCGGGGCTGGACGCGTCCACGGTGACCGCGGTGGAGGAAGACGATTCCAAAAACGAGTCGCGCAGGTCGAACGCCACACAGGCTGCGACCGTGAGGCGGGCCGTGCCGGGGTCGGTGCCGCCCGAGTCGTTGAGGACAAGGGAGGCGGCGGAGACCCCGGTGGAGAGGGAGAAGAACACACTCCCGGCGGTGAGGTTGCTGATCGACGCGCCAACGCAGTTGGACATGTAGAGGCCGTACGCCCAGTTTATCCACACGCTGTCGGCCAGGGTGAGGTTGCGGCACGAGGTGATATCGAGGGCGGTGCCCGACGGAGCGCCCGTCCGGGCGGCATAGACGAGCCGAATCGACGAGTCCGTGACGTTGACGATGACCGCAAAGACCGGGGGGGCGGGACCGGTGCCGGTCAGATTGAAGAGCGCCAGGCTGCTGGTGTGGCGGGCCACGATGGCCGCGTGCGCGCCGGCGAGGCTGGAGTTGGAGACCGTGACGCGCTGGGAGTGCATGACATAAACCCCGTAGGCAGCTTTCGTTTGGGAGAGGCCGTCGACGATGATGTCGCGGGAGTTGAGCACGAAGACTTGGCTTGCGTTCGAGGGAATCGTGAGGCCCGCGGATTGATAGAGGAAGTAGACGGGTTTGCCGTCGATTACGTTCGTCGTCGGGACATCGTTGGTGAAGAACCACGCGTCCGGGTCGAAGGTGTCGTCCACGATGTCAAGGGGGGCCGTGACGTTGTCGAAGAGGTTGGAGATGATTTGTGAGCTGCCAAACCGCGCGAAGATGCCCGTCCCCGGGATGTTGAAGAACCGGTTGTTGTTGAACCGGGCGTTGACGTCGGCGGACTCGGCGATGCCGTTTCCGCAGTCGCGGATCGTGTTGTTCTCGACGCGCGCGCCGGTGAAGTATGCAGGAATCCACATGGCCCACGAGCTGATGTTGGTGAGGGCCGTGTTTTGGAGGATTACCGACGAGGCGGAGCCGTTTACCCATAGCGCGAACTGAGCCGCGTTAACGCCGCCGCCCGTCCAGTTGAGGCCGGCGCAGGCGGCGGTGCAGAGCACGGCGTACTGCGAGACGTTATTGAAAGTCACGTTCGAAAGGCCGACGAGGTATGCCTGGCCCGCTACGATGCCGTTTTGCCGAAGGTCTTGGAACGTGGAGTTGGAAAGCTGGAGGGCGCCGCCTTCGTTCCAGTTCGCCCCGGTCGTGAAGTTGCGGGCGTCGATGCCGTCGGCGGACAGGGTGGCGTAGCTCGAGAGCGAGTAGGCCGCAAGGAGCGAGGTTCCGTTGCGGGCGAAGAGCCCCGACACGCGCACCGCTGCGGTGTCGCGGAGCACTAGGGGATGGGCGGTGTTTTCGATATGGATATCAGAGAGCGAAATGTTGGTCGCGTCGACCACGTAAAAGCCAGCGGAATAATCACCGCCAGGCCCCCGGATCGTGATGTTAGAAAGGGCATTGTCACGCCCGCCGAGGAACCCGATTCCGTTGGAGCCGGCGTAAAGCGTTTGGCTGAACAGAAGGTTGTCCATGGTGAGGTTGGCTGCTTGTATGTCGACGCCGTTCGACGAGTCGAGGATCGTGATGTTCCGGAAGGTGTGGTAGGACCCCAGGAGGCCGATGGCCCAGTATAGGGCGGGCCCCCGGATGGTTACGTTCTCGACCAGGTTTCGGAGAGCGAAGCCCCACGTCTGGAGTGCGTACACGGAACTGTTTGCAAGGATGGTTACGCGACGGAGGGAGAGGTCGGAGACAGTGAGGGCGAGGGCGGGCTCGCCATTGTTGGTTCCGATCAAGAACACGCCGGCCTCGGATTCGCCTTCGAGCGCGAGCCCGGGTGTGGTGACTTTCAGCGAGACGTCGTACGAGCCGTCGTGGATGAACACCCGCTCGCCGGAGGCTGCAACGGCCAGCGCTTCCTGCACGGTCTTGAACTGGCAGGCGAACGCGTTCGACGATGCGTAGGAATCGTCGACGTCGTGCGTTCCGTTGAGGCAGGTGGCGGATGCCGAGCCGGAAAGCACAAGGGCGAGGAGCGCGGCGAGGCCCACAAGGGCGGGGCCCGCGGCGAGGG
>Ga0247727_10008189_pt1 | contig 19514 bp, 11 predicted proteins | sample WisWelCaveWW1625_FD_202498 | JGI IMG/M metagenome (GOLD analysis project Ga0247727, IMG submission 202498) | Biofilm microbial communities from Wishing Well Cave, Virginia, United States - WW16-25 | ecosystem: Environmental > Aquatic > Deep subsurface > Groundwater > Cave microbial mat | place... | reverse complement strand
ATCAGCCGCGCGATGCGGATGATCGTCCGCCCCAGGTTCCAGCGCAGCGAACGATGCTGCTTGGGCTTCATACCCCGGGAAATCGCCATCAGTTTCTGACGATATTGCTGCGTTTTCTTGAATATTCTCTCGATTTCCTGTACCGCATGAAGGAATTCGCGCGTTTTCTGTTCGAGGAACTGGTCCTCGAGCGGCGGGTCCGGCAGTTGCAGGAGCTCGCGCACCGAGAGCTGACCCTGGTGGACCTGGCCGCCCATTTGCAGAATGTGATGGATCACCAGCGGGGACCGCGCCAGCGCCTTCAGGACGCTGTTCTGCCCGCGTTCAATGCGGCGCGCCAGCGCCGTCTCCCCTTCGCGAGTCAGCAGCGGAACCGTGCCCATCTCGCGCAGGTACATCCGCACCGGGTCGGTGGTCTTGTCTCCGGTCAGTTCCGGGGGAAGGTCGAAATCCCCGAATTCCTCGCCTTCTTCGAGTTTTTTCTCGAAATCGAGCTTGGACTCGTCCAGCAGCTCGACGCCGCCACCGAGTTCGTTGAACAGCTCCTCGAGGTCGCCTCCGCCCGGCAACTCGTCCGGCAGCAGCTCGCTGACCTCGTCGTACGCTGTGTATCCCTTGTCTTTCCCCGTGTCCATGAAGTTCTTCAGGCGGTCCTGGTCGTCCGATGTCACCGGGTCCCCACCGAAAGCGTCTTAGCCATTCTACACCAGCGCCCCCGCAGGCTGGGTTCAGCCGTGCCCCAACTGTTCGAGCTCCAGGGTCAATCGGATGGCTTGCTGGAAATCACCGGCCTGCTCGGCGGCCCTCACGTCAGCCTTCAATGCCGCCCGGGCGGCAGCCCGGTGTTCCTCCTCCAACCGGTCCAGGCAAGCTATCGCCTGATTGACAGAGATCTGTTCTTCACCCAATTCATCGACCAAAAGCAACCCTGCCAATAGGTCTTTGTCCGCGTCCGCCAGCCGCGCATCCAGGGCCGCGAACTGGAACCGGTCCCCCAACACCAGGATCGCCTCCAGGATCTTCCGCGCCGCCATTTTCTCCAGCAGCGGCGGCGAGAGTCGCGGCAGAACAGCCGCCCGCGCCTCGGCGCTCTCGACCAGGCAGCGAAGCAGAATCTTCTCTCGGGCGGGCATCTCCGCCCGCGGCGCCGGGATGGATTTCTCCTTCCGCTCGGCGGCCGCCTTGCGGAATTGATCGAGCACCAGCCCGGGCTCGACGCCGAGGTAGGCCGCCACATCGTTGGCCACGGCCGCCCGTTCGATCTTGTCGGGGATCCTCTGGATCGCCGGGAGCAGAAACTGAAAACCGGCGACGCGACCTTCGGCCGCTCGCATATCGAACCTCCGGCGGGCGCGGTCCGCCAGCCAGACAAAGTAGCGCGGCGCCTTGGCGAGCCTCGCCCGGTATCGGTCGGATCCGAACTTCCGGACGTACTCGTCGGGATCGAGACCCTCCTCGAGCTCGAGAACGCGGACGTGCGCCGACTCCTCCAGCAGCATCTGCACGCTGCGCTCGGCGGCCGCGGCTCCGGCGTCGTCCGGGTCGAAGTTCACCACGATGTTGCCGGAATGCCGCCGCAGCAGGCGCACCTGCTGGCTGGTCAGAGCGGTCCCGCAACTGGCCACCGCCTGGCCGACGCCGGCGCCGTGCAGGCCGATCACGTCCATATAGCCTTCGACGAGAATCGAAAAATCCGCCTGGCGGATTCCGCTCCTGGCGCGATGAATGTTATACACCACCGAGCTCTTCTGATAAATCGAGGTGGACGGCGAGTTGAGATACTTCGGCTCGTCTTCGTCCGACAACGACCGGCCGGCGAAGCCCACCAGCTTCCCGGATTCATTATGAATCGGAAACATCAGCCGGCCGCGAAAGTTGTCATAAAACCCTTCCCCCTCGGCGCGCTTCCGCACCAGGCCGGAGGACTCCATCTGCGGTTCGGAATACTCCCGTTCGCGCAGCCGGCGCACCAGAAACTGGCCGGACTTGTCGGCAAAACCCAAGCCGAACTCCTCGGCTACCTCGGGCCGTACGCCGCGCTGCTGAAGGTACCGGCGGGCCTCGGAGCCGGCCGGCGATTCCAGCGCGGCGCGGAAAGCCTTCTGCGCCACTTCGTGCATGTCATGAAGGACCGCCCGGAGCCGGGTATCCTCGTCGGCGTAATCGCTTCGTTTCGGGAGCGGGATCCCGTGGCGTTCGGCGAGGCTCTTGAGCGCTTCCCAAAAACTGAATCCTTCGATCTCCATGACGAACTTGATGACGTCGCCGCCGGCGCCGCAGCCGAAGCACTTGTAGAACTGGTGGGCAACGTTCACGCCGAACGACGGGGTCTTCTCGGTGTGAAACGGGCACAGGCCGACCAGGCGTGACGGCCCGGACTTGCGCAGGCGAACGTACTCGCCGACCACCTGCGCGATGTCGACGTTGGACTTGAGCTGCTCGACAAAATCCATTGGCCCTCTCCCTATTATCGCCGCGCGTCAGAGGCGGCGCGGGAAGATGGCGGCGACCAGCAACGCCAGCCAGGCCATGAGGCTCACCCCGGCCGCGTAGCCAAGTATCCTGGGCTCAAACCGCATCCGTACGCGATGCTTTCCCGCCGGCAAAGACACCGCCCGGAAAGCCCCCTTCACCGTCCGGATGCCGGTCTCGCGGCCGTCGATCCAGGCGCGCCAGCCCGGATAGTTGGCTTCGGAGCTGACCAGCAGCAGCGGCCGCGAAGCTTCGGCGTCGATCGTCAGCTCGCGGGCATCATAGCCGATGACGCGGACCGGCGCCAGCGGCCGCGCCGGATCGGCGGCGTCGGCGAGAAAGAACCGGGCGAGCGCTCCCGGATTCTCGTACACGAACCGGCCCGGCAGCACGGCCGCCTCCCGCAAGCCGCCCTGCCGGAGCGCCTCCGGGCCAAGCCGCCGCCGCGAGAGCAGGTAACGGACGCCGAGAAAATCGAGCAGCGGTGAATCGGGCCAGGCGACCTCGTAGTAGCGGCCCCAGCGCTCGCCGCCGGTGAAGCGGCGCCGGAGCTCGAGGATGCTCTCGAGCGCGAACGGATCGTTGCCATTGGCGGTCGGGACGCCGGTCAGCGGAGCGGCCATCGCCCACGCCATCGAGTCTCCGATCGTGTCGATCCGCCAGGGGGGCCCCTCTCCGGCGGGCCGGCGTGTGAGCGCGCGCACCGCCTCGAGCACGACCGCGTTGCCGTCGAAATGCGTCCGCGTCACGGCCGGGTCCTTGGCGATCTCGATCCGGTTCATCGGCCGGCCCGAGCCGGCCAGCGTCAGGTCGGCGGCCGTAACCGCGACCAACGCCGCCCCCATCCAGGCCGACCCTCGACCGAGGAAATGCTCGACGCCGAAGGCAGCCACCACGGCCGTCGCCAGCGTGAATGCGGCCAGCGCAAACTCCGGATAGGTCGCCGCCGCGACCGGCCGTGGGATCAGCCGGTCAAACAGTCCCATCATGTACAGCCCGCTGAGGAGCGCCGTCGCCGCGAACCAGACCGCCGGAGTTCGGCGACGCCCGGTGAGCGCGATCATCGCGAACGTCAGCGCCGGCAGCCCGCAATACAGATACAGAAAAGTGGGCTCCCACGGGCCTTTGAAAGCAGCCAGGTCGAAGATGCCGTGATAGTTGGGCCACACCAGCGAAACCAGCGCGGCCGAAGGCATCGCCGACGGGCCGGCAAAGTCCCCCCGGAACCGCGACACGCTCAGCGAGTTCAGCTCGAGCGATGGCAGGAGCTGGACCGCGGCCGCCGGCAGGCTCCAGGCGGCCGCCGCCATCACCCGCAGCGGCGCTCGCCAACCGCGCCCCAGGAAACCGGCCAGCATCAGCGACGATCCCCACGCCACCGCGGTCACCGCCGGGAAACCGGCCAGCAGATTCATCGTGAAGGCCGCCGTCGCCAGCGCCAGCCACCGCCACTGGAGCCGTTCCCGCAGCTCCCACACACACAGCCAGATCACCGGCAGCCAGGCCGCCCCATTCATGGCGCCCAGGTGCTGCGCCTGCGATGCGAAGAAGGCGCCGAGCTGATAGACGGTGGCTCCCGTCAGCGAGGCCGCCCGGCCGACACCCATCCGCCGCAACAACCAGAAGGTCGTGACGCCGGCGAAGAATACGTGACCGGCGATCTGCCACTCGAGCAGGTCCAGAAGTCCCCCGCCACCGCCCGAGAGAAAGACCGGCCAGGCTGGTGGATAGAAGACCTGGGCGGTCAGGTTGGCATAGAGCGGCCGGCCGCAGTAAGTGGTCGGGTCCCACAGCGGCAGCTCGCCCCGGCCGAACGACTCGGCGGCAAAACTAGCCAGCGGCAAATGGTAGCTTCGGAAGTCCCAGGGGATGGCGTAGGCGGAGTCAAACAAGACGTGACGGAAGAAGACGAGGACTTCGGCGAGAACAACGAGAATGCACAGCGCGCTCCACCGCACGGAGGATTACTCGATCATGGCCGCCACCGGCTGAAGCCGGCGCTACTTCTGCTTGCTGAGGCGGCGGAAATACTCCGCCACCGCGTCCTGGTAGCCCGGCGGCAGCGGCCGGGCGCTGGTGTTGCGAACCTGGCCGGACTGCTCGTCGTCGAGTTTGCGGCGCAGCAGGAGCTCGATCTGCTCGAGCCCCCCCAGCACGTCGCCGCGCAGCCGTTCGACCAGCTCCGGATTGCCGGGAAATCTCTTCGGGTCGAGTTTCTGCATCTCGCCGATCAGCTCCTGGATGTCCCGCTCAAACTCGGGCGTCTCGCGAAGCGATTGCCGCAGCTCGGCGAGCTGGGTCATCGCATCGCGATAGGCCCTCTCGACCGCGGCCGGATCCGCCGGACGGATCGGCACGTTGCCCGGATCGCCCGGCTGCCGGTCGCCGCGATTCATCGCCGAATAGTCGCCGAAGCGCGGGCCGCCTCCGCCGTAGAAGCCCCCGGTGCGGCCTTCGCCTGGACCGAGCCGGCCGCCGGCGCCTCGGGTATCCCCGCCCTGCTGGCCTCCACCGGATTGTCCCTGGCCGGCCTCGCGACCCTGGCCCTGGCCTTGACCCTGCTGGCCTGGCTGTCCGCTCTGTGGGTCCCCTGGCTGCCGCCCGGCCTGTTGTCCCTGGCCCTGACGGCCCTCGCCCTGCCCCAACCGCTCCATCTGCGCGCGCAAGCGCTCGACCTGCGACAGCGCGGTCTCGACGTCTTGTGTCCCTTTTTGCTGCCGGCCGACCGCCGCCCTCGCCTGGTCGAGCTTGGCTTTCAACTCGTCCAGCCCCTTGGTGACGATGGCGTCGCGCATCACGGCGTAGCTGCCCATGCCGCGACGAACCCAGTCGGAGGTGTACTTCAACCGCAGGCCGAGCTCCTGCTGCTGGAGATCGGCCAGCGCCTCGCGCAGTTTCGAGGACGCGGCGCGTTCGTTCTGCGCCAGGTCTCGAGCCGCGTCCTGAATGGATCTCTCGAGACGTCCCAGATCGGAGACCATCTGCTGCCGCTCGTTGGCGAGCCGGTCCAGCTCCTGACGACTCGCGCCGGGCGGCGGGTTCATGGCCGGCTGGTCGCCGTACATCTGCCGCAGCCGTCCGCTGTTTTCCCGTTGCCGCGAAGCCAGCCGCTCGGCATCCTGGACCATCTGGTCCAGGTTCTGGGAGGCTTCCTGCGTGCGCATCCCGCCGAGCATATCCCTGGCTTCCCGCAGACGCTCGGCCGCGCGCCGGGCCTCGGCTTCCGACGACGGGGATCCGGCGGTCTGCGAGGCGCCGGCGCGCCGCATATCCTCGGTCGCCTGGCGAAGCTGCTCGAGCGCGCGCTCGACCCTCGGATCCACGTCCGATTGGCGGCGACGCATGGCCCGCGGATTTCCCGATGCGCTGCCCTGCGCCGACTGTTGCTGCTCGCGGCTCAGGCGTCCCTGTTGTCCTGAAGACTGGCCCTGGCCCGACGCCGATTGCTGGCCGGATTGCTGGCCGGACTGCTGGCCGGACTGCTGACCGCCGCTCTCACCGCGTGACAGCCGTTCCATTTGCCGCTGAAGCTGTTCGGCCTCGCGGCGCAGCATCTCCTGCTGCCAACGCTGTTGGAAGTCTTGCCCGGGCCGCCGCTGCTGCTGAGCCAGTTCCTGTTGACGGCGCGCCAGTTGTTCGAGCCGCTGCAGCGCCTCGTCGATCTCCCGCGCCTGCTGATCGGCGGACTGACGCTGTCCGGTCTCGTACTGGTTCTTCTCGGTGTCCAATTCGAGGTCGAACAGGCTCTCCAGATCACGACCGGCTCCGCCGCGGCCTCCCCCGCCGCCTCCTCCGCGGCGGCCGAACGCCACCTGAATGTCGCGGAAGACCGATTCGGCGCGCATGATATGCTGCAAAGCCTGCTGCTCGGGCGAGAGCGCCTCGCGGAATTTCTTCGCCTTGAGCTGCTCCGCCGCCGCGGTCATGGCCTCCGAGGCCGCTTCCATCTCCTTCGCAAACGTGGTGAATTCCTGACTGGCTCCCGCCAGCTCCCGGCTGCGCATGCGCTTGGCGAGCGAGCCGGCCTGGTCGCGCAGCTTGCTTTGGACCTCGGCCAGGAATTTAGCGTTCTCGGCGGTCTCGGCCGGCCGCGGGTTGCGGTTTCTGATTTCGTTCCAGGTGGCGGCGATAATCTCCTTCTGCCGCTCCGAGATACGGTTCTGATCCTGGTCGCCTCCGCCGCCGCCGCCGCCTTCCATCGCCTGCGACTGCGAATAGTTCCGTTCAAACGGCTGCGCTTCGATGAAGTACACGTCGGTCTGGGTTCCGCGGCGGGCGTCCCGCGCGGTCGCGTACATCGTCACCACGTCGCCGGGAACGAGCTTATGATCCTCGAGCGCGATCACCGACGATCCCCCGCCCTGCTTGTCGCCCTTGCGCTTCAGCAGCGGGACGGTTTTCTCGGGGCCGCCGTTGACCGAATAGTGAAGGTTCAGCTCCTCTAAACCGAAATCGTCCTCGCCGGTCACTTCGACGGTCACTTCTTCGATCGGCGACGCGCGATAATCCCGGCCGGGCCGGACGAATTTCACCTCCGGCTCCTTCTCCTTGCGCGCCTCGATGAAATAGTCTTCACTCAGTCGCACGCGCTCGCCCGCGTCCATGGCGGCGACGTGGTAGAGCCCGTCGCTCGAGATCCGAACGCGGCCCGTGACCCAGTGGCCGCGCGGGGCCGGAAGCGGCTTGAGCGTGATTTCATTCTCGTTGTCGACCACCAGCCTGCCGCCGGCGAGCGGCCTGTCGGTCTCGATCGCCAGCTCGGCTTCGGTTCCCTCGACGGCGCGCAGATCGCCGCCTTGTTCCTCGACAGCCTCGCGGAGGGTCATCCACCTGGGAAATCGGTAGGTGACGCGGATGCGCTTCACCTGCGGCAGATCCTTGACCTTGAGATGGTAGCGGCGCGAGCGCACGCCGGCCGCCTCGACGTAATACTCGACGCTCTCCGGCAGCGCGGCCAGCAGAAACTCGAAGCCATGCCCGCCCGGAGCCGGCTGCATGGCCACCAGTTCCCACTTCGAAGCGCTGTGATATCGCCCGAACAGCCGGACCACGCCGGCCTGAAACCCAACCAATTGCGCGGTCACGAGCTGGTCGGACTTGCGGCGTACCGTCCGGTCGCCCGGCGTCACCGTGATGTCGTAATACGGCTGGGAGTCGCCGCCGCGCGGTCCGGCCCAAAGCAGCGCCGACCCGTGGCCGAGGAAGCCGGGGCCCGCGAAGATGAGCCACAACAGGGTCGCCAGCGCGGCGCCGGCCGCCGAAGCGAATCCGAGGATCCATCCGGGAGGGATCACCCGGCGAGGTTCCGCGTCGGTGGCGATCCGGAGAGTGTCGGCCGCCAGCAGTTCCAGGAACGGGTCCGGCATGCCGGCGGTTCTTTCGGCGTAGGTGACCAGCCGCTGCTCGAAGGCCGGGCAGGATTGTTCGGCGCGGCGGGCCGCCCGCCTTTGGTTCAAACGGCGGAGCGGAATGACAATCCCAAACGCCGCCGCCGCGACCAGGCAAAGAAACAGCACAACCCGGGATGTCTGCACGCTGGGGTTGGTGAACGCCAGCGCGTTGCTGATCAACACCAGCACGACTGTCGCCACCAGCGCCGTCGCCGTCACCATCACGGCGCCGCGCGCCAGGTCCACGGCGCGCATCCGCGCCTCGAGCCGCCGAAGGTACTCGTTGACGAGGGTACTCGCGTTCCGTCCTAGAGGGTTCACGTTGCCTCCTCCCGTGGTCTCAGATAACGGCTCGCCAGCAGCGACTCGGCCACCGCCGCCGCCAGCACTACCAGCATGACATACCACCACAAGCTCAGGGGCCGCCGCCGCGCTTCCCCGGACCCGGTGGCGGCCGCCGCGCCTTCGCCCGTCTTCCGCCACAGGGACAACACTTCTTCGGACGCCGGCGTCAGGTCCGATTCCCGGCGATCGGCATTCACGGCGACGACTTCATGGCGGCCGTTGGCGCGCCGCACCTCGTAGAAGCCTTCCCGCGTGGCCTGGTAGGTGTTCACCGTCGCCGACTCGTTGAGGGAAAACGGCCGGCGTCCGTCGGGTTCGATCACTTCGACGCTGATGCCCCGCTCCTTGTTCGAGCGCAGCTCGAGGAACCCGTCGACCTCCAGCAAGGCCACCCGGTCCACCAGCCCGCTGAGGTATCGCGCCGTCTGTTCGATGAACGGAACGAACACCGGGTGCAATGGGAAATCGTTTGCCAGATTGTCGAACGTCGACGCAAACAACAGGACGCGGCCCTCGCCCATCTGCTTTTCGAGCAGCAGCGGCGTCTGGTCGGTCAACCGCGCGAGCACCCGCGCGGCGCCCGGTTCGGTTCGCACCACCTGATAAAACTTGACGCCCTCCCATCGGCCGGCCCGGCGGATCGACGGGTGCGCCGGGTCGACCCAGCCGGGGGTCTGAAACCGTACGCCGGAGCGGGCGAAGTATCTCGACTCGAGCACGGCCGCGTCCAGAACCGGCACGCGCGGCCGCCGGCCCGACGCCGGGCCCGCGGCGATCAGCAGCGATCCGCCGCCGCGAACGTACTTCCGCAGCGCCTCCTCGAAAGACGCCGGCACCGACAAAACGTCGGAGAGCACGACGAAGGCGAACCGCGACGGATCGATGCCCCCCGCCTGCTCGGCGGAGACCGCCTCGAGCGCGAACGCCGACTCGGCGGCGGCCGCCAGCGCGGTCCGGAAATACAACACCGCCCGGGCTTCCCTGGCCTCGTGCACGAATAAGACCCGCCGCGGATCGGATCGCTCGACGGCGAACAGAAACCGGTCGTCTTCCTTGAGCCGGTCGGCGGAGTCGATCCTCACCTCGCACCGGCTGAATCCGTACGGAACATCGAGCGTGACGAACTCGACCGACGCCCGGCCTTCGCGGGGCACCGCGACGGTCTTGGTCGCCACCACCTTGTTATTGACGGCTAGCGAAACGGTTCGTTCCGCCGCCGGCGCGCCAAAACCGGCGACGGTCGCCTGCACGCGCGCTTTCTTCGGGTCGGCCACGCTGGCCGGCGCATGAACGCTTTCGACGGTCCAGTTCGCCTCCTCCCGCCTGCCGGCCGGATGCAGGATCAGCCGCGACCCCGGCGGCATCTGGAGATCCGCGAACCCCTCCGGCAGCGAGGTCTTTTGCATGTCGCTGAACAAGTGAACTTCGATCGGCCCGCGCGCCGTCGGCCCCATCGCGCGCAAGGCCCGCGCCATCCCCCCGTAGGAGCTGCGCGCGTCGCCGGCGCGGATCGCCGAAACCGCCGCCCGCAGCTCGGCGGCGTCGTCGGTTTGCTGGGTCAGGAATCGGACCTGCGAACCCGGCGCCATCACCACGCCCCGCTCGCCAGCACGCATGCCGGCCACCACCGAGAGCGCCTCCCGCCGCGCCTGCTCGAGCCGGTCCCCGGCCCGCATGCTGAAGGAATCGTCGATGGCAACCGTCACCAGGCGGTCACCGGACGCCGCCGGCGTGTCGCGGGTCACGAAAGGGTTGGCGAACGCGAGGATCAGCAGCGCCAGCAACGCCAGCCGTAGCGCCATCAACAGCAGATAGCGCAGCCGGCGATGCTTGATCGAGCTCTGGGTGCGGCGCTCGAAGAACATCAGCGAGCTGAAGGGCCGCGGCGTGCTGGTGTGCTGGCGCAGAAGGTGGATGTAGATCGGCAGTCCCAGCAGGAACAAGCCTCCCAGAAACCACGGCGCCAGGAAACCCACTTACATCCTCCCGCTCCGCACCGTCAGGTACTCCCGCAGCGAGTCGTCGAGCGGACGGTCCGTGGGCAGAAGGAAATAGTCCATGCCCGCGGCCTTGGCCTTGTCGGCGAGCGCGCCGATGTGGCCATCCATCTTGGCGCGATACTCCAGGTGCGCATACTCGGGCGACACCTCCATGCGATCCTCGGTCTCCATGTCAACCAGGACCACCGGATCCCGGAGCGACGGCCGGATCTCCTCCGGGTCGAGGACGTGGAACAGGACCAGGTCGTTGCCGCGGAACCGCAACGGCTCGATCGTCTCAATCACCCGCTCCGGCTTCTCGTAGAAGTCCGAGATCACCACCACGATCCCCGGCTTCTTCAACAGGTCCTGGAAGTGATAAAAGGGCTTGGCAAAATCGGTGCGCGCCCGCGGCTCGGCTTCGTTGATGGCGTGCAGCAGGCGGAACAACTGTCCCTGCCTCGTCGACGGCCGAATGTAATTGCGCACCTCGTCGTCGAAAACAATCAGGCCGGTGGCGTCGCGCTGCTGGTTAGCCAGGTACGCCAGCGAAGCGGCCAGGTAGCGGCCGTAGTCGATCTTCGACACGGCGTGCGAGCGGTAGCCCATCGAGGCGCTGGCGTCGACCAGCAGGGTGATCAGCGTGTTCGTCTCGCCGCGGTAGCGCTTCAGAAAAGCTCTCTCGGTTCGCGCGAACACGTTCCAGTCCACGTGCCTGAGATCGTCGCCCGGCGTGTAGGCGCGATACTCGGCGAACTCCTGGCTGAATCCGAAATCCGGGGAGCGGTGCAGGCCGGCGACGAATCCCTGGACCACCGTCTTGGCGACCAGGTCGAGGCCCGAAATGCCCGCCAGCACCGCCGGGTCCAGAAACCGTTGCAGCACTAATTCCCCCGCGGCGCCGGCCGCGCTTCGAGCAGCCTATTCAGCAGATCGTCGGAGCTCAGCTTGTCGGACTCGGCGTGAAAATTCATGAGCAGCCGGTGCCGGAACACCGGCGGCACCAGCGCCCGGATGTCCTCGTAGGCGACGTGGTAGCGCTGCCGCATCAGAGCCCGGGCCTTGGCGGCCAGCACCAGAAACTGCGTCGCGCGCACGCTGGCCCCGTAGTTGACGTACTTCTGAATGAAATCCGGAGCGCTCGGGTCGCGCGGCCGCGTCGCCCGCGTCAGATCAATCGCGTAGCGGCCCACCGACTCGGCGATCGGCACCATCCGCACCAGTTGCTGGAACTCGAGAATCTCGGTGGCGTTGGTCACCGCCTCGACCCGCGGCACGTGCGTGGTCGTCGTCAGGTCGATGACCTTCATCTCCTCGTCGGCGGTAAGGTAATCGAGCAGCGTGTTGAACAGGAACCGGTCCAGCTGCGCCTCCGGCAGCGGATACGTACCTTCGAGCTCGATCGGGTTCTGCGTCGCCAGCACGAAGAACGGCGCCGGAAGCCGGTAGTGGTTGCCGCGCACCGTGCAGGACTGCTCCTGCATCGCCTCCAGCAGCGCCGACTGCGTCTTCGGCGGCGTGCGGTTGATCTCGTCGGCCAGCAGCACGTTGCCGAAGATCGGCCCCTCGACGAACGTCCACTGCCGCCGCCCGGTCGCCTGGTCCTCCTCGATGATGTCGGTGCCGGTGATATCGCCCGGCATCAGGTCCGGCGTGAACTGGATGCGCTTGAACACCAGCCCGAGCGTTTGGGCAATCGTCCGGACCATCAGCGTCTTGGCGGTGCCCGGCAATCCGGTAATCAGGCAATGGCCACCCACGAACAGCGCGATCAGGATCTGATCGAGCACCTCTTCCTGGCCGACGATGACGTTTCGCACCTGGCCGATAATCCCCTCCCGCACCTGCTGAAAGCGCTCGATCTTGATCTTCAACTCGGCCGCGTCGGGTGTCGTTTCGGCAACGGTCAACATGATGTTATTGTTTCTCTCATTTCTTCAAGGAATTCATTTCCAGCAGCAGCTTCTGCGCCGGCCGGAAACCCGGCGCCGCCTCCAGCGCGAGGAGCACCTGTTCCTCGGCCTCGGCCGCCCGGCGCGTGCTCCACAGCGCCCGCGCCAGATTGTAATGCGAGGCCGCCGGATCCAGCGGTTTCGACGCCAGCACGGCCTGGTACTCGCGCACCGCGCCGGCCTGATCGCCGGTGTCGAGCCGGAGATCTCCCAGGCGGCGATGCAGCTCCTCGTCCTTCACCGGATAAATATAGTTCAGCCGCTCGAGCGTCGCGGCGGCCGCCTGTTTGTTCCCCAGGTCCGACTGGAGTCCCGCGAGTTTCTTCAGCGTGGCCGGGCTGCGGCCGCCGATGCGGGCGTAGCGTTCCAGCTCGGTCGCCGCCCGGGCCTTGTCATCCTTTTCCAGATACGCTTCGGCGAGGAATTCGTACACGCTGGCCGCCTCGACGTACTCGGCGTACATGTCGCGAATCGCCAGGCCCTCGCGGATCACCTCGTCGTGATTCTTCTCTCTGGCCAGCTCGGCCAGCCCGCGCACCCGTTTGCTCCACTCCGGATAGCCGTGGACGGTGCCGGCGGTTTCCTTCTCGATGGCCGCGAAAAACTGTTTGTCGAACTCCTCGGGCTTCATCCCCAGGTGCTTCTCGATCACATCGGGAGTGGTCCCGCGGGCGCCGAACGCGTGCATCATGTCGAGCAGCTTTTGGAAGCCCCAGCGCGCGTTGATGTAATCGCAGATCTTGCCGGCCTGGTAGTAGGAGACGACCACCTGCGCCGGATAGCTGGGACGGATGAAGCCGCGGTCGAGCTGCGCGACCGGCAGCAGCTTCTTGTCCTTGAGGGCGCGGATGACTTCCGGGCTCATCCGGTCGCCCCAATCCGGCGAGACGGCCGTTTCTTCGTGCACCGCCAGGCCTTCGGTGAACCAGCGCGGGACGCGGTGCCGGGTCGCCGTCAGAACAAACACGTGGCTCAGCTCGTGCCACAGCGTGCTCGCCCAGTGGAAATGACCCGGCTTGCGCCCCGACGGGCTGTCCATGGCGACCACGTAGCCGAAGGTCACCCCGAGCGCCCCCAGCCCGGGCATCCCCATCGTGCGCACCGCGAAGTCTTCGTGATCCGGATAGACCTCGAGCTGTACCGGCCGGTCGAGCCGGAATTGATATTTCTTCTCGAAGGTCCGAAGCGCGCGCTCCAGCTCCGGCTCCATGTACAGCTTCAGCAGCTCGGCCTCGCTCTTGTGCAGCTTCAGCACGGTCCGGGGAGATTCGAGCCGCTGGAAGTTCTTGTAGCTGTCCAGCAGCCGGAGCGTGTTGACGGTGGGGTTGTCGCGCTGCCCGTTCTCGTAGCATTGCTCGAGGTGGCGGCGGGCTTCGGTTTCCTCGCCGAGACGCATCAGGTTGATGCCGAGCTCGGCGCGCGCGGGCCACAACTCCGGATTCAATTCGAGCGCCTTCCGATACAGCCGGATGCCCTCCTCGTAGCGGCGGTTCAGCACGAACAGCCGGCCGGCGATCGCGTACGCCTCGCCGTAGACGGGATTACGCTTCAGGACGCGATCCATCCACCCGGCCCCGTCGCGGTCGTTCATCCAGTCGACGGTCGCCCGCACGGCCATCGCGTCGAGCGCCTCCCCGGAGAGCTTCAGCGCTTCGTCGGCTTCCTCGATCGCCGTGGCCTGGTTGCCCTCCTCGAGCGCCAGCCGCGCCAGCAGCTCGCGCGCTTCGACCAGCTTCGGATCGGCCTCGAGCGCTTTGCGGGCCATCTCGATCGCCTTCTCCTCGAACGATTCGGAAGCCGCGAGCGCCAGGCCGAGCAGCGCCGGAGCGTGTTTTTCGTCGATCGCGAGCGCTTCCTGGAACAGCTTGGCCGCGTCGGCGGGCTGGGAACGATCGAGAAACAGCCGGCCCCACCGCACGCGGTAGTGGGCGTTCTTGGGAGCGGCCGCGACGGCCGCTTTGAACTGTTCGTTGGCGTCCTGGTACCACCCGAGCCCCCAGTAACCTTCGGCGCGGTGATACGGGGCGGGGGAGAACGCCAGGCTGGTGAAGCAGCGGCGCGCGTCGGCGAGCTGCCCCCGGCGGCCGAGCGCCCGGCACTCATCCGGCGTTTCCGCCGCCGCCCATCCCCAACCCAGCACTGCCGCCCACAGGAGTCTCCTCGACACTACTTGTCCAATTCCTCCTGGATCCGGGCCAGCTCGAGCAGCAGCGCGCCGAGCTGCCAGCGGTACTCCTCGAGCGGCAGCGCCGCTTTCTCGTACTTGAGCTGGTCGATCGCCAGCTCGATCTCCTCCTTGCGCTCGGCGAGTTTCCGCTTCGCCGGGTCGGCGGCCGCTTTCTGCATCGATCCCAGGCGCACCAGCGCGAAGCGGCCGGCGAGTTTGCCCTGGCCGTTCTCCACCGAAGGAGCGCGCGCGGCCTCCCCCTTGCCGGTGTCCTCGAGGACCGCGTGTTCGGTCGCGAGCCGCTTCTGCGAGTCGTAATAGCGGGCGGTCTTCTGATCGGCATAGCGGAACGCTTCGAGCGCCGTGATCACTTCATTCTTGTCGGTGTCGGCGGCGGCGTCGCGCAACGCCTCGACCCAGTAACGGGCGAACACGGTGGCGTTCTTTTCCGAACCGGTACGGGTCGCCGAGATCACCGACCGGTTCTCCTTCATGAGAGCCGGCACGGAGCCTCCGCTGGCGCTCGTCATATTGACAACCAACTGCCGGCCGGCGACGCCTCGGTCCAGCAGAGCGGCCAGCTCGAAACCGGAAACGTCCGCGCCCGGAAGGTTGATCTTGTAATCGTAGCCGTCGAAGCTGCCGTGGCCGATGAGCATCAACACCAGCGCGTCTTCCGTTTTGGCCTGCCGGGCGATCGTCTCGAACGCCGATTTCAAGCGCTCCCGGGTGGCCTCCGCTCCCGAGAACGTGTGGACGCTGACATCGCCGCCACCGCCTTTCAGCAGCTTGTCGAGATCCCTGGCGAGCGCCTGAAAGCGCTGCTCGTAATCCGGCTCCCCGCCCAGTCCGGCCACGGTGACAAAGTGCGTCGTGGCGGCGGCGAGCGTGAGAGTGGAAGCGGCGAGCAGCGCCAGCGCTTTCATACCGCCCCCCATCGCCGCCGGAGGAGCCATTCGGAGCCGCGCAGCGCGATCGCCAGCAGGAAGACCAGCGGCATGTTCCAAAGCTCCCGGGTTTCCCGCACCGTAATGCCCGCTTCCGAAAAGGAGATTTCCCGCGAGAGCCGCCCCAGGTCGTCCGGACGCCAGTAGCGCCCGCCGGTGGCCGCCGAGAGCTTCTCGAGCAGATCGCGATTTTGCTCGGTGCGGAAGTGCTCGGCCACGCCGTCCTCCCGCTGGAAGGTGACCACGTCGCGGACCGGCTCCTCCTCGCCCCGCCGCGCCTGGATCTCGGCCACGTAGGAGCCGGGCTGGTCCGCCGTCCAGTGGGCGGCGTAGACGCCGGGGTTCTGCAAATCCGGATGCAGCTCAACGGTCGCCGCGATCCCATGCGGACCCAGGATGCGGGCCTCGACCCTCGTATCGGTCGCCGGCAGATAATTCTTGTCGCGGACCTCCGCCGTCAACGCCACGCGGCCTTCGTCGAACAACACCGGCTTGGGCGTGGACGCCAACACCCGGCCCGGCGTATCGGTCACCAGCCACCGCAACAACTGCTGCCAGAACATCTCGTGGCTGGTGTCATTCAGCTCCTGAAGCATCTGCCAACGCCAGCTTCCGCCGGTGGCGAAGACGGCGGTCCGTCCGCGGCCGTAACTCTGGGTGACCAGCAGCGGCATGCGGCCGCGGCCGCCGGCGACCGCCTCGACGAGCGCCATCGCGCCCGGCTTGGGCGCGCCGACCTCCTGGTGGTCGGCCAGCGGCGGCAGCGCGCGCCACTTCTCGGCATTCTTCTCCGGCTCCTCCAGCAGCCGGCAGATCAGACTCTCCCGGCCGGCCTGGGTCAACTCGGCGGTGGCCGCCTCGCGGTGAAATGTTCCCTTGCGGTCCGGCAGCGACACCGGCAGCAGTTCGGCCAGCGACGACCCGGCCCAGCCGCCGTCGCTCAAGGCAGCCCGGCCGCCCAACCACAGAATGCCGCCGCCGCGCCGGTCGACAAACCAGCGCAGCAGCTCCTGCTGGGCCGGCGTGAAGTAGCCCAGCTCGACGGTGCCGAGAACGACCGCGTGATACCGGAACATCTCATCGACGTTGGCCGGAAAACCCTGCTCGAGCTCTTTCGGATCGTCAACGTCCTGGCGGTACACCTTGTTCTGCGTGGTCCGCAGCATGGTGACCAGCTTCAGCGCCCGGTCCTCCTGGACCGCCCGCCGGATGAACTTGTACTCCCACCGCGGCTCGCCTTCCAGGTACAAGACCCGGGGCCGCGTATTCTCGACGTTGACCAGGCGCGCCACCTCGTTGTTACGGGAGTTCTCTTCGCCGTCCAATGGCTCGACGGAAACCTTCAACGACTTGGCGCCGGCCACGCCGGCATTAAAAAGTACCGTCTCGGTCTGGAGAATCCCGCCCGCCGCCAGCGTCACGACTTTGCCGGCCAGGACCTTGTCTTCCGCCCGCAGCGAGAGCTTCGCTTTCCGCGCGTCGTAACCGCGCTGGCGGAAGGTGATCTGCGCCGCCAGCCGGGAATCCGGCAAGGCGCGCACCGGCGCCTGCACATCGGCGACCTCGATGTCGCGGCTGTGCTGCTCGCGCCCGAACCCGATGGTATGAACCGGGATCCGGCGGCTGCGCACTTCCCGGATCGTCTCCAGGTCGATCCCGCCGGCGTTATCGGCCCCGTCGCTCAGCATCACCACCGCGCCGATCGGCAGGCTGGAAGCCTCGGCCACCACTTGGCGGAGGCTGTCGCCAATGCGCGTCGAAGGGCTGCCGGCGGTGAGCTGTTCCGGCTTGTCGATCCGTTCCAGCGTGGCGCCCATACGGTACAGCCGCACCTGGAACTTCTGGGCGAGGTTCGCCAGCAGCCCGCCGCTCAGCAGCCGGGCCGCCTGCTCGCGCCGCGTCGGGCCGTCTTCGGCGATCGCCATGCTCGACGAATCGTCCACCACCACGGCGACCACGTTTTGCTGCGGCTTCAGCGTGCTCACGCGCAGCGCCGGCTGCCAGAGCAACACAAGCACCAGCGCGACCAGCGCGGTCTCCAGCGCCCAGACGCCGGCCAGCCGCCATCCTCGCACCCGCGTGGTCTCACCCCGGATGCGGCCCCACAGCGCCAGTCCCAGCAGAGCCGCCGCCAACAGGACAGCGAGCCACAACACCCAGGGCGCCCACTTCCCCAGCAGCACCAGCTCGCCCTTCGTGAAGGCGATCAGTGGATTACCGAACAGCCATTCGAACATCTGAGACTCGCCTGACGGCTCCGCCGCCCTCCCGTTAGCCCGCACAGGGCCGGCCCGGCCCTCGCTGCACCCGAGTAACTTCGGGTTGACCGGCCGGGCCAGGCTCCGTTGTGCGGGCTGTTACTTAATGCGTCATCGCGTAAATAATGTAGTTGATGCCCACCCGGTAGGCGAGCGAAGCATAGTGCTCCGGATACCGGGGATGGTCGGCCCACTCCCAGGCATCGCCGAGATCCATGTTGTGACAAATGGCGACCATCAGCCTGCCCTTGTCGTCATAAATGCCTCGCCAGCGCGGCTCGATGCCGTCCTGCTCGTAAATCTGTCCCCGATACCAGTACTGAATTCCAGGCACCTGGAACCGCTCGTCGAGGTCGTACAGCACGTGGAAAATCGGATCTTTGTTCTCGAGCTCGACGACCGGCCGGTTGGGAAATACCTTGGACATGCCGTTCATGAAGTTCAACCACTCGAGCGTGCCGTGAAAATCGTCGACCATGATGAAGCCGCCCCGCAGCAGGTAATCGCGCAGCCGGGTCGCCTCCCGTTCGTTCAGGTCCCACCGGCCGACCTCGACCGCATAAATCCACGGCCAATGGTAAATGTCGTCGCCGTTCATATCGACGACCTGCTCGACCGACCGGGTGTGGATGCGCGTCAGCCGGCGGACCCCTTGCAGGAACTGCCGGTCCGCTTTCGGGTAATCGGTCGACCAGCTTCCGTATCCGCCCCAGTACACGCCGCGCCAGGAGCGGTACCGGAGCCTGGCAAACACGAACTCGGTCTTTTCATTGCCGTCGGCCGGAAACGGAGCCGGGTTGTCCTCTTCCTCGAGAAACGAACGAAACCCTCGTTGGTAGGCGAACAGAGCGCTACACATCGTGACGCCGACCAGGCTCAGCGCCACCGCGTGACCTCTCTTTATCGCCCCCATTCTGCCTTTACCATATCATAACCGTGCTAGCCTTCCCTTTCAGTCGTTTCGTGCGGTCTCGGAGTGACCCTGTCGCCCTCTTAGACGTACAATCCCTCCATGAGTTGCTGTGATGAGATGTCGCGACTGATCGAGATGGAGTTCGTCCGCGTCGGCCCGGTTTACAAGCTCACCGACGGCCGCATTGTGAACGAGATCGACACCGAGTATTTCTTCGCATTCGGCGGGCCCCGCCCGAGCTTCGTCGGGATGAACTATTGCCCGTTTTGCGGCCGGGTGTTGTCGCGTGGTTTGTGGAACCTGGAGAAGAAGAAATAGACGAGAGGCAATCCCCGGGCACGGATCGCATCACGTAAAGACATCATTCGCAAACCTTTACTTTCAGCGCGCCATAATGATACGCTGCTAGATTCCATGCGAACTGTTGATCTGATCCATCGCAAACGGGGCGGAGAGGAACTCGCCGCCGAGGAAATCGCGGCTCTCGTCGACGGCTACACGCGCGGCGAGATCCCCGACTACCAGATGGCGGCCTTCCTGATGGCCGTCTGTTTCGTCGGCATGTCGGAGAAGGAAGTCGAGGCGCTGACCACCTACATGCTCCAGTCCGGCGAGACCGTGGATCTCTCCTCGGTTCCCGGAGTCAAGGTGGACAAGCACTCCACCGGAGGCGTCGGCGACAAGACCAGCCTGATCGCCGCACCGCTGGCGGCCGCCGCCGGCGTCGTGGTGCCGATGATTTCCGGGCGCGCGCTGGGACATACCGGAGGCACGCTGGACAAGCTGGAATCGATTCCCGGCTTTCGCACCGATCTGACCATCGACGAGTTTCGCGCGCAACTGGCCGCGTTGCGGCTGGCCTTCATCGGCCAAACGCCGCAGATCGCCCCGGCCGACGGCAAGCTGTACTCGTTGCGCGACGTCACCGCCACGATCGAGTCGATCCCGCTGATCGCTTCCTCGATCATGTCCAAGAAACTGGCGGTCGGGCTGGATGCCATTGTGCTCGACGTGAAGGTCGGCTCCGGCGCTTTCATGAAGAAGCAGGTCGACGCGCGGCGGCTGGCCCAATTAATGGCGGGCATCGGCCG
>Ga0247727_10008188_pt1 | contig 19515 bp, 15 predicted proteins | sample WisWelCaveWW1625_FD_202498 | JGI IMG/M metagenome (GOLD analysis project Ga0247727, IMG submission 202498) | Biofilm microbial communities from Wishing Well Cave, Virginia, United States - WW16-25 | ecosystem: Environmental > Aquatic > Deep subsurface > Groundwater > Cave microbial mat | place... | reverse complement strand
CACCAGGCCGGAGAAATCCATCACCATCGCGATGATGACGATGTGCGAGACGTTCGGCAGGATATGGCGCGCGAGAATGCGCGTATCGCGCACGCCGAAGGCGTGCGCCGCCTGGATGTACTCGAGCTGGGAAAGTTTCAGCGTTTCGCCGCGCAGCAGGCGCGCCAGGCCGGTCCAGCTGGTCAGGCCGAGGATCGCGCACAGGAACAGCAGCCGCAGGTCGGCGCGCTGCACCGCGGTCGGGAAGATCTCCGGGTGCAGATCGATGTAGACCTGCATCATCAGCACCGCCGCCGCGATCAGCAGCACGCCGGGAATCGAATTCAGCGTCGTATAGACGTACTGGATGACGTCGTCGACCCAGCCGCGGAAGTAGCCTGCCATGGTGCCGAGCGTGATGCCCACCGGCAGCAGCACCAGCGTCGTGACCGTGCCGATCACCAGGCTGGTGCGCACCGACTTGAGCGCCAGGTAGAACACGTCCTGCCCGACCTTGTCGGTGCCCAGCAGGTGATAGCCGGCAGACAGCGCCACCGCCGGACCGGCCAGCAGCAGCAGAACGCAGAGCGAAGCAGCGGCGGCGTGCCAGGGAATGTCGGGTCTTTTACTTTTTAATTTCCTTGCAAAAAATAAAACCAGCAAGATGAGAAAAACAGATGCTGCAAGTCCCGCTAGCACCCGCTTCGCCAGATCGCCCGCCCACTCCGCTTCGTCCTCGAGGTGGGCGCCGCCGAAGCGCAGGCGCGGAAAATCGCGCACCTGCCGGCCATCGGCGAGCTCGACCTGCTCCTTGGCATAGGAGCGGATCGCCAACGGCGCCGAGTAGGTCTTCTCGCCGCGGCCGCGCAGCCGGGCGAGCCCCAGATCGAGCACCGAGAGCACCTCCGAGGCATAGGCCTGCGTCGCGCCGGCCCTGCGCTCCAGCGCCGGCCGGAAGTGCAGCGAATCCAGCAGGCCGAGCGCGACGTACGCGGCCAGCACGACCGCCGCAGCCATGGCCGCCGGGCTCCTGAACACTCTCGACCAGGGCACGGCAAGGTGCGCGTGCCGGCGGCAGTAGAAAGAGTAGCCTGCCGCCGCGGCGACCAGCAACCAGACCAGCACATCGGTGGCGAGGACGACCGGCACGCTATTCCAGGCGGATCCGCGGGTCGACCAGCGTGTAGGAGATGTCGGTCAGGATCAGCCCGACGATGTAGAGCAGGGAGCCGATGAACACCATCGAGCGCACCACGGCGAAATCCTGCGCCTGGATCGCATCGATGGTGTAGCTGCCGAGGCCCGGAATGCCGAAGAACGACTCGGACAGCAGGCTGCCGAGAAAGAGCAGCGGGATCACCACCACCGCGCCGGTCAGGATCGGGATGAGCGCGTTCTGCAGCACGTGGCGGAACAGGACCACCGTCTCGGTCAGGCCCTTGGCGCGCGCCGTGCGCACGTAGTCCCTGCTCATCTCCTCCAGGAACAGCGTCCGGTACCAGCGGCTGCTCGCGCCGATGCCGCTCACCACGCCGATCAGCACCGGCAGGACCAGGAACCGGAAGGCGTCGATGCCGCCGGCGTAGCCCGAGATCGGCACCAGGTGCCAGATCTTGGAAGCGAGGTACTGGCCGCCGATGATGTAGAACAGCGTCGAGATGGACATCATCGCCACGCACAGCACCACGCCCCAGAAATCGAGGTAGCTGGCGCGAAAGAACGCCATCAGCAGCGCAAAGGTGATGCAGACCGCCAGGCCGACGAGAAATACCGGCACCGCCAGCGCCAGGCTCGGCCACATGCGGGCGCCGATTTCGCTGGCGATGTCGCGCTTGTCCTCCGAGTAGCCGAAGTCGAAGATGAAAAGTTTTGCGGATTTCTGGGCGAATATTGTCCTGCTTGCCCTGTTGAATAAAGATACTTCCTTGGAATTCCAGACCAAAGGAAGATCGTAGCCGCGCTCGGCCTTCCATTTCTCGATCGCCTCGGGCGTGACGCGCTTCGCGCCCAGCTGCATGCGCGCCATGTCGTCGGGCGTATTGACCACGAAGAACAGCGCGAAGGTGATCAGGTTCACGCCGATCAGGATCGGTATCGCGTACAGCACCCGGCGGACGATGTAGGCGATCATTTATGCAGCGGGCCGTGCCGCCATTCGCTCCCGCCTTCTGTAGCTCATCACCGCCGGAACGATCGATATGATCACTATGAATAGAATAAAAACGACAGGCCAAAGCACCGGCTGGTTCCATTCCCGCCGCGCCGCTTCGCGCCTGGCCGGCTGCACGCGCAGGTACTTCAGCTTGTTGTCCGACATCTCGTTCGCCTTCGCGTTGCCCAGCCAGCTGTGGAACAGGGCGAAGTTCTTCGGATGGAAGCCACCGATCCAGGGCGCGTCGCGGCGGAAGATCTCGTTCATGCGGTCGATGAGCTGCTGGCGTTCGGGCCCGCTCGGCATGTTGCGCATGCGCTCGAACAGCGCGTCGAATTCCGGATTCAGGTAGTTGGACGCGTTCTCGCCCTGGCTCTTCGCCCGGCTCTGCGGGCCGTGCAGCAGAAACATGAAATTCTCGGGGTCGGGGTAGTCGGCGCTCCAGCCGACGATGAAGAGCTGGCTGCTGCCCTTGCGCAACTTTTCCTGGAACCGGTTCCAGTCGGTCTGGCGCGGCTCGAACTGGATCGAAAGCTTGGCGAACTGCTTGCGCCACCAGTCGAGCACCGCCTTGTCGCCCGGCCCGCGCGTGGTCGAATCCAGGTACAGCACCAGCGGCTTGCCGGTCTTCGCGTCGCGGCCCTCCGGATAGCCCGCCTCGGCAAGCAGCCGGGTCGCCGCCTCGAGCGGGCGGCGCCGCGGCTTGCCGTCCCGCCATTCATGCGTCACCGGGTTGATGCCCTCGGCGCCGTCGCGGTAACCGAAAATGCCGGGCGCGAGCGGGCTATGCGAGGGCACGCCGCGCCCGTTGGCGAAGATGGACAGGTACTCCTCCCAGTCCACCGCGATCGCCAGCGCCTGGCGCAGCTTGCGCGCGCGCTCCGCCGGCTCGCCACCCATCGAGCCGCCAACCACGGGGTCAAGCCAGTTGGCGCCCAGGTAAAAGATGGTCGGCGCAATCGAGGTATCCAGGCGGATGCCGCGCGCCTCCATGTCGGGCGTGAGCGCCGCCTCACCCTCCATTGACACGCGCACCGCCTGGTCGAAGCTGTCCGAGCCGATGCCGGAAAGATCGTAGTAGCCCTGCAGGAACTTGTTCCACAGGGGGATGCCTTCCTTCTCGCGCGTGTAGACCGCCTTGTCGATGAAGGGCAGCGCCTTGCCGGCGTCCTCCAGCAGTCCGCGCGCCGGGTCCCCCGCTTCGCCCTCGGCGGGATAGGTTTCGCCGCGGAAGTTCGGATTGCGCTCCAGCACCATGCGCGCGTTCGGGTCGTTCTGCGACAGCATGTACGGGCCGGTGCCGACCGGCCACCAGTCGAGCGTGAAATTCTTTCCGGCCATGCCCGGCTGGTGAAAGAACTTGTCCGCCTCCCAGGGCATGGGTGCGAAAAACGGCATTGCTAGCCAGTACACGAATTGCGGATAGCGCCCTTTCAGGGTCACCCGGTAGGTATGCGCATCGACGCGGGTAACGCCTTCAAGCGGGTGCTCGCGCAGGTCCAGCCACGCGCCGGGCTGCGCGCTCTTTTTCAGCCGCTCCGCATATTCCCTGAGGCCGACGATGTACTCGGCCATCAGGCCGAAGATCGGCGAGTGCAGCTGCGGGTGCGCCAGCCGCTTGATCTGGTAGATATAGTCGTCGGCGGTGAGCTCGCGCGTTCCTGGCGGCAGGTCATACGGGCTCTTCAGTTTTTCTATATCTTTTTTACTTAACGACAAATTCCCTGAAACAAACCCAGGGTGCGGCTGGTATTTGATGCCCGGCCGGATGCGGATGGTGTACTGCGTGTACTTGCCGCCCTCGAGCTCGACGGCCCGAGGCATCTCCAGCGCCGTGAGCGGGATGAGTTCGTAGGGGCGCTTGAGGTAGTGGTACTGCAGCGGCGGTTCGTAGACCTGCCGCGTGAACACCGCTTCGTCGGAAGCATAGGACTGCGCCGGGTCGAGGTGCTTGGGGCGCTCGGCGAATACCGAATAGTGGATATTGCGGCCCCGATCCGCCGCCGGGTAAGGATCGTTCCACACCTGTCCGCAGCCCGATAGCAGGAGCAACTGCAGAGCGGGCATCAGCAGCAGCGCGCGCATGGCGGAAAGTATAATGCCCGCATGGCATTTCTCTCCGGCAAGAAGATCCTCGTCACGGGCCTGCTCAGCAACCGCTCGATCGCCTACGGCATCGCCAGATCCGCGCAGCGCGAAGGCGCCGAGCTGGCCTTCACCTACGCCGGCGAGCGCTTCAAGGACCGCGTCGCCGGCCTGGCGCGCGATTTCGGCTCCGACCTCGTCTACCCCTGCGACGTGGCGAACGATGCCGAAATTGCCGCCCTGTTCGAGTCCCTGCGCTCCCGATGGGGCGGGCTGGACGGCCTGGTGCACGCGATCGGCTTCGCGCCGCGCGAAGCGATCGCCGGTGAATTCCTTGAGGGCCTGTCGCGAGAAGGATTTCGCATCGCGCACGATATCTCCTCGTACAGTTTCGCGGCGCTGGCCAAGGCGGCGTTGCCGCTCATGGAAGGTCGCCGCGGCGCGCTGCTCACGCTCACCTATCTCGGCGCCGACCGCGTGGTGCCGCACTACAACACGATGGGCCTCGCCAAGGCCAGCCTGGAAGCCTCGGTGCGCTACCTGGCGGCCAATCTCGGTCCGAAGGGCATCCGGGTCAACGCCATTTCGGCGGGCCCGGTCAAGACGCTGGCGGCCGCGGGCATCGCGGGCATCGGCCGCATTCTCAAATTCGTCGAGGACAACGCGCCGATGCGGCGCAACGTGACTACCGACCAGATCGGCGACGCCGCGGCATTCCTGCTTTCGGATCTCGCCTCGGGAATCACCGGCGAGGTATTGATGGTGGACGGGGGCTTCAGCCGGGTAGTCGGCGGCATCGCAGCCGCGCCGTAGGCGCAGCTCCGGGGCGCTACTTCCGCTCCAGATTAGCCTTGCGGATCTCGACGCTGGCTCTCGCCCTGAGGCTGGCGACGTAGGCTTCGAACTGCTCTGCGCCGGCCTGCCGGTCGATGCGGGCCGCGAGTTCGTCGTTCTGCGGGCCAGCCTTGGTCTCGGCCGGAATCAGCTTTGTGATGCGGTAGACCGTATACCCCTCGTCGCCACGCTCGCTGCCTGCATGGGCCGGCAGCTTCGCCGCGTCGACGGTCATGACCTTGCGCAGCGCTGCCTGCGAAAGCCCCTGCGGCTCCTGGCGCGATACCGTCTTCGCCGCGGACCACTGCAGGCCGGCGCCTTCGCCCCTGGCGAGCGCCGCGAGCTTGTCCTCGCCTTCCTTTTTCGCCAGCGCCGCCGCCTCGCGCCGCGTCAGTTTGCGCGCCACGTCGGCCTTGACGTCTTCGAATGGCCGCTGCGTCTCGGGCTGGTACTCGGCGACCCGCGCAGCGATCAGCACGCCGGGCGCCACTTCGACGGCGTCGGTATTGCGCCGCTGCTTGGTCGCATCGGGCGAGAACAGCGCCGACAGCAGTTTAGGATGGGCGAGCGGCCCGAGCTCGGCGGCGGGCTGGCGCGCGAACCAGCCGGTCGACCCGATCTTGAGCTTGTAGCGCTCGGCGGCGGGCTTCAAGCTGTCGGACTGCTCGTAGACAAGGTTGTTGAATCCTTCCGCCGCCTCGGCGAACTTTTTCGCGCCCTTCTGCCTGGCGACCTCCGCCGACAGCTCGCCGCGCATCTCCTCCAGCGAGCGCGACTTGCCCGCCTGGACCGCGCTGACGCGGACCAGGTGGAAGCCGAACTCCGTCTGCACCGGTTCGCTGATGTCGTTCGCCTTGAGCGCGAAGACAACGTCCTCCAGCGCCTTGCTGGCGAGCGCACCGCGGGCGTTCATTCCCAGGTCGCCGCCGCTTGCCGCGGAACCCGTGTCCTGCGAATGCTTCCTGGCCAGTTCGGCGAAACGCTGCGGGCTCTTGCGTGCTTCGGCGAGCAGCTTTTCCGCCTCCCCCCGGGTTGCCACCAGGATGTGGCTCGCGCGGCGCTGCTCCGCCACCGCCAGCTGCCCTGTGCGCGCGTCGTATGCGGCCTTCAGTTCGGCCTCGCTCGCGCCCTCGCCCTGCCCCAATTCCTGCGCCGACAGCATGACGAATTCCGCCCGCACCCGCTCGGCAACCTTGAACTCGGCGGGGTTCGCCTCGTAATATGCCTTCACCTTCGCATCGTCGAGCCTGACCCCGGAGACGTACGGCTCGGCGGGGATGAAGGCCTCGGCGACCTCGCGCCGCTCGGCTTGCAGCGCGACCAGGCGCAGGGTCACGGCGCGCGCCTGGAACGCCGTCGCGGCGATGGTGCTGGAGAGGCGCGCCGCCGGGATCTCCAGGCGCAGCCGCATCACGTTGCCCTCGTCCGACAGGCCCGCGGCCCTGAGGTAATTCGCGTAGCGCGCGGCGGAGAAGCGGCCGCTTTCCTGGAACTCCGGCTCACCGAGGATGGCGGTCACCACCTCCTCCCTGGAAAGAGCGAGGCGCGCATTCACCACCTCGTTCGTGATCAGCCGCTGCGCGATCAGCGACTCCACGATCGCGAGCCTGAGCTCGGGCGAGTCGAGCTGCGCAAGGTCGGCACCCTGGCCGAGCATCTGGCGCAGGCGGTCCTGCTGCCGGCGCGTTTCCTCGCCGAACTCGCGCATGCTGATCGGCGTGCCGTCCACGGAGGCCGCGTCGCCGGCGCCGCGCGAGGAGCGCGTATACGACTCCAGCCCGAAAAACACGAACGGCACCATCGTCAGCCCGAGGACGATCTGCAGCAGGCGTTTGTGCTTGGTGACGTAATCGAACATCGATACCCAGGAGAAAATCGTTGGCGGAGCGGACGGGACTCGAACCCGCGACCCCCGGCGTGACAGGCCGGTATTCTAACCAACTGAACTACCGCTCCTACTCTGGTGCTGGTGGGTGCTGACGGGATCGAACCGCCGACATTCGCCGTGTAAGAGCGACGCTCTACCAGCTGAGCTAAGCACCCCACGACACTGGTGTCGTCCTTCTAAAAAGGGCGCTAGTTTATTGCATCCTTCAAGGCCTTGCCAGCGCGAAACTTGGGGACTTTCGCCGCGGCGATCTTGAGCGCTTCGCCGGTGCGGGGGTTGCGGCCGGCACGGGCCTTGCGCCTGCCGACGTAGAAGGTGCCGAAACCGACCAGCGTCACCATGTCGCCCTTCTTCAGGCTGGTCTTGATCGCGCCCACCAGCGCGTCCACGGCGCGCTCGGCGGCCGACTTCGACACCTCGGCCGCCTGGGCGATCTGCTCGATCATGTCCGCCTTGTTCACGCCGATCCCCGCGCTGCTAGTGCTTGAAGGCGGCGGGCGAGCCGGGCTTATCCTCGGCGGGCGGCAGGGCCGCAGCCACCACCACGTCAGGCAGCGGCTCGGGGCGGCGCTCGAGCGCGACCTCGAGCACCTTGTCGATCCATTTCACCGGGATGATCTCCAGCCTGTTCTTGACGTTGTCGGGGATCTCGACCAGGTCCTTGACGTTCTCTTCCGGAATCATCACGGTCTTGATGCCGCCGCGATGCGCAGCGAGCAGCTTCTCCTTGAGGCCGCCAATCTGCAGCACCTCGCCACGCAGCGTGATCTCGCCGGTCATCGCGACGTCGGCGCGCACCGGGATGCCGGTCAGCACCGACACCATCGAAGTGGCGATGCCGATGCCGGCGCTGGGTCCGTCCTTGGGCGTCGCACCCTCGGGCAGGTGGATGTGCATGTCGTTCTTCTGGTAGAAGTCCTCCTGCACGCCCAGCTTGCGCGAGCGGTTGCGCACCACCGACAGCGCCGCCTGGATGGACTCCTGCATCACTTCGCCCAGCTTGCCGGTGGTGATGGTCTTGCCCTTGCCCGGCATGGTCACGGTTTCGATGGTCAGCAGCTCGCCGCCGACCTCGGTCCAGGCGAGGCCGGTGACCTGACCCACCTGGTTTTTCTTCTCGGCCATGCCGAAGCTGTACTTGCGCACGCCGAGGAACTTGTCGAGGTTGCGGGGCGTCGCCGTGATGCGCTTCACCTTGCCATCGTTCTCCTGTTTTTCGATCAGCAGCTGCTTTACCGCCTTGCGGCAGATCTTGGAGATCTCGCGCTCCATCGCCCGCACGCCCGCCTCGCGCGTGTAGTAGCGGACGATGTCCCGAATGGCCGCCTCGGTAACCGAGATTTCGCCTTCCTTCAGCCCGTTGTTCTTCATCTGCTTGGGCAGCAGGTATTGCATGCCGATGTTGATCTTCTCGTACTCGGTGTAGCCCGAGAGCCGGATCACTTCCATCCGGTCGAGCAGCGGCGCCGGGATGTTGAGCGTGTTCGCGGTGGCCACGAACATCACTTCTGACAGGTCGTACTCGACCTCGATGTAGTGGTCGGTGAAGGTGTTGTTCTGGTCCGGGTCCAGCACCTCGAGCAACGCCGAGGACGGGTCGCCGCGCCAGTCTTGGCCGAGCTTGTCCACCTCGTCGAGCAGGAACAGCGGGTTCTTCACGCCGGCCTTGCTCATGCTCTGCAGGATCTTGCCCGGCATCGAGCCGATGTAGGTGCGCCGGTGGCCGCGGATCTCGGCCTCGTCGCGCACGCCGCCCAGCGACATGCGCACGAACTTGCGGTTGGTGGCCCTGGCGATCGACTGCCCGAGCGAGGTCTTGCCCACGCCGGGCGCGCCCACTAGGCACAGGATCGGCGCCTTCATCTTGTCGACGCGCGTCTGCACCGCGAGGTACTCGACGATGCGCTCTTTGATCTTCTCCAGGCCGTAGTGGTCCTCGTCCAGGATGGTCTGCGCCGTCTTGATGTCCTTGCAGATCTTCGATTTCTTCCGCCAGGGCAGGTTGACCAGGGTCTCGATGTAGTTGCGCACCACGGTCGCCTCGGCCGACATCGGCGACATGAGTTTCAGCTTCTTCAGCTCGCCTTCGGCCTTCTTGCGCGCGTCCTTGGGCATGTGCGCCTTGCGGACGCGCTTGTCCATTTCCTCCAGGTCGGCGCCTTCCTCGCCCTCGCCGAGTTCCTTCTGGATCGCTTTCACCTGCTCGTTCAGGTAGTACTCGCGCTGGCTCTTCTCCATCTGACGCTTGACCCGCCCGCGGATGCGCTTCTCGACCTGCAGGATGTCGATCTCGGTCTCGAGCTGGCCGAGCAGGTGCTCGAGCCGCGCCTTCACCTCGAACATCTCCAGCACCTGCTGTTTCTGCTCGAGTTTCAGCGGCAGGTGCGCCGCCACCGTGTCGGCGAGGCGGCCGGCCTCGTCGATGCCGGTCAGCGAGGTCAGGATCTCCGGCGGAATCTTCTTGTTCAGCTTGACGTACTGGTCGAAGGCCGACAGCAGCGCGCGGCGCATGGCCTCGACTTCGGGCGGCGGGGCGCCTTCGGCGGGAATCGGGCTGCCTTCCGCGACCCAGTGGCTGCGCAAATCGGTGATCGCGCCGATGCGGGCGCGCGTGCCGCCCTCGACCAGCACCTTGACCGTTCCATCGGGCAGCTTGAGCATCTGCAGAATGCTCGAAACGCAGCCGATATCGTACATGTCCTGCGGCCCGGGATCGTCCTTCGCCGCCGATCGCTGGGCGACCAGCAGGATCGACTTGCCGGCTTCCATCGCCGTTTCCATCGCCTTGATGGACTTCGGCCGGCCGACGAACAGCGGGATCACCATGTGCGGGAATACCACCACGTCGCGCAGCGGCAGCAGCGGATAGACGGAAGGCGCGCCGCCTCCGGCGATCGGGGAGGACGCCGGCGGTTGTTGTTCTGCTTCGTCTGACATGAGGGTCCTTATGCCGTACTGCCGGCGACTTTCGGCGGCTCGGAATAAATCAGCAGCGGCTTGCCGTCGGCCGCGACCATCTGCTCGTCCACCACCACCTTGCTCACGTTCTCCAGCGTCGGCAACTCGTACATCGTGTCCAGCAGTATCTGCTCGAGGATCGAGCGCAGGCCGCGGGCGCCGGTCTTGCGCGCCAGCGCCCTGGTCGCCACCGCGCCCAGCGCCGCGGGACGCACTTCGAGCTCCACGCCCTCCATCAGGAACAGGCGCTGGTACTGCTTGATCAGGGCGTTCTTGGGCTCGACCAGAATCTCGATCAGGGCCTTCTCGTCGAGCTCCTCGAGCGCCGCAATCACCGGCATGCGACCGACGAACTCCGGAATCAGGCCATACTTGATCAGGTCCTCCGGCTCGACGGCCTTCAGCAGGTCGTAGGTGGCCTTGGAATCGTTCGGGCTGCGCACTTCGGCGCCAAAACCGATGCCGGTCTTCTCGGTGCGGTTGCGCACGATCTTCTCCAGGCCGTCGAAGGCGCCGCCGCAGACGAACAGGATGTTGGTGGTGTCCACCTGGACGAAGTCCTGGTTCGGGTGCTTGCGGCCGCCCTGCGGCGGCACCGAGGCGATGGTTCCTTCTATCAGCTTCAAGAGCGCCTGCTGCACGCCTTCGCCCGACACGTCCCTGGTAATCGACGGGTTGTCAGACTTGCGCGAAATCTTGTCGATCTCGTCGATGTAGACGATGCCGCGCTTGGCCTTGTCGACATCGTAGTCGCAGTTCTGCAGCAGCTTCTGGATGATGTTCTCGACGTCCTCACCCACGTAGCCGGCCTCGGTCAGCGTGGTCGCGTCGGCGATCACGAAGGGCACGTTCAGCAGCCGGGCCAGCGTCTGCGCGAGCAAAGTCTTGCCCGAGCCGGTGGGGCCGATCAGCAGGATATTGGACTTCGCCAGCTCCACTTCGTCGTTCTTCGACAGGTGTTTCAAACGCTTGTAATGGTTGTAGACCGCGACCGCCAGGATCTTCTTCGCCTGATCCTGCCCGATCACGTACTGGTCGAGGATGGCGCGGATTTCGTGCGGCGCCGGCAGGTCCGATTTGTGCCCCTTGCCGCCCTTGTCGGTGGCGGTCTCCTCCCGGATGATGTCGTTGCACAGCTCGATGCACTCGTCGCAGATGAACACCGACGGGCCGGCGATGAGCTTCCTCACCTCGTGCTGGCTCTTGCCGCAGAACGAGCAGTAAAGCAGCTTCTCGCCGGAGGAGGGTTTCTCCGACATCTACGCGTTCTCCCGCGAGACCAGGACCTTGTCCACGATGCCGTACTTTACCGCGTCTTCGGAGGACAGGAAGTTGTCGCGGTCGGTGTCCTTGGCGATGGTCTCGACCGTCTGCCCGGTGTGCTTGGCGAGGATCTCGTTCAGCCGGCCGCGCAGGTAGAGGATCTCGCGGGCGTGGATCTCGATGTCCGAGGCCTGGCCGGAGAAGCCGCCCATCGGCTGGTGGATCAAGACGCGCGAGTTGGGCAGCGCAAAGCGCTTGTCCTTGTCCCCCGCCGCGAGCAGCAGCGCACCCATGCTGGCCGCCTGGCCGATGCAGAGCGTGCTGACGTCCGGCTTGATGAACTGCATGGTGTCGTAGATCGCCAGGCCGGCGGACACCGAGCCGCCGGGCGAGTTGATGTAGAAGAAAACGTCCTTGTCCGGGTTCTCCGACTCGAGGAACAGCAGCTGCGCCACAATCAGGTTGGCGGTGATCTCGTTCACCGGTCCGACCAGGAACACCACCCGCTCCTTCAGCAGCCGCGAGTAGATGTCGTAGGCGCGCTCGCCGCGCCCCGACTGCTCGATGACCATCGGGATCAGCCCGAGGTCGGTCGTTTCTTGAACGGTTTTCTGCCAGATCATGAGCCGCTACCCATCAGTTCGTCGAAAGGAACCGCCTTGTCTTCAACCTTGGCCTTCGACAGGACCCAGCTGACGACGTTGCTCTCGAGCGCGAGGCTCTCCATTTCGGACAAGCGCTGCGGCTGCATGTAAAACCATTTTACCACTTCGGCCGGATGCTCGTAGCTCTGAGACTCGGCCTCGATCAGCGCGCGCACCTCGGCTGGCTTGGGCTGCAGCTTTTCGCTGCGCGCCAGCTCGCCGATGATCAACGCCAGCGCCACGCGGCGCTGCGCGCTCGCCTCGAAGGCCTGCGGGTCGAACGGCAATTGCTGGATCTTCATGCCCTTCGCCTGCAGCTCCGCCGTCGCCTGCTCGACCAGGCGCTGGTGTTCCATCTGCACCAGGGACTTCGGCAATTCCATGGGCGCCGCATCGAGCAGCACCTTCAGCGCCTGCCCCTTGAGGCGGGCTTCGACGCGCTTCGCCACCTCGCGCTCCACGTTGGCGCGCACTTCGGCGCGCATCTTCGCCAGGTCGCCGTCGGCGACGCCCAGCTGCCTGGCGAATTCCGCGTCGAGCTCGGGCAGCTTCGGCTGCTCGACTTTCTTCACCTCGATCGTGAAGGCGGCGGTCTTGCCGGCCACGTCCTTGCCGTGGTAATCCTCGGGAAACCTGACTTCGAAGCTTTTCGATTCGCCGGCCTTCAGGCCCGCCGCATTGGCCTCGAACTCGGGCAGCATGCGCTTCTCGCCGAGGAGAAACGCGAATCCGGCGGCCTTGCCGCCCTGGAACGCCTCGCCGCCAATGCGGCCTTCGAAATCGACCGTCAGCCTGTCGCCGTCCTGCGCTGCGCGGTCCGCGCGAACGTAGCTTACGCGCTGCTTGCGCAGGATCTCGAGCGTGCGCTCGACCGCCGCATCGTCCACGACGAGTTGCGGCCGCTCGATGCTCATGCCGGAGACGTCGCCGACCTTCACTTCCGGGTAGATCTCGAAGGTGGCGCTGAATTCGAGCGCCGGCGCATCAGCGGCGCCATCCTTTTTCTCGATTTTCGGATAGCCCGCGACTTTGAGCTTGGCCTCCTTCACCGCATCGGTGAACGCCTTTTGCACCGCGTCGCCGAGCACCTCGGAGCGCACCTGCGGGCCGTACTGCTGCACCACGATCTTCATCGGCACCTTGCCAGGGCGGAAGCCCGGCAGCTTGGCGTTGCGCGCCAACGTCTTCAGGCGATCGCCCACCTGGCGCTCCACGTCCTGCACCGGCACCGACATCGACAGGCGCCGCTCGAGGGCGCCCAGCTGTTCCACGTTCACCGCCATCCGGCACCTGCCCTTTGTCCCGACCGTATCCTTTGCCTGGGTGTTGGTGCGAAGGGTGGGACTCGAACCCACATGCGGTTAGGCGCCAGGACCTAAACCTGGTGCGTCTACCAATTCCGCCACCTTCGCATTCGAAAAGCCTTACGAAAAACAACGTATTATAGCCCGCAAGTGTCGGTCGGCCATTACGAGAACTTCCCGGTCGCGTCGCTGCTCCTGCCGCAGGCATTGCGCGACGCGGTGGCTGTCATTTACCGCTTCGCGCGCACCGCCGATGACTTTGCCGATGAGGGGAACGACGCACCGGAGGCGCGCCTCGAAAAGTTACAGGGGTTTCGCCTTGAACTTGAAGGAATTCATTCAGGCAGAACCTCCCATAACCCTCTCTTCGCCAGCATCGAACGCATCGTCCGCGAGCACGGCCTGCCGCTGCAGCTTTTTCACGACCTGCTGGACGCCTTCAGCCAGGACGTGGTCAAGAACCGTTATGCCGATTTCGCCGAAGTCCTCGACTACAGCCGCCGCTCGGCCAATCCGGTGGGCAGGCTGTTGTTGTTCCTCTTCAGGAAAAGCAGCGACGAGAACCTCAGGTGCTCGGACGCCATCTGCTCGGCACTTCAGATCACCAATTTCTGGCAGGACGTTGAAATCGATTTCCGGAAAGACCGTATCTACCTGCCCCAGAACGAGATGCGGCGCTTCGGCGTCACGGAAGACCACCTGCGTGAGCGGCGCTGCGACGAGCACTTCCAGGACCTGATGCGCTTCCAGGTCGAACGCGCGCGCGGCATGATGCTCGAAGGGGCGCCGCTGCTGCGGAACCTGGCAGGCAGGTTCCGGCTGGAAATTGCCATCACGGTGCAAGGCGGCCTGCGCATCCTGGAAAAGCTTGAGCAGGCACAGTACGACATGTTCAGGCACCGCCCGGGGCACAGGTGGTTCGAGTGGCCCTTGCTATTTTTCCGTGCACTATGACCCCGGACGAATACTGTCAGCAGAAAGCAGTGGCGAGCGGATCGAGTTTCTATTACTCGTTCCTGTTCCTGCCGCCGGAGCGGCGGCGCGCGATCACCGCGCTGTATGCGTTTTGCCGCGAGGTTGACGATGTGGTGGACGAATGCACCGACGCGCAGCTCGCGCGCACCAAGCTCGCCTGGTGGCGCCTGGAAGTCGGCAAGCTGTTCGAAGGCGAACCCAGTCATCCGGTTACGAAAGCTTTGCGGCCTTGCATGGAAAAATTTCAAATAAAAGCCGAACAGCTGAATGAAATCATCGACGGCATGGAGATGGACCTGACGCAGACGCGCTATCTGGATTTCGCCGGCCTGGAGCGCTATTGCTATCGCGTCGCTGGCGCGGTCGGCCTGCTCGCCGCGGGCATCTTCGGCTACCGCGATCGGCGCACGCTCGACTACGCGAAGAACCTCGGCACCGCCTTCCAGCTCACCAACATCATCCGCGACGTCGGCGAGGACGCGCGCAAGAACCGCATCTACCTGCCGATGGACGAGTTGCAGAGGTTCGAAGTGCCGGCCGCCGACCTGCTGCAGGCAAAGTATTCCGAGAACTTCAGGAAATTGATGGAATTCCAGGCCCGCCGCGCTGAGTCCTATTACGACAAAGCCCTGCAATCCCTGCCGGCCGAGGACCGGCGCACGCAGCGCTCAGGCCTCATCATGGCTGCCATCTACCGCGCGACGCTCGCCGAAGTCGAGAGCGACGGCTTCAAGGTCCTTACGCAACGCACCTCGCTCACGCCGCTGCGCAAACTCTGGCTTGCCTGGAAAACATGGATCGCCGCATAAGCGGGTCGGCGTGGATCACCGCGTAGCAATCGTAGGGGCGGGTTACGCGGGCATGGCCGCGGCCGTGACATTGGCCGAGCGCGGCGTGCCGGTCACCGTGTTCGAGTCGGGCTCCGTACCGGGCGGCCGCGCCCGGCGCGTGCAGACCGAAGGCCGGGATCTCGACAACGGCCAGCACATCCTGATCGGCGCCTACTCGGGGCTCCTGGGCCTGATGCGCCTCGTGGGCGTTGCCGCGGATGCGGTGCTGCGCCTGCCGCTCGAACTGCGCTATGCCGACGGCTTCGCCTTCCGCTCGCTCTGGCTGCCGGCTCCCTTCGGCCCGCTTGGCGGCTTGCTTTTTTCGGGGAGTATTCCGATCCGGGAGCGGATCGGCGCGGTCCGCTTCATGCTTTCACTGAAAGGAAATGCATTTCGCGTTGGCAAGGACCTCTGCGTCGACACCCTTCTTCAACGGCACGCTCAGAACGGCGTTATCGGGCATTACCTCTGGCGGCCGCTATGCGTATCGGCGCTCAATACGCCGCCCGAGCAGGCCGCGGCGCAGGTTTTCGCCACCGTCCTGCGCGATTCGCTGGCGGGTGAATCCGACGCGAGCGACCTGCTGCTGCCGCGCGTCGATCTTTCCAGGCTGTTTCCGGAACCCGCCGCCGACTATGTGCGCGCGCACGGGGGCGACATCCGCCTGAGCGAGACCGTGCGCGATCTTGCCGTGTTGCAAAAGGAGTTCGGAAAGGTCGTTGTCGCGGTCGGCCCGCATCAGCTCAAGGCGCTGCTCTCGGACTGCGCGCCCGAATTCGAGTATCAGCCGATCTATACCTGCTACCTGCAATACCCGGAAACGGTGCGGCTGCCCTTCCCGATGCTCGGCCTTGCCGAGGGCCTGGTGCAGTGGGCCTTCGATCGCGGCGCACTCGGTGGCGAGAAGGGCCTCATCGCCTGCGTGATCAGCGCACAGGGCGACCACCAGCAGATGGTGCGGGACGAACTCGCTGCCACCTGCCACCTGGAATTGAAAAGGGCGCTCAAGAATCTTCCCGATGCGCATTGGTCGCTCGTCATCGCCGAAAAGCGCGCCACCGTCGCCTGCACGCCGGCAATGAAAGCCATCAAGTTGAATTCCCCGGTCCCCGGCATCGTCCTCGCCGGCGACTACACCGACCCGGATTACCCGCCGACCCTCGAAGCCGCCGTGCGCAGCGGCGTTCGCGCCGCGAGCAGAGTTCTGCAAACCTAAGCGCAATGCGACTTCTGGCGATTCTATGCGCCATCGTCATCGCGAGCTGCGTCGCTGGCATCGAAATTGCGCAGCAACCATCGCTCTCGCCAGCGGCACCGCGCCCGCCGGAGGCGCGTTACGAGCCTTCGCCGATGGACGTGGTACAGGCCATGCTGGAGCTGGCCAACGTGAACGCCGGCGACGTGGTGTACGACCTTGGATGCGGCGATGGGCGCATCGTGATCGCCGCGGCACGCCGGTTCGGTGCGCGCGGCGTGTGCGTCGACATCGATGCCCAACGCATTGCCGAAAGCAGGGACAACGCGCGTAAGGCAAATGTGACCGATCGCATTCGGTTCCGGAATGAAGATCTCTTCGCAACCGACATCGGCGATGGCACGGTGGTGATGCTCTACCTCACGGTCGAGATCAACCTCGCGCTGCGTCCGAAGCTCCTGCGCGAGCTCAAGCCGGGCACCCGCATCGTCTCGCATTGGCACAGCATGGGCGACTGGAAGCCGCAAAAGACCCACCACGTTCAGAGCGAGATCGGATGGCGTTCTATTTTTCTGTGGACCGTGCCTGGACGCTGAGACTAGCAGAAGTCATGTCGCGGAACGCGGCGGATGGGCGCCCCAGGCGATCCCGGAAAAACTTTCCGATCGGGAAGTTTTGCAGCGCGCTAGCGCGCTATAGGCACCCACGGCGGCGGAATCCGATCCACCGGCAGGCCGCGGCTTTCGAGCACCTGCCGGTCGTTGGTGATCAGCTTGCGGCCATCGGGTTCCCTGGTCCACCAAAGGTTTTGCGGGCCGCTGGAAGCGCGGCCGTGCAGCAGCACGTGGGTCTCGGGCAACGCCTTTCTCAGCTCCGCGAGTTCCGGCATTCCCTGCATCGCCCACGCGCAGGCCACGCTTTCGGCTTTGTAGCCGGCCGCCCAGAGCGACTTGGCGAGTTCCAGCCACGCCGTGCCGTTGCTCGGGTCGAGCGCGACCGATCTTTCGAACGCTTCCCAGGAGGTCGCCGTACCCGCCCTCGCCGTTTTCATGAGCAGCCCCCTGTAATACCAGCCGGCGCTGCTCTCGGGCACCGCGCGCAGCCAGTCGCCGACAAGAACCGACAATTCACGCAGTTTTCGCGCTGCGAGGAGTTCCTCGGCGGCGGCGCGATAGGGTTCGTTGGCGGCATCGAGGGACCTCGACGCCTCGACGCGCTGGACCCTCGCCACATCGTCGCGCGCAATCTCGGTCACCAGCCCGATGCGTTCGCTCACGCCGGGATGGCTGGCGAGGTAGCTTTGCGAACCCTCGCCGCGCGCCGCGCGCAGCTTCTCCAGCGCGCGCGTAGCGCCACGAGGGTCGTAACGCGCCGATGCGTAGAGTTGATAGCCGGTGGCATCGGCCTTGCGCTCCAGATCGCGCCGGAACGAAGCGACATGCGTGAGGAAGACCTGCTTGGCGACCAGCGACGCGATGCCGGCATCTCCGCCGGCCTGCAAGCCCGCCCGCACCCCCGTTGCGATGCTTGCGCCGGCGACCTGCCTTGCGTACTGCGTTGCCTGCACGGAGTGTTCCTCGATCAGGTGCGCGAACTCGTGAGCGAACACGGACGCAACAGCGGGTTCATCGGCGCCGAGCAGTTTCAGCAGCCCCGTCGTAATCAGGATCGCGCCGTTCGGGCCGGTTGCCGGTCCGGGCGCAAGCGCAACAGCGTTGGGAGCGTCCGACCGGCACAGGCCCAGGCGCGGCTGCAGGCTGGCCGCGGCGCTGATCCGCTGCAGGACGCTGACCACGATGCCAAGCCGAGTTCCGGGAATTTCGCGGCGGATGTCCTGCACGCCGCTGCGCCTCGCCGCAGCCTCGTCCGGCCTGCCTTGCGGCGTCGCAACGACTGCCGCCTCCTGCCTGGGCGCAGCGGCAAGCAACGCCTCCAGACTCGCGCATTGCGCATTCGCGAGACAAGGGCAGGCAAGCAAAACGCCGGAGAGAACGATTGCGCTCAGCGGCCTCATGGAGTTTCCAATCATGGGTTCCGCAGTATAGCCACGGCCTGATCCGCTTGCCTTGCCATCCCCTCGGCAACTGGCGCGTTGATTCAGCAATCGAGTTGGGGGACACTATGGGTCTGGTGATTGCAAAGCTCGTCCTGAAGAATCCGCGGCAACCGCGCCTGACAGCGGTGAAGGTTAACGCCTTGGCCGATTCGGGCGCTGTCCATCTATGCATTCCGGAGCGAGTGCGCGCAAAGCTCAGGCTCAAAGCGATCGACGAAAAAGTGGTCACCCTGGCCGACGGTTCGCGGAAAAGCGTGCCTTACGTTGGCCCCATCGAAATCCGTTTCAAGAACAGAGTCGGATTTACCGGCGCGCTTGTCATGGGTGACCAAGTGCTGGTCGGCGCTATTCCGATGGAAGACATGGACCTGGTCGTCATTCCGAGGACGCGCGCACTGGACGTCAATCCGAAAAGCCCCAATCTCGCGACGACGATCGCGAAGTAGCGATCATTCGATCACCCGATCCGCGCGCAAGAGGATCGTCGGCGGAAACTTCACGCCCAGCGCCTTCGCGGTCTTGAGATTGAGCACCAGCTCGAAGCGCGTCGGCTGCTCCACCGGCAGCTCGGACGGTTTCGCGCCCTTCAGGATTTTGTCGACGTAGGTCGCGGCGGCGCGGGTGTGCTCGATCCAGTTGTTGGAATACGACATCAAGCCGCCTGCCTCGGTGAATTCGTGAGCCCCGTAAACTGCAGGCAAGCGCCGGCTGTTGGCGAATTCGACGACGAGTTCTCGGTGGGCAAAAGCAAGCGGGCCCTCGATAACGTAAAGCGCGTCGGGGCGCTCGCTTTCCAGCGTTTTGAAAGCCTGGGCAAGTTCCTCCAGCGATCTGGCTTCAACCACACGCAGGTTCAGGGCGAGTGTCGTGCTCGCCTCCTTCAGAGCGGAAAGCAACAGCACTTCGGGCGCATTGAGCGGGTTATGCAGCACCGCCACACGCGAGACCGACGGGAAGGCCTCCTTGAGCAGCTGCAACCGTTTGCCCTGGATTTCAACGACCTGGATGCTGAGGTCCGTGGCATTGGCGCCCGGGCGCCGCAGGCTCTTGACGACTCCCGAGCCGACCGGGTCGGCCACGAGGACGAATACAATGGGCAGCGTGCTTGTAGCCTTTGAGGTAGCGAGCGCGGCGGCTGTGCCGATAGCGAAGAGGATGTCCGGCTTGAGCGCGATCAGCTCGGCTGCCAACGCTGGCAGCCGCTCGATCCGGCCTTCGGCGACGCGGCGCTCGACCACGAGGTTTCGTCCCTCGCGGTAGCCAAGATCCTCCAGCCTCCCGATGAGCGCACTCCGCAGATGGGCGCCTGCCGCATCCGTGCCCGGGATGAGGATTGCCATGCGATAGGTCCG
>Ga0247727_10008187_pt1 | contig 19520 bp, 20 predicted proteins | sample WisWelCaveWW1625_FD_202498 | JGI IMG/M metagenome (GOLD analysis project Ga0247727, IMG submission 202498) | Biofilm microbial communities from Wishing Well Cave, Virginia, United States - WW16-25 | ecosystem: Environmental > Aquatic > Deep subsurface > Groundwater > Cave microbial mat | place... | reverse complement strand
AGGAATGGTGTGAGGATGTGTGGCACGATAACTACAACGGAGCGCCAACAGATGGCTCAGCATGGTTGAGTGGCGGAGACCCAAATCACCGGGCCCTGCGCGGTGGTTCGTGGGGCGACCTTGGCTGGCTCTGCCGCTCGTCCTATCGTCTCAGGTACGCATCCGATCCCCGAAACTACAATCTCGGTTTTCGTGTTGTAGTCTCTGCGAGGTCTCAGTAGCCCTTTGCCCTTTCACCCTCTCGCCCAATACACTTTAGCCAGTCCACGAAGGAGGAAATACGATGAGCATCACGATTGATTTGCCAAATGAAGTTTACGAACGGCTGGAAAAGCAGGCGCAAGCGCGCGGGACGACTATCACCGAAGCCATAGCCCAGGCGCTGGAAGAAGCGAAAGCGGCGCGCATCAATGCCTTTTGGGAAAGGCTGGAAGCGAAAGGCCTGGTGGCAAAACGCAAGCCTGCGCCGCCAGCCGATGCGGAGCCGTTCCAGCCCGTCAAGGTACAGGACAAACCGTTGTCTGAAGTCATCATTGAAGAAAGGATTTGAAATGCAGATTACGATTGATCTCTCTAACGAAGTCTACGAGCGCCTCCAAAGGCAGGCCCAGGCAAAGAGCGTGTCGGTTTCTGAAATCGCAGCGCAATTGTTGGAAGAGGCTGAAGCCAATCGTCGGGCCGCCGTCTTCGAGCAAATGCGCGCCGAAGGAATTCTGCTGCCTAAGAAGCCCGCTCAACCTGGGGATCGCGCTTCGTTCAAACCGATCGAGGTGCGCGGCAGGCCTGTTTCTGAAATCCTCATCGAGGAGCGACGTTGATGGGCGCCTTCTTTTTCGATAGCAGCGCATTGGTCAAATGCTACATCAAGGAGACCGGCACGGCTTGGGCGCGCAGCCTCGTTGACGCGCAACCACCCAATGAGATCGTTATCGCTCAGGTGACCGGCGTGGAGATCATCGCCGCGATCACACGCCGCTTGCGCGCAGGAGCAACCACTCCCGCTGATGCGGCGCAAGCCATCAGCGCCTTTAGGAACGATTTTCAGTCGCTCTACGAAGTGGTCGCCATTTCAGCCTCCCTCATTGAAGAGGCAATGGACCTGGCTGAGTTGCATGGGTTACGCGGTTATGATGCGGTTCAATTGGCAACTGCCCTCCTTGTCAAGGCAGGAATGACTGCTTCAGGCGTCGGCCCGCTAACACTGATTTCGGCGGATGGTGATCTCAATCAGGCGGCGCAGGCGGAAGGATTGTTGACGGACGACCCGAATCAACATCCCTGAAGAGAAGGCGCTGGCAGCATAGACACCGAAATCATCGGTATTGGAAAGGATCTGACAAACCAGCAATGAACGTCGAAACAATCTTCACCGCCGAACTCGAATACGAAAACCAATCGCTGCTGGGCGAAGGCCCGGTCTGGGATCACCGCGCCCAGCGCCTGCTCTGGGTGGACATCGAAGGCTTCGCCGTTCACTTCTACGACCCGGCGACGCGCGAACACGGCGTCATCAACGTTGGCCAATTCGTCGGCTCGCTCGCGGTCAGGAAGTCAGGCGGACTTGTTCTGGCGCTGAAGAGCGGTTTTGCCGCGCTCGATCCTGAGACCGGCGAGATCACTCCAATTGCCGACGCTGAATCGCATCTGCCGGGCAACCGCTTCAACGACGGGAAGTGCGATCCGGCGGGAAGATTCTGGGCGGGCACGTTGTCGCTGGACGAAGACAATGGCGCAGGCAAGGGCAATCTTTATTGCCTGCACGCCGACCATCACGTGGAACTGAAAGTCCCCGGCGTGTGGATTTCGAATGGGCTGGCTTGGACGAGCGACGGGCGGACGATGTACTACATTGACTCGCCGGCGCAGAAAGTCGTGGCCTACGACTATGACAAGGTCACGAGCGAAATCGCCAATCCACGGACAGTGATCACTGTGCCGGCGGATGAGATGGGCTATCCGGATGGGATGGCGATTGACGAAGAAGGGATGCTGTGGATCGCGCACTGGGACGGCGGGCACGTCTGCCGCTGGAATCCGCATACCGGCGAAGAAATGGCGGAGGTCAAAGTTCCGGTATCGCGCCCGACTTCGTGCGTCTTCGGCGGAGAGGATTTCGGGACGCTCTACATCACCTCGGCGCGCACGAGGCTCGGCGAAGAGAAGCTGGCCGAGCAGCCGCTGGCTGGCAGTATCTTCAAATGCCGTCCGGGCGTGCGCGGCTTGCCGATGAATGAGTTCGAGGGATAAGAGCAAACGTTCGATGATGAACCCTAGAGTTGTAAGTGTTATCGCAAATGATGACTACACACTGACGCTCACTTTCTCCAGTGGGGAGGTCGGCAGGTTTGATGTGTCGCCGTATCTGGACAAGGGAATCTTTCAGGAGTTGAAAGAGTTGAGTTACTTCAAGCAGGTAAGGGTTGCGATGGGTACCGTGCAATGGCCCCACAATCAGGATTTCTGCCCTGATACGCTTTACGAAAATAGCGAGAGGGTGGCGATCGCTGCGGACTGATCCGACCCGGACGCGTTGAGCCGCCCAGCCGTCGTTGCCCCAGGCGCAAGGCGATCTCTGATCTGCCCTGCGCGCGCTGATCGCCTCTTTTACGCCTCGACCGCCTTCTCCCGCCTCGCGTCCCACTTCATATACTTGCTCTTGCGATACGATTCGACGGCCATTCGCACCGCCACCACGCCGTAATATCCGGTCATCACGTCGCACTTCAAAGCCTCGCCGCCGCGGATCGCGTTCTGCAGATTGCGGTGGTGCAGCGTGATGTCTTCGCCGCCGGTCTTCTTGTGGACAACCTGCTGCTTGTTGCCTTCCTTGTTGTAGCGCTCCTGCGGTCGGATGACGAAGCCTTCGCGGTTGAATTCGAGCGTGGCTTCGTGGCCGCGAATGACGTGCGGGATCGGCGTGTCGTTGGCCATCGAAGAGAGCACGACGACCGACAGGCCTTCGGGGTAATCAAGCATCATGTTGAACGTGTCCGGGATTTCCGCCGCGCTCGAGCGAAACTCCCATTTGCCGCCGACGGCGACCGCGCGCTCGGGGAATTTCAGGTCGAGCGCGCGGATGATGCGCGTGATGCGATGGACGAAGAGGTCGGTCGCGATGCCGCCCGAATAGTCCCAGTAGCGCCGCCAATGCAGGAAGCGGTCTGGATCGAACGGGCGTTTCGGCGCGGGACCGAGGAACGCATTCCAATCGAGGTTCTCGCCTGGCTTGACGTCCTTGTCCGGCTCTTCGCTCACCCAGAAGTCGCGTTTGTGGTTGCGCGAGTAATCAATCTGCGCCTGAATGGGACGGCCGATCACGCCCTCTTTGATCATCTTCTGCGCGGTCTCGTAAGAGTCATCGGACATCCCCTGCACGCCGACCTGCATTTTGACTCTGGTCTGTTTGATCCTGGCCACCACTTTCTTCGCCTCGTCAATTGACCAGGTCATGGGCTTTTCGCAGTAGATGTGTTTGCCCGCCTCGGCGGCGTCGAGCGTCATCCTGGCGTGCCAGTGCTCGGGCGTGACGATGACGACGTAATCAACGTCCTTCTGATCCAACATCGCGCGGTATTCCTTGAACGGCTTTGCGCCGGTCGTGGTGGCCGCCTGATCCAGGCGCTTCTGATAAACGTCGCAGACGGCGACGATCTCGCAGTTGTCCGAATCTTTCATCTTCACGAGCGACGGGATGTGCGCGCCCTGCGCCAATCCGCCGCAGCCGATGATGCCGATGCGCAAACGGTTGTTTGCCCCGAGGACTCTGTTTGCGCTTGCGGCTGTGACGATGACCGAAGCGGCTGAACCTGAAACGAATGCCCGACGACTGATCTTGTTATCGTTTTCCATAGCTCACCTTTTGGATTGAATTTGAATTAAAGCGGGCGAAGTTTACAAAGTTGAAGACGAGATTGCCAGGGCGCTCCGGCCTGAGCTAGCATTACCGCCGCTAATCACCAACGATGCGGATCGGCGCCAACTTCGGCCAGGCGAAGTGTGACGAGCCGCGTTCTTTGCAACCTTGAGCAGTACCCAATCGAATCAACAGGCTCGACCTGTTCAACCACGAAAGGAAAATCCTTATGCCCCTGACTAAACGAGCGGTAGCTGAGTTTATCGGTACGTTTTGGCTGGTTCTTGGCGGATGTGGCAGTGCGGTACTGGCTGCGGCATTCCCCGATGTCGGAATCGGATTGCTTGGTGTTTCGCTGGCCTTCGGCTTGACGGTGCTGACGATGGCGTATGCCATCGGGCACATCTCAGGCTGTCATTTGAATCCGGCGGTATCAATTGGCTTGTGGGCGGGCAAACGCTTCCCGACTTCCGAGCTGCTGCCTTACATCGTCGCGCAGGTGCTCGGCGGCATCGCCGGAGCCGGAGTTTTGTATCTGATCGCCAGCGGCAAAACGGGCTTCAGCCTCGCCGGCGGACTCGCTTCAAACGGCTACGCCGACCATTCGCCCGGCGGCTATTCGCTGGCGGCCGGTTTGATCACGGAGGTCGTCATGACGTTGATGTTTCTGATGATCATCCTCGGCTCGACCGATGAGCGCGCTCCGCAAGGGTTCGCGCCGATTGCGATTGGTCTCGGTCTGACGCTGATTCATCTGATCAGCATTCCGGTCACCAACACTTCGGTCAATCCGGCGAGGAGCACCGGGCCAGCGGTCTTCGTCGGCGGGTGGGCTTTGAAACAATTGTGGCTCTTCTGGGTAGCGCCGATTGTCGGAGCGTTGATCGCAGGCTATGCCTATTCCTGGCTTGGCCGGAAAGAATGACCGAGTGGCTGCAGGGCTTTTGCAAAGTCGGCAGGAACGGACTTCACGAAGCCTGAAACCTAAAACCTAAAACCTATGACCCAAAACCTATTTTTCCTTAAACCTCTTTGTTGATTGAGCCATCCGCAAAAGAGGTCAATAGGTTTTGGGTCAAAGTATCGGACTTATGACTTTCTCTTTCACCACCGCCGGCGAATCGCACGGACGCGCATTGATCGCAACGATTGAAGGCTTGCCCGCTGGTCTGACGATTGACCGGGACTTCATCAACCACGAATTGTGGCGCCGGCAGCAAGGCTACGGGCGCGGCGGTCGGATGAAGATCGAGACCGACACCGCGCAGATTCTGAGCGGCGTGCGGCACGGCGAGACGCTCGGCTCGCCCGTGTCGGTCATGGTCGAGAACCGGGATTTCGAAAACTGGCAGGAGGTGATGGCAGCGGAAAAGCCTGCGGCTCCGCCCGAACGTGACCGCAAAGTGATCAGACCACGACCTGGTCACGCCGATCTCGTGGGCGGATTGAAATACGACCGGCGCGATCTGCGCGACATTCTGGAACGCGCCAGCGCGCGCGAAACCACAATGCGTGTCGCCGTCGGAGCTTTCGCCAAACTGCTGCTGCGCGAGTTCGGCGTCGGGATCGCCAGTCACGTCATCGGTCTCGGTGAGATTTCGATTGAAGACCAGGAAGTCGCGTGGGATCGGATTCAGGCCGGGTACGACGACGCGGTCTTGCGCTGCACGGACAAAGAGGTCGAAGCGCAAATGATCGCGCGAATTGACCTCGCTCAGCAGGAAGGCGACACGTTGGGTGGAATATTTGAAGTTGTGGCGAAAGGCTGTGTGGTGGGCTTAGGCTCGCACACAAGCTGGACCGCGAAACTCGACGGCCAACTGGCGCAGGCGATCATGTCCATCCACGCGGTCAAAGCCGTAGAGATCGGCCTGGGCGTATCCGGCGCCTCGAAGCCCGGCTCACAAGTCCACGACGAGATCATTTATAATCCCGACGCGCGCGTGTTCGGTCGCACATCCAATCGCGCCGGCGGACTCGAAGGCGGAATGACCAATGGCGAAGAGCTTCGCGTGCGAGGTTATCTGAAGCCGATTTCGACGCTGCGGAAACGGTTGCGCAGCGTGAACGTCGAAACCAAAGAGGCGGTGGATTCCGATTTCGAGCGTTCGGACGTGACGGCAGTTCCGGCGGCGGGCGCGATCGGCGAAGCGATGGTGGCGATTGTGCTGGCGCGCGCGCTGCGCGAGAAATTCGGCGGCGATTCCCTTCGAGAGATGAAACGAAATTTTGAAGGCTACCAACAGCAACTTCTGGAGTACTGATCTTATGGGCCTACCAAAACCAAAAGAGTACTGGACAGTCGAAGAATATCTGGAATTTGAAAAGACCAGCCCCGTCAGGTACGAGTATGTGGACGGACAGATTTATGCGATGGCTGGCGAGTCGAAGAATCACAACCGGATCGCGGGCCGTTTGTATTCCATCTTTGACCAACATCTTGCCGGCAGCCACTGCGAGGCGTTCATCGAGAACGTGAAACTGGAAGTCAGACCGACCCTCTTCTACTACCCCGATGTGGTTGTCACTTGTGGGCCTGTCGCTGAGGTTGACGACGAAGATGATTACGTCATAGACGACCCCGTGCTGATCGTTGAGGTCTTGTCCAAGAGCACGGCGCGAACCGACCGAACTGAAAAGCTGCGTGAATATCAAGATCTGCCAAACCTGCGAGAATACGTCATCATCTCGCAGTACCGCGTCCAGGTAGAAGTTTATCGCCACCAAAACACAGGCGAGGATTGGGCGAAGCAGGTTTACAGTGATTTGCAATCTCAAGTCCATTTTGATTCAATCGGAGTGAGCGTCAGCCTGGCTGACATCTACAGGCGCGTCAGGTTTTCTGAAAACATTCTGGAGATAGAGAGAGAAGAGAGATGATTCTGAAAGTAGTCAAATACGGCGACCCCATGCTGACAAAAGAAGGCAGCCCCGTCACCGAATTCGACGGCCAATTGGCTGAACTCGTCGAAAACATGTTCGAGACGATGCTCGCGTCGAAAGGCGTCGGTCTGGCCGCGCCGCAAGTCTCAGAGTCTAAAAAACTCTTCGTGATGGATTGCAGCGGCGGCAAAGGCCCCTCGCGCCGATTCGCGTTCATCAATCCGCAGATCGTCGAGACGAAGGACGTCCAGGTCGGCGATGAGGGCTGCCTGAGCTTCCCTGAGATCTACTTCCAGGTCGAACGCCCGCGCATCGTGACCGTGACGGCGCTGGACGTTCACGGCAAAGAGTTCACGATGCAGTTTGAAGATTTGGAAGCGCGCTGCGTGATTCACGAAACCGATCATCTTTATGGCAAGCTCTTCATTGATTACATCAGCCCGCTCAAACGCGATTTGATCAAACGCAAAATCAAAAAGAAGATCAAACTCGGCGAATGGGAATAGTCAAACTCCCAAATCACTGATTACAAAGGCGCGAAGAGACCATCAACTCTTCGCGCCTTTGCTTTTTTCAGAGAAATTTTGCGTTTCAGGTGCAAATCATTGCGTTTCACACTTGACACGCACCGGAGAAACGACTACACTGCGCCTGCGTTTCCAGTTCAGGCTTCCGGAGAACTCAAGGAAGCCTCAGGTAAAGAAGGAGGGAGGCTAAAGTATGTCATTCAACAAAATCACGATTGTCGGTTATCTGGGTCGCGATCCCGAATTGCGTTACACGCCGCAGGGCACGGCTCTTTGCAAAATGTCAATCGCCGCAACTGAAAGGCGCAAAAACGTCGCCGGCGAAGCGGAAGAGCACACGACGTGGTTTCGCGTGACGGTCTGGGGACGGCAGGCGGAACTGGCCAATGAATACCTGGCCAAAGGCCGGCAGGTATACGTCGAAGGGCGTTTGCGAATTGAGGAGTACACCGATCGGGAGGGACAAAAACGCTTCAGCGCCGAAGTCAACGCGACCGACATTCAGTTCCTGGGTCAACGCGCCGAGTCAACCATCACCACCACGACTGAAGAAGTCGCAACCACGCAGCAGGATGAAACAACTGAATCCAAAAATTCCAGGAAACCTTCAAAAAGCAAACGTAATTCAGAGGAAAAGATGGTGAGCATAGAAGAAGACGGCATTCCGTTTTAACCGGATCAACAAGGAGCGCGAGTATGCAAATCGCCTGCAAAAGATTCGATTGTATGAAAGCGGTAGAGGTCTGTTACTGGTCGTGCAAATTCCGCAAGAATTGCAAAGACTGGGAAACTGCTCTGGCCGAGACTCCGGGCGTTGACGCGATTCGGGAAAGGCTCGAAGCGGCGGCGAAGAAATCGGGGCGAGTGTTCGATCCTCAATTACTGATCATTCCGGCCCGCAAAAAGAAGGCTGCTTGATCGTGGTTCCTTTTCACTGGCTGCTCCTAAAATCTCTTTCAAGGTTACTGACGAATAGGCTGAACAATACTCTCCTAACTGGAAAGGCCGGAAAGAAAGGCTCAAAGCCTATCTTTCCGGCCTGATTTTACGATCAGGCGCATTTCATCCATGACTTCCGAGCCTTCTCCGGCCTCAATCCGACAGCCTATCTCACGCATCGTGGCGAGAACATCAGCCACGTTCCGCTCTGCGACTGAGTCAAATTTTTACAATCCGAACGCTCTGATCTATCGCCAACTCGCCCTATCTGTTGCATCTGCCCTCATCCATCGCTAAATTGCCTGTTGTTATGAGACTGATTTTTATGGGGACGCCGGAATTCGCCGTCCCCTCGCTCAAAAAGCTCATAGAAACAGGCCACGAGATTCGCGCCGTCTTCACGCAGCCCGACCGACCTATCGGACGAAAGCAGATCATCACCCCGCCGCCGGTCAAAGTCTTCGCGCAGGAGCGCAGGATCGAAGTCTTTCAACCGGCCAGGATCAAAACCCCAGAGGCGCGCGAGCAATTCGAGCCTATCTTCAAAGCGGTTGACGCGGGAATCGTCGCCGCTTACGGCCGCATCCTGCCCCAATGGATGCTCGACGCGCCGCCTTACGGCTGCCTCAACGTCCATTCGTCGTTGCTGCCGAAATATCGCGGCGCTGCGCCGATCAACCGGGCGATTGCGCGCGGCGAGCGTGAAACCGGCGTGACGATTATGCAGATGGATGCGGGACTGGACACAGGTCCAATGCTGATGCAGCGCGCAATTCCGATTGGCGACGAAGAGACCGCCGCGCAACTGACGCCGCGGCTGGCCGAATTGGGCGCGGAGTTGCTGATCGAAACGTTGACGGGGCTTGAGCGCGGCGAGATCGTTCCGCTGCCCCAGGACGAAACAGCAGCCACTCTCGCGCCGCTCCTCAAGCGCGAGGACGGGCTGGTTGATTGGACGATGGCCGCGCAGGAGATTTTCAACCGTTTGCGCGGGTTCACGCCATTTCCCGGTTGTTACACTTTCTTCGGCGGCAAGCGGCTGGAGATAGTCAAAGCCGAAGTCGAAGCGGGAGGTGTTGATTCGTCTCTGTCCCCGCCCGGCTCCGTTTGCGAGATAGCGAAAGACAGCTTCGTCGTCGCGGGCGGCGGCGGAACGCGTTTGCGGATCATCGAAGTCCACCCCGAAGGCAAACGCGCAATGACGGCGCGCGATTTTCTCAACGGCGCTAAGCTCGCTCTCAGAACGAAACTGGGTTCGTGACGATTGTGAATGCAAAGGTAACGGCATCGAGGCTGGCGGCTTTCGACGTGCTGCGGCGCGTCGCGACGGAGGACGCCTTTGCCAGCAACCTGCTGGCATCGTCTCGTTACGATCACCTGTCGCGCGAAGACCACGCCCTGCTGCAGGAACTGGTGCTCGGCGTGCTGCGATGGCAGGGGCAGTTGGACTTTTTCATCGAACGCTACGCGCAACGCAAATTGAACAAGCTCGACGCGGAAGTCGTCATCGCCCTGCGGCTCGGCCTCTATCAACTCAAGTTCCTCTCGCGCATCCCGCCGCACGCTGCGATCAACGAATCGGTCAATCTGGTCAAGCAGGCCGGCAAGCAGAGCGCCGCCGCTTTCGCCAACGCCGTGCTGCGCGCCGCCGAGCGCGAAGCAAGTCCCGATTTCAGCCGGGCGATCAAAGACCCGCTCGAAAGATCGAGCGTCGAGACGTCGCACCCCGCGTGGCTGCTCCGGCGTTGGATCGAACGCTTTGGTGAAGAAGAGCCACGCGCGCTGGCCTTGGCAAACAACGCCGCGCCCCGCACAGCCTTTCGTTTCAACCCGCGCCGCGCCGGCGAAGATCGAACCCGCGCCTGGCTCGCCGAACACAAGATCGAAATCCGCGACTCCGAATTGACGCCGCGCGCCGTGTTTGTCGAAAGCGGCTCATTGTCAGCGCAATCCGAGCCGGTGCGCGAAGGCTGGATTTATCTGCAGGACGAAGCGTCACAGCTTGTGGCGCACCTCGCGGCTGTCGAACACGACGATCCCAAATCTCAAATCTCAAATCCCAAATTGCTAGACCTATGCGCCGCGCCCGGCAGCAAAACGACGCTCATCGCTTCCCTGCTTCCCAGCGACGCGCTGATCGTCGCCGCCGACCTGCATCTTCACCGGCTGCGAACGATGAGAGAACTCAGCGAGCGGCTTGGCATCGGCAACACCAATTGCGTTCAACTCGACGCCGCGCGCGAACTACCGTTCAACGAAACATTCGACCTGATACTCCTCGATGCCCCCTGCTCCGGCTTGGGAACATTGCAGCGCCACCCTGAGATCAAATGGCGAATGAGCGAGGCCCGGATCAACCTGCTGGCGGCCCTGCAAATGAAGCTGATCGAGAATGCCGCGCGGCATCTGCGCGCGGGCGGCCTGCTCGTCTACTCCGTCTGCTCGACCGAGCCGGAAGAGGGCGAGGAAGTGGTCGCGTGGTTCCGCCGTAATCATCCCGAATTCCGCGATCTGACGCGCGAGCGGATGGTCGAGCTTGGACTCGATCCCGCGCCGTTATTGACGTCGTCCTTCGGCGCACGCACCTTCACGCACCGCCAGGGAGCGGAGAGTTTTTTCGTTTGTGCACTTTGGAAAAGAAGATGAGCTACACGTTGAGACGAGGATTGAACGTTCCGGTCATCACGGTTCTCGACGATGCCGGTCGAGTGATCGCCGAAGAGCAGCGCCGCGTCTTTCGTCACGTCGCGCAGAACGGTTACGGCGCGGACATGATCTTCGGCGTCGGCACGACCGGTGAGTGGAATCGAATCGCGAACGCCGAACGCCAGCGCATGATGGAGATCGAAGTTGACGAAGTTCGGCGCATCAACGCTGAACTCACCAATCCGCAATCAAGGGTCGAAGCCTGGGTCGGCGTCAACGGCTCGACGCGCGCTGAGATACGCGCCAATCTCGACGCCGCCATCCAGCTTGGCGCAGACGCCGCGGTCATTGCGCCGCTGGCCGTCGAAGACCTGGAAGAACAGGACATCGTCCGCTTCTTCCAACGCGACCTCGCCGACCTGCTCGAAGCGTCCAATCGGGAGCTACCGATCTTCCTTTACGACAACGCCGACATCTCGGCGGCCGGCCACGCGCCGCATATCCGCACGCACATCGTCAAACACCTGAGCCGGCTGCCCTGGCTGCGGGGGATCAAAGTCTCCGCGTCGCGCCGCGTCCTGGGCAACTACACCAAAGCCGCGCTCCATTACAAACAGCCGGGCGAGTTCGGAATCTACGTCGGCGATGCGATGCTGATCTTCGAGCTGTATCGTCCGAGCCACGGACTGGCCGGGCGTTTGCGCGAAGGCTGGCGCGACTTCCTGCTGCACGACGCCCCGCCCATCGGCGTGGTTTCAGGCCCGGCCAACGTGATGCCGCGCGAATGGCAGAAGGCCTGGCGAGTGTGCTGGGCGGGCGATGAAGAGTTGACCGATGTTTACCAGGATTTGTGCGCGCCGTTCGAGCAGATTTGCGGGTTCGATGAAAACGGGCGGCGCGTGAAGAAAACCATTGCCTGTTTGAAATATGCGCTAGAGCTTGACGGCGTGATCTCGACCAGCGCGGTTGGACGAGGAACCAAAGCCTTGTCGGACGAGCAGAAGAAAATTTTCAGCGAGAACTACCGGGTGTTGCGAGAGCAGGCGCAGAGTATGATTGATTCGATGTGGCAGACAAGGTGTAATTAGGCAGAGCACGAAACTTCGCAGGAGAGCATGAAAGAGCATGGAGTTCAGCCTTTAGGCTGCTGGCTCCCTCCAATCGCTCACTGGCTGAAACCAGCAGCCTAAAGGCTGAACTCCATGCTCTTTTGTCTTGTTATATTTTGTATTTCCGCATCAGCAAAAATCCGTAGACCTCCGCCGCAATCGCCAACAGCGCGCGCACCAGCATCAATGGCCCCAGCGACAGGTATTGCAGCATCGCGCCCGCGATCACCGGGAAGGCCAGGTCCGAAGCGTCCACGCCGCCTTCCAGGATGCCCATCGTCTTGCTGCGCGAAGAGAGATTGTAGCTCGATACTTTCGCGGCAATTGCGCCCCAGGTCGGTTTGAATGCGGCTTTGCCGATCTCGTCAATCCCGCGCGCCAGGCCCATCATCACTCCCAGCAACGCCTTGCTCGCAAACCACGGCACGGTCCAGAACAAGGCCGAAGTCAACAGGTTCGCCAGCGAGCGCAGCGCAATCACTTTGCCTGATCCAATGCGATCTGCCAGCCAGCCGAAGAACGGGCCGAACAGCAACGGCACGACTGTTTCCGAAACGATCTTGATCCAACCCAGTGCGCCGGGCGTCACCTCCAGCTTCACGGCCAGGATGATGAAGAATTCGCCGGTGACCATGTAAGCCGGCGCGGTCAGCGCCATTCCGAGCAGCGCGAACGACCAGACGTTGGGTTGCTCGCGCGGCGCGTCCAACTGTCCCGCCAACGCACCTGACTTCCCTTTCTTCCCTTTCTTCTTATCCTTCTTCTTCTCCTGAATGAAGAGCAGGACGAGGATCAGCGAGGCCAGCGAGAGTACGGTCGAAACCAGGAAGATGGCGACCAGAGCCTTCCGCAGCGGCGCGGGGTCAACCACTTTCGGCAGGTCGTCAATCGGCACGGCGCCGAGTCGCATCTCACGCTGTTCGACGCGAACGACTTTGCGCGGGTTCGGGTTGCTCTCATCGCCCGGGATCACGCCTCCGACCGGGATTTGGTTCGGGTCTCTGACGATCTCTTCGGCGTTCGCGCCTGAGCGCGTGACTGTATCCGTGACCGCAACGTTGACCTTCACCGTCTGCGTTCCCACAAACCACGCCAGCAAGATTACCAGCGCGAATGCCGCCACTGCTTCACCGATCCCGCCGGAAGTTGATTTCGTCGTCGTGTACCACGAATAAGCCTGCGCGATGTGTCTCTCGTCCGTGTGATCGGCGATCATCGCCGAGGCCGATGGGCCTTTGGCCGAATCGGCGATGCCGCGAATGAAGCTGACCAGAAACAGCAGCGGCAGCGTCGCCACCGCGTAGAGCAGGCTGACCGCCGTGCGGATGATGAGCGAGACCATGAAGACGTTCTTCTTGCCGTATTTGTCGGCCAGTGTGCCGAACACAGGGCGCAACAGCAACGGTACGATGTTTTGAATCAGCACCAACACCATCACCGACGTGATCTTCATCCCGAAGACCAGCAGCGCGTAAAGCGGCACGGCGGTTTTGAGCAACCCGCTGGAGATGCGCGAGAGGAAAGCCTCGGCCATCAACGCTACCACCACCGCGTTGAACGCGCCGCGACCTCTCTCTTCGACTTCGGGCACGACAGATGGCAACGCGGCTTCGCCCGCCGGCGCGGACGCTTTCTGCGCGATAACCACCGGAGCGAATGGCAACAGGCCGGTGGCTTTGGCAACGAGATTTCCGATCAAGCCCGCGCGCGCGCCCGACACGGCTTGCAACTCCTCGGCCAATTGCAGCGCCGATGCCTGCCGCTGCTCCGGCTCTTTCGCCAGCGCGCGGTTGACTACCGCCGCGACCTCTTCGTCAAGATCGCTGCGCCCGAATTCGGTGATGTCGGGCACGGACGCGTAAAGATGCATCGTCACCAGATCGGCCACATTGCCGGCGTCGAACGGCAGCGTTCCGGTGAGCATTTCAAACAGAATCACGCCGAGCGCGTAAACATCGGATCGCGCATCGAGCTTTGCGTTGGTCAACTGCTCAGGCGAGGCATATTGCGGCAATCCGTAAACGCCGAGCGGGCCGGTGAGCGATCTTCCCTGACTGCCCGGCAGAAAAGACTCGTCAACTTTGGCGAGGCCGTAACCGCCAACCTTGATCAGTTCTTTGCCGTCCGCGTCTTTCTCGACGTAGATCGTTTCGGGTTTGAGGTCGCGCAGCACTATGCCGTTCAAATGCGCCGCGTGCGCCGCGCCGCAAATCTGATTGAAGATGCTCACCACACGCGCGAGGCTCAACCCGCGCTCTTCGTTCATCAGATCGCGCAGCGTGCGTCCCTGAAGCAATTCTTCGACGATGTAGGCAGCGCCTTCCGCCGAATATCCGAAATCGAAAACCTGCACGGAGTTCGGATGCTTGATGCGCGCGGCGACCTGCGCCTGGCGGTGAAAACGTTCAACGGCCGTCCGGTTGTTGACCAGTTCAGGGCGCAGCACACGCACGGTCGCTTGATCACCGAGCATCGTGCGCCGCGCGCGGTAAAGCGTCCCCATCGCGTCCTGCGAAAGTTTCTCTTCAAGCTCGTAACGACCGTCGAGGACGATGTGCTCCGCCGATCCTTGCTTCTCTGCTTTCGGCGGCAGAAGCTCGCCCGTTTGCGCGACTCGATATTTCGGCTGATCAACTTTCGAAACAGGCGGCTTGGCAATTTGAGGAGGTGGCGGCGGCGTTACCTGCGGCGGAGGTGGCGGCGGTTGAATCGGCGGCTCGATCGCATCCACACCCCAGTTGGGCGCCGCAGTTTGGCGCGGCGACGGCTCTTCGATTCGCGGCGATTCTTCGACCGTTGCGAGCTGCGACAGATCGGGCAACCGGCTGAACCCGATCCTCGTGCGCCCGATTGTGATCTCATCGCCGTCATTCAACGCTTGTTCCTGCTCGCCGAGCCTGCGGCCGTTGACGGATGTGCCGTTCAGGCTGCCGAGGTCTTTGACGAAGAACTGCCCTTCGTGTTGTTCGATGCTCGCGTGTTTGCGGCTGATTGCGCCGTCGGCGATGACGATGGTGTTGTCGGGAGTTTTGCCGATGGTCGAGGAAGCGGAGGTCAGGACGACTTCGCGTTCGCCTCTTTCGGGCGAGCGGATGATCAGCCTTGCTCTGACGGCCTCTGCGATTGCTGTGAGCCTCGTCCCGTCCCGATCACAAAATGTGTAACTGTCGGTGAACTCGCGTTGGCAAACAGGGCAGCGTTTCAAGAGCTTTTCCCCAATAAGTGTTGAAAAGGTGAAGGGGTGAGGGGGTGAAGGGGTGAGGGGGTGAAAGGGCGAGGGGGTGGCGGCGACCGTTGCCTCATCTCACCCCTTCACCCCTTCACTCCTTCACTCCTTCATCTTCATTGCTTGATGATCGCCTGCAACGGCACCAGCTTGAAATTCTGATTGCCTTTGTCGTTGAGACCGTCCTGCGCGACGAAGACGCCGTGCGGGAATGCCTGGCCCAAATTCGCAGTCGTGACATCAATGCCGTCGGTCTCTTCCGCGCCGTCAATGCCGCCGCCGTCGCCAACGCGGAACTTCTTGACCAACTCGTTATTGCCATCGCGGCGATAAACGACGAATGAATGATTGCCCTGGCTCGACGCCATCAGATAGCCCGCGCCGTCTCTGCCGTAAGCAATCGCCAATCCCTCGACATCGGCGACCAGACTGCCTGCGCCGACCTTATCCACTTGCGCGCGTTTGTCGCCCGCGTCCGGCTCAGCGCCGTATTTCCAGATGCCCACGGCCTCTTCGCTGATGTAGAAATGGCCAAGCTCGTCATCGGCCACGCAACCTTCGACAACCGAGCCGAGCTTGAAGGCGCGAACCTTCTTCGCGTCAACCTTGCCGCCACTGTCGAAAAGCTCCCACTGCTCCACGTCGCCCGATTTGCTGTTGCCGAAGTAATAAATCTTTCCGGTCTTCGCGCTGCGGTACATGCACGAGCCGTAAATTGACAGGCCGTGAGCGATCTTGTGCGCGGCAACATTTTCGAGCATGCGCGTGTTCGGATTCACTTTGTAGATCGCAATGCTGTTCTCCTTGCGATTGCCAGCGGTGACGATTGAAACGGTCTGCCCGCCGAGTTTGAACCCGTCGCGCAGATCAACATTGTCCATCATTCCATCGGGCAGATATTGAATCTGTTTGCCGCTCAGATCGTAGACGGCAAGTCCGCCCTGTTTGTTTGTGCCGATGATCGTGCTTTGCGCGGGATCAGTAGGATGAATCCAGATGGCGGGATCGTCTGCGGCGTCGCCGCCGTGCGGAACGGGATCGGTTTCGACTGTCGCGGCGACGGTATCAATTGATCCGACTGTCAGTGAGACGATCGGAGCGGAGTTCTGCACTTCCGCCTTCTCTGATTTGGTTGAAACCGGCTTTGAATCGGATTTCTTTGACTGCTTCGCTGCCTCCTTCTTCTTCTGTTTGTCATCGTCGTCGTCGTCGTCATCATCATCATCATCATCATCATCCGATTTGGACTTCTTCTTCTTCTCCTTGTCTTCTTTTTTCTCCGATTGATCGTCGGATTTATCAGGAGAGCTGAGTTTTGCTGGCGCAGTCATAGAAACAAGGGCGAAGGCTAAAACGCCAACGAGTAAGGCCAGCCATAAACTCTTCGATTTCAATTCCGGACTCGAATGCATAAAAATATTTCCTCCTAAAATTCTTCAGCCTGCGTTGGCAGGCCCCTGAAGTTTTCGATTAACTCGGGCGATTAGCAGCAAGGGGGTACAAAACGGTTCCTCAGATGAGGATACCATGACCAAGTGTTGCCAACTCTTCTGCGGCTACTTGAATTTCAGTTGAACAATGTTTGCCTGAATACCGTCAATTCTGACCCCGACACTGACCTCGCCCCTGCCGATCAAATTTCGCGGCAAACGCACATTGATCTGATCCAGTCCCTCGATTGTCGGCTGTTTACCTGCATATTCCACCGGGCAACCCACACCGCTCATACTTACGCTGACGCTCGCAGCCGAGCTAAGAAACCGCCATCCCGTGCCGAACAGTGAAAGCACGACAACTTCGTTCTCAGGGCCAAGATCGAGGGCGACCGGAATGAACCGTCGGAGCGTTTCGTCGAATTGAGCGACGGATTCGTAAACCTGCGAGTTGTCGGACTTGACTCGCGTGATTATCGCTGCCGGGATGCCCTGCCCGTCAGCGTTGGCAGTGAAGAAGCCCGGCGCGATTTTGTGGATCTCAATGAACCCGAATTTTACCAGGTTGCCGTTTTCGTCCACCAACCTCATCACAGCCGTTCCCGAAGCCAGCGACGAAGGCACGATGTAGTTGATCTGCGAGGGTGAAACGAAAAGCAATAGCGCCGATTTCTCAACTCCGGCGGCGTCTTTGATCAGCACGCTGCGCCCACCTAGCGTCGTCCCTAGCGGCAATGTGGCAGCCGCAGTCGTCGCTGCCAGGTTTTCCCCGAATGCCGGGCAATCATTTCGCTCGCCAGTTGCCGCCTGTAATCGGCGGCGGAGACCGCGGTCGCTCTCGGCAGATCAGTGCCGAGAATCTGCTGGTCGAAGCTGCCGAAATTGCAGGGAACTTCGCCACGTTCCAGGCTGAACTGAAAATTCGGCTTGGCGACGGTATAGAAATAACGAATCACCTGACACGCACTTCCCCCGATAACAGGGTTGACGAGCGTGGCCCTGCCATCAGCATCAGTTTTGAAAGTCGAAGGCGGTCCTGGGGAGGGACCCATGCTACTGATGATGGTGAGTGTGACGGTCACCTCAGGGATCGGATTCCCCGACAAATCAATGATGCGAATTTTTAGTTCGGCTGCCTGCACAGGTCCGGCCAACAAGCAGAGAAGCAAAAGCACGTAAATTATAGACAACTTCTTCATAGTTTTTTACTCCTTGATTATTTCGCCTTTTCGAGGATGAACTGGGAAATCCGCTCTCCACCCTGCGGCACGCCTTTGTAGCCCGGAAAGCAGTTGACCTCGATCACCGAAAATCCCTTCGGCGTTTTGACCAGATCAACGCCGTAAAGTTCCAGGCCGAACAGTTTGCCGCATCGTCTCACCAGATCAGCCAACTCCGGATCGTCGCCGACCGGCGTCCCCAGCTTCTCCTCTTTCGTCTTCGCCGGAAAGACGCGCTTGATCGCGTGGACGTAATCGCCTACAGCGTAGGCTTTGTAATCATACGGCTCGTGCTCCTCGAACTCCTGCGCGAAGATCAGACGCTCGCCCAACGCCGTGCCGTCTTCGCCGCCGTCGTCATCAGCGACCGGAAGATCATCGGCTCGGCGCTTGACCAGATCGTCGAACTGGGCTTCGTCCAGGCAGATTTCGATTCCCTGCCCCCGGCGGCCGCGATATGGCTTGACGACGACAGGCATCTCGCGCGCGACCGGGCGCAAGGTTTCAATCGAATCGGTGATGAACGTGCGCGGCGTCGGAATGCCCGCCTGCAAGAGCATCGTCGCGGTCAGCACTTTGTCGCGCACCTTCATCGTCGCGGGATATTCGTTGAGCAATCGCGCGCCGCGATAATGCGCCGCCGCCGCCAGCGATTCGGCCAGCGGCGAATGCGACTTGAAGAGGTAGAGGTCGTAATCGAATTTGAAATTTTCGAGATCAACCAATCCGCTGCGCTCGGTGACGACCTCGACCTCTGCGCCGCTCGCTTGCAGGCCGTTCAGGACATCGTAAGTCACCGAAGTTTTGCTTCGCGGCGGTTCCATCAAAAAACAGATTCTCATCACAAACTCCCTGAAGTGGCGCGAACGATCAGTCTGCGCCGGTTTCTGCTTCGAGCCGCCTTGCCCGGACCGAAGTCTGCGTCGCCATCACGGCATAAATCTCCCCGGCCAACGCCATCACCACTCGCGCGCCCAGCATCGCGCCGACCCCCCACGTATGCCACAAAAACCCGCCGAGCATCGGCCCCAGCGTCTCGCCCAATCCTTCGCCCAAACTCAGATAGCTCATCGTGCGCGCGCGGCGCCGGCGATCGAAGCTTGAAACATGCGCCATCAGCGCGCCCCACGCCGGCCGGAACGCCGCTTTGCCCATCGCGTCAACCACGTTGCCCGCCGCCAATCCGGCGAATGTCGGAAAGAAATAAAACATCGCCGATGAAACCGTGTTGGCAAATCCGCGCACCATCAGCACGAATTTGCGGCTGACGTGATCGGACAGCCAGCCGAAGATCGGCCCCGCAGCGACCACGACGACGACCGAGATGGTGTAGATCAAGCTCGTCTGCGCCGCGCTCAATCCGCCGTACTCGGTTGCCAGGAGCGGAAACAGGTTGGTGATCATCTGCGCCGTGCTGGCGATCAAAAAGCCCTGAATTGCTATGGGCAGGACGGCGGCGTCAGATGAGTCGCGGCTGGTTTCTGCCCTCCTCTTTTCAGGCTCGCGCCGCATCCGTTCAGGCTCGCTCAGGTAGCGCGCAATGACGTACAGCGGCAGGATCGAAAGCGCGAACGCAACGATGAAGACGCGCGAAAAATTATCGAAGGTCAAAGCCAACAGCGCGCCGCCCAGCGCCTTGCCCAGCGAGCTGGCGGACATCTTCGCCGTCGTGTACCAGGCGAAG
>Ga0247727_10008186_pt1 | contig 19520 bp, 14 predicted proteins | sample WisWelCaveWW1625_FD_202498 | JGI IMG/M metagenome (GOLD analysis project Ga0247727, IMG submission 202498) | Biofilm microbial communities from Wishing Well Cave, Virginia, United States - WW16-25 | ecosystem: Environmental > Aquatic > Deep subsurface > Groundwater > Cave microbial mat | place... | reverse complement strand
GCGCTTGGGCTTGGGGGTTGGTGGAAGACTGGTTTTTTTCTTGGTGCGTTTTTTCATACCTCACTTTATATCACAGGTTATTCGGATAGGCACTAAAGGACACGCGTCCGATTTCGTGTACGATGTTGCCAATCGCCTGCAAAGCGTCACCGATTGGTTGAATCAAACGACGGGCTTTCAATACGATGCGGTCAACAATCGCACCTTGATCACGCCGCCGCAGCAGCCCGCGACGGAATACCAGTATGATGATTTGAATCGGGTCTGGAAAATTATTTCTCCGAACGGAAAATTCCAAACCTTTACGTTTGATGGCGTCGGGAACAAACTCACCGCGACCGATGAAGCAGGCAATCCCACCACCAACACCCACGACCGCGTGAATCGCGCCGAGACGATGACGAACGCGCTGAACCAAGTGACCACCTACGATTATGATGATGTGGGGAATTTGCAATTCATCACCGAACAAGCGACAGGTTTGCAAACGCAATTCGAGTATGATTCGCTAAACCGTTTGCATTTCAAGCGCACGCCCATCGGCGCGAATCAATGGGACCAAACGGAATATTTGTACGACCGCGTGGGCAATCTCAAAACGCTGCTGCAACCATCGGGCGCGCGGCGCACCTACGAGTACGACGCGGCGAACTTGCTGCAAGTAGAACGCCTTTTTAGCGATGCGACGTCGCTGCTGCGAATGTACGAATATGAGTATGACCCCAACCACAATCGCACATCCGAAGTCGAGACGCGTTACAATCCGAGCGCAACGTACAGCACCACGCGCGCGTATGATGACCTTGACCGCCTCGAAACCCTCACCGATGGCTATGGCGGTGTGACGACATATCAGTATGATGAAATCGGTGACATTACGTCCATCACCGATCCGTCAGGAATTGCGATGAGCATTGCGCCGCGCACCGCGACGACACTCGAAGTCATTACGCACACGGACGCGAATCAAAACATCGTTGCGACAACAACGAATCATTATGACGGGAGCAATCGCTTGGACGGTTGGACGACAAACGACCCCGTGAACAATCTGTCGTTGACGACGGGACTCCCCTTTAACGCGAACGGCTATGTGGCGGAAGCGAATGTGAGTCATCAGGGGCAAATCGGTTCGCCGTCCCTTACTTCGTCCATTCAATACAAGGACAACAACTTGCTTGGCACGTTGGTTCAATCGGGACAGGGGAATCGTGATTTCGAATATGACAGCGCGCAGCGACTGCGCTGTTCTGAATTGCCCAGCGGCAACGCGCGCGAGATTATTTTTTATGACGGCAGCGGACGCCGCGAGGATGAATACATGTACGGCGGCGGCACCCATCCGTGCGCCACGCTCGCCCCACTGGACAAATCCTATTTCGAGGGGCTGAGCGGGATAGACCATTCGCACTTTACGTATGAGGGGCATCGGCTCAAGACGCGCAGTCATTCGTCACTGCTCTTTGCATACACCGACACCTATGGCTATGACGGTGACGGGAACGTTCAAACCATCACCAAAGTCGAGGGCAGCAGCACCATCACACTGACCTACAACTGGGAAGCGGGGACGCACAACCTCAAGACCTTCACGCGCACGGTGAACGGCAACGTCACGTACAGCGCAACGTTTGAGTACGACGCGCTGAATCGCATCCGCACCTTCTGCTGGACGGGCGGCAATTGCCATACATTCTTGTACGTCGGTGACAGCAATTGGCTTTCTGTCGTCAAAAATCAACTCGGCGCAACGGTGCAACGCTACCTCTACGTCAATGGACGCCCTCTGCGCTACGACCATCTGTCGCACTATCAGCAGCCCAGTTTTTATTTTCGCTACAATGCGCGCGGGGATGTGGCGAGTTTTGTGCACAAGGACGGCAACGGCGGCACAAGTTGGCGCACCTATGGCGCATGGGGCGATGCCAATTATCGCAGTGACGATGCGGGTTTTTACAGTGGCAGTCCCACCTATTATTCATGGAACGCGGCATGGGGGTACATGCGTTTTCCTGATGAAATGAATTTCGATATGCACGGGGTATATGACGTGGGGTTGTATTTCGCGCATGGGCGCTGGTATAACCAAGATACGGGGTTGTGGTTGAATCCGGATGGGAATGGGGAGTATCAGTATGCGAGTGTCCGACGCGACCCCGTGAACGAGACACTGATTCCTGCGGATCATTGTATCTTTTTTCTGGTATGGTTAAGGTGGGGGGATTGTGCTCACGACCCAACACCTACTCCAACGCCTGGACCAACCATACCGCCGTCACCGTTACCCTCACCTAGCACAACGCCATCGCGGACTTGGACGCCGATACCAGTACTACGCGCGACAGTCACTGTTACCCAAACCCCCACTCCAACTTGGTTAGGGGGGGAGTTCATAATTACTCATTACACCTTCGCACTGGAGTCTGACCCACTCTACGCAAATGATGCGCGTGTTAGTGCAAACGGACTTCCTGCTGGCAGTTTTTATAGAGAAGGATTCCTCTACGGAGATCGAGGAATTTTGCTACAGGGAACAGGAGTAGCAGAGGATGGGAATTATATAACTATTGATTGGACGCGCGGGGGTCCGAATGCACAGGATACGTATTTTACCTACGGACAGGGTGGTGCAGGTGGCAATCCCGTTGCGTGGGAGACCGTTGCATCAGGCGATCCGAGACTGCCCGCAGGCACTCGAATTGCCATAGAGCTTTACCCAGGACGAATCTTTACTGTCAACGATACAGGCGGAGCAATCGGACCCGGAAGAATTGATGTTTTTATTGGCGCAGTCACCATTGCTGAAGCGGATCAATTTGGTCGGCGGGTGTCTCGAGTGCGTATAGTTCCATGACAGAGGACAGCAGAAATATTTTCTAATGACTTTGGTATTAACGTGAAAGGAACGATCCTGTGATCAATCACCTATTGAGGTACGTCCTAAAGAAACGCTCTCTGATATGTTTAGGACTTTTGCCTCTTTTTGTCTTGGTATGTCTGCTCAATGCCTGTACAGCGACAAACTTAGACGTCCGTACTCAACCAAGCCCAACCATTAAATTAATTGATCCGCATTATCATGTCACTGACGTTAATGGTAATGCCCTAGGGTCCCAAAACGCCCGCGACTTTAAGCTGGTTAGGGTTCAACTTGACCCCAAGTTTCCCCGCGAAAATTCTGTGATTAATCAACCCAGCTCATTTCGTGCTTTTTCCGGCTGCAATCCGAATTGTGGCATTTATTTAGAAAATCTCAAGACGAATGAGATCTATCAATTCTACGCCCCATCCTTCCTCTCAAGTCGACCATTCCAAGATTTGGTATGGCTTTCCGATCATATAATCATCTTTGACCAATGGACACAACCTCACCATGGAGTTCATTTTGCAATAAACGTACGTGAAGGAAAGCTCATACTTGCTTCTCCTTTCCCTGACAAGTTACCATAAGGCACTCTGATTATGGTCCAATTCGTTACCGCTAGATGGCAGACCGGTGCGAGCGGGCTCGCGCTACATTTCAACCAAGTATCTCTACGATTATCGATTCGATGAGCGCGACCATTGATTTCGTTCAAACCTGCCGCGCACCGCGCCCCCCTTCGTTACCACCCCATCACCCTCATCGCCGCCACCCCCCACTCTCCCTTCTATCCCCCGCGCCGCCAACGCGCACGTGTACAACAACAACGCCAACCACGCCAGCGAACCAATTCCCAAAATCAAAGATACATATTCGATCAGTCCGCCGAGAATCGCGCCGAGCAAATTCGATGCCATCGCGTTTTCGATTTTTGTCACACCCTGCAAGGATCCCGAAAACACCATCCCCGCAAAAAAGATCGGCAATGCCGCCGGCTTTGTGCAGCGCGACGGCAACGGCGGCACGAGTTGGCGCAACTATGGCGCATGGGGCGATGCCAATTATCGCAGTGACGATGCGGGTTTTTACAGTGGCAGTCCCACGTATTATTCATGGAACGCGGCGTGGGGGTACTTGCGTTTTCCTGACGAAATGAATTTCGATATGCACGGGGTTTATGACGTGGGGTTGTATTTCGCGCATGGGCGCTGGTACAACCAAGATACGGGGTTGTGGTTGTCGCCGTGGGATGTGGGAGATTATTTGTATGGCGGGCATGGGCAGGATCCGGTAGATGTGGGATGGATAGACACGAACGATCCGTGGTGGTGCACAGCCAACTACGACTATGAATGTATTCCTTCGTATCTTAACCCCGTCGTTCCGCCAACACCATCACCTCAACCTGGAGGAACTATACCGCCGTCAGGGACGATGACACCAACAGAAGTGTTGCGGGGAAGGACACCTACTGTGACGTTAACACCGCCTGTCGTCGGAGATGAAAGTTATCGACTTGCAAAAATGATGTGGTATGAGGAAAGAGGTGAGGGCACTGATGCAATGCAGGTTGTTGGATTTATTATGCTTAACCGCGTGAGTCAGCCAAAAGAGGATCTTTCCAACCAAAGTTGGCCAGGATCGATTAGAGAGGTATTGAATACGGGAGAGACTGCTGGAGGGGATGGTGACGCTGATCCATGGAAGATGAACTTGACAGGTCCCGATTTGGCTGCCTGGCGCTCGGCGTTGATTATGGCGCCAGAGATCATTGCAAGACGCCTCTATGACCCTTCTGAAGGTCGAAAGTGGTTTTCAAACGACAGACGAGACAATTTCGCGGCAGTTCCAACCATGGCAAAATGCAAAGAATTTTGGAATACTCATGGTGTTGTTTTCGAATCCTCGAGGGTAACGAATCAGTCCAATCCCCTCTACACCCATAATCGGACAGTCAGGGGCTGTGCGGTATTCCAAACGCCCACACCACCTCCAACTCCCAAGTGATGAAACATGAAATATCGAAAAGTTCTGCTTTTTCTGTTCCTATTCATTCTAGTCGTCAGCATAGCGCTCGGACTAGTATTGAGTATGATTCGACGAGCCCATCCACTCGTCTTCCTTACTCTGTCAAATGAAATAGTTACACATTCTATCGCACAACTAGATCCGGATGCTTCTGTTTGCACCCAACCGATCTTTGTAAATGTAGATACCAGTGGCGGGAAAGCAACAACAGTTTCCCAGGTACACTGGTTATCTGACGGGAAAAATCTCTCGTATGTTCTTACATCCTATGCACAAGGAACAGAGAGTTTGTGGACAATGAGCTTGGACGGCACTATTCGGACAGAGATCATTTCCCCACAACCGATTTCACTTGGGTTATGGACAGCCCGCATGTCACCCAATCAGGAATACGTGGCATTTCAAAAATTCACCTCAGACACTGATCCAAATCAATGGTCGCTCTCTATTTATGACGTTGAGAAATCCGCGTTTCGCCATTTGATGGATGCAGTTTGGTTATTCCGTTGGTCTCCGGATAACCGCATCGCCGTATATAATTGGAGCAATGGCTCAATTTATGTTCTCACATCGGATGGGCAAATTGAGAGGGAAATCAAAGATGTTTCTCTGTCCAATCCTGAGCTGATGTGGTCCCCTGATAACCAAAGACTCGCGCTGGCAGCACAACAACGCGATGAAATCGAGGTGACGGATGAAATTGAAATCATAGAGATCAAGACGAATCAGAGAAAATCCGTGGCGCAAGGGAACGACCTTTATCGCTGGCGCATGATTACCAGTTTAGCATGGTCGCCCGATGGGAAAAAAATTGCATTCGTTTCTACTTATGAGAGAAAAGATGGTTCTGGCGCAACGGGTGAGCTTTTCATTGTAAATGTAGAAACTGACATTGAGACGCGCTTGGCTGGCGGTGTGGGCCCTGATGAACCGCTGTGGTCACCCGATGGAAAACGGATTGCGTTCTTGGCATCAGAGAAAGACACTCACGCTGAGCAGATCCATGTCGTAGATGTCGCATCAGGCGAGATAAAACAACTTACTTGCTTTGAGGGACAAAAGTTTTCATTATCATGGTGAGTTCCGTCATTTCAAACAGACTACCTATTAGACTTTATCGGAAATTAAATGCGTCCATCGAATTGAATTCGACAGCATAACAAGGTGTTCAAATAAAGTTCGCCTAATTTGTCATTCTGAGCGGAGCGAAGAATCTCTATTTTCCAAGATCGAGATTCTTCGTCCCTCCGAATGACATTGTGCGACGTTTATCTGTTTTCTCCATAAGAACTGAACAATGTTCACCACGCATTGTTTTTTTCTGACCTTTCCTCACAAGCCTCTCCATGAAACAGCGATGGTTTTCTACATTTCGTGTCACCGTACTCTTAATTTTCATGCTAATAATCCCCACTCTGGCGTGTAATGGAAACTATCGTCTCGCTGACCCAACGCGACTTGCGCCGAATGACCTTTCTGGTCAGGATTTTAGCAGCAAGAAAATCGCTGGCAGAGACCTCTCCGGCAAACACATGCCGCACATAAATTTCTCTGGTTCGGAGATTCTCAATTCCAATTTTTCGCGCGCGGACCTACAGAACGCGAATTTGACCGATACGCTCATCCAAAGGACCAATTTCTCAAATGCTGATATGCGAGGAGTCAAGCTTGATCGCGCGTGCATGGACGAGCACAATATTTGGACCGACGCCCGTTTGGATGACAAATGGGCAAAATTTATCGGTTTACTTGAGCGCGGAATTGCACCGGGACAAGACTTGCGTGGCTACGATTTGAGCAATGTATGTATCTGGGGCAACCGTTTAGACAACGTCAACCTCGCCGAAGTGAATCTGATGGGTGCGAAAATATTTGGATCTATGGTAAGCGCGAATCTTGCGAATAGTGACCTGCGCCAAGCCAATCTGAGTGGAGTCGATCTGCGTGGTGCCAATCTTACCGGGGCAGACTTGACGGGGGCGAAATTACGTACCAAGACCTGACAGGATTCCACACCAATCGCGTCAACCATCACAGCGGGTACACTCCATCGCGCACGCGTCACGCAACACATTCGCGGCGAAATCCTGTCAGGTCTGACTTTACCCCGTTATGATTTGCAAACAAAACCAGCCGCAGTGCGGCTGGTTTTCTCAATTTCATGGGGGCGACAAATATGCGTGTAGAAAATCCTTACGGCTTGTTCCCCAAAATCGCATCAATCCGCCCCAACACCTCTGGCGTCAATTTCGGCTCCACGTCCAACGCGCCCAAATTTTCTTGCAACTGTTCCACGCGCGACGCGCCGAGAATGACGCTGCTCACATTTTGATTTTTCAAGCACCACGCCAGCGCCATTTGCGCCAGCGAGCAACCCAAATCGTTTGCGACGGGGACAAGTTGTTTTACCTTTTCAATGCGCGCGGGGGAAAGCGTCGCGTTTTGTAACCATTCATAGCCGGGCTGCGCGGCGCGCGAATCAGCGGGGATGCCATTGTTGTATTTACCGCTCAACAGTCCCGACGCCAGCGGACTCCAAATCACATCGCCGTAATGATGTTCGCGAAAGAGCCGCGCAAATTCTTTTTCCATCACTTGGCGCGTGAACAAATTATAGTGCGACTGCTCCGAAATCGGTTTGTGCAAATGATGTTTCTCGGCAAGGTGCAGCGCGGACACAATTTCGTACGCGCTCCATTCCGATGTGCCCCAATAGAGCGCTTTGCCTTGCTCGATGATCTTGTGCATCGCCCACACCGTTTCTTCAATCGGCGTTTCGGGATCGGGACGATGACAAAAAATCAAATCCACGTAATCGAGCTGCAAACGTTTCAACGATCCATCAATCGCGTACACGAGATATTTGCGATTGAGCGTATTTTTCTGATTCACCCCTTCGTTCAAACCCCAATAAAATTTTGTCGAAACCAGATACGACTCGCGCCGCCACCCCACGCGTTTCAACACATTCCCCATCATCGTTTCCGCGTCGCCGCCCGCGTACGATTCCGCGTTATCAAAAAAATTCACGCCCCCCTCGTAAGCTGCCCTCATCAATCCTTCCGCCGCGCTCTCGCCAATCTGGTCTCCAAACGTCGCCCACGCGCCGAATGATAATTCGCTCACCTTTAGACCCGCGTTGCCCAACCGCCGATAATTCATTTTGAATCGCCTCCGTTGAAATTGTAAGGCGATTTGCCAAATCGCCCTACGGAGCGTGCATTGTACTCGAAATTGCATAATTTTTGACAACGCGTTGAACCCCACCTCATCCAAAAAAATCAACGTCACAATCATTGTTTCACCTTCCTCTCCAAATACAACAAAATCGCGCCAAATACTCCCATCGCCAACACCACCATCACGCCGATCACCCACAACACACTCGCGGGACTCACACGCTCAAACAACTGCCCGATCAAAGACGGCGTGACGATGCTGCCAACACTCGCGCCGCCAAAAAATAATCCCGTCACCGTCGCCGTAATCGTCAGATGTCTGCCCGCAAACGTGAGAATGGTCGGAAACGCGGAAGCCATGCCGAGTCCAATTAAAATCGTGCCGCCCCACAACGCGAACGGCGAACTGGGGAACGCGATCAGAATCGCAATCCCCACAAACGCCAACAGCAAGTCTGCAAAAAGAATCACGCGCGGGCGCACGCGCGCGGCAATCGGAATCGAAGCGATGCGCCCCACCATGAACGCGCCCCAAAACGCGGCATTGACATACGCAGCTGTTGCTGCATCCGCCAAATTTGTTTTCACCACGTATGTAAAAATCCAACCGCTGAAACTGATCTCGACACCCGCAACGAGCAAAAGAAATGCCGCAATAAGCGCGACAAGAAAATAATTCGGACGCGATGTCGCGCCTTTTTGATCCGACACCAATGGAGAAGGATTCGGCAGCGGCAGCAAAAGAATAATAACGGGCAAGAGCAGCACGGCGAGCAGCCAATAGCCCCACGCAAAATTGCCCGTGCGCGAGATTGTTTCTTGAAGCAACAGCGGCGAAAGAAACGCGCCCACCGCAAAAAATAAATGCAACCCATTCATGTACGGCGCGACGCGTTCACGATGCGCCCAGACGATCAAGGTGTTGCCGCCGACATCCAGAATCGCCTCCAACAATCCAATCACAAACAGCGCGCCAATCAAAAGCCACAGGATCGAAATGGTTGGCACAGTTGCCAACAGCAGCGCAATCCCAAACACCGCCACCGCCATCGTGCGATGTCCGGGCAAACGATCAATCAAACGTCCGCCCAGAAACGAACCCAGAAAATAACCAAACGAACGCGCCGTGAACAAAAAACTGATCTGGCTCAACGCGCTGCCCGTCTGCGCTTGCAAACCCAACAATGTTGGACCCAACGATGCTGTCGTCAAACCCAACGCGATGAACGCGGCATAGTACGTAAAAGTTTGTGTGAGCGCGAGCGAGTGGGGCGCGTGTCGAATACGCTGCCAGAGTGCAAGCGGAAAATTCATGTTGTCCTCGCAAAGGAATAGAAGCGATTATAGCGTGCGCGTGAGACGCGTCAATGGCTGGCAAGTGCGTTATAATTCTGCCGCGCGTTGTAACATGGGCGCGCTCGAAAAAGGAGGTTCGCATGTCCGCCTCGATGTCACCCACTGAATCCAGTCTGTTGCAATGGCTCTTGCCGCGCGCCTTGCCGCGTGATGATCGCATCTTGTTATTCACACGCGTTGCGGGGGCGCTCGTCCTCGTGGCGCTGGCGCTTGGCTTTGTCTTGCTCTTTGTGTGGCCCCACGAAACGGAACAACGGTTCGCGTGGACGATTCAAGCACAGTTGACTTCGATGCTCATTGGCGCGGGCTATCTCGCGGGCGCGTATTTTTTCGCGCGCGTCATCACCGAACGAAAATGGCATCGCGTCGCGCGCGGCTTTTTGCCGATCGGTTTATTCACGGCGTTTGAGCTTTTGGCGACGGTGCTGCATTGGGATCGTTTTCATCAAGGGCATCCCGCGTTTTATACGTGGCTTGTGATTTATGTGACGACGCCGTTCCTCGTGCCGTTGATTTGGTATCGCAATCGCGTAACAGACCCCGGTACGCCCGAAGCCAACGACCTGCAAGTTCCCGCGCGTCTGCGCCTATTCGGCGCGCTCTTTGCCATCGCCGCCCTCGCGGGAATTGTATTTTGGTTCATCTTTCCGCAACGGCTCATCGAATTTTTTCCATGGTCGCTCACGCCGTTGACGGCGCGTGTGACCTGTGGTTGGTTTGCGCTCGGCGCGGCGACGCTGCTCTCGCTCACGCGCGATGCGCGGTGGAGCGCATGGCAGATTTCGATGCAAAGCGGCTCGGTCGGCCTTGCCTTCATGTTGATCGGACTCGCGCGCGGTTCCACCGATCTAAATTTTTCAAATCCCTATGTGTGGCTCATGGTTGCCGTCCTCGTCGGTTTTCTGCTTTTCTTTGCGCTGGTTTTGATTGCCACCGCGCTTTATCGTCGCAACACCCGTTCCACAGCCCGCGCGCCGTAATATCGTTTGCAAATTTCAACGACGCGCAATTTTTCAAGAGTGGCAATTTTCGATTGCGGGCAATAAAGTGCATTGCGGATAATTTTCAACAGTGTTAGAATCGCCACATCGCCTATCGCAAATCGCAAATCGTCCATCATACCATCACTGAATTCTGAATACTGACCACTGACCACTAACCACCGACCACCGACCACCGACCACTAGCCACTAACCACTCTCTCCCCTCATCCCTTATCCTTTGGAGCTTCTAATGCGTGACATCACCATCGCCCTCGTGCAACTGCATCCCCAACTCGGCGCGGTCAATGACAATCTGGATCGCATGGGCAAAATCATTCAACAGATTTGTACCACGCAGCGCGTTAACTTGATCGTCTTTCCCGAACTCGCGACAACGGGTTACGAGAATGGCGTGAACTTTACCGATCTCGCGGAACAATTGCCCGGGTACACGTCAAATTATCTCGGCAAACTCGCCAGCGATTTTCATACGTGGATTGCGACGGGCATGGTGGTCAAGCATAAAGTCGAGAGCGTAATTTACAATGCCGCGATCTTGATCGATCCGAACGGCGAAGTCGCGGGCGAATATCGCAAAGTGCATTTGAAGGGCGAAGAAAAAATGGCGTTCCGTCCCGGTTTCAAATTTCCCGTCTTTGAAACCGATTTCGGCAATCTCGGCATCTTGCTCGGCTGGGATCTAGCTTTTCCCGAAACCGCGCGTTCGCTGGCGCTCGACGGCGCAGAATTGATCGTCGTCCCCGCGAATTGGGAAGCGCCGAACGTGGAAGAATGGAAAACGTACCTCCTTGCGCGCGCGTACGAAAATTCCGTTTTCATTGGCGGCGCGAATCGTTTGGGCAACGAGTACACCTATTCGTTTTTTGGCGAGACGCAAATCATTGGACCGCGCGGCGAGTTGTATGCTGAAGTGCCGAAAGAGGAGGAAACCAATTTGCCGCAAGAGGGTTGGGCGGTGGCGCAGATCGATCTCGATCTCGTGAAAAAATATCGCGAAGAATTGCAAGTGTTTCAAGCGCGGCAGCCGAGCGCGTATCGGAGTGTTGTCAAGCAATACTGATCCGCTCACGCGCGCACAAAATGGAAATCCGTATTGATTCTCATACCCTCAAACGCGCCATTGAACGCGGCGCGGAGGAATCAGAAATTCGAGACGTGTTGACAAATATAGAAAATGGAGCAAGTAAAATGCAAATCTTTTATGATGAGCGTTCCGATCTCTTGTATCTTCGCCTTGATGATCAAGCACAAGACGTGATCAATCAACGTGTCTCTGACAATATCGTTCTTGACGTGGGCAAAGGCGAACAGATTGTTGGCATTGAAATTTTGGATGCGTCCAAACATCTCAAGCTCGAACGTCTCTTGCCTATTGAGTATCAAGTTGCGCTAAAGTATGACCTACATTGACCTCCGTTCCGACACCGTAACTCATCCCACTCCCGCGATGCGCGAGGTGATGGCGCGCGCCGAGGTGGGCGATGATGTGTATGGCGAAGACCCGACGGTGAATCGTCTGGAAGAACTCGCGGCGGAAATGTTGGGCAAGGACGCGGCGTTGTTTGTTTCCAGCGGGACGATGGGCAATCTGATCGCGCTGTTGACGCATTGCGCGCGCGGCGATGAAATCATCGTTGGCGATCAGTCACACATTTTTACGAGCGAACAAGGCGGACCTTCGGTGTTGGGCGGGATTGCGATGTATCCCCTTCGCAATCAGCCCGACGGCAAAAAAATTGTGTTCGTGAACGCGGCGGATAATAATTTGTGGGTGTGGAAATTTGAGTAGATTGCAAAATTAACCGAACCCGTTTTTTTGCAAAAACGGGTTCGGTTAATTTTGCGGCTGTCCGTGCCTCGAATCCTATAGCCCTTTCTTTGCATTTCCTCTACAATCAAATACCTATGAAACGCGCTGATCCGGGCAGATTGTCACATCAATGGTTCGCGGCAAGCATTGGCTTGCTTGTCGCATTGACTGCACTTTTGTTCGCACACTTCACACTCAACGCGTCCCCGCCTACGCAGGCATCTTCCTTTACCTTTACCACCGTCGGCGATTATGGTGCGAGTGCCAACACCAACCTTGTGCTGACAGGAATTGCGAACGCGGGCGCGAACTTTCACCTTGCGCTGGGCGATCTCAAATACGAAGAATTGCCGACGGAAACCGACTGGTGCAATTATGTAAAAAGTTATGTCGGCGCGACCTATCCCTTTGAACTCGGCGCAGGCAATCACGAGATGGATGGGCAAGGCACACAAGGGCATATCAACAATTTTGCGCTCTGTCTCCCTGACCGCCTGGGCGGTCTCACCGGCGTGTACACCAAACAATACTATTTCGATTATCAAAACCTCGCGCGCATCATTTACATTTCCCCGAACCTTACGCTCGACGGTGAAACCTACGCGTACACAGTTGGCAGCGCGCGCTACACTTGGCTTGTCAATGCGATTGATGGCGCGCGTACTGCAAACATTCCTTGGGTGATTGTGGCGATGCACAAGAATTGCATCAGCGTGGGCGCAAAAAGTTGTGAAATTGGCGCGGACGTTTTGAATCTATTGGTGAATAAAAAGGTGGACTTGATTTTGCAAGGACACGAACACAACTATCAGCGCAGCAAACAGCTGGCGCACAGCGCGTCGTGCAGCGCGCTCGCGCCGAACGCGTACAATGCGGCGTGTGTGGCGGACGACGGCGCGGACAATTTTTATACCAAAGCCGCGGGGCCCGTACTCGTCGTATCTGGCACAGGTGGACGCCCCATTTATGCCAGCAATCCCGGCGATTCCGAAGCCGGTTATTTTGCCAATTACGTCGCGCCCACTGACACCGCGCGTTATGGATTTTTGAAAGTAACAATCACAAGCACACAACTGAGCGCGCAATTTGTGCCCGTCACCGCAGGTACGTTCACGGACGCGTTCACGATCTCTAGCGCGCCACCGCCGCCAACACCAACACCATCCCCCACACCGAACACCTCCACCTTGATCGCAAAAAATTCCGCGTGGAAATATCTCGACAATGGATCGGATCAAGGAACCGCGTGGCGCGCAAATGGATTCAATGACAGCGCGTGGGTATCGGGCAACGGACAGCTGGGCTATGGCGATGGGGATGAAGCGACGACAATCAGTTACGGATCGGATGCGAACAATAAATATGTGACAACGTATTTTCGCAAAACGTTCAACGTGGCAAATCCCGCGAGTGTGTCCGGATTAACCTTAAAGCTTTTGCGCGATGACGGCGCGGTGGTGTACTTGAACGGCGCGCAAGTGGCGAGCAGCAACATGCCATCCCCGTTCGCGTACAATACGTTCGCCTCCAGCGCGATTGGCGGCGCGGATGAATCCACCTATTTCACCTTCAACATCAGTCCCGCGAATTTGCAGCGCGCGAATGGAAACGCCGAAGCGTTGAACGGGACGAATGTATTGGCAGTTGAAATTCATCAAGCGAACGCGACAAGTTCGGATGTAAGTTTTGATGCCGAACTCACCGCGACGAACGCGCCAACGGCAACTGCCCTTGCTTCGTTTCGCGCCCGCGCAGTGGACAGTACGCGCGTGCGCGTCAAATGGCTCACCGAGAACGAATTGAATGTGATCGGTTTCAATGTGTGGCGACGGCGCGGTGATAATGGCGCGTTTGAAAAAATAAATCTCGCGCTGATTCCCGCGCAACAGATCGGACAACCCGTTGGCGCGCGCTATCGTTTTGTGGATCGCAATGTTGTGTCTCAAAAAATATATTTTTATCAACTTGAAATTCTCCACGCCGACAATTCGGGGGAATGGTCGGACGTAATCAAGGTCAAGGTGCCATGAAAAAAATCGCGTTACTTTTCGCCTTCTCGTTTCTCGTTTTCTCCACGCCCAACATCACCCCCCTCCTCGCAGAAACCAACGCAATCACAAATCCCATTTTATTCGCCACCCAAGTTCCCATCACCGACGATTTCACCACCATCGGTTCCGTCTTTGGCAATCACCGCGCGGACATGGACAGCGTGGGCCGCGGCGGCGATTTGTATATTCGTTACACGGACGGCACGCTGAAAAATCTCACACAAACAGCGGGCTATGGCGTGGCGAGCGGCTTTCAAGGCGCGAACGCGATTGCCGTGCGCGATCCGAGCGTGCATTGGAGCGGCGCGAAAGCGTTGTTTAGCATGGTCGTCGGCGCGCCCACCGCGCAGTACGATTATTCCGATTTTTATTTTCAGTTGTACGAAGTCACGGGCTTGGGCAAAAATGACCCCCCCGTGATTACGAAAATTCCGAATCAGCCCGCGAATGTCAACAACATTACGCCCCTTTACGGCACGGACGAACGCATTATTTTTACGAGTGATCGCCCGCGCGATGGTTCGGCACATCTGTATCCGCAGTTGGACGAGTACGAAGAAGCGCCCGTCGTTTCGGGTTTGTGGTCGTTGGATCGCAACACGGGCAATTTGTTTTTAGTGAATCACACCCCCAGCGGCGCGTTCACACCGATCATTGATTCGTTTGGACGCGTCATTTTTACGCGGTGGGATCACTTGCAGCGCGATCAGCAGGCGGACGCGGATCGATACGACAACGCGGGCTATGACAGTTATGGACACGGCGCGGGCTGTCCCGCCTACTGCACGTTCAATTACGCGAATGAATCGGCGGGCGCGAATAAATTATCATCGCGCGCGGAAATTTTTCCCGAACCGCGCGCCGCCGATCAGGCGCAAGGCACGAATTTGAACACGCACACGTTCAATCATTTTACGCCGTGGCAGATCAACGAGAACGGCACCGAAGAAGAAACTCTCAATCATTTGGGGCGCCACGAATTGAACGGCTACATTCCGCAGAGTTTCAACGATGACGGTAATTTGTACGAATACTATGGGCAGTACGCGCGCGCGAACGAAAACGAGATCGAAAACTTTTTGCAAGTGCGCGAAGACCCCACAAGCGCGGGACGTTATTTCGGCATTGACGCGCCGGAATTTTATACGCACGCGTCGGGGCAAGTGATTTCGGTCAACGCGTCGCCGAGCGTGAATCCCGATGCAAGCACGATTACATACTGGACACACCGCGACACCGCGTCGTACACCGACTCGCCCTCCGCGAATCATTCGGGACATTATCGCGATCCGTTGCCGTTGACGGGCGGCACGGTTGTCGTTTCACACACGGACGAAACGAGCGGCGTTGGCACGGGAGATTATGACTTTCGTTTGAAAACGCTCGTGCAATTACCCAACACCTATTGGGGCGCGGGAACGGCATTGACGGGCGGCATCACAAAAAATATCTGGTGGTGGTCGCCCGATTATCAGATCAATTTCAACGGCGAGTTGTGGGAATTGCAACCGGTGGAAGTGGTGGCGCGCACAAAACCGCCGCGTCGTTCGCCGTATCTGGAGGTGCAAGAACGAACCGCCATCGAAAACGCGGGCGTCCTAGTTTCAGAAATTGAAACGTGGCTCACACAAAATAATCTTGCATTGATGGTCGTGCGCGATGCGACACAGCGTGATGATTTTGATCGGCAGCAGCCGTACAACTTGAAGGTCGCGGATGGCGGCAAGCAAACGCTCGGCGCGGGCGGAAAAATTTACACGATGAAATATTTGCAATTGTTTCAAGGCGACATGATTCGCGGCATCGGCGGACATCAAGAACCGCGCGCGGGGCGGCGCGTCCTCTCGCAATATCTCCACGAACCCGCCGCGCTGAACGCAAACAATCTCGCGCCCGGACAACAGAGCAGCGTGACGATTGCGCCTGATGGTTCCGTCGCCGCGTTTGTCCCCGCGCGGCGCGCGATGACGTGGCAAACGACGGATCCGAACGGCAACGGCGTCGTGCGCGAGCGCATGTGGATCACGTTTCAGCCCGGCGAAATTCGCGTGTGCAGTTCCTGTCACGGTGTCAACGATAAAGATCAAGCGGGCTTTTTGTACGCGCGCAACATTCCGCAAGCGTTGACCGACTTGATGACATACTGGAAAAATAACAACAGCAACGCGTGTAATACAAAACCCAACGCGCCCACACAAATTTCTCCAACGGACGGATCCACCACGCCCTCGCGCACTGTGTTTTTGGATTGGAGTGATGAAGCGTGCGTGACCCAATATCAAGTCTTTGTGCGCGTCGGCTCGCCGCAAGGGGAACAGGTGGACAAAAATAAAAATCTTACCGTGTCCGAATTCACCACCAAGAAATTAGCAAAAAAGACAACGTATGTGTGGCGCGTCAAAGCGCGCAACGCGCATGGCGCGGCGAAAACGCCATGGTTGAGTTTTACAACGCCATAAAAGAAAGTGTGAAAAGATGCCACGCACTTCTGGAAGTGCGTGGCATCTTTTTACAGCGGTTGAGTTTTACAATGCCATAAAAAAAACTGCGCCGCGAAATTTCGCGGCGCAGTTTTTTTGCTTAACGCGCGCTTAGCGGCGTGCCATCACGAAACCGAGAACGACGCTCAAAATGATCGCGCCGACGAACGCGGTAAAGATGGAGCCGAGATTGAATCCCGAAACTTGCATATTGAGTCCCAGAAATCCCGCCAGCCACCCCGCCAACAGACCACCGACGATACCGACGATGATGCTGCCAATGAGTCCCCCCATCGGCAGCTTGACGAAAAAGCTCGCCAACCAACCGCCGATACCGCCGACAATAATCCAGATGAGAAAATCCATACTCTGACCTCCTTGTGAATTGGATCGTACAACTGCTGTGAGTCAAAACACCGTCGCGCGAGAAATGATGCGCGCAAAATCCAAGCTCGCGTTAGAGAACGCTCCCTACGCGATAGCTGGATAATGCCCAACAAAAAGCGATACAATTTCCAAAACCCCCTTCCCAACCCCCCGCTTTTGTTGTATCCTACTGCTCGAACTTGTACAGTAAAGAAGCAACCTCTCGCGCGGCTGGATTTGCAATCCAGCGTGGCACAACAACCTCTCGCGCGGCTGGATTTGCAATCCAGCGTGGCACACCACCATCAACTCATGGAAACTCTGGTTCCATCTCCCCCTCCCAATCCCTCTGACGAAACATCTGACGTTTCAGGCGTTTCCATCTCTGGTCAGAGCCACGTCACCGCGCGTGACATTATCGGACGCGACAAGATTATTTACGGCGGCGAGTATGTCGGCTATACCGCGACGCAGGTCAGCGCGCTGCTCGACAAAATCCGCACGGAATATCAGACCAAAGCGTTTGATGGACACTCGCCCTACGTCGGTCTCGCCGCGTTTCAAGAACGCGATGCCGATAAATTCTTTGGACGCGAAACTCTCACCGCCGAACTCGTGACGCGCGTCGCCGCGTGCGCGTCCTCGCAAGCCCGCGCCCTCTTTGTCGCGGGTCCGTCGGGCAGCGGCAAATCCTCGCTCGTGCGCGCGGGTTTAATCCCCGCGCTGAAAAAGGGCAGCGTCCCCAACAGTGAACATTGGTTGTATGAAACCTTGAAACCTGGACGCGCGCCGCTCGACGAACTCGCGCGCGTGATTTCCAGTTTCGCCAATTCGCCCGATGCAGGGGCTGACCTGCGCGCCCACGCGTTAGAGGATGTGACGCGCGCGCAGCGTTGGGCAGAGATTGCGCTCAAGGATGATGCACAGCGGCGCGCCGTGATTGTGATTGACCAGTTTGAAGAAGTTTTTACGCAGCTCTCTGCCGAACGCGAAAATGAACGCGTCGCGTTTTTGAACCTGCTCACCTACGCCGCGACGCTTGAAAACGGACGCGTGCTGGTGCTTTTCACCTTGCGTTCCGATTTTGTCACGAACTGCGCGTCGTATCCCACGCTCAACGCGTTGGTCAACCAACAATTTTTGCAGGTGGGCGCAATGACGCCGCCCGAATTGGTGAGCGCGATTGCGCGCCCCGCCCTCCAAGTCGGCTTGCGGCTCGATCCCGAGTTGGTTGCCCAAGTGGTGAACGACACGCGCGGCGAACCCGGCGCGCTGCCCTTGATGCAATTCGCGCTGCAAGATTTGTTTGAAGCGGAAAAAAGCAAGGGCGAATTGACGCTCGACGGCTATCTGGCGCGCGGCGGCTTGCGCAAGGCATTGGAACGACACGCCGACGCGGAATTTGCAAAATTGGACGAGACCGAAAAACAATTGGCGCGCACCGTGTTTAGCGGGTTAATTGAAATCGGGCGCGGCAGAGGCGACACCAAACGCACCGCGCGCTTGCACGAACTCGTCCCCGCAGGCGCGGATGCAGCGCGCGTGCAGGCGTTGGTGCGCGAACTCGCGGATGCGCGCCTCATTACGACGGACGAACGGGAGGGACAAGAGACCGTCACGCTGGCGCACGAACGCTTGATTGACGCGTGGGATTGGCTTCGGCGGCTGGTGGACGAGAATCGCGATGCGATTGCGCTGCAAAACGAAATCGCGCAAGACGCGCAGGAATGGGAGACGCAGACGCGCGATGAAAGTTATTTATATCGCGGCGCGCGTTTGGCGACGGCGCAAGAAAAACTGCAACAGAACAAATTGGTCTTGAACGGGCTGGCGCAAGCATTTGTCGAGACCGCGCTGGCGGCGCGCGACGCGGAACGCGCCGCGCGAGATGCCGCGCGACAGCGAGAATTGGAGCAAGCACAGCAATTAGCCGCGGCACAGAAACAACGCGCGGAAGAACAAATCTCGGCGAACAAACGCTTGCGACAGCGCGCGCTATTTCTCGTCGCTGCCTTTGTGCTTGCATTGCTCGCGATCGTCGCGGCAGGATTCTTTCTCGTACAATCGAATGCAAATCTGCAAACAGCGCGCTCGCGCGAACTTGCGGCGCTTGCGGTAAATCAATTACAAATTGACCCCGAACGCGCGCTCCTCATTGCGCTTCGCGCAAACGAAATCACGCGCACTTTGGAATCTGAAAATAGCTTGCGTCAAGCGATTTCGATTGCACCGATTACGCTGAGAGGGCATACCGATGTTGTGTGGAGTGCGACGTTCTCTCCCGATGGCTCGCCTGACGGCAGGAAAATTGTGACCGCGAGTGGGGACAACACGGCAAAGGTGTGGGATGCGACAACGGGCAAAGAACTCGCCACGCTGCACG
>Ga0247727_10008185_pt1 | contig 19520 bp, 21 predicted proteins | sample WisWelCaveWW1625_FD_202498 | JGI IMG/M metagenome (GOLD analysis project Ga0247727, IMG submission 202498) | Biofilm microbial communities from Wishing Well Cave, Virginia, United States - WW16-25 | ecosystem: Environmental > Aquatic > Deep subsurface > Groundwater > Cave microbial mat | place... | reverse complement strand
TTGCGGCCCTGCATGCGTCGCCAGCGTATCAGGATGTCTTGTATCGAATGATTCAGCGCGTGGCCGACATGGAGTGAGCCTGTGACATTGGGTGGGGGAATCACGATGCAGTACGGTTGGCCTGGATGGGTCGGCGAGGCGTGGAAATAGCCTTGCTGGTTCCAGACCTCATACCAACGTGCCTCGACCGCCTTGGGATCGTAGATTTTGTCGAGTTGGGGTGTGCTCATCTGGTTTATTTGGTTTGTTTTGTTCATCTGGTTGATTTGGTTCATCTGATTAGTTTCGTTCAACCAAATAAACGAGACAAACCAAACAAACCAAATAACGGTCTGCGGTGTTGGCGGACTTTTTCAGCATCTTGTTAGAAGTGCGGGGCATCTTAGCATGCGGGTGCATGCCTCTCAAGGCGAAGTGGGGGCCACACATCGCTTGAGGGGTGTAGAGCCTTGTGCTATACAGACTCGCACAAGGCGAGGGCGAGGGGTTCGTTCCGCTTCCACTTTTTACAATTTGGAGAGACTATGGCCAAAGGGCGTGAAAAAGACCGTAAGACGAGAAAGAAGCATCGGAAGAATGTCGCGCGGGTGAAGGCACTGGCGACAGCCAGGCGGAGCAAGGGTAAGAAGAGCAAGAAAGGGTAAGTCGGACTGATCACCCCCTAGCCTCTAGCCCCGTGCCACTCGCCTGAATATCAGCGCTTGCAGTAGAAGCGTTCATGAATAATGCGGGCTAGGCGGCTTGTGTGAGACGTGTGATCTCTGCTTTGATCTGCTCTTCGGCCAGATCTGGCACGAGACGCAGAACAGCCTGTTCGACCTGCTCGCGGGCTGTCACCCGGACAAGTGCTTCGGCCATTTCAGCGGTCTGTTTGGCAGCAGCCTGTTGGATCTCTTCCTTGACGAGTCCTTCAAGCGATCCGAGTTGTTCCCGAACCATATCGGACAGTGCGGTGCGAACGGCATTGATTTCTTCTCGGACGAATTGATCAATGCGCTCTTTGATCAGGGGGCTCGCGGTTTCGAAAACGCTCTGTCGAATGATGGGTTCGAGGAGGGACATTTCCCGTGAGAGGACCTTCGGGAGTGCCGTCATGAGCAACGGTTCAAGCACCTGAGTCAGCCGCTCTTCCGAGAGAGACGCACCCATGTGTGTGCGTACCTCTGTTTCCACGCCTTTGGCCACGAGGGCGGCCAGGTCTTTTCCCACCATCCGGGGGAGCAGGTCGGCAATCTTTTTTTCCGTCCGTTCTGACATGGACTGAAGGAGCTGACCGAAGAGGCCCTTCATCGCTTCTTCCGGTTCGGTTGTCGAGGCCCGCGCTGCCGTGGTGGTGGTCACGGGGGAGTCTTTCGGTTGGGGGTCGGGTGCGATCGCCTGTTCCTCTTCTTCCTCGGTCTGACTGTCATCGTTGAAGTCATCATCATCGGAATCCGTCGCGCTCGAGACCGGAGGCCAGGAGCGAGATTTCTTCTTTGTTCCGTTGGCCCTGGATGCCTGCTGTGCTTCCAGATCCTTGATCACATCGATGAGGTTTTCGGCCTGAAATGGTTTGTTGAGAAAGGCCTTCACCCCCAGCGAACGCAAGTGGGTTTCATCCACACGATCCGAAGGGCTGATCAGGGAGACAATATAGGTTTCTGCCAGGTTATCCAGATTGTGGACTTCTTTGCAGAACCCCGAGAAGGTCATGTTCTCCAAATGATAATCTGCGATGATGAGATTCGGGCTCATCCGGCGTGCCGCTTCCAAGGCTGTGGGGCCATCCTGGAATCCCATGACATCGCACCCTTCCGGTTTCGAGATCTGCTCGACCAGCCGGCGAACGGCTGGACTACTGTCGACGACAAAGATGGTTGAAGCCACCTAACCCTCCAATGTTATTGAACTATATCGAAGCTAGCAGTGGGGATATTCTTTGTCAAGAAATCGCACGATAGGTGCTTGTTTTGACTTCGTATTTTTGAACTGACTACAATTGATTGGAAGCCAGACGGAGGCGCGAGGCTAGGGGCTAGAGGAAAGAACCGTGTTTCCGACCGGAAGTCTTCACCCCTAGCCTCTAGCCACGTGCCTCTCGCCTGAACACCGGCGGTTACAGTAGAAGCTTTCGTGAATGATGCGGGTTAGTAGGACTTGCACGACCAATGAAGACCCCAATCCACGTCATCTTTTTTGACGCAGCCGAGACGCTGTTTCACGTGAATGGTTCCGTGGCGGACATCTACCTCACGTATGCGGTTCAGCACGGGTTTCGGCAGACTCCCGACTCGAAGGTCTCGATTGCGCAAGCCTTTCAGCGTGCCTTTCGCGATGCGTCGCCGCCGGTCTTTGCCGCAACGGATCCTATCCAGCTAAGACAATGTGAACGGCTCTGGTGGTTCGACATCGTGCACAACGTGTTTTATCGCGTCGGGATGTTCGAGCGGTTCGATGAATTCTTCGAGAAGGTCTTTCAGGTGTTTGAAGATCCTCGCTCCTGGGCACTGTTTCCTGAGACTCTTGCCGTGCTGACCAGGCTGCGTGAAGAGGGGGTCGAGCTGGGGATTGTGTCCAACTTCGACTCCCGGCTCTTTCCTGTAATGCGGGGACTCGGCATCGACCGGCTCTTTGATACTGTGACGATTGCAAGCCTCGCCGGAGCGGCCAAACCGGCGCCGAAGATTTTCGAGATTGCCCTTGAAAAACATGCGGCCGATCCGGACCAAGCGATGCATGTGGGGGACAGTTTTCGGGACGATGTGGAGGGTGCGACGAAGGCCGGGCTGACCGGCGTGTTGCTGGATCGAGCGGGGCGCATTCAGGCGTCGGGCGGGCATGTGATTCGGACGTTGGAGGAACTTCTTCCGCTAGTAGGATGCTGAAAAAGTCCGCCAGCATGAAGAAGGTTGAGGCTCAGGCTAAGGTTGAGACAAAGAGAGTCTGATATTCGCTCAACCTTAACCTTGACCTCAGCCTACATCAGAAGTTGCGGAACCAGGTCTTTGGCACGGCCCTGCAGCGAGAGATCAACCAGGTTCGATTGCGGGGTGCTATCGAGATTGATCGCGATGACCAGCGCGCCGACCTCCTTCGCTACCGATGCGAAGCCTGCAGCAGGATAGACAATTCCCGATGTGCCGATCACAAGGAGGAGGTCACAGCTATGGATGGCCTGATCACAGCGGCGCAGGTCTTCCTCCCAGAGCGATTCCCCAAACCAGACGATATGAGGCCGGAGCAGTGCATGGCACAGTCGGCATGTCGGCAGGATGGGAAGAGGGATCTCCCGATTTTCCGAGATGACGCCACAGCCCGTACAGCGAACCTTCCAGATGTTGCCGTGAATTTCAGAGAGGCGTTGTGATCCGGCGGTTCGATGGAGTCCATCGACATTTTGCGTGATCAGCCACATTCGATCGGTCCATCGCTGTTCAAGCGCTACAAGTGTGTCGTGGGCAGGATTTGGCTGTTTCGTGGCAATCAACTCACGCCGCCAGTTATACCATTCCCAGACTAATCGTGGGTCACGCGCAAAGGCCTCAGGGGTCGCGAGATCCTCCGCGCGAAAGTTGCGCCACAAGCCGTCCGGCCCACGAAAGGTCGGCACGCCGCTATCCGCAGAGATGCCGGCTCCCGTGAGGACGGTCACGTTCTTTGCGGACGCGAGGTGTGTGCGGGCGAGGAGGATCTGATCGTCGGTGGCCATGGTCGAATGGGCTGATTGTACCGCATTTCGAGCCGACGAATCTGCGTGGTATAGTTCGCCTTCGATATGCTTGTGAGGAGGTACCTATTCAGGTAGATAGGCTGAAGGCTTTTAGGGGTTGGGCTTCTTGAACAACGAGGATTCACCTCTGCTTGAACTCAAGGTCATAGAAACGGGATAAGGGGGACAACGGGGTAGAGGGGTAAGGGGAAAAAGGTCTGCGACTTCTATTCCGCTACCCCGACTATCCCTGTATCCCGCTACCCCCGCATTCGTGCTTTGCGAGAGCATTTATAGCCTTCAGCCTTCAGCCTGAACACCTAATAGTTACGTGAGGAACATGATGAAACAGATTCTCATGGTGGGGGCTGGGTCAGTTGGTGGGTTCTTCGGCGCGCATTTAGCGAAAGCGAAGCTCTCTGTGTCTTTCCTGTTGCGGCCCAAGACGCTCGCAGCCGTGAAGCAGAATGGCCTCACGATCCGCAGTGCCAATGGCTCCTTCACCGTGCATCCAGCAGCCGCGTCCGATCCGCGAGATCTCCCGAAGCCTGACCTGATCGTCCTCTCCGTGAAAGCCTACGATCTGGAAGAGGTGCTGAACCAAATCGAGCCGGTCCTGACTGATAAGACCGTCATTTTGACCCTGCAGAATGGGGTCGATACCGAAGATCGCATCCTGGCGCGCGTTCAACGGGATTGTGTCGTCGGTGGTATCGCGTATATCTATACCAAGATCGCGGCGCCCGGCGTGATCGACCATTATAAGAAGGGGGCTGTGGCAATCGGGGAGCTGATGGGGCATCAGAGCCCTCGTCTGTTAGCCATTGCCGATTTGTTTAAGCAGGCGGGGGTTCCTTGCCAGCTGACCGATGATATCCGGCGCAGCAAGTGGGAGAAGATGTGTTGGAATTGCGTCTTCAATCCCTTGACCGTGATGATCGACGACAAAGTGGCCAAGGCGCTCGATGACCCCGAGATGCTGCGAGTGATTCATCAGATCGTGGGTGAAGTCGTGGCGGTGGCGGCCACCGTGAAAGTGCCGTTAGCCGCAGATATGGCGGAGAAGGTAGTCCGTTGGACGAGCGAGATACGGGATATCCATACCTCGATGTATGACGATTGGAAGGCCGGACGACCGACCGAGATCGACTTTCTGAATGGGTATGTCTCGAAGGTTGGGCGGGAATTCGGCATTCCGACGCCGCTGAACGACTTGCTGACGGCGGTGATCAAGACCATCACCGAGCGGGATCGAACCGGTCCCGGTCTCGTGCGAATCGACGGGGCGGTGGTCCAGCCTGTCTCGCTCGATCGTGCCGCGATCGCATCGTTGCCAGTGGAACATCAACTCGATATCTCGACGGTGATGCCCGGCATGAAGGGTAAAGGGATTCGCATGAAGGGTCTGCTCGATATTCCGGCACTGGCCATTGGAGCGGATCATGTAACAGTGCATTCGGCAGACGGAAAATATTCAGTCTGTCTCACGCTCCAACAGGCGAGAGAGTATGGGATTCTCGTCTATGAGCTCGATGGAGCATCGTTGCCTGATGCGAAAGGCGGTCCGTTCCGGTTGGTGACACCAGGTCTCGGTGATCTGTGCGCCAACGTGAAGGGGGTCGTGAGAATCGAGGTGACCATCGGAACAGGAACAGATACGCGGCCATCCGTAAAGACGAATTGCTGACCATCGTTGTTCGTGAAACGTGAAGCGTGAAACGTCCGAATCCGGAACGAACGACGCTTCACGGAGCGCAGGGACTGGCTCCGCCGTCTGCGGCGGTGCCTGTCCCGCTGCTTCTCAGACGGGGACAGGCGCCAAAAAGAAGGGCGCCAGTCCCTTAACGGTACGCAGACACACGCGTTCCGTCCTGCGCTTCACGCTTCACGAACGACGCTTCACGCGCAAGAGCAGCGGATCGGCAATTGCAGCAGAAGTGTTCATGAATAATGCGGGTTAGAACCGACCGGACAATCACAGAGGAATTTGCAGGCCATTTTCGCGCACTATGCCGGTCAGTATAGTCAATAGTTAGGCCGCTCCGATATGGATTCAAGCACTCAAGCTGTCCGCGCTTTTCTGGCCTCGATGCGGCCAGTGCGAGAAGCGCTGGACGATCTGTTACGGCGGCTTTACAAGCGGCCCGAGGTGAAGATTGTGCATACATACATTTTGGAAGCTGCTCTCTCGCCAGACTTCGGCCTCTCCGCAGACTTACACAACGGGGCTGTCATTGATTTCTGGATCGAGTTGAGGTCCGAGAACACATCTTGGCAACTGGAGTATACCGTTCAGCGGAGCGATCCCAACGAGGATGGTTCTCATACTGAGGTGGAGTTTCCTCGTCAGTCGATCCATTCCGTCCTGGATATGCCATCGACTCTGATCGCGGCAATCAGGGCACTGGAAAGTGCGAGCGCAAACGACGCTCTTTACAGATGAGAAGCGAGAAGCAACAGACAAACCTGGGCCTAACCATTCGCTGCAGCGAACCCGGCCATCGCGGTGTGGTTGCAATCGTGGCCCCTCGTGGACCAGTTCGCTGAGCTTGGGTCGTTCGGCGACAAAAAAGGGGCGTGCCGTTAGACACGCCCCCTGAGCTTGGTACAGTTAGCAGATTGAAACGGTTATTTCAGTGCGTCAATGCCGGCGCCAAAGTTAATGTGAAACGCCGCTCCATTCATTACCAGAGCCGGAACTGACTTGACACCGGCTGCTTCCGCTTCTTTCACACGTGACTTGTTCGTGCCGAGATGAACGCTCTCCACGGCATATTTCGACGGATCCAGGGCGTTGGCATGAAAAGACTGGGGTCAGCAAGGCATGAGCAACTGTCTTGATTGATGAACAGTGGGGGATATTTCAGGCTGCGGCGCGGACCTTCACCGTAAGACGCACTTGCGCTCCGAGCCGGGCCAGCATGTCGATCAGCGCATCCGTGCTGAACAAGTCGATACGTCCACGGAGGAGATCGCTGACGCGGGGCTGAGTCACACCGAGTAACTTGGCCGCTGCTCTCTGCTTGAGGTGGCGAGAGGCGATGAGCTTCTGCACCTGAATCATGAGGTCCGCCCGGACCAGCAGATGCTCAGCCTCCTCGCGGCGAAACCCAAGGTCACGGAAAACATTCCCGGTGGACGGTGTGATCTTCAGTTTCATGATGCTCCTCCCCCGCTCGCTCCACTCACCGCTCAGTGCTGCGCCACGAGCGCCTGATAGCGTTGCCTGGCAAGTCCCACATCGTGCTGCGACGTTGTTCTGGTCCGCTTCTCAAAGGCATGGAGCACATAGATCGCTTCCCCAAACTTGGCCACGTAGCAGACGCGGTGTTCCGCTGTGGTAAGAATTCTAATCTCACGGACGCCGGGACCGATTGTCGACATCGGCTTCCAGTCCAACGGCTCCAACCCTTGCTGAACCAGCCGAAGCTGAAAACCCGCGAGTCGCCTCGCATCCCGCGGGAATGCCTGCACATCACTCCGCGAGGACCCGAGCCACAGGATCGCCTTATCGGTCACGGGCTCAATATGCAAGTTTTAGTATATTTCTGTCAAGGGGCAAGAGCGTATGGCGAATCCGGAAGAAATGGGGTCGATAGTCTTTGTGAGCCTTACTCTCGCTTCAGACCGCTCGGCAGAGGCGACGGCTGAGCTTTGGCGTCGGCAACAAAAAAGGGGGCGTGCCGTTAGGCACGCCCCCTGATCTTAGTGCAGTCAGCAGACGGAACCGATTATTTCAGTGCGTCAATGCCGGCGCCAAAGTTAATGTGAAACGCCGCCCCATTCATTACCAGGGCCGGAACCGACTTGACCCCGGCTGCTTCCGCTTCTTTCACACGTGACTTGTTCGTGCCGAGATGAACGCTCTCCACGGCATATTTCGCCGGATCAAGGGCGTTGGCGACGCTGTGCTCGGCTGCGACGCACACTGGGCATCCTGCATGATAGAAAATCGCTTTTGTTTTCATCATGATATCCTTTCAAATATGATGAGTTAGTTGATGTTACATTATTCACAACAACGTGGAAACTACACCAGGCTCAGGCCACCAGACATTTTTCGGTTCCCCGCCCACCTGTTGGTGTAGCCTACTGACAATCTGACAATGAATGCAATAGAAAAATCAGCGCCCCGGCGTGTGAAGCGACAGTAACCGCAATGCTCAATGTTTAATGTTGAATGTTCAATTGAACATCGAAAATTGAACATTGAACATTCCTCAGAAACGCGAGATACGCTTCACGTTTCACGCTTCACGGTTGTGCGGATTAGCGAATGACTTGAATTGCTTTCCACCGTTCCGATCGGTAGCGCCAGAGTAGCAGCCCCATTCGGACTGTCCAATCTGCAATCATGGCGCTCCACACGAAGAGCACATCGAGTGTGAGCCAGGGGCCTGCAATGGCCGCGAGGGGCAAGCGGATTCCCCACATGCCGATCGTCGTCGCCAACATGATGAACCGGGTGTCGCCGGCTCCACGTAACGATCCGGCCAGGACCATGGTGAGGGCGAGCGGCACTTGGAGGATAGCGACGATGCGCAGAAACACCGTCCCGAGTTCGACGACCGCCTCGTCGTTGGTAAAGGCACGGAGCAGCGCATAGGGAAAGAAAAAGAACAGCACGCCCATCGATGCCATTGCGACGGTGGCCAGCCGATTCGCTTCCCAATTTTCGAGTTTAGCCCGGACATATTTCCCCGCGCCGATACTCTGCCCCACCATCGTGGCTGCCGCGATTGCAAATCCATATCCCGGAAGGAACGACAGGGATTCGATCGACAAGCCGACTTGATGCGCGGCGTAGGTCACAGTGCCGTACAGCAGGACGATCTTGGTGTAGAGGATAATCCCTGCCTGTTGAAATATCCGTTCACCGGAAACCGACGCGCCGATCTGCCAGGTGGAGCGCAAGAGATCACGCCGTACGGTGCGTGATGTCCTAAAGAGCTTTCGGCAGGCCCAGAGGAGGTAGGCTACGCCCGTTCCTTCTGCCAGACCGGCTGCCACAGCCGCTCCGGTGATACCCAAGGCAGGGAAGCCCCAGAGTCCATAGACCAGTGGGTAGGCGATCATGAGATACAGCAGATTCACCGCGATCAAGGCGTACATTGGAGTTTTGGTGTCTCCGGTGCCTTGCATAATCGATGAGAGGACCTGCAAGAAGATCGTGCAGGGAATGACCAGGAAAATGAAGTTCGAGTAGGGAAGGGCCAGTGTGATGACGTCGTGCTCTGCGCCCAACAGCTCCATGATGACACGATTCAAGGACAATCCGAGTGCCACGAGCGAGCAGGACACGATGGCTGCCAATCCCAGTAGGTGGGTGGCGGCTTCCCCCACATCTTTGGTGCGGCGAGCGCCCCACAGTTGGGCGACGAGGACGTTGGCACCCACCGATAATCCGGATACGAGCGTGGTGGCTATGAAGGCGAGCAACTGACCGAGTCCGACGGCTGCGATGGATGTGGCGCCGAGACCACCGACAAGAAAAACGGCGGCGATGCCCTCGGTGCGTTGGAGCAGACTGCTGACCGTGACTGGTAAAGCAAGGGTCAGGACCGACTTTCTGATCTGTGCAATGCGGGACGCCATGGCAGGCCATCCTAGCAGGATGAAGCAGACGGTTATTTGGTTTATTTGGTTTGTCTCGTTTGTTTGGTTAAACAAGACCAACCAGATACACAAAACAAACCAGACAAACCAGATCAACCAGTTTCGCCTGTTTCGCACCTATCGTGCGGACTAGACAAACGTGTGTCTGTCCGTTTAGGGTCGTCTACCATGACTGAACTCAGCGATCTCTCACCAGTTCCTCTTCCGAAGGCCCCGCGCCTGTCAAAGTCAAAATTCCTGTCCGGCCTGCAATGTCACAAGCGCCTGTACCTCGAAGTCCATCAACCCTCTCTCGCGACCAAGCCGGATGCGGCGACCCAGGCGATGTTTGATATGGGAACAGAAGTCGGGGAGTTGGCCAGGAGTCGCTTCCCCGGTGGTACCTTGGTAACAGCGGGGTATCGCCAGAGCGAGGCCGCTCTTGCGCAGACAGCCGTGCTGATCCAGGACCTCACCGTGCCGGCCATCTTCGAAGCGGCGTTTTTGCACGGTGGGGTGCTGATTCGCGCTGATGTTTTGGAGCGCGTTTTCACCGCGGAGGGACAGTTCTGTGGCTGGCGACTGATCGAGGTCAAGTCTTCTACGAAGGCCAAAGACGTGCATCTCGAGGATCTCGCCGTTCAGAGCGAAGTAATACTGGGCGCAGGGCTGACGCTCGTCTCCGTCTGTCTCATGCATATCAATACCGGGTATCTGTACCGAAATGGAGCGATTGATCTGAGAGAGTTATTTGCGATTCAGAATTTGTCCGAGGCTGTGGCCCATCGACGGGCTGCGGTGCCCGAGCGATTGGCCACGATGAATCGCATGTTGCTCCAGGCGCAACCCCCTGCCATTGAGCCGGACCAGCATTGTCATACACCCTACGATTGCCCCTTCTGGGAACATTGCACCAAAGACAAACCGGCGCGGTGGATTCATTACTTGCCGGGATCTAAACAGGTGGTCAGTCAGTTGACTCAACAGGGGGTGACGACGATCGACGAGATTCCAGCCGGTACGAAGCTATCGCCGGTTCAGCGTCGTGTGAAGGAGAATGTCGAGTGGGTGTCTGCGAAGCTCGGCCCTGCGTTAAAGGCCGTGCAGTATCCTGTGCATCACCTCGACTTTGAAACAGTCATGCTGGCGGTACCTCGGATCTCGGAGACGAGACCCTATCAAACCCTCCCGGTTCAGTGGTCGAACCATATTGAGCAGGCAGCCGGCGATCTGCGCCACGAGGAGTTTCTGCACAAGGATGTAAGCGATCCCCGGAAGGTTCTTGCCGAATCCTTGCTGGAATCACTGGGGGACCGAGGCAGCATCTGTGTCTATTCGCCGTACGAACGGTCTATCTTGGAGCAGCTGGCCACCGCAATTCCGTCACTTGGGCAGGCGCTATCGCGCATCGTCAGTCGCCTGTGGGATCTCTTCCCGATCGTGCGAGACCATTACTACCATCCTGCGTTCGGCGGGTCCTATTCCATCAAGTCGGTGCTGCCGGCCATCGTCCCCTCACTCGCCTATGATGATTTGGCGATCAAAGAGGGAGGGCATGCTGCCAGTCAGTACTACCGCATGGTCTTTGTCGAAACGGATTGGGTCGAGCGGGCGAAAATCCAAGAAGCATTGCTGGCCTACTGTAAGCGCGACACTCTTGCGATGGTTGAGCTTAGGCGAGCGTTGAAGGAAAAGGCGCAGATGAAAGGCTAAATCGGTTGGAACCCGGGCGCGGGGTGAGGGGCACGAGGCGAGAGGGGAAGACACTCCTTCTGCTCACCTCTAGCCTCTGGCCCCGTGCCTCTCTCCAGAACGCTCGCAGACGGGGACAGGCGCCAAAAAGAATGGTGCCAGTCCCCAACCCGAGCGAGCTTAGTTTGGCGGAGAGGGTGGGGATCGAACCCACGGTCCCGTTGCCAGGACAGCAGTTTTCGAGACTGCCCGATTCGGCCACTCTCGCACCTCTCCGCGTGGTAGAACTTGCCTCACGGCAGGGTAAGGTTGGGGCAAATGTATCGTCGTTGCGATCGGCTCTCGGGCAGCTTACCCTGGGGAGTATGATTTTTCAATCGGTTTTCTTTTCGCTCGAAGGGCCGATACGATGGGCGCGAGGCTAGGGGCACGAGGCGAGAGGGAAGACATTCCTTCTGATCACCCCTAGCCTCTGGCCCCGTGCCTCTCGCCTGAACATCGGCGGTTGCAGTAGAAGCATTCGTGAATGATACGGGATAGGAGGATACTGTTGAATCCGGGTATAGATGAGCTGGTCATGGCCTTTCCGTCCATTGAGTTGATCGCAACGGCCGGCTGGTCGGTGCCGATTGGGATGGAGGATCGGACCATTCATGTCTGGGGTTTCTCGCTCGACGGAAGCCTGTCTTTTGTGGAGCACTGCCGTTCCTGGTTGAGCGAAGATGAACGCGGGAGAGCGGATCGATTCATCCGCCGGCAAGATCACGTCCGATTTGTGCTGGCGCACAGCGGTCTCAGAGCGGTGCTCAGCCGGTATCTTGGGATCGACCCCAATGTGCTGGAGCTGTATCGTAGTGAGGCAGGTAAGCCCTCCTTGATGAAGGAGTTACGAGGTCAGCCCGCGATCACGTTCAATATGTCTCATGCGCATGGCCGCGCGCTCATCGCGGTCTCAAAGGGGGAGGAGGTCGGAGTTGATCTCGAACGAATTCGTTCGGACGTAGAGGTTGCGAAACTTTCCGAGCGTTACTTTGCTCCCTCCGAACACGCCACGATCATGCAGTCGACTCAGGAGCAGCGTGCAGCCAGATTCTTCCGCTACTGGGTCGCGAAAGAGGCGGTGCTCAAGGCGCAAGGTGTCGGACTCCTGGCATTGAGTCAGTGCGAGATCTTTATGGGAGCGGACGGAGTCGGCGCAGAGGTTCGGGTTCCGGTGGGCTCTACGCTCCAAGACAATTGGAGGGTTCGTCTCCTCTCTTGTGGCGAGGGATGGGAAGCGGCGGTGGCCGCTCAGGGGGTAGACTGGGTTGTGCAGTGCGGTCTTAACCCACATTATTCATGAGCGCTTCTGTTACAATCGCCGATGTTCAGGCGAGAGGCACGGGGCCAGAGGCTAGGGGTGAAGACTTCCGGTCGGAAACACGGCTCTTTCCTCTAGCCCCTAGCCCCGTGCCTCTCGCCTCCTATTGAGTTGAAAGCGGATTTGTCGCTGGTGGTCCCTCGCGAAGCTCCTTGAAAAACTTCTGAATAAGGGCCTGACTCTCCTGTTCGAGAACCCCGCCGGTCACGGCTATTTGGTGGTTCAGCCTCGGCTCTGCTGGAAGGTCGAATACCGATCCGCAGGCGCCGGCTTTCGGATCCCATGCCCCAAAGACGACTCGGGAAATCCTCGCTAAGATAATGGCACCGATACACATCGAGCAGGGCTCCACGGTCACGTAGAGGGTCGTGTCGGTCAATCGCCACGTGCCCAGTGCGGTCGCTGCGGCGCGGATTGCAATGACCTCCGCATGGGCCGTGGGGTCCTGCCAGAGTTCGCGATAATTGTGTGCCTGTGCGAGAACCTGGCTGTCTTGAACGATCAAGGCGGCGATCGGTACTTCGCCGACGGCCGGCGCCCGGGCCGCTTCTTCCAGGGCCATCCGCATAAACGTCAGGTCCTGTGCGCGCTCGTCTCCTGGCATTGTGGTCTCCTTAGAAGACCGTTGCTTGGTCTGTCTGGTCTATTCGGTCTGTTCTGTCTGTCTCGTGTGATCGGTTGAACGAAACTAACGAGATGAACCAGATAGACCAGAGAAACCAGATAGACCAGATAGACCAGACTAGGATCGGCTCAAGAGATACATCGGTCCAGTCGGTTGCGGGCGGCCGCCTGAGGGCTCAAGGCTGACGGCAAAAGTTTTCGCTTTCGTGAAGCTCGGTACCTTTTTGACCAGTAGGTGAGCGGTTTCTCCGGTATCCATCTGAAAGGTCCCGATGCTCATGGGTTTGTCGTGAATGGCCCATAGCTGATAGGTCGTGCCAGCGGGACTTTCCGGCAGGTTCAAGGAGTAGAGCCAGACGTTTTGGGTTCGAGAATCGTACAGCAGGAATCCCGCAGCCCGTTTTGCCATGTCCGATCCGGCGAGGGAGACGGCCTTGACGTTGGGAATTCGAAGGAGTGTCGCTAATTCGTCTTGCGGAGTTCCGACGGTACGAGCGCTGCCTCGCTGGCTTAATCGAACACGCGTTTCTTCCAGTTCAGCCTCAATTAATTGAACACGCGTTTCTTCCAGTTCAGCCTCACGCTGGGCCAGCTGTTCCTTGGCTTCCGCTGCTTCCTTCGTTCGTTGCTGTATTTCGTTGCGTAATTCGGCGAGGGCTTTGGCTTGGTCGCCGACCTCACGACGTACATCGGCAAGCTTTGCCGACTTTTCCTGGAGCGATGCTTCGAGCTGCTTAATGTTCGATGTATCGATGGAACGTTGTGTCGACACATTCCACGCAAAATATACGCCGAGACTCACGATCAGGAGCGTGGCCAAGCCAAGGGCCCAGGGGAGTGACAATGATCGGGCAGGGGCGACGGGAGGAAAGAGGTGGTTCATCCATTCGCCCGGTTCCAGACTCGGCCGGGCTGGTTCGTTCGGTACCGCTTCAGCTGGAATGGGTGCGGGGTTTCGTCCGGCCATGATGGTGGCTTTGAGGGAGCGTGGAGGCTTGGTCGGACTGAGGCTGAGCGGGAGGAGCGCGGCGACGGATTGATAGTCCTTCAGCGCATTGTGACAGGAGGCGCAGCCGGAGAGTAAGTGGGCTTCCAGCGCCTGTCGCTCGATCCGATCCAGCGCACCTGCAGCATACAAGGGAACCGATTCTTCGAGTTCGTCATGTGTCATTGGAGCTCACCATGGTTCCACCACTGTTGGAGGCCATCTCGGAGTTTGGACATCCCAAGTTTGATCCGTGTCTTGACGGTCCCGAGCGGCTGGTTCAGCCGCTCGGCAATCTCGGCATGGGAGAGTCCTTCGTAGTATGCGAGTTCAATCGCTTGTTGCTGCGCCTGGGGCAATCCAGCCACAGCTGCTCCGACTGCAATACGCAGTTCTTGATCGGCCTGCATCTCAAACGGGCTCGGACCAGGGTCGGCCACCTGCACAGCGGTTCCGGCTTCCAGCGAGTTCGTGCCCCGATAGCCCCGTGAGGCCCTGGCCCGTAGCCGGTCGATGGCCCGACTTTTGGTGAGGGTGACCAACCATGCGACTGGGGTTCCACGCCCGACGTCATAGCGGGAGACCTTCCGCCAGACTTCCAAATAGACATCCTGCAGGAGCTCCGCCGCTTCCTCATGATTCCCCAAGATCCTGACTGCCAACGTGAACAAGAGCGTGCTCGAATGGTCATAGAGCTGGCTGAATGCCTGCTGATCGCCTTTGACCACACGGGCCAGCAAGGTTGGATCGATCATCGAGGCGGCGTGTTGTGAGGGGTTGTCCATAATGCGAGCGAGTTGTGAGGAAAAGCCGGAATCACCTCATGTCCGCCACGACTATAGCATCCTACGGAAGGAACGGGCAAAAGGATCTGTGTTTCAGGCCGTGCCGTGAGCCAGGCGAGGGGCGAGGGGCACGAGGCGAGAGGGAAGACATTCCTTCTGGTCGCCCCCAAGCCTCTAGCCCCGTGCCTCTAGCCAGAAAGTTCGCGATTGCAGCAGAAGCGCGCATGAATAATGCGGGCTAGCCCAGACAGTATCGAACGAGTACTTCTGCCGCCTCGACGGCTCCGGTCGGAGGCGGCGGCAACGAAGGTGCCGGTGAGGCCAAGGCTTGCCGCAAGGTTGGCTCCCATCGGCCTTGCGTAAAATCATCGATCGACAATTCGACGCCGCGCCCGTATCGATGCAGATAGTCGACCAGCGGTGGTTCATCGGCAAAATTATATCGGCGGACGTACACGACTGGCTGTTGAAGCGCGACCGCCTCAACAATGGTGCCGTAACCGGGTTTAGTCATGATGACATCGACAGAGGCAAGCAGGGTCTTAAAGGAGAATGGAAGCGTCTCGGTGGAGTGAATGCGGGAATATCCCGGTGGGACTGGGCCGTCGATGAGGAAGCAATAGTGGCGCAGCTGTTCCATTTGTTCAAGCGGAAGGGACGTCAGAGGAACACCGCCGAATCCCACCAAGACGGTCCGCTCGTTGGGCGCCAGGGCGAGGGCTGAGGCCAGGCGGTCTCGCTCAGGGGAGGCGGGGCTGGCTATCGGGCCGATATCGATCATGCGGGAGAAGGCATCGATTCTGGGAGCAGGGGTGATACGAAGGGCCATGAGCGCCTTCGCATAGGAACCACGGATGCACTGAATCAACTGCTGCTGTGAACGGTCTGATGCGTGGCAATATTCCTTGAGCACGAGGTCCCAGGTAAAGCTCGCCAAGGCGACGGTCGGTATTTGTGCGCGGGAACCGGCCTCGATGGCGAGGTAGGGTGTGTCGGCGATGACCAACGCGGGCGATGCCTTCTGCATGGCGGCGACTTCGTTGGATAGGTGTGCCTCCCAGGTTTCGTGGAAGCGCTGGTGCGCCGCCCAGGTCGCGTCGATGTCGATCTTGAGGGGTCCGTCTTGGATACAGCCGATGTCTTGCTGCGCGGGACTGATTTCCCACTGGATTGCCAGGCGGTCGCGGAAAAACGATGCTGGGACCGTGGTGCGGAGGATGGATGTCAGACCCGGCACGAGGGAGCCTAGTGCATTGAGTACGGGCACCACTTGCGCAGCGTGACCGTAGCCGTGTCCCGAGATCGCACACCAAATCAGCGGCATGGCAGGGTGCTGAAAACGTTCTTCAACGTCGTTCTCCAAACCCGTGAAGCGTATCTCGTGAAGCGTCGTTCGTTTCCGGATTCGGACGTTTCACGCTTCACGTTTCACGAACGACGAGGACGGCCTTTTTGAGCATCCTGCGGAAATATTCTTCTGTTGTGCCACACGTACGGACCATCGGCGTTATGGCGGTCGACATAGTTTTCCCGCAGCTTGTTAGGAATTGCAATCATGGCTAGCTGTTGGAGTGGTCAGATTCTAACGGCGCGATATTGTATTGCAGCTCGAGGTCGAACTCGTCGATCAATTCATTGGCCGTGACAGCGCCGAGATCGGAGCGCACCTCGTTGATCACTAGATCGATTGCCATCCCGGCCTGTGCCCCGTACTGCGTCATCGCCGATTCGATTCGCTGTCTGGCTTCTTCAATCTTCATAGGGCACTCCTCGCTCCATCACGACCCGATTCGTTATCCCAAGGTTTGTAGCAACGCTTCCATCTCAGGGACGAGGTCTCCTCCTCCGTTCGATCGACCGGAGCGTGCAGCGTCGATGCCGGCTTGCAAGATGGGCTTTGCCTCTTCCTTCCGTCCCAAAGAGATTAAAGCGCGTCCGAGACCCAGGTGCGATGCAACGTGGGTCGGGTCTAGCTGTGTGGCGACGGTCAGGTGCTCGACCGCTTCTTCAAGATTGCCGCCTTCCTGGAGGAGTTTATTTCCAAGCCCGTAACGGCCGAGAAAACCCTGCGGGTTTTTGGTGACCATCTGTCTGAATGCGTCAAGATCCACGCCGCCTCCTCGTACATGTAGGGCGCATAATACCACTGCAAGGAAGGAGAGAGCCAGCCTGGTCTGGCTGGTTCATCTGGTCTATCTGGTCCATCTGGTTAGTTTCGTTCAACCGATCACACGAGACAGACAGAACAGACCGAATAGACCAGACAGACCAGATAGACAAGACAGGTTGGCGGACTTTTTCAGCATCCTGCTAATCGGATTGGTTCAGCTTCGCAAGATGGGCCGAGTTAGTTTGAAGCTCAGGTAGCTGTATCGCTGGTCCTTGCCGTCTGTGAAGCGAGATAGGTTTCGGACAGTTTCATTCCAATTTGAGAATAGAGATATAGCGGGGGGCGACAAGGAAGGCGCTTACTTACCTGACGGGGTGGATATGGAAACTGGTGTGAGTTTTGACCGCTTCGAGTTGACTGAAACGGAGCGAATAGGGCGGTCGAGTACGGGCGCGCTGCTGGCGGCATAGAAGGTGGTGTCGAGCACCATTTGCTGCATCAATGCCGTGAGGCAGGATTCCGTCACGTGGCCCTTCAGTTCGTCGATCATGAGCGGCGTGGTGCCGAAGAGTTGATAATGCGCCGTCCCGGCGGACTGGCTCTCGTAGCGTTTGACCTGTCCGTCCCAGCGCTCCAATTCCAGGGTCACGTGCGCTGCATAGTCATATTCCAGCGGAATGAACGGGGTCAGGATGAACATCGAGGCGCTGATGACGATGCCCTTCCATGCGGCATCGCCAGCATGGGGATCGATGGCCTCGTCGAACAAGAGGCGGGCGCGAATGAATTTTTCGCTGGCCGGAGGTTCGGCGGAATCCGTGCCGCCAAGGTGGGAGAATAATCCGGTCTTCCGCAACGTGCCGAGCACGCGTTGTTCTGTTTCCAGCGATAGATTCTGTGGTGAGCCGTTTCGCGTGATGCCCACGCCATCCACGACGAGCGGGACTTGTTCGTTTCGCGCGATCACCCGGACACTGGACTCTTGGCTGCTGTCGGCCGTGGCCCTGAGTTCGATCCAGCGGGCGCAACCGGTCGTGAGGGTGACAATCAACCCGCAGCATCCAATGACGGTCCAACGAAGTGACAACTTAGCCTTCATGCAATACTCCTAATAGTAAAACGAAAAGCCTGCGAAAGGGAGACTCGAATTGAGTCCGACATTGGAACGGCTCGTGTGGGCGTTGGAGATATGTTGAAACCGGTAGCCGGCATTGAGTGCGGCTCGGTCGGTCAGGAAATAGGAGACTCCGAATCCGGCCGTCAAGAAGAAGTTGAATTGGCTGGACTGTTCCGGAATCTTCCCGGCGAGATCGGTCCAAAAGGGGCCTCCGGCGAATTCGACATAGGGCCGGATCCGGTCCTGTGCGGTGAAGGTGTATTTGATTTTCGGGCTGAAGCCGACGCCATGCGTGAGAATCGGTTCCTGGAACTGAATATAGACCATCTCGGCGCCGATCGAGACCTGCCCTCGATACCATCTGTCGCTGATGGGATCGGTCAGCGTCATCATCCAGGAGGGCATGAGGGCAAGTCCACTCTGCTCGGTTTTGCTTTTTTCCCCCTTGAGGAGGTGAGGGAGCATGTAGCCGGCGGTGAGTCCGACTTCCTGTGTCCCCACATTGATCTGCGGCGTGGGGTCGGCGGCGTGAATAGGGGAGGACAGGGCAGCCATGAGCGTGATCAAAAATATATAGACGAGCAATTTCTCAACCTGTCTGCGAAGTGCATGTCAGTATCCTGTCGGCTATTTCGAAGTGTATCTACATATTGCGATCTGGATGAATTGTCAATACCAAATGTAGTGGTTTGGCTGTGGAAACTGAGGAAATCCTGTGGATAGCGGCAAAGGATTGGGGAACGCCAACTCTCTGGAATTTAGTGCGACTTATCCACAGTGTTTTGATCGAAAACAGAGCTAATTTTGACGTCTAAGGGACCCCATGGACAAAAAAAACTAAAAGACCCGGCGACCGAGGGTCAGAATGGCTTCATCCACTCCCTCAACGGAAATGAACTGCTTGCCGATGCCGATGACCACAACCCGAGTACCCAGCACCGTTGTTTCAAAATGGTAAAACTTAAAACGACAGGGTGACTCTCTAACAGGTTGCGGAAAAACTATTCAGGCACAGCAGAACTTCGATGGTCCGCACGTCTGAGACAAGCCCGGTCTGTCTGGTTGATCTGGTTCATCTGGTTAGTTTTGTTCAACCAAACACACGAGACAGACCGAATAGACCAGATAGACTAAATGAACAAGACAGACAGGAGAAGTTTTTCAGCATCCTGCTAAGCGGATTGGTTCAGCTTCGCAAGATGGGCCGAGTCGGTTTGAAGTTCAGGCAGTGTGTATCGCAGGTCAAGAGAGACCACTCGTTCAAGACATCGCCGAACTGAAACAAGGTCCTGCCGGGTGCCATACACCGTGGCAAGAAGTCGGAGCACTGTGGCTTCGGCTGGTTCGTTGCCGAGCTTGATGTAATGTTCCGAGGCGTTGTTGAGACAGCGCTCGGCTTTGATGAGGTCGCCCTGGTCGAGAAAGCACTTGCCGAGTTGGCTATAGGTCACCGCCAGCCCTTCTTCGTTTCCGACAATCCGATGACAGTCGAGCGCCAGCTTGAACGATGTCACCGCCTGCTCCCACTGTCCCTCACGAGCCTCTTGCAACGCCAGATTGTTGT
>Ga0247727_10008184_pt1 | contig 19521 bp, 15 predicted proteins | sample WisWelCaveWW1625_FD_202498 | JGI IMG/M metagenome (GOLD analysis project Ga0247727, IMG submission 202498) | Biofilm microbial communities from Wishing Well Cave, Virginia, United States - WW16-25 | ecosystem: Environmental > Aquatic > Deep subsurface > Groundwater > Cave microbial mat | place... | reverse complement strand
AAAATGGTCGATCGCCCACCGATGGTGGGCATCCCGCCGAATCAGGGAGGCCACAATGGGGCCGGCATCAACGATGACGCCTGCGTGGGAGCCCATAATTCTGGAGATATGCTTTATTGGTCGAAGCATCCCGTGGACCCGGTTGTGAGCCGATCAGGTTGCCCATCAGGTCCAACACGTTCCGGCGCCGTTTGTCCCGATGTCGTGACAGTTTTTCAGCAAGAGCCTGCCGCAACAGTCGCGACTTCGTGATCTGTCGAAGCCGCGCTTCGGCCTCCAGCTCTTGGATCATTTCGTCCGGTAGTTTGAGAGAAATTGTCGTCACACTTATAAGGTAATACAAATATTACAGATTGGCAATACCCATTTTGCGCCCTCTGGGGGATGGCGAGAATCTCTCGCTTCAAGCCGAGGGTGGTTCGGCCCGCTTTCCAAACAGGCTTTTTCACCTCTTGCCCTGCCGGCCGGCAGTCGCCTGCTTCAGAAATTCCATGTACTCTTTGATCTTCTTTTCACGACCCATCTCCGTCGGCACGTAATACTTCTTCTTGATCGGCATGTAGTCCTGTTCAACATGGTGGCTTGGATGGTCATGGGCATATTGGTATCCCTTGCCATGACCCAGTTTCTTTGCGCCTTTGTAATGGCTGTCGCGTAACGATTTGGGAACTTCCTGCAATCGTTCAGATTTGATGTCATCCAATGCGGCATCAATCCCCAGATATGCGGAATTGCTTTTGGGCGCAGTCGCCAGGTAAACCGTGGTTTCAGCCAGTGGAATTCTCCCTTCCGGCATCCCAATCAATTCAATAATCTGAAAGCAGGCGTTTGCCATAACCAGTCCCATGGGATCGGCCAACCCAATATCTTCCGCAGCCAGAATCGCCAGTCGCCGCGCGATAAATCGCGGATCCTCTCCCGCGTAAATCATTTTGGCCAGCCAATACAAACTCGCATCCGGATCACTCCCACGCACACTTTTGATGAAAGCCGAGATCGTGTCGTAATGCGCATCTTCATCGGCATCGTAAACCACGGCCTTTTTCTGGATGGATTCCTCGGCCACCGCACGGTCAATGTAGATGATCCCTTTCTCATTCGGCGGTGTTGTCCGAGCCGCAATCTCAAGAGCATTGAGCGCCTTGCGCGCATCACCATCGCTGACCTTGGCGAGATGCGTGATCGCCTCCTCTTTCAAATCCAGTTTGAAGGAGCCCAACCCACGTTCTTTATCTGTCGCAGCGCGACGAATCAAATCTGCGATTTCAGATTCCTCCAACGGCTTGAGTTCAAATACCTGGGAACGCGAGATCAGGGCGTTGATGACAAAAAAGAAAGGATTATGCGTGGTCGCGCCAATCAGAGAGATTGCTCCATTTTCAATATCGGGGAGGAGGACATCTTGTTGGGCTTTATTAAGACGATGAATTTCATCCAGAAACAGAATGGTTTTCGTGCCTGTATTTTGTTTGCGGTGAGTGGCACCTGCAATCACCCGTCGGATATCCGCAACCGAAGCTTCCACCCCACTCAACCGTTCGAATCGGCTTTTTGTTACCGACGCGATAATGAAAGCGAGCGATGTCTTTCCCGTGCCCGGAGGTCCAAAGAGAATGATCGACTGGATCCGGTCAGATTCAATGGCACGCCGCAATAATTTGCCCGGACCCAGAATATGCCGTTGGCCCACAAACTCGTCTAGAGTTCGCGGGCGCATGCGAACCGCCAGGGACGCATCGGGCGAAAGGGCGCTCGGATCCGCAGAGGTTTCAAAAAGATCACCGGCCATGATGAAATTCGTGCCATGCCGGCATCCTGGTGTCGAGTCGCGAACGACAGGGATTTCCTCATGCAAAATTTGGGATTATCTCTTCTACTTTCCACTTTCTTCTGGCATCTTTCATTCCATGGCAGGGAAAAATGCCGAAACCATTCCGAACCGGGAAGAAATAGAGGCAAAAGATCCCCGGCTCGACCTCTCGCTACGACCAACTGTCTTCGATGACTTTACGGGACAGCCGAAGATCAAAGAGCGCCTGCAGATCCTGGTCGAGGCGGCCAGTCAGCGCAAGGACCCGTTGGCCCATCTGCTGCTGATCGGGCCTCCGGGTCTTGGGAAAACAACCCTTGCCAACATTCTGGCCAGGGCAATGGGGCGCAATCTCAAATTCACAAGCGGGCCGGTGATTGAAAAGGCCGGCGATCTCGCCGGTCTGCTCACCACCATGGAAGAGAGAGATGTGCTGTTTATCGATGAAATTCACCGGCTCCAGAAGGTCATCGAGGAATATCTCTACCCTGCCATGGAGGACTTCAAACTGGATATCATCATTGATACCGGTCCCAACGCGCGGTCCGTCCGTCTGAACCTTCCCCACTTCACGCTGATTGGCGCCACCACGCGCAGTGGTCTTCTCAGTTCACCTCTTCTATCACGTTTTGGGGTTCCTTATCGGTTGGATTATTATACAGCAGAAGATCTGCAAAAGGTTATTTTACGTTCCGCACGAATTCTGAATGTTGATATTGAAACGGATGGCGCCTTCGAAATTGCGCGTCGTTCCCGTGGAACCCCGCGCATCGCAAACAACCTTCTCCGCATCACCCGGGAGTATGCCCAGGTGCGCGCCGGCAACCGGATCACCCGTGAAGTCAGCCATGCGGCTCTTACCATGTGGGGCATCGATGAGGACGGTCTGGACGAAATGGACAAACGCCTTCTGGAGACCCTGCTGCATAAGTTTGATGGCGGCCCCGTGGGTATCAACTCCCTAGCTGTTGCCGTTGGAGAGGAAGCCGGCACGCTGGAAGAGGTGTATGAGCCGTTCCTTATCCAGGAAGGCTATCTCAAACGCACACCCCAGGGACGCCTTGCCACGGAACTTGCATACAAAAAACTGGGTCTATCCCCTCGAAAGCAGCCGGATCTCTTTGGTTGAATATTAGTAACAGCTCAGGTTCCAAGCTGAAAAACACTGTAGCGGCGCTCTATGAGCGCCGAAAGAGGGATGCGACGTTCATAGACCGCCGCTACAGTCCCCAGGAACCTGAGTAGTTACGAACATTATTTCTTTTTAGATCCCTGTGTTTTTCCGCCGGACTTGCCGGCAGCCGCACCGGGAAGAAGCGAGATGGCAGCGAGAGCCCCAAAGAGAACTGCACAACCATATACCCAGGTTGAAACCTGATGCCAGCGGTCAAATTCTTCCCGCAGGGTTTCGGCTTTGCCCGTATCCGGGTTTGCCATGGAAACACGTATCTTGTTGATCCGATCATGAATCCACAGGTCATTCAAGGCATTCAATCCAATCAACAACACACAAAAAATCAGCGCCCGGCGCGGTCCCTTCGCCCCCTTTAACTCTCCAAAGGACGCAATCAACAAAAAGAATATCGCAAGACCGCCACACGCGTAAGTGATCACATAAATTCGTCGCAGAATGGCGCCCGAGATCGCACCGGCCATGGGACGGCTCAATCCGCTTGCCACATCCGGATTAAAAAGTGCAGGCGCTACCACGGCCGCAAACATGATCGCACACCCAAGCCAGAACCCCAAAGTCAGCAGAGCCGCATTTTTAGAAAAACTACCCATGGAGCAAAATTGAGAATTAAGAATGTCGGGCTTCGAAATTGATTCGTATAGAGTCTGTCATTCCAATTCTTAATTCTCAATTCTTAATTCGTCTCGGTGGCGGAATTTTCGGATTTCGCTGCTGCGGAGTTTGTGGCCAATCATTCTTCTGAATCACACCCTCCGCCTGTACTTCAGCGGCGAGACGGCGGATCGCTTCCAGGGTTGTTGTCTTCAGTCGTTGGATCTCCTCTCTGCCCTGCCCCGTGACATGGATGGGTTCTCCAAACCGTACCCAGATGGGCGGCCGTCGTAAAAGTGAGGCGGGGTTGTACAGCCGGTCGGAACCAATGACCAGACATGGTAAAATTGGAACGCGCCCCAGCACGGCAATCATGAACGCCCCCTCGTACAATTTGTGCCCGGACCCCAGCAGACTTGCCTCTCCTGCACGGATTCCACCTTCCGGGAAAAGCCCCACACACCGTCCTGCACGAACCCGACGGATGGCTTCGCGCAGGGCCATCTGATCCGCCTCATACTGTCGCACCTTGATCACGTTGCACAACCGGAAATAGAGACGGGGGATCGTTCTTCGAAACAGAATCTCCGACCCCAGCCAGTCGATGGCACGCAGGCAGGCTGCGGAGTAAATGGGTGGGTCAAAATGGCTGACATGATTGGAGACCAATAGAAAAGCTCCACTCAACGGAATCCGCTGTTTGCCTGAGACACGAAAACGGGTGAAGATCGGAAACAAAATCCGAAAGATGTAAATGGTGATCCAATAAACCATGCGCCAGATTAGCCACAAAAATGCGCAGAACCACAAAATTTCTTGTGCCTTTTGTGCCTTTTTGTGGCTAGTGTGATGTCACAGATATTTCCTGACAACGGCGCTCATAGAGCGCCGCTACAGTCTGAGGTTGTAGCGGCGGTCTACGGCCGCCGGAGAATTGCAAAGAAGCGTTAGGGACACTACACTGAAATTCACCCATGAAAATCGCGTACTTTGGACATTCCTGCTTTTCCGTCGAAGCCGCAGGCAAAACCCTTGTTTTTGATCCTTTTATCACACCCAATGAACTTGCCAAAGCCGTCGATGTGACAAAGATCAAAGCGGATTACATCCTGATCTCTCATGGTCACATGGATCATATGGCCGATGCGGTCCAGATTGCCAGGCGAACCGATGCAACCATTGTTTCGAACTATGAAGTAAGCGAGTGGCTGCGCGGCAAAGGCGCACCAAAGGTGCACGGAATGAATCATGGTGGCGCCTGGAAGTTTGATTTCGGTCGCGTCAAATACGTGCAGGCAGTGCACAGCAGCAGCATGCCGGATGGAGCTTACGGGGGCAATCCCGGGGGCTTCGTCGTCGAAACAGTTGATGGTAACTTTTATTACTCGGGCGATACGGCGCTGACGATGGATATGAAATTGATTGGCGAATCAACGAAGCTCAGGTTCGCGGCTTTATGCATCGGAGACAACTTTACCATGGGCATCGAGGACGCCATCAAGGCCGCCGATTTCGTTCAGTGCAACACCATCCTTGGCATGCATTACGATACTTTTCCCCCCATTAAAATCGATCACGCCGAAGCCATCCACAAATTCAAAGCCGCTGGCAAGGAATTGCACCTTTTGGAAATTGGTAAAACTCTGGTCGTTTAAGGAAGTCCTATTCTCCGCGAATCCATCATCCAAACCTTGCAGGGCAGCTCCCTGACCATCCCTGCATTCTCCGGAACAGCAACCAAGCTCCGGGTTCTTCTTCAGGATCCGAATGTTGACCTGGGACGTGTTGCTGAGGTCATTAAATCCGATCCCGGGTTGACAACCCAATATTTACGGGCGGTCAAGGATCATCCCGACGCAAACAAGAAAACCACGGACAGCATTTCAAAGGTCCTTTCCGTCACCGGCTTGCGAGCTCTTCGACAGGGCACATCATTCTTGAATACAGTTGACATGCAAACAAACCAATCCGTCACGAGAAAATGGACTCAATTCTGGCCGCACAGCGTGCTTACGGCGCGACTCACTGAACGGATTGGAAAGGCTTATCGTCCCCGGACCGGCAGGGAGTACCTTGCCGGCTTGCTCCACGACTCAGGCAAGGCCTTCTTGGAAGACTATTTTCCAAGGGAATTTCAAGGCGTGCTTTTCCAGGCCGCGGCTGCCGGATGTGAAATGCATGAAGTCGAGCAGCGACTCCTGGGAATCACACACGCTGAAATTTCTGCCATGCTCTGCGAAAAGTGGAATCTCCAACGCGAAATCGTACGAGCGGTTCGCTTCCATCACGAACCGGATTCACCCTTTAACAAGGACCCGGCAAATCTTGAAACCGAGAAACTTCTGGCTGCATGTGTCTGTGTGGCAGACGGTCTGGCCAATCTCTGCAGGGTGAATATTCACATCGCCAATGTTTTTCTCGATACAACCATTGAAAAACTCCCGGGCTGGCCCGTTCTTCGGAGCTACCACACACAGGATCCGCTTGATCTCAACCTGGAAAATGAACTGCAGGAAACTTACAAGGCCATCGAAGCCACACGCAGTGGCATGGGGAACCCCACCGCCTGACAGCCGGGCTCTCTCGATCCATTTCCGACTCATTCATATAACAGGAATTTCTGCCGCGTTTCCCGGAATTTGCCGCAAATGGTTTTCCACCTTTCAAAGAGCATTCCTAGATTCCTGTTTTCTGTCAGCCATTTTCGTGGTTCATCCGTTCCACAAGCCTGATCGAACATTCGGATTTCTTCCCGGGCTGCCTGACGGAAAAGTTTCGGCGCATCCAGCGCCACCAGTACGCGAAAGTTGATCTCGATCAACGTCTCGGCATCCCTGGGATTCAGATAAATCTGTGCTCCTTCACAACCCTGGCCTTTGAACATTCCATAAAATGGTTTATACCTTGCCGGGCGGAATTGAATGCCTTTCGGACATGGCGAAACCTGAGGAGGCTGAAATTCCTTTTTTGAAGAACGGTTGTACACTTCCGGATTCTGCCAGTACCGGTTGAGCGCTTCAGTCAGGGATTCCGCCGTGATCCATGGCGCGCCAATCAATTCGAATGGCTGTGGATAACCGACACCATTGGAAAGTTGTCCGAGTTCCCCGAGAATACCCGTTGCCGCATAAGCCGCGCACGTGGAAGCCAATGGAATATGAGGAGAGGTTGGGACCCAGCGCAATCCTGTATCATCCCACATCATGGAACGCTTCCAACCTGACATCTTGACCACATGAAGCTTTTGATAATGCGGAAACTTATCCTCTTTGACCAGTTGCGCCAGCTCACCCATGGTCATGCCATGCAGGTATGGCACCGGCAATTCGCCGATGAAGGACTCGAAACCCTTTTCGAGCATGGGTCCTTCAATTCGTTTTCCTCCCAACGGGTTGGGACGATCCAGCACAACAAACTCAATCCCCGTCTCCGCACACGCCTCCAGGCACAGCTTCATTGTGCTGATATAAGTGTAACTGCGTGAACCAATATCCTGAAGATCAAAAATCAGGGCGTCCAATCCCTTCAGCATTTCGGGATTGGGTTTCCGATTTTTTCCATAGAGTGATCGCACCGGTAATCCTGTGTGCGAATCCGTGCGATCGCCCACCGGAATGCCGGCGTACTCATCGCCATACACTCCGTGTTCGGGACCAAAAAGGGCGATGAGCTTGCAGCGATCCGTTTGCCTGAACACTTCAACCGTGCTGACCATTTCCGAATTCACACTTGCCGGATGCACAACCAGCCCCACCTTCTTTCCCGCAAGAATTCCGAAGGAATCATTCTGGAGCACATCGACTCCCAGCTTGATACCATCAGCGTGGGCCACTGTGCTCAGAAAACATGCCAAAAAAAGATGTTTTCGAACCATGAAGGGACTCATTTGGTTGGGCTGGGAATCAGATCCGGTCGTCCAGCAAGAGAAAAAAGCAATGCCGGCAAAACCCTCAGTTCTTTCTGCCGATTGGACGCGATGGCGATTTCCCCCTCACCCTCCAACATGAAGACCCATCCAAAATGATCGCCGGCATTAAAGATTTTTTGGATTTCTTCTGTAACATTAAAAGTCAAAGAACCGGGCAAAGCTCCCTGCTTTATGTCCAACACAGCAATCGGAACACTGCCGGGGGCGAAAGCCTCAGTGATATCCTTTTCAAGCCGGACAAGTTTGATTTTCGTGGATGAATTTGCGGATATCACCTTGATTGTAACCACGAAGTTGGCTCTTTTGATTTCCGGCTTCTGCCCCAGTTGGATTTGCATGCCATCCCAGATATCCTGCACATTAAAGCGAATAAAAACCTGCTGCTCCGGTGTCAACAACAGCGAATCCATCTGGGTCAGCTGCCCAGGTTGACCAACAACACCTTTCAGAACTGCATCTTGAGCCGTCTGCGGCCTCTGAACACGAAAGTTAATCAAAGAGAGATTCGAGGTTTTTGGTGATATGGACTCTGTTGGAGAAACCTTGGGTGGCTCCATTTGTGTCAGTTTCGGAGTCACCTTCCTCATGTGAAAGATTTCCGGTTCGTCCCGGATTGAAGTGGAAGATTTACTCTCAGGGGCTCTTGTGAAAAACCAATACCCGACACCGGCCATCAGCAAAATAGCGGCTGCTCCCCACGCATATGGAGCCAGCTTCTCTCTCCAGCCTGGTTCCTCATAAAAGACAACTTTCGACGCCTTGAATGCCAGGCTTTGTTCACCGGTGCGAATGCTTTCAATGGCTTGCAAGGCTTCTGTTGCATTTGCATGCCGATAATCCGGATTTTTTTGCATCAACCGCATCATGAATGAGGTCGTGGAATCGGACATGCCCGACACATAATGCATGGGATTGGGCACGGGATCCGTCAGATGCTTGCTCATAATGATGGCCGGTGTGGGGCCGGTGAAGGGAACTCTTCCTGTTGCGCAATGGAAAAGCGTTGCTCCCAATGAATAAAGATCGGCGCGTCCATCAATCACCTTTTCGCCCTTCACCTGTTCAGGTGGCATGTAAAAGGGAGTTCCCAATACCATTCCTGACATGGTCAAAGAGGCGTCTCCATCCGAACTCACTCCTTTCGCCAGCCCCAGATCGGTAAGCTTCAGAATTCCATCCTGCTGCAGTAAAAAATTGTCCGGCTTGATGTCCCGGTGAATGACGCCCGATGCATGAGCATGGGCCAATGCCGCCAAGGCCTGTCTGGCAACGCTCAGCAATTGTTTTTCATCCAGTTTACCCTGAATGGAAATCATACGTCCCAGATTCATTCCATCCACAAACTCCATGGCAAGGTAATGGCCGTACTCAAACTCACCGAAATCATAAACCTCCACAAGATTCGAATGATGAAGCGACGCGGCCAGTTTCGCCTCACGAAAAAAGCGCTGAACATATTCCAGATCACTGGCGAAGCGGGTTGACAAAACCTTGAGGGCCACCACCTTTCCCAGCAATTCATGACGCGCCTTGTAGACCCGTCCCATCCCACCTGCCCCGATCAGATATTCAATTTGATACGAACCACACTGAACACCGATGAGGGGATCGGCGGGCGGCGACAACGGCTCTGCTGCTTCAGCCATACAACAGGTTTACCCTAATCCGGTTCAGAAGAAAAGTCGAGATGCTGGAAGCAACCTTGCGCTGTCCTCAAAAACCCGCTACACTTTCATGACTTTATGGACTCCTATCAATCCCTCGGAAAGGGACTCACCGGCAAAGAACTAGATGAACTTTGTGTCAATACCATCCGCACACTTTCAGCGGATGCTGTCCAGAAAGCAAACTCCGGCCACCCCGGTCTCCCCATGGGTTGCGCCGATTTCGCCTATGTGCTCTGGACGCAGTTCATGAAACACAACCCGGCCAACCCGTTGTGGCCCAACCGGGATCGATTTGTCCTTTCCGCCGGCCACGGCTGCATGCTGCTCTACAGCCTGCTGCACCTTTGCGGCTACAAGGTGTCCATGGAACAATTGCAACAGTTTCGCCAACTCCACAGTATCACGCCGGGACACCCGGAGTTTGGTCTCACTCCGGGAGTGGAAACCACCACCGGTCCTCTCGGACAGGGCGCTGCCAACGCCGTCGGTATCGCCATCGCCGAAGAACATCTTGCCTCGCTGTTCAACACCGATCCCCACAAGGTTATGGACCACTACACCTACGTGATTCTTGGAGACGGCTGCAACCAGGAAGGTGTCTCCAATGAAGCCGTTTCTCTGGCAGGACATCTGGCTCTCGGCAAACTGATTTATTTCTATGATTTCAACGAAATCACCATCGAAGGGAAAACCGATCTGGCTTACAGCGATGACGTGGCCGCCCGTTACAAGGCCTATCACTGGCATGTTCAGGAAATCAACGGCCATGACCGCGAAGCCTGCGCAAAAGCCCTGAAGGAAGCCCAACAGGTGAAAGATCGCCCCAGCATCATCATCGGCCATACCACCATTGGTTACGGCAGCCCCCACAAGGCCGGCACCCGTGAAGCCCATGGTGAAGCTCTTGGTGATGACGAAGTCAAGGCCACCAAGAAAAATCTTGGCTGGCCGGAAGACGCTCAGTTTCTGGCGCCGGATGTCGTGCGCGAAAAATTCGCCGAAGTTCAGCGAAATGGCGCTGAGGCCGAGGCTGCCTGGAAAAAAACCTTTGAAGCATGGAAGTCAACCGCCGCAGACAAAGCCAGGCTTTGGAATATCTACTGGAACCGTCAGCTTCCTGCAGACCTTCCCGCCAAACTCCCCAAATTCGATCCTTCCAAGCCCCAAGCCACGCGCAATGCCGGTGGCGAAGTTCTAAAGGCTCTCATGGCTGTTGTTCCTCAAATTGTCGGTGGCTCCGCCGATCTCTATCCTTCCACCAAAACCTTCATCAAGGAGCATGGTTCCTTCTCCAAAACCAATCGCGCGGCGCGCAACTTCCATTTCGGCATCCGCGAGCATGGAATGGGCGCCATCGTCAACGGCATCGCCTATCACGGCGGATTAATCCCATTTGGATCCACCTTCTTTGCGTTTTTGGATTACATGCGGCCACCGGTCCGTTTGGCAGCGCTCAGTCATCTTCCGGTCATTCATGTCTTCACGCATGACTCGATCCTTCTGGGAGAGGATGGTCCCACCCATGAACCCGTTGAACATCTTGCCACAGCACGCGCCATTCCCAATCTCACCGTCATTCGTCCGGGAGACGCCAACGAAACCGCATGGGCATGGATCGTGGCACTGGAAAACCATCATGGTCCCACATTGATCATACTGACACGTCAGAACGTGCCGGTATTGGACCAAAGCAAATATCCGAGCGCCGAAAATTTGAAAAAAGGCGCTTATGTCCTCGTGGAAGATCCATCAGCGCGTGTCACCTTGATGGCCACTGGTTCTGAGGTTGGCGTGGCCATGGAAGCTGCCGGAAAATTAAAGGCCGATAGCATTGCCGCACGCGTCATTAGCTTTCCCAGCTGGGAACTCTTCAACAAACAACCCCAAACGTACCGGGAACAGGTTCTTGGAAAAGTGAAGCGAGTTGCCATTGAAGCGGGAATTCGTCAGGGATGGGATGCTTATATTGGTTCCGACGGTCTTTTCTGCGGCCTGGATCGCTTCGGCGCCAGCGCTCCTTACAAGGATTTGGTAAAGGAATTTGGGCTCACCGGCGAAGCCGTGGCAGCCAAGGTCAAATCATGGTTGGGATGAAGGGTTGGATTTCAAATTTGAAATCACAGCCATCCCACAGAAAATGGATTGAGGATGGGGAGCGCACGCGGCCCGCGTGCCAAAATCGGCGGCCCGCCGATTTTCCTCAGAGGGAAACTGCTTGGCGAGCCGCGCATGCTCCCCAAAGCCAAAATTCATAAACTCACTTTTCTGTCTCAGGCCAGCTTCTCCTCCGGAAGATAGGCTCAGAACCCCTCTTTTCGGGAATTATGGGATGGCTGTGATTTGAAATCTCAAATCTGAAATAATCCAAAAAGCTGCCACACTGAGAAGTTACGGAAGCAATTTCGGCACAATTTGCCGTCTCCATCTGCGTCATCTGCGAATGATGCGTTCCGCAAACACAAACCAGTCTTGAACCCCCCTGAAAAATATCTCAAAAAAAATTTGACAGGCTCACCATAAGGAGTTAGGTTTCACAACCAACTTTCAACAACCGCCATGAAAAAGCAGAGATTACAACCACTAAGTCAGGCAATGACGAAGGTCATGTCTTCGTTACGGTGGCATGGTTTGTCTTGTTCCATCTCATGTTTTGGCGGCCGTACCACACCCGAAAATATGACCGAAGGAGGAAGCAGAGGCTAGAATTTCATTTAACCCGATTTTCCAAACCCTGCTTATCCTCGAAGGTAAGCAGGGTTTTTTATTGCCCGAAAACCATCAACGAAAGGAAAACCAAACGACCATCAACAAAACAAGGTAATAACCAAACAGGGCTTCGCAGGAGGTGTGCCCGAAACACCGAAACGTTCCACCGTGAAAACCCGTGGCCATCCCGAGGCGCTTGCGCGCTCGGGATGAAGGTGTTCGTTCTTTGCACGCCATACCCGCATGACAAGGCATGGCGTGCCAAATTTTGCTGCTGTCAGTGTGCCGGCGGCATCTGTTTTCGAAACCTGACAGCAGCAGGAAGGCCGGGGGGAGCAATCGGGCTCCCCCCGTGGGACTTAATCCTTGGGACTCAGCTCGATTCCGTCGGCAGGGACCTGAACTATGACACCGGTCCCCACGAAACCATAAGAGCGTTCCCATTTCCCGTTATGAAGTGTCTCCTCGGCCTGCCACACCCATCCATCCTGTTCGAACTCCTTATCCTTGAGCGAGGTTTGGATTTTCTTGTAGTCCAGCCACCGTGCCCTGGTCGGAAATTCCGGCAGATCCACTGCGCGCCGCTCATGATCGCTGGGCAACGAGAAGATCGCCGTCCCCGACCGAAGCTCCTCGGTTGAAGCGGGACGGTTCCTTTTGGGAAAAGCCAGACGAACAGGCGTGTCCGTCCAAAAATGATCCTCCGGCGTTGCTTCCAGTTGTTTGCCGAAGCGCTCCAGGAACTTGCGACATGCCTGGACGGCGGAATCTCTGCGTGGGAGGGACCAGTATAACTGGATCTCCGGCGCACCCAGACAGTTTTCGAAGATCTCCTGTGCAACCCAGTCACAAATCCGAAACGAGCGCTTTGTGCCGGTTTTCGGCAGAGGCGAATCATTGAAATTGATCATAACACTCCCTCCACTCCATGCATCCGTCATCTCAAAATCGAGGTACGGCTCTACTTCGTCTGCATTCCACAGGAATTCCACTTCGCCGACATCGCTTGTGTTCGACAGGTGGCGAATTGAAAATTTCTGGACTGCGGGTACAACCAGAATGGGAGTCTTGAAAAACTCGCTGACACCCAGATCACGAATTCTCCTGCAGCAGGTGGTTTTCCAGCGAACCACACAGGGTAGTGATGGCCGGTAGTGCTGATTTGCCATCCCACTGGACCAATACGGCTGCGATCTGATGCAATGGATGAAGCATGTCGTAAGAAACCTTCCGGGCCGCCAGGATTTTGAGACGCTTTTCAAGCAACTCGCTGACACTTGGTGCTTGCTTGGTTCGTAAAGCCTCGCCTCGCGCGGGATTATCCTTTTCGACAACCAGCCAGTCCCCACCGGCCTGCAGCCTGTTTCGACCTGCGATATTTTGTGCCACTTCCGCCCACTCACTGGCCTTTGCGCTGTCGTTCGCAAGCACTGAAAACCATCTCTCAGCAGGTGACCGATTTTTATGTTGCTCCCAGTACTCGCGGATCCCTCTCACCAGGACCTGGCGATCATGCCCTGCCAGTGAATCTTCACTAGCGGTGGTCAGATAAGGAATCTGCGGAAACCGGCTGTCCAGAATCTCCTGCAACAAACTGAATGAAGCTTCGCCGACACTTTCAATATCCCTAGAGCGCGGGTAATATTTCCAATTGTTGGGCTGATCCACCCGTGTCAGACGCCGGTCGGTTTCAAGTGCACGGAGGAGCGGCTCGACCGCTGCTTCTCCACGCTCACGGATGGCTTTTCGAATCACACCCTCAGATCCGAAGAAGTTGATCCCCTCCTCCTTATCGTGCTCCTCAGCAAGAGCCTCCACGAGATGCTCCAAGGGAGCCTCCCTGCCCTTCTTGAGCAACGTTTTGACATCAATCGGAGGTTCTTTGCTTGCAGCCCGGATTTCCTTGTCCTGCAGAAGCGCGGGCAATTGGTGAATAGCCTGGAGTCGCCCATAGGGAGCTCCATGGTACGGCCTTTCGACCCCCAGGATGTCCAGTTCCTTCTCGACTTCCCTGGCGATCGCCGTCAACTCCCTCGCATCATGGAGAGCCAGAGCATCATCACCCCGGAGATGCGCGTTGACGAGGCGATTGTAATAATGCCACACCCATTCTTGAGCCACCCAATGATAGACCGATTCACGTTGCCGTTGCTTTCCTCCTTTGCCAAGGAGCGCCTCGTAGGCATGAACCTCGGCGATTCCCCATTCATCCCACACATGTTTGGCCAGGTAACCCTCACCAAGGCGTAACAGGAGACAGACTTTGACCAATTGTGGCAGATCGGTGTCCGGTGCGGATGTTTCCGTTTCATCTCCGATAACCCGTTGTTTTCTCTGATCCTTGGTCGGCTTCAGGAGTGCTTCCATGTCAGCTTTCAGATCCGCTAAATCGCCAATTTGCAGTACGGGATAAACCAAGCCGTTCCAGCAGACGGCAAAGTTTGCATTTTGCTGTTTCTCAACCGGTGGAGTTGGTAAAAGCCACCCTTTGACCTGCATTACAGAGTTGCTGGTGACAGTGTCTCTCCATGATCCTTCAGCCCGGATGGTTATCTTCCGATATTCGCAGTCCCGGGGATCGGCCATTCCCTGTTCGAAAAGCTTGCGTGCGGTTTCAATAAAGTCCGGTGGGAGTGTTGTTCTCGGTGGTTCCCATGGGGCAGTTTGCCGGGGCGGCTTGGGAATTTCGAGAGTCTCCAAGCCCCGGTAAGGCCGGAGTTTCACGCGATTTTTGGGATGATCCTGGCGGGAACAGCCAGCACCACTCAATAATGCAAATCCAAGACAGATCAGACGTGTCGCTCGCCAATCCATGTGTGTTTCTCTTCCCTGAGCATGCAAGTAGCGGAAAAGTCGAAGCAAATCAATATACGTTAATCAGTCTTAATCTGCCATCGATGGTTTGATTTTTTTGATACCAAATCCGGCTCGAACAGTCTCACGGCGGGCGCGTTAGCTGCGCAGTCTGGTCTCCAAAACCGGACGTGGCTGGGGCAGCACCAGCACGCCGTGCCACTCGGCTCGGGAATCACCCACCATTCCGGCCCGGTAGCTTAGCAGCCAAAGCAACTCTCTGTCGAAGAGAAGATCAAGGGTGCAAGTCCCTTCCGGGCCGCCATTCACGGAGCGTAGCTTAGAAGCCAAAGCACTTGGCCTGGGACCAAGGGACCGCAGGTGCGAGTCCGACCGGAGGCTCCATTTTTGGTTGCGGTGGCATGAGGTGACTCATGCAACACGGTTTGATCGTGAGAATAACAGCAGGCAGCATGCTCTGGCAGAAATAGAGCGACAGACCGTGTAACTTCCAGGGAGGTTGGCCAATCATGGACCGCAACCATCCAGCTGTGGCCGTGGTGTAACAGCAGCATGACAGGCTGTGAACCTGTCGGAATGGGTGCGAATCCCATCGGTCACCCCACTTATAGTCCCGCGAGGGAGCCAGCGAACCCATCCGTCTGCAAAACGGAGATCGTGCGGTGCGACACCGCAGCGGGACTCCACCTGCCTTCAAAGGATAGAAAGCGATCCAATCGCTTGGTAAGCGGTATAGCGCAGTGCAAGTCTGCGTGAAGGCTCCATTTTTGCGGCAGTGATGTAACAGCCAGCATACCTGTCTTCCAAACAGATCGTGAGGGTGCAACTCCCTCTTGCCGCACCAACTTGAAGGATAAAAATTGAAGAATATCTCGCACAGGAACACAGAGCCCCAAAGAGGGTTTTGCCTGATTTTTGAAAGTATTCCACAATCCGCATTCTCCATTCCGCGTTTCGATGGGCCGTGGGACTGCATAGCGTGGTCGCCTCGCTTGCACCGAGGAATCCAGGTCGGAGCATTACCGACACGGTCCACCACTTTTGAATACGGAATTTGGATTGCGGAGCGCGGAATGTTCAGATGGCCGGATCACAAAACTTTCACAATCTTTTCGCAATCCGAATTCCGCAATAAAAACTGCTCTGTAGCACAACGTCGTGCACCGGTTTCATAAGCCGCAAGATGCCAGTGCAAATCTGGCCGGAGCAACCAGTTTGGCCCCTTGGCGGAACAACCAGACGCGCTTGTCTTAGGAACAAGTGTCCTCCGTGACGTGCAGGTGGAAATCCTGCAGGGGCCACCACTTACGCTCCCGAAGTGTAAGAGATCTGCACGCCTCCGTGCGAAGGAGTAAGTTCCAGGTGCAAGTCCTGGCGGGAGCGCCATTCCGGGCCGCAAGCATTGCAGTGATGCAGCGGACTCTTAATCCGCAGAGCACGGGGCGGCACCGTGGCGGCCCAAAACATTGTGGACTCCCCCACCAATCAGCCGCACCATGCTCTCCCCGAAAAGTTCAGGGGATCGCATCGTGCGAAAATCCAAAATCCAAGGGTCAATCCCTTTTCCCAAATATCGGTTGAAAAAGACGATACCACAGCCACATGAAGAAAATCGCGTATAAAAGGCTGTTCAGTGAGGAAAAAAGCAAATAACCAAAAGTTATGCCATCCAGTGGAAAGAAGTTGTTCAAAAAGGGAGGAGTTCCAAAAATAACCGGAAAGAGAGGCAGTTGCATAGAGAGCAGACTCCAGAAGATGATGTCCTCACCGACAGTTGCAGAATTCTGAAAAGGATTTATAGAACAAATCAGAAAATACCAAAAGCCAAGTGAAACAGTCAGGTGAAGGACCGCAAAAAGGCCAGTACAACCGATTTTATGCTTCACGGTGATATCAAAAGTTACTTGCGAATGACTTCGATCTCCTTGCTCTTATCGTATTCGAGATTACGAGAGCCGTCGGGGTTGAGATAGTAATTCAAATCAACTGCTCCTTTTTCATTATACTCTGGAATGATTGTTGCCTCTAAACGAGTGTAAAATTTTCCTTGTCGGCTTCGAAGAAAAAATTTGCATTTCTCTTCCGAGCGCCATCCGGGATCTGAGGCGCGACACCCAAAACGCAAGCTTGGCTGATAACCGCTTTCCGGTGCCTGCAACATAAACTCTTCGTTAGATTCAACAAAGCCACCATCGCCAAGAGCTTCAAAGACTACTTCCCAATCAAAGCGCCCGTCAGCATTTTTGTTTGATCGAACAATGTTCATGACGAAGTCACTTTGCGGATTTGAACCAATCGTCTTTTTGCCTGCAAGTAAATCCAGGGAATGTTTGGTGCCATCAATGCTGAAAGTAAAAAGCTTTTCACGATGAACCAATTCAGCCGCCACTCCTTTCTTGTGTAATCGAAAAATGACGGGATTTTTGGGATCGGGAATATGTGCGATTCCGTAGGAATTATAGACGAAGCCAAGATACTCGCCAGAGGGGGTGTAGTAGCCTTCCTTTGATACCCTTACAGTCAAATTCCCTCCCTTAATCCCCGTTAACGAAAATAGCCCTTGAGCATCACTCTGAATCTTATAAGCACTCTTTCCTCCTTCTTTGAAAAGGGACGGATCGGCTTTCGAAGTATCCGTCACAGAAAAGGTGGCCGCAGCTTCACTGACGGGATTTCTCTTCTCATCAATCACCTTGCCGTAAAAAGAGATGGGGAGATTAAATTCCTGCCGAATCCTCTCGCCCTTTTCTAAAAACCCTTCCTTCTTATTTTCTCCAAAGTTTTTCTCCTCATTTTCCTGATTGTTGGCAGCTTTGTCGGCCATGATGCCCACGCCGCGACCATCGGAAGAAGCCTGTGGTTTTTTCTGGGCGGTCTCGGTTGATTTGGAATTAGGCACACGGCCATCCGTAAATCGCCAAATCACAACTCCAATCATCAAAGCTATAAATCCGACCCACGCTATCTGTTTTGTCTTCATAGACTATTCCTCCAATACCTTCAGCTTGATCCCCAATTGCCGATAAAATTTCGTCATCTTCTGCTGGATATTCCGATTGAACTGGGCGCTATGTTCTTCACGGGTATTCCCAAAACCAAATTCAGTTTCCAAATTCACCGCGCTATCAATCGAGCCTCCGGTCAGTCCTTCCGCTCCCGCCGCCTTGGTTCGTGATCTCGCCACAAACGCCATCGATTCATGAGCATTGGTCACATCCCGCTCTTTTTCTTTTGAAGGTTTAACCTTGGGGTGATGCAAGATGGGAACATTCCGTTCCTTGTCATAATCATAGTCCGATTTCACTTCTGATTCGAAAGGTTTGTACTTCCGCTGGAAGATGTGATAGCTGAGACGTGTCGGTACAAGAATCCCTTTCCACACGACCTCGACGTCAAACCCTGTTTCCAACGCGCCATCCACCGGATTGTAAAAGTTCACCAGGTTGCCCTGGACATTGGCGAGATAACCTCGGTACCCCAGGTCTTGAGCCAGATCCGGAGTCGGGCTGCTCTTCTCCTTTTTCACCAGATCGTCTTGTAACAAAAGCCCCGGCTGATCTCGCACATCGTAACAACTGGCGGGGACCGCCGCCTGCATCAGCGCGTAATTGTCAATCGCCAAACCCTGTTTCAACGCCTCGCCCACGATGATGTTGCCCGCGCTGTGCGCAGCCACGTTCATGGTGTAGCCTGGAAGACGCTGTTTTAAGCCACCGGGGTTATCGACATCGTCAAAATACGCTTTGAGGACCGACCCGTATTTAAGGGCCAAATATTCGGTGCTGAAAAGAAGGTCCTTGCCTTCACCTTCGATTGGCGTGGGCCAGTGGAACGCGGCAAAGCGACCTTTGTAGCCCTGATGCCAGAGACGTTTGAACATAGTCTCGCTCCAGTTCTGGCGTTCAAACAACGTGTTATTGAACCCATGCACGAAGACAATGCATTGTTTGGTCTCTCCCGGCGGTGTCTCGAAGTTGGGTGTGTCGTTCGCATAGCTGACCGTCGGTTCCTCGTAGGTGTAAGGTGCTTCCCAAGGCAAACGGAAGCGGTTGTCTGCTCTGGCTGTCTCCACATGCGCCTGCTCGAACATATTTCGCGCTTCCATCAGCTTGACGTGAACCTCGCTGCTGCTTTCCACCGCGCCGTCCGGCTTTTTCAAAAGGAGCTTGATCGTCCCTTCCCCTGCTATTTTCCCCTCGAAGACGGAAGGAATGGGAGTATCACCGTATTCATTGGGCCTGATGAAAGCTTGAAGATTGTTCAAGGTCACAGATTGACCAAATTTCCACTGGAGGGTTCCGACGGGGAATTCGCCGTTGAGCTGCTGGTTGGCCACTCCTTCGTCGGTGAGATAATCGGCGCCTGCTTGGACAGCCTTGTAAACATTCACCTGCAATCCACCCGTCGTTTCTATGGCCAACGTATAGCCCTGCTCAACTTTGGTTTTGATGGAAGTTGGCAGTTTGATCTGTAATTGAGTACAATCTTCCAAATCTCGGACATGGGAAATTATGCTGTCGTCCGAATCCACCGACCCAGTTTTCGCATCTTGGCCGGAAGAATCTCGATCATCATTGAGCCAGAAGCGATAAGGTTTCTCTTCGTCGGTCTCATCGACTTTGTCCTCAAAATCAATGGTTCCATCTCGGTTGGCATCGACGCGAATTTGTAACGACGGTTGCCCCACACAACTACCGCAGTTACCGGTAATTATAAGCCCGAGCGGTTCCGTTACTCAGGCCAGTCAGGTCGACATACAACCGTCCACGAATGTTTAGACTGACCACTGCGAAGCTTTGACCGGGATCGT
>Ga0247727_10008183_pt1 | contig 19525 bp, 21 predicted proteins | sample WisWelCaveWW1625_FD_202498 | JGI IMG/M metagenome (GOLD analysis project Ga0247727, IMG submission 202498) | Biofilm microbial communities from Wishing Well Cave, Virginia, United States - WW16-25 | ecosystem: Environmental > Aquatic > Deep subsurface > Groundwater > Cave microbial mat | place... | reverse complement strand
TGGCTGGATGTTGTTTGCGGATTCTCGATGTCATGGACCTCGCTTTCTGGAGCTGCCTTTTACCATCTTAGCCGATGGCAAAAAGGCGCCCAGAAAACCCCGTCCACTACAGAATGTGATCGTCTTGGACGAGCTTTTGTATTCGCCCTGGTTCTGTGAGGTCCCGGTTGTCTCCGTTTTGCCTTTTTCCTTCGCGCCGCCAACGCCTGCGACGAAGGGGATGCCGAGATAGGCGGCCATCTGGCTCGCTTCACTCTTTACTTCCTCTGAACGGCTTGAGGCCGAGCTTGATGACACAGTGCTGGTTTTCTTGTCGTACATCCAAACCTCTGTGCCATCTTTGTCAGTCGTCATTACGTCCGCACCGCCGAAGAGATTCATTATTTCCAGTTGTGTCGTAACACCCTTTTTCACGAGTCCCGTAGCCGTGCCGTAGGAAAGCGGGTCCTTTTTCTCGCCTGGGGTTGCCGCCGGCGGTGGCGCGGGAGCGTCGGGCGGCTTAACCGCCCCAGATTTGGCACCTTCTTCTGAACTGCCCTTCGGATTGACCATGGCGTTCTGGATTTTCTCGCTCACGCCTTTCTTGGTCAGTTCGATGATGGCGTCCGTCGAATTGTCAAACTTCGTCTCACTGGCTTGGATTTTGGAGAGGATGATGCTCTCGGGGACTTTGTTGTCGAGCATCTTAATCACGTCCGCGTTCGTCAGCGGCTTGGGCTCTGCGTCAGCGGCGACTGCCAAACCCATGGCTGGCAGCCAGACAAAAAGCAGGGCTGATAAGGCTCGGAAGGCTGGCGGGGATATGCTGCGGATTTTTGGCAGTGTCATGGTTTCAGTCCTTTATCGTTCTCCATTCCCCCGTTGTGATCAGGTGGACGCCACGAAAGTTACTCGCCAGTAGGTGTGATTTGTAGAGGAACATATCGGTGGTGTCAAGCATGGCGCGAACATGTTCCAAAGTTGCGTTGTGGCGGACGGCGAGATACTGCGGCTTTTGGGGCGGAACGTGCATGCCGCTCGTCTGAAATCGGGTTTGACGCAAGAATGTCTGGCCGAGTTGGTGGGCGTGCATTGGAAGACAATTGGCCGCATCGAGCGCGGCGAGTTCCCTTTCGCGGTGACTACGTTTGCCCGCCTGGCTCAGTTTCTACAGACCAGCCCAAATCGCTTGCTCGACGGTCTGCCTGCCCCCGATTCGAAGCGGATGGAGAAGATCACCAAAGCTTTGGCGCGAAGGCGCAAGCCGCGCAGCCCGGTAAGCTGACTGGAATTGCGTCACCGTCGTAGCCGCCGACGTCAGAAGGTGGCGTGGATTGTCCTGCGCCGGCAAATCCCCTACGATCCGCCTCGTGGCGACAGCGTCAGAGATTCGACTTGATCACCTGCAACGTCTCCGCCCCGAACTGCCGCGCCTGCGCCGGCCCGATCCCGCGCACGTCGAGAAGGTCCGCCAAATGACGCCGGACAGCGGCCATTACCGATAGACTTCCCCTCGGTGTCGCACCCGATTCACGCGGACGGTACGAATGGCATCGGCAATTTCGTAGATCACCCGGCACTCGCCCACGCGGATGCGCCAGTCGTTTTTGGTTCCTGCGAGCTTGCGGCAGCCGGGCGGGCGGGGATGTTGCGCCAGACCTTGAATCGCCGCAATCGCTCGCTCGTGCATTTCGGCGGACAGGCGGCTCAGGTCCTTTTCCGCCGCGCGTTCAAGCAGGACGCTATACACGTCCCTTGGATGTCCTCTCCGCCAGATATTCCTCCAGCGGGCGATACCGGAACGATTTTCGGCGGGCACGTTTCAGCCAGGCAACATCTCTGGCATCTTCGACCTGTTCGAGGAGTTCTTGGTAGTCCTCAATCGGAAGGATGACGGAAACAGGCTTGCCTTTGCGGGTGACGATCTGGGGTTCAACCAGCGTTGCTTTCATAGAGGACATTTTATCACATCTTCTGGGCGAGTGTGAGCCCAGACGCTGCTGTCGAACGCAACCTTCACGCTCAGCTCTGCTCGAGAGCCAGGCGGATCAGGTCCTTTTCGTCGAGACCGCGCCGCTTCAAACTGCGGCCCATGGCATTGATCGCTTCGAGTTGTTTCAGTTCCTGCACCAGTGCCCGAAGCAACTTCAATCGCGCGCGCGGGGGCAACAGCGTCACCTGTTCCACCAACTCCCGCCGCTTCTCGTTCAATACGCGCTGCGTCATGACCGCCTGAACCTAACGAAGGCCACCCCCAGCTTCAAGAAGCATTTCGCTCGTGACCGGCTCTCCGCAATCACCCGCGCCAACCCCTGCAACATCCTGTCCGGATAAACCACCACCACCGGCACACGGTCCCAACCGGATGGAAAAGATCACCAAAGCGTTGGCGCGGAGGCGCAAGCCGTTTCATCCAATTTGAAAGCCCAAGGCCGCCAGCGTTGCCGGCAGGGTGCGGCTGCCGCCCCGGATCTGGATGTGCGTGTTGGCAAACTCCCGGCGGACCGGGTACTCAGCGCGGAGACGGTCGAAGGCGCGGACGTTCTGCCGCAGCGCCGCGTCGTCGGCGGTGATGTCGTAGAGCCGGCGCACGGCGTGACGGATGACATCCTCATCGTCGTCGTTCGGACTCACGTACAGTTCGATGACCGGCACCGGCGCCGGCGGGAGTTGGGGTCGCCACGTGGCCGGCAACTCGAAGAACCGGCAGGCCGCCTCGTAGATCAGCCGGCTGCCGTTGACCTTGCCGTCGAAGCTGTAGCCGGCAATGTGCGGGGTGCCGAGGTCCACCACGTCGAGCAGTTCGGGGGAGATGGTCGGCTCGTTCTCCCACACGTCGAGCACGCAACCGTCCAGCCGGTCGCCGTCAATCGCCTTGAGCAGCGCCGCGTTATCGACGACCGCGCCGCGGGCGGTGTTGAGGAGAGTGAACCCGCGCAGGTTGCCGGCCTGGAACAGGTGGCGCGTGGAATCGTCGAGCGGGACGTGGAGGGTGACGATGGCCGATTCAGCGAGCAGCCGGTCGAGGGCGACGAACTGGGGAAGGTGTTCGGCGCGTTGCCGGGGCGGATCGTTGGGCAGGACGCGCATCCCGAGCGCTTCGGCGTAGCGGACGACGCGGCGGCCGACGTTGCCCACGCCGACGACGCCGAGGGTTTTGTCGCGGAGCCGAAACTTCTGCCGGTGCGCCAGTTCCAGCAGGCCGGCGACGATATATTCGGCGACGGAATTGGCGTTGCTGCCGGCGGCGCCGGCGAAGCCGATGCCGCGCGCGGCGAGATGATCGAGGTCGATGTGATCAACGCCAATGGTGGCCGTGGCGACGAATTTGACCCGGCTGTTTTCCAGCAGCGCGGCGTTGACGGGGGTGACGGAACGGACGAGCAACAGATCGGCATCGCGCACGGCGGCAGCAGTAATTTGGCGGCCGGGCACGAGAATGATGTCGCCCAGCGGGCCGAACGCCTCGCGGACGTATGGGATGTTGGGGTCGGCGATGATTTTCACGTTTGACGCTGCTCGGTGTGGCGATTATTCTGCCGAGTCCTTAACGGAGACAACAAGAATGTTCATCGTTCACGGAGCGTGGTTGCGCAGGCACATGCGCTGGATTCTGGCGGGGCTGCTCATCGTCTTGATTCCCGGCTTTATCGCGTTATTCACCACCACGGGTGGGGGCGGCAATGCGGGCCAGAAGGTGCCCACAGTGCGCGGCAAACCGGTCAGCCCGGCCGAGTTCCAGGCCACCCGCAACAGCGTGCTGGTGCAATACCTCCTGAGCACCGGCCGACAAGTGCCGCGCGACCGGCAATTCGAGCAGGCGCTCACGCGCGATGCGATGGTCCAGTTGCTGGCGTTGCGCCAGGCCCGGGAGTTTGGCATCCGAATCAGCGACGTGGAAGTGCGCCAGCAAACCGAGCGGCAACCGCTGTTCCACAACGAGCAGGGTCAGTTCGATTACTACCGCTACACCGCCCTCCTCGGCCGGTTCCATCTCAAACCCCACGACTACGAGGAAACCGTCCGCCAACAGGTCAGTCTGGCGCGCCTGCGCGAGTTGGTCTGCTCGGGCGCGAAGGTCACCCCGTTGGCGCTGCAGCAGGAATACCGGGCGTGGAGCGAGACGGTGACGATTCAATACGTCCAACTGGCGGCGGTCGATGAACGCGCCGCGATCACCATTACCGATGAGGACGCCAAAGCCCATTACGAGAAAAACGCCGAGTCCTACCGGACCCCGCGCCAGGTCAAGGTCCGCTACGCCCACGTGGCGATCGACACCAACGCCGTGGCTGTGACCGACCCGGAAATTGCCGCCTACTACGACCGCAACAAGGCCCGCTTCACCAACTCGCTGGAAATCGCGACCGCCGAGATCCGCTCCGAACTGACCCGCAGCCGCGCCCTGCGCCGCGCGGGCGACCGGGCCAGCGAGCTGAGCGTCAAAGTTGACGTCGATGCCGACCAGCCCCGGCCCGATTTCGCAAAGGTCGCCGCCGAGCATGGCGCGGTGGTGGCCGAGACGGAGTTTTTCGGGCCGCAGGACACGCCGACCAACATCACCGCGGGGATCGAGTTCAACCAGGCGGCGTTCAGTCTGACTGCCGAGACGCCGTTTAGCGATCCCGTTGAAGGCGAGGACGGCTACTACGTGCTGGAGTTGTTGGAGACCAAACCGAGTGCCGTCCCGCCGTTCGAGCAGGTGAAAGCCCGGGTGGTGGAGCAGCTCACAGGACAACGCGCCCATGAAGCCGCCGTCAAACGCGGCGGCGAGCTACGCCAGAAAGCCGTTGACCTGGTGGCAGCCGGCAAAAGTTTCACCGACGCCTGTGCCGAGCTGAAACTCACGCCGCTGAAAGCCGAGCCGTTCGCCATCAGCGCGGCGGTTACGAACCTGCCGGCCGCCACGGCGATCAAACAAACCGTGCTGAGCATGCGGGTCAATGACGTCAGCGAATTTCTTCCCACGGCCGAGGGCGGCGTGTTCTTCCATTTGGCCGAGCGCCAGGCCCCCGCTGTTGAACTGGCCATCGCCGAGCAGGAAAGATTCCGCCAACGCCTCCTCCAACAGCAACAGGAAACGCTCTGGGAATCGTGGCTGGCCAGCCTCTGGCGACAGGAACAAGTTGATCTCGGATTCCCCCCCGAACCTCCGCCCGCCCCCGAGCCGGTCAGCGAAGATTCGTAGCCCGCGCGAGTGGGGGAAGTCGGGTGCGATCTAAAGTGTCGGTCGGGCACGCAAGAGAACCGTACCGCAGCCGTCCTCGGCTGCGAGTTCGGCCGGCGTCCCGCCGCCAGACCCGCCGCACCGGGACGGTGCGGGAACCCGCAGACGGGGACGGCTGCGGTACACGCACGTGACCACCAGTTCGAATCGCTCCCGAAAAAGTCTCCCGGCTTGCTCCACTGCCGGCATATGCTAGGCTCAGAGCGTGAGGATTTCCTTCCGCTGCCCGGGTTGCCAACAATCAGTGGAACTAACGGATTTGTCACACGCGGAAGCAGCCTGCCCCGGCTGCGGGCGCGCGACGCGGCTGCAAATCACCGACCGCATGCGCCGGGACAACGTCATCGAGCACTGCGCGGTGTGCGATTGCCCGACGTTGTACGTCCAAAAAGATTTCAACCGCACCATCGGCATGGCGATTTTCGTGACGGGCGCGGTCGTCAGCCTGGTGTTGTACGGGTTTGATCGGGTGTGGCAGGCGATGGCGGTGCTACTGGGCTGCGCGGTGGTGGACGCGTTGTTGTACAAGTGGCTGCCGGAGGTGACGATCTGTTACAAGTGTCACTCGCAGTACCGGCAGGTCAACCCCAATCCGGCCATCGCGCCGTTCGCGCTGGGGTTGGCGGAAAAGTTCGATCCGCTCAACAAACAGGCCGACGCGGAAAATCCGGCGGCGGACTGGCAGGGACGGTGAAACGCTGGCGCTGGTCGCTGTGGGCCGTGTTACTGGTCGTGGCCGGCTGGTCGCTGGCCGGGTTCTACGGCTTCGGGGATCCGGAGACGCAATTTGCGCGGATTCTAATGGCCGATGGCGGCCTGAAAGTCCTGCGTCAGCGCGATTCGGCGTGGTCCCAAGCGCAGTTGCGCTGGCAACAACGCCGGGTGGCAGCGGGTTATGAACGGTTCTTGAAACAGCATCCCGACCACGCGCGGGCGATGACGGCCTATGGCTGTTTTCTGTACGACGAACACCGCGAGCCGGAAGCCGTGCAGATGTGGGAGCGCGCCATCTCGACCGACCCCGGCCTCGCCGTGGCCTACAACAACCTCGGCGAACACCTCTCCCACTGCGGCCAGGTGCCGACGGCGCTCACGTATTTCGACAAAGCCCGCGCGCTCGCCCCGGACACCGCCGTGTTTCATTACAACTGGGCCACGGTCTGCGCGCTGTTCCGGCGCGACGCCCAACGGGTGTACGGGTGGGACGACGCCGAGGTGTTCCGGCGCAGCCTCATCGCGTTCCGGCGCGCGCGCGAACTGGACCCGCAAAACTATCAGTACGCCAGCGCGTATGCCGGCACGTTTCTGCTGATGCGCCAGCCCGACTGGGAGGAAGCGCACGCCGCTTGGCGATTTTGCTTGGGGATTCCGACCGAGGAAGCCGAGCGACAGTTCACCTACGGCCGGCTTAGCCGGATCAGCATGCGCCTCGGCCGCTACGACGAAGCGCACCAATGGCTGGAGCAGATGACGGTGGACGAGGTCAGCTCGATGCGCGACGTGTTGCGCCGCAAGCTCACGGACTTGCAGGCGGCGGCCGGCGACGCGACAGAATCCACAGCACGACCACCACATCCGCCACAATCACCGCCGCAACAAGCGCAAAGATTAGCCGTCCGCTGATCGGCGAATCGGCCGGCGGCGACGCCGTTTCCACAATGGGGACGCTTTCTTCGGTCCGGAAACTCGCGTACACCGCGCGATGATCGCTGGCCCGGTCGTGTCCGGCCATGTCCGCGATGCGGGCGCTGCCGGTCACATACTCGTGGGCCATCCCCGGGCTGGCCAACAGATAGTCGATCCGGCTCCAGACTCCACGGTATCGCCAGAGATGGGTTTGGTAGCCGCCCGTGCTGTCCTGCGGCATCAGATCCATCAGTTGGAGCGGGGGCTGGCCAATGATGGTCTGGACTGTTTCCGTTTCGGGCGTGTCGTTCAGATCGCCCATCACGATCAGGTTGAGCGCCGCCTCGCGTTCGAGGGCGCCGGCAACGTGCGTCCGCAGCAACCGCGCTTCCTCGCGGCGCATGACGGTTTGATCGTAGAGATCGTGTTGCCGTTTGGATTTCAGGTGCGCGACCACGGCGCGAAACGAATACTGCGGGTTGACCTGCACCCGCACATCGAGCACGCCGCGCGAGTGGAACAGCACGTTGTTCTCGATCTTGAAACTGTAATCGTTCCGCGAGTGGCGTTCGGTGATCGGAAACCGCGACAGCAGCGCCACGTGCCGGTTGGTGTCCCAGCCCTGGATCCATTCGGAGTGCGGATACTCCAGCCCGCGCGCCGCCAACAGCCCGGCCAGTTCGGCCAATTCGTTGGTGGTGCCGATCTCTTCCAGGCCAAGCACGTCGGGACGGACCGCGGCCAACACATCGGCGACCGCCGTTTTCTCCGCATCCGGCTTCGACTGGTCGGGCAGGCCGTCCCGCTCCATCAACACCCAGTTCTCGACGTTGTACGCCGCGACCACAAAGGTGTTGGTCGCCGCGGCCCCCAGCGCGCCGGTGGCCAGCAGAAAGATGAGCGTCGCCGCGATCATTCCTTGGCGACGCCGACCACGCCGCACGCCACGCGCCCGCCGGCGGCACCGGTCGGCTGCGTCTTCAAGTCGTCGAACTTCTCATGGACGATCACGCCGTAGCCGATGATCGCGTAAGGTCCGTCCAGCGCCAGATGTTTGTCCACCCGGTCGTAGTGCGCTTTGCCCTCTGCATCGGCGGTCAGGTTGCCGAGGTCGCCCATGTGCCGCTGCTCGGCCTCCGGGCCGGCATGGGGATGACCGGTTGGATTGAAATGTCCGCCGGCTGAAGCCGCATCCGCCGCCGTGCAATCACCAAAGGCGTGGATGTGAAATCCATGATCGCCGGGGGTGAGTCCCTCAAGGTCGGCCACCACGCGCACGCCGTCGGCCACGCGCGTGAACGTGACCACGCCGCGCACACTGCTACCGATGGCGGAGTGCAACACCGCCACGGCCTTGTTGATCTGGGGATGCGCATGACCGGCATCGGCGCGCGCGCCGACCAGGCCCACGACGAAACCGAACACCGCCATCATCATCACTCTCATGTGTGTTCCTCCTCCCAAGTTGCGCCGAAGCTAGCATTGCTCCCGACGCAACACAAGCCCGGCGACCGCAACTTCGCCCGCGTTGCGGTGTTGGACTCCGTGCGATACGATTGGCGCTGATGACTTCCAGCGATGCCGACGCGGCGCTGATGCGGCGAGTCGGGGACGGGGATCGGGACGCGTTCCGCGAACTGGTCGAGCGCTACCAGCGCGTCGTCATCCGGACGATCTACCGCTCGCTCGGCGACGCGTGGGAGGCCGAAGACCTCGCGCAACGGGTGTTCGTGCAGGTGTACCGCTCGGCGAACCGTTACCGGCCGACTGCCAAGTTCACCACCTGGTTGTTCACCATCGTCCACAACACCATTCTCAACGAGCATCGCCGCCGTCGCCGGCACGCCGCTGAGTCGCTGGATGCGCTTCAGCAACCTGATCCCGGCGGCGAAAGCGGGGGCTGGCAGCCGGCCGACCTGCGCGCCCCCGATCCTGCGCAGGCGGCGGCACTGCGGGAACTCCACGAACAAATCGGCGCCGCCATCCGCGAGTTGCCGCCCCAACAACGGACGGCGGTGATCCTCTGCCGGTTTGAGGGGCAGTCCTACGAGGAAATCGCCGCTACGCTGGGCTGCTCCGTGCCGGCGGTCAAATCGTTGTTGCATCGCGCCCGCGTCACACTCACGGAGCGGTTGAAACCTTTTCTGCCGGGTGGTGTTTGATCGGATGGCGATGAACTGCCAGGAGACACAAGCCCGATTCGATGACCGGCTCGACCAACGATTGCCGGATGCGGAGCGGACGGCCTTCGACCAGCACGTGGCCGGCTGCGCCGTCTGCCGTCACCAGTGGCAGACCTACGCCGGCGCGTGGGGGACCGTTCACCGGTACGCGGCGCCCGAGCCGTCGTTTGGTTTTGCCGCGCGCGCGCTGCGACAGTTGGATCAGCCGGTCGCGCCGGCGTGGTGGCCGGTTTGGCGTTGGGCCGTGCTCGCCCTGGTCGTGATCGCTCTGAGCGCGGGCGGCGTGATCATCCGCGCCCACCGGGCGGCGGCTGATCGGGTGGCGTTCTACGAGGAAGTGCAACAAAGCGATTGCCTCGACGACTACGACGTCATCGCCCATCTCGATCAACTGGAGGGAGCCAACCATTTATGAAGCGTGTATCGACCTTGATTCTCATCGGCCTGACCGGTACTCTGGCGGCGTGGGCGCAGGAACCGCGGCGCGAACACCGCGAGTTGTCCGACGCGGACCGCGCCCGGATGGAGGAACGCGCCAATGCGACTTGGAGCAAGATGGCGGTGCGCGAGAAAGTGCAGTTGCTGCGCCTGCATCGCGCCCTGCGGGAGATGCCACCCGACGAACGCCGGTTCGTTCACGAGCGCATCGAACGCTTCCTCAACATGTCCCCGGCGGACCGCGAGCGACTCAAAAAGAACCGCGAGCGATGGGAGCAGATGACCCCGGAAGAACGGCAGCGCTACCGCGAGGAATTCCGCCGGCGTCGGCCAGAATTTGAACAACAATGGCGGCCGGGACACAACCCGCCGCCCGAACCGCAACCTGAACCAACCGAGGAGAAACCATGAAGCAGTCACTCATCATCACCGTTGCCAGCGCCCTGGTCCTGGCGGCGGCGGTCCAAGCCGGCGAAGACGAGGGCGGCAAGCACAAGCCCAAACACAATCCGCAGGAGATGCGGCTCGTCCCGCCCCGGCTGAGTGAGAAACTCAACCTGACCGACGACCAACAGGCGCAATTGAAGGAAATCGAAGCCGCTTACGACAAGGAGCGCGATGCGTGGTTTGTCGGCAAGCGCGACCAGATGGCCGCCCGCGACGCGCAGGCCCGCGACGCCCGCAAAGCCGAAAACGAAGCCCAACTCAAGGAAGTGCGCAAACAACGCCACGAGCTGATGCAGCCGTTGGTCGCCCTGCGCAAGCAGCACGTGGACAAGGTGCGCGGCATCCTCACGGAAGAACAGAAGCAGACTCTCGACAAGTCCCGCGAAGAGTTCAAGAAACGCCGCGAGAAACACGGGGACAAGGACGACGCGCCGCCCCCGCCGGCCGAGTAACGATCAACCATTCCGCAGCCGCGCGACGAAGACGCCGTCCACCCCGTCGCGCGGCGGAAACAGCGACCGCGTCGTCTCCCGCGCGAACCCGGGGTGATCCTGCCGGAAACGCTCGACGACGCGTTCGTTTTCCTCCGGCTCGAGACTGCACGTGCTATAGACCAGCACCCCGCCCGGCCGGACGAATTCGGCGGCGGCCTGCAGCAGTTGGGTCTGCACCGCCGCCAGCCGGGTGATCTCACGCTCTTCCAGCCGCCAGCGCAAATCGGGCCGGCGGCGCATCACGCCCGTGTTTGAGCAGGGCGCGTCCACGAGCACCCGGTCGAACCGGTCACCGCGCAGACACCGGTTCAACCGCGTCCCGCCGCACGCCAGCGTCGCCACGATCTCGGCCCCGAGCCGCCGGCAGTTCTCACCGACCAATCGCAATCGGGCGCTCGACGAATCCGCGGCGATGATTCGCCCGCGATTCTCCATCTTCTGCGCGATGTACGTGGTCTTGCCCCCCGGCGCGGCGCAGACATCGAGCACCGATTCGCCCGGCTGCGGATCGAGCACGTCCACCGCCACGAGCGTGGACGGATCTTGAATGTAAAACGCCCCCGCGACCCAGGCCGGCGAATCGAACAGCCCGGCCGCCTCGCGCACGCGATAGGCCAGGGGATGAAATCTCGTCGGCTCACCCGGCGGCTGACCAGCCCGCAGCGTATTCCGCCGGATATATAATGGTGGTGGCAGATTGTTCCACTCGCACAAGGTGCGGGTCTGCTCCAAGCCGAAGTGAGCCACCCAGCGCTCCCACAACCACCGGGGGTGCGAACAGCGCGTCCAAGGCGGTGCGGCATCAATACTTACACGTGACTGTTGGGCGTTCCGGAGGACGGCGTTGACAAATTTGGCTTCGGCAGGGCTGGCCTGGCGTTTGGCCAAGGCGACGGTTTCGTGCACGGCCGCGTGAGGTGGAATCTTGTCGAGGAACAACAGTTGGTAGAGGCCGAGTTTGAGAAGGTTGCCGACCAGCGGTCGGGGCGATTTGGGCGCGAGCTTTTCGACGACGAATTCCAACGCCAGTTTCTGACGCAGGCAGCCGTAGAACAGTTCTGTTGCCAGCGCGCGGTCGGCCGGGGAAAGCCGGGCGACGGCGAGACGTTCGTCCAACAGTTCGTCGGCGAGTTGCCGGGAGCGCATCCGGCGGTTGAGCAGGTCGAGAGCAATTTCGCGCGCGGTCATGCGGTGCAAATTATCACATTGCGCTTGCGTCTGACGAGCCGGCGACTAGACTCGCGCACCGCGAGTGGAAAATATTCTGGCCATTGTCGGTCGGCCCAACGTGGGGAAGAGCACACTGTTCAACCGCATCGCCGGGCGCAAAATCGCGATCATGCACGAGCAGCCGGGCGTGACGCGCGACCGGGTCAGCGCGACGGCGCAGTGGCAGGACAAAACGTTTGAGGTGGTGGACACGGGGGGGATTGCGTTTCTCGATCAGGAGCGGACCACGGATGTGTTGGCGGAGGCCACGCGCCGGCAGGCGGAAGTCGCCATCGCAATGGCGCGCGTCATCGTGCTGGTGGCGGATGTGACCGCAGGGGTGACGCCATTGGACATCGAGATGGCGCGGCGTCTGCGGACCAGTGGGAAACGAGTCCTGCTGGCGGTCAACAAGGTGGACAACACCAAGCGCGAGGCAGCGATGGGGGAGTTTGCGGAACTGGGTTTCGAGTCGGTGTTTCCCGTTGCCGCGGTCCACGGGTTGGGTGTGTCGGATCTTCTCGACGCGGCCATGGAGTCGTTCGCGTCGGGCACGGCGGTGGACACCGCGAGGCCGACGCGGATTGCCATCGTGGGCCGGCCGAACGTGGGGAAGTCGTCGTTGATCAACTGCATCCTGAAGAGCGAGCGGACGATTGTCAGCGACGTGCCCGGGACGACCCGCGATTCGGTGGATGTGCCGTTTCAGTTTGGCGACCGGTCGTATGTGCTGATTGACACGGCGGGGCTGCGGCACCGGCGGAAAATCCGGTCGTCGGTGGATCAGTTCGGGTTGATGCGAGCGGAGCGCAGCATCGAGCAGTGTGACCTGGCGGTGTTGGTGCTCGATGCCGTCGCCGGGGTCACCAAACAGGATAAACGCATTGGCGGGATGGTCGTCGAGGCGCGGCGCGGGTGTGTGATCGTGGTGAACAAATGGGATTTGGCGAGGGAAGAAGAGCGGCGGGCGAAGAAGAAAGATTTCCGGCAGGAGTATCTGGAGGCGGTGCGGCGGGATCTGTTCTTTTTGGGTTGGGCGCCGGTGTTATTTGCATCGGCGAAAACCGGAGAGCGCGTGGCGGAGTTGTTCGAGCAGGTGGCGGTGCTGCAGAGCGAGTGGCAGCGACGCGTGGAGACGCCGCGCTTGAACCAGTTGCTCACGCGCGCGCAGGAAAGCTACCCGCCGTCCATGCTGCATGGGAAGCGACTGAGGATTTACTATGCGTTTCAGAAGCCGGGTCCGCCGCCGACGTTTGTGCTGTTCGTGAACGAGCCGCGCTGTCTGACGCCGCACTACGCGCGGTTCCTCGCTGAACGGATTCGGCGGGCGTGGGGCTTCACCGGTTGTCCGGTGACGCTGGAATGCCGGCAACGGGAACGGCGTAAATTTCTCGGAAAAGACACGCGTTTGACACGGCGCTGAAAAATTTCTGCCCCGGGAGATTTTTTGCTTGAAACACCATATATGGGGGTATAGAGTCCGCCGCGTCACTATTAGAGGTAGTTCGAGACCCTGACGTTTCGGACCTAGAATTTCACGCGGTTGTCCTTCAAGGAGGAGGCAGATGATCGGAGCGAAACACAGCATCGCGGAGTTTTCTTCTGGAAAAACCAAGGTGGTTGAGAAATCTTATTCTCGAGACGTGCTGACCAATTCACCCAAACGAACGAAGCGCGGAGCGGCCTCGCCGAACGCGACGGCCAGCCCGAAGGGGCTCGTGGTGGCGCGCGTGTTCAGCAAACCCGCCACGCATCCGTTCGACGAACTGACGTGGGAACGTCGCACCGCGGAAATCACGGACGATGCCGGCAAGGTGATCTTCCGGCAGGAGGACGTGGAAGTCCCGAAGAACTGGTCGGTGCTCGCCACGAAGGTGGTGGTCTCGAAGTATTTTTACGGCGAGATCGGCACGCCGGAGCGGGAGACGAGCGCGCGCCAATTGGTGCACCGCGTCGCGCGCACGATCGCGGATTGGGGGAAGGCCCAGGGCTGTTTCGCGAGCGACAAGGATGCGGAAACGTTCTACAGCGAGTTGACCTGGCTGTGCGTCAACCAGCACGGCGCGTTCAATTCGCCGGTTTGGTTCAATTGCGGCTTGTTCCATGAATACCACGTCGGCAAGGACAGTGGGGCCGGCAACTTCTATTATGACCGGGCGACCCAGGCGGTGGGCCGCGCCCGGACCCAGTACGAGTACCCGCAGTGCTCGGCGTGCTTCATCCAAGCGGTCGACGACAAGATGGAGTCGATCATGGAACTGGCGCGCAGCGAGGCGATGCTGTTCAAGTTCGGCAGCGGGACGGGCACGGACCTGTCCACGTTGCGCAGCAAACGCGAAAAGCTGTCGGGCGGCGGCCGGCCGAGCGGACCGTTGTCGTTCCTGCGGGTGTACGATTCGATCGCCAGCGTGGTGAAATCCGGCGGCAAGACGCGGCGGGCGGCGAAGATGAACACGTTGAAGTGCTGGCATCCGGACATCAAGGAGTTCATCGAAGCCAAGCCCAACGAGGAAAAAAAAGCTTGGGCGTTGATCCAGCAGGGTTACGCCGGCGATTTCAACGGCGACGCCTACGGGTCGGTCTCGTTCCAGAACGAGAATCTGAGCGTGCGGGTGACGGACGACTTCATGCGGGCGGTGATCGAGGACAAGGACTGGACGACGCATTGGGTCACCGATCCCGCCAAGCCGGGACCGATCTACAAGGCGCGCGAGTTGATGCTCGGGATCGCGGAGGGCACTTGGACGTGTGGCGACCCCGGCGTGCAATACGAGGACACGATCCAGCGCTGGCACACCAGCAAGCACACCGGGCCAATCAATTCGTCAAATCCCTGCAGCGAGTACATGTTTCTCGACAACTCCGCCTGCAATCTGGCGTCGCTCAACCTGATGAAGTTCCGGCGCGAGGATGGGACGTTTGACGTGGAGCGGTTCAAGGCGGCGGTGGAGATTTTCATCACCGCGCAGGAGATCATCGTCGATAACGCGAGTTATCCAACGGAGAGCATCGCGTTGACCAGCCATCTGTACCGGCCACTCGGGCTGGGGTATGCGAACCTCGGCTCGCTGATCATGGCGCTGGGATTGCCGTACGACAGCGACCAGGGCCGCGGCCTGGCGGGCGCGATCACGGCGATCATGCACTTGCACGCGTACGCCCACTCGGCGCGGATCGCAAAGCATCTGGGGCCGTTCGAGGGATTCGCCCGCAATCGCGAGCCGATGTTGCAGGTGATGGAGATGCATCGGGACGCGGTGAAGCGCGTTCACGGCAGTTGTCCCGGCTATCTGCGGGAAGCGGCGCAACGCTGTGGCGACGAGGCGGTGGAGTTGGGCCGCCGCTTCGGTTATCGCAATTCGCAGGTCACGGTCTTGGCGCCGACTGGCACGATCGCGTTCATGATGGATTGCGACACGACCGGGGTCGAACCCGACATCGCGTTGGTGAAATACAAGCTGCTGGCCGGGGGCGGGATGTTGAAGATCGTCAACCGCACCCTGCCGATGGCGTTACGCAAGCTCGGGTACACCGAGGACCAGATCAAAGAGATCGTGGCGTGGATCGATCAGACCGACACGATCGAGGGCGCGCCGCACGTCAAGGAAGAGCACCTGCCGGTGTTTGACTGTGCGTTCAAGCCGGCCAAGGGCCAGCGCAGCATCCAGTACCTGGCGCACCTGAAGATGATGGCGGCCACGCAACCGTTCCTCAGCGGGGCAATTTCCAAGACGGTGAACATGCCGCAGGAATCCACCGTCGAGGACATCGTGAACACCTACCTCGAGGGCTGGCGGCTCGGGTTGAAAGCGGTGGCCATCTACCGCGACGGCTCGAAGCGGTCGCAACCGCTCAACACCACGAAGACCAGCAGCGCGGCGCAGACGCGGGCTGAGATCGAGGCCGCGCAACAGGAGACCGACGAACTGCGTCGGCGTGTCCTCGAGTTGGAGGAGGAGATCAGCGAGTTGCGGAAGCAGGCGGTCTCGCCCGCGCGGCATCGGTTGCCGGACACTCGCCAGGCCATTACCCACAAGTTCGACATTGCCGGCCATGAAGGCTACATCACCGTCGGTCTGTACGAGGACGGCGCGCCGGGTGAGTTGTTTATCACGATGGCGAAGGAAGGCTCAACCATCGGCGGGTTGATGGACACCATCGGCACGCTGGTCAGCCTGGCGTTCCAGTACGGCGTGCCATTGGAGACGCTGGTCAAGAAGTTCGCGCACCAGCGGTTTGAGCCGAGCGGGTTCACGAAGAACCCGGACATTCCGATCGCCAAGTCGATCACCGATTACCTGTTCCGCTGGCTGGCCTGCCGGTTCATCCCCGGTTACCGCGAAGCCAATGCACCCAACGGCGGCCAGGCCGAGTTGCCCCTGAAAGAGGTGGCCGAACAGGAAAAGAAAATCGTCAACCGGCCGGTGCAGGAACTGGAGCAGACCGGCGAGATGCCGGCCCGGCCCGCCGCCGGTGGGTTGACCGCCGTCCAGCAACTCAGCCGGACCATGGAGCATTTCATGCAGGACGCGCCGACGTGCGACGTGTGTGGCGCGATCACGGTGCGCAACGGCGCGTGCTACAAGTGTTTGAACTGCGGCAACTCCATGGGGTGCTCTTAGCCAACCCTGAGTACCCCACAACACAAGAAGCCCCGGGCGAACCCCGGGGCTTCTTGGCAACCGCGAAAATCAATTCCCGCTCGGCCGCCTACCACGGCAGCGAGGCGGCGTTGTCGGCCGTGACGACCGTGTAGTAGCGATCGAACCACTCCGCCGGAGTCTGCGGCTCGACCGCGGTGTTGGTCATGCTGTGAAACCGGGGCACAATCGCGGCTTGGACGATCCCGTTTTCAAACAACGTCTTGCGCGGCAGATCGTACATCGCCACAACAAATACTTTCGGGCGTTTCTCCGGCAGTTTCCCCAGTTGCTCCTCGGTCAGATGCGGCGTGGCGCCAAACAGCACCAGCGCGCTGGCGCGCGGATACTTGCCGACCAGCCCCAGAAATTTGTCGCCGCTCATGCCCCCCATCATCATGTCGGGCGCCATGATCGGCGGCTGATTCATGACCTCTTCTTCCTCGGCGATGAGACGAATGTCGCCCTTCTTGCTCAACACATCCCGGAAATGCTTGATCGGCACGTCCATGACGGCCACCTTGGCCTGCGTGCGAATCCGCCAGAGCACCACTTCACCGCGATTGCCCACCATCTCCGCGGTCTTCTCCGCCATCGCGACCCCGAGATGTTCGAAGGGCTTCAGGTTCAACCGCACCCGCCGCGGCCGTTGCGACAGGAAAATCGAGACCAACGAGCCGACAATCACCAAAACGGAGATGAGCACAATGAGCGGCCGTTTGACCTCGTCTTCGCGGAATTTGAAGACCGAGACCATCATCCGCCAGATGGGTTCCCATATCCCGCGCGTCATATTGCCGATCATGCTAAACACGCCGCGGACAGAACTCCAGATGGAACTGAACAACAGTTTCAGAAAGCACATGGTCCTCGGCCCTCCCTGACTTTGTGGGTCAGTTGGCCGTATCTATTCAGAAATGCGCAGACTTGTCCAGAAAACAATTGCAACCGCTATCTTGCTGAAAATTCACTCGCCTGTCACCCGCCGCCCCGATAAACTCCGCGCGCAACCTTTTTTTTGACGCTCGATGAATCCCACTCTCCTGGTGCTGGCCGCCGGTATGGGCAGCCGCTATGGCGGCCTGAAGCAGGTCGATGCCGTCGGCCCCAGCGGCGAAGCCATCATTGACTACTGCGTCTATGACGCGCTCCGGGCCGGCTTCGGCAAGCTGGTTTTCGTAATCCGCCGCGACATCGAGCGGGCGTTCCGCGACGCGATCGGCGACCGCTTCGAACGCCGCGCCCCCGTCGAATACGCGTTCCAAGAACTGGACATGCTCCCGCCCGGGTTCGCCGTCCCGCCCGCCCGCCAGAAACCGTGGGGCACCGCCCACGCGATCCTGGTAAGCGCCGGCCAGATTAACGAGCCGTTTGCCGTCATCAACGCGGACGACTTCTACGGCGCCGACTCCTTCCGCGTCCTGGCCAAATATCTGCGCACGGCGCAGGACGGCAACGTCGCCCCCTACTCCCTCGTCGGCTACACCCTGCGCAACACGCTCTCCGACCACGGTGCGGTCTCCCGCGGCGTCTGCCGCGCCGACGCCCAGGGCTATCTCCAAGGCGTGGTCGAGCGCACCAAAATCGAAAGAGACGGCACCGGCGCCCGCTACGTCGGCGACGACGGCCAATTCCACCGCCTGACGGGTGATGAACCCGTCTCCATGAACATGTGGGGGTTCACCCCGTCGGTGTTCGACCATTTCCGCGCCGAGTTCGAGAAGTTTCTCCGCACCCGCGGCCCGGAACCGAAAAGCGAGTTCTTCATCCCCACCCCCGTCAACGACCTGATCACTGCCGGCCAAGCCCGCGTCAAAGTGTTGCCCACCAACAGCACCTGGTTCGGCATCACCTACCGGGAGGACAAGCCCGCCGTCGAGCACAGCCTCCGCCAACTGGTCGCCCAAGGCGACTATCCGAAAAAACTGTGGGCCTGACACCCCCACCCGACATCTCCGCAATTGGCCGGCAGTTTCGGATCGCCGGTGAGTTGCATTCCGCCAAGCCCATCACCCACGGCCACATCAACGACACCTACGTCGGCACCTATCACCACCTCGGCTCCCCCCGCCGCTACATCCACCAACGCATCAACCACCACGTCTTCAAAGACCCGGCCGCCGTGATGGACAATATCCAGCGCGTCACCACCCACATCCGCCAGAAACTCACCACGGCCGGCACCCGTGACCTCGACCGCCGCGTCCTCACCCTCGTCCCGACCCACGCCGGTGCGACCCATCACTGCACGAGCGACGGCAACTATTGGCGCACCTATTCCTTCATCGAAAACGCCCACATCCACGACGTCGTCGAAACGCCCGCTCAAGCCCACGCCTCGGCGCGCGAGTACGGGTTGTTTCAACAACTGCTCACCGACCTGCCCGGCCCGCGCCTGGCCGAGACCATCCTCGACTTTCACCACACACCGAAACGGTTCGCCGCCCTCCAACGCGCCATCACCCAGGACGCCTTCAACCGCGCCCACACCTGCCGGACCGAGATCGACTTCACCCTGCGCCGCCAGCCCATCACCACCGTCCTCCTCGACCTCCACCGCCAGGGCGCCATCCCCGAGCGCATCACCCACAACGACACCAAATTCAACAACGTCATGCTCGACGACGCCACCGGCGAAGGCATCTGCGTCCTCGACCTCGACACCGTCATGCCGGGTTTGGCCCTCTACGATTTTGGCGACATGGTCCGCACCACCACCAGTCCCACCGCCGAGGACGAGCTCGACCTCTCCAAAGTCCGCCTGGAGATGTCAATGTATGAAGCCCTTGCGCGCGGCTATCTTTCCACGGCCGGCGGCTTCCTCAACCCCGCTGAAAAGCAACACCTCGCCTTCTCCGGCAAACTCATCACCTTCGAGATCGGCATCCGCTTTCTGACCGACTATCTGGAAGGCGACCACTACTTCAAAATCCACCGCCCCGCCCACAACCTCGACCGCTGCCGCACCCAATTCAGACTGGTCGAATCGATCGAGCAGCAAGAAGACGCCATGACCCGCCTCGGCGCCCTTCTCGCCTGACCGCTTCCCTCCCCTGCCCCTTCCCCACCAACCCACAAACCTGTCGCTATATTCCAACACCTGTTGCAAAAATACGACAAGTTACGGCTGGCGTTGGTCGCGGGGTCGTGGTACGGAGCGACTGGCCGAAAACGCATGTTTTCTGAGCGGGGCATGGCGCGGAGAAGGTGCGACTCGCGGTGAGCGGGCAGTGTTTTCGCTCGGCGACGGTCGGCGCACGCTCCAGCGACCTGCAATCGCCG
>Ga0247727_10008182_pt1 | contig 19526 bp, 12 predicted proteins | sample WisWelCaveWW1625_FD_202498 | JGI IMG/M metagenome (GOLD analysis project Ga0247727, IMG submission 202498) | Biofilm microbial communities from Wishing Well Cave, Virginia, United States - WW16-25 | ecosystem: Environmental > Aquatic > Deep subsurface > Groundwater > Cave microbial mat | place... | reverse complement strand
AGGCCGCCTGGCGGCGGGGAGGAGACCTGACCGTCCACGGCTGGATCTACCGCCTGACGAACGGCCTCCTCAACGATCTCCACCTTTCCATCGGACGCCCCGATGAACTGGAGACTCTCTACCGGGCCGCGATTTCCTCAGCCGCGCCTTTTTCCCATGCCTGAAACCTTCACCAGCGACTTTTTAATCCTCGGCTCCGGCATTGCCGGGCTGTCCCTCGCCTTAAAAGCCGCCGAACACGGCACCGTCCGGTTGGCGACCAAGCGCGCCACGGACGATTCGGCCACCAACTGGGCGCAGGGCGGCCTGGCCATCGTCATCTCCGATGAGGATTCCTTCGAGGACCACATCCGGGACACACTGGGGGCGGGCGCGGGCCTCTGCGACGAAGCCGTCGTCCGCCGGGTGGTGACCCAGGCGCCCCGGCGGCTGGAGGACCTGATTCGGTGGGGCGTCAAATTTTCCGCGCCGGAAACCGTCGCTCCGGGGGAAACCCGTTATGAATTGGGCCTGGAGGGGGGGCATTCCAAGCGGCGGATTCTGCACGTGGGGGATTACACGGGCCAGGCCATCGAGCAGGTCCTGATTGACCGGGTCCGGCAAAACAAAAACATCACCGTCCACGAACGCCATTTCGCCATCGACCTCATCACGAAAAAGCGACTCGACTCGGGGACGCGGGAGGACGCCTGCGCGGGGGCCTATGTCCTGGATGTGGACACCGGGCGCGTGCACACGTTCTTGTCCCGGGCCACGGCCCTCTGCACGGGGGGGGCCGGAAAAGTTTATCTCTACACTTCAAATCCCGACATTTCCACCGGCGACGGGATGGCCCTGGCCTACCGGGCGGGGGCCCGGCTCGCCAACATGGAGTTCGTCCAGTTCCACCCCACCTGCCTGTACCACCCCCAAGCGAAGAACTTCTTGATTTCCGAGGCCCTCCGCGGAGAGGGCGCGACCCTCAAGAACCGTTCCGGCGAACGCTTCGTCCAAAAATTTGACCCGCGGGGGGAATTGGCCCCCCGGGACATCGTGGCCCGCGCCATCGACGCGGAATTGAAACGCACCGGCGAGGAATGCGCCTTTTTGGACATCTCCCACCGCGGCGCGGACTTCATCCGCGGCCGGTTCCCGCGGATTCACGAGCGTTGCGCGTCCTTTCACATCGACATCACGTCCCAACCCATCCCCGTGGTCCCGGCGGCGCATTATTTTTGCGGCGGCGTCTGGACCAACGCCGTTGGCGCCACGACCATGGCGCGCCTCTCGGCGGCGGGGGAGGCGGCCTGCACCGGCCTCCACGGCGCCAACCGCCTGGCCTCCAACTCCCTGCCGGAAGCCCTCGTCTTCGCCCACGCCGTTTCGGAAACCTGGCGGGAGGCCGCCGGAGCGGATTTCGCGGCGAAGGCCGCGGACGTGCCCCCGTGGAATCCCGGGAACGCGCGAAACCCCGACGAGCAGGTGGTGATCAGCCAGGTGTGGGACGAAATCAGAAGATTTATGTGGAACTACGTGGGCATCGCCCGCACGACCAAACGGCTGGAGCGGGCGCGCCGGCGCATTGAGTTTTTGCAGCGGGAGATCCAGGAGCAGTATTGGGATTTCCTGTTAACCCCGGACCTTTTGGAATTGCGGAATATCGCCGTGGTGGCGGAATCGGTGATTCGGAGCGCCCTCGCCCGCAGGGAGTCCCGCGGTCTGCACCATATCGCCGACTACCCCAAGACCCTCAAAGCCGCGAAAAACACCTTCGTTCTCCGAGGCCGGGGCGGCCGCCCCACCATCAACACCCGGCCCCCCGCCTCCGCCTCCGGAATTTTTTAGGCGCCGTTGGCGGGGTCCAACAGGGGGTTGTAAGGCGCCTGGCGGGGGACGGCCGGCGCATCCGCAACGGCGTACACAACGATCCGATTCGCCTCTTGGCCCTTGAATTCCTCGGAGGCATAAAAAATCTCTTCAACGTTTGCCCGCCAGAATTCTTCCAGGACCCGGCGCCCCACTTCGTCAAAATCCAATGTCCGGTAACCGGTCAATCGACGCATTTCCATAATGTTCACCAGAAGGTGCGTCACCCCGGCTTTCCGGAGGGTTTCGTAGAGCTCTCCTCCCGAGCGGGAGGCGTTGGCCCACGCGGCCAACGGGTTTTGATCGAATTGCGAGCTCACGATAAAATCACGCCTCAGGTAGGCGCCCCGGGCCTCTCCCACCAACAACGACCAGGGCGGCGGCGCGGCGGGAGCGGGCGAAACCGGGGGCGTCGCGACCGGTCCTTTTCGTCGCGTCCGGGCCCGCGCCCCGGCCAAAAGCGTCGCGACCACGACCCCCCAGGCGACACCGCGATAAAGAAGGCCGAGGGCGGCCAGGCCCAGCATCAGGAGCGCTAAAAATCCCAGCCCCAAAGCGGCGCCCAAGACCCGGAATTCCCACCGGGAATGCAAGGGAAATCGGAGCCACCGCAGGAACTCCTGCCCCCAGATCACCCCCCCCGCAGAGAGCAGGCCGGCCGCCAACAGCGTGGCCGCCAGGTCAACAAGGATGGAGGGAAGGGCATAGTCGGTGGAAAACAGCATTTCCATGAGGACGAACCCGGTGTTTTTGAATTGAAAGGGGAACGCCGAAAAAAACCGGAAGTAAACCCAGCCCCCCCCACAGGACGGCGGCCAGAGCAAAAAGAGGCGGGGGAATCCGGCAGGTCGCCGCAGAAGAAGGGGACGGCGATCCCCCGGGGACCGAAGCGGCGGGGGGAATCAACCGTCGGCGGCGGCCCATGGATCAAGGACGAAAGAGGCTTCGATGATCTTCCACCCAACGGTAAAGGGATTCCAGCCCCCGGGGCACCGAAATCCGCGGGCGCCAACCCAGGTCCCGGCCGCTTTGACGGATATCGCTCACGTAACTCCGAAAAAATTTCCCGCCGGAACATTTTGTAGCCGTTCAAAGCGTCGCTCAAAAAAAACCCGGAGGCCAGGACGAACGCCCCCGTGAGGGCCACGTTCCCCGCCAGGCGCGTCAGTGTGTATTCGTCGCTCCCGCCCGTGGATCGGCACCCGACCACAAGTCCATAGCCCCGCTCAATCAAGGCCAAAAAAAGGGGCAAATCCTCGGGGTCGTGGGAGCCGTCGGCGTCCATCATGGCCAACACCTCGCCGGTCGCGGCCGCAAAACCCGTTCGAAGGGCCGCGCCTTTCCCCCGGCGCCCCGCGTGGGTAACGACCCGGGCGCCCGCGCCATCGGCCAGGGCCGCGGTTTGATCGGTGGAATGGTCGTCGACCACGATCAGTTCCGCGCGGCGCCCGCTGTTTCCCCGCCAGCGGTCCAAGGCCGCCCGCGTGCGGGCCACGAGATCGGGAAGCGTTTTCTCCTCGTTGTGCGCCGGGATCACCACCGACAAGCTCCGGCATTCGAAGGGGGTTAAGGGCCGCCGTGCACGGGATCGGAAGGAAAAGGCCGATGACATTGGCGGAAGTATAACAAATGATAGAATGCGAATTCTCGGAAGCCCCGGCCCATGCCCCTCTCAAACGACGTCATCCGCATTCAAGGCGCACGGGAACACAATCTCAAGAATCTATCGCTGGAGATCCCCCGGAACAAGCTTGTGGTGATCACGGGGCTCTCGGGGTCCGGGAAAAGTTCCCTCGCCTTCAGCACGATCTACGCCGAGGGCCAGCGGCGCTACGTGGAATCCCTCTCGGCCTACGCCCGCCAGTTTTTGGAGCTCATGGACAAGCCCGACGTGGACCTGATCGAGGGGCTCTCCCCGGCCATCGCCATCGAGCAGCGCACGCCCTCCCACAACCCCCGCTCCACCGTCGGCACGGTCACGGAGATTTACGATCACCTGCGCCTGCTTTTCGCCCGGGTGGGCGTGCCCCATTGCCCCAATTGCGACCGGGAGATCGTGGCCCAATCCGCCAGCCAAATCGTCGCCGAAATCGCCAGGAAATTTGACGGCCAAAACATCCAAATCCTGGCCCCGCTGGTGCGGGGCCGCACCGGCACCTACGAAGCCCTTTTCGACCGGCTGAAGAAATCCGGATACGTCCGGGTGCGGGTGGACGGCGCGATCATGGACCTGGATAAAAAAACAACGCTGAACCGTTACAAAAAGCACACCGTGGAGGTGGTCATCGACCGCCTGTCCGTGTCCGCCGCCGGGCGAAAGCGGCTGGCGGATTCCGTGGAAACCGCGCTCCGGGAAGCGCGGGGGCTCGTGTTGATCCTGAACGCGGCGGGGAAAACCCTCTCCACCGGCCCTGGGCGCGACGGCTTCCTTTTTTCCGAGCACCACGCCTGCGCCCACTGCGGGACGAGCCTGCCGGACATCGAGCCCCGGCTGTTTTCCTTCAACAGCCCCCACGGCGCCTGCCCCGGATGCGATGGGCTGGGCGTCAAGCTCGAGGTGGCCGAGGATCTGGTGGTCCCGGACACCGGCCTGTCCGTCAACGCGGGGGCCCTGGCCGCTTGGTCGGACCCCGTGACCACCCGGACCAACCGTTGGAAGAAGTCCTGGGCCGGCTATTACGATGAAATCCTGGCTGAAGTTTGCCGCCGGCACAAAATCCCCCGGGACAAACCCTGGAAAACCCTCTCGAAGGAGCACCGGAAGGCTTTGCTGTACGGCGGGGTGGACCACCAGTCGCCCTGGGGAAAGAAGGAAAAGAAATTTGAAGGGGTCATCGGAAACCTGGAGCGTCGTTACAAGGAGTCCGAATCGGCTTTCGTCAAGGAAGAGGTCCAGGCCCGCTTCATGCGGAGCCGCCTCTGCCCCGACTGCCGCGGCGCGCGCTTGAAGCCGGAGGCCCGCGCCGTCACGGTCGGGGGGAAATCCATCGACGCGCTCACGCGGTTGTCGGTCTTCGACGCCCAACGGTTTTTTAAAACCCTTACGCTCGCCGAAAAAGCCAAATTCATCGCCCGCCAGGTCCTAAAGGAAATCGAGTCCCGGCTGAATTTCCTCGTGGACGTCGGCCTTGACTACGTGACCCTGGACCGGGAATCGGCGACCCTGGCCGGGGGGGAGGCGCAGCGCATCCACTTGGCCACTCAAATTGGTTCGGGGCTCGTGGGTGTTCTGTACGTTTTGGATGAACCCACCATCGGTCTTCATCCCCGGGACAACGAACGCTTATTGACCACCTTAAGGCGATTGCGGGACATCGGTAACACGCTCATAGTCGTTGAGCATGACGAGGAGACGATCCGTTCGGCCGACTGGGTGATCGACCTCGGGCCCGGGGCCGGAGCGCACGGGGGGCAGATCACCGCCCAGGGCGCTGTGAAAGACTTTCTGAAGGCCCCCGGGTCCCTGACCGGGGCCTATTTAAGGCACGAACGGGGGGTTCCCGTGCCGGAGATGCGCCGGCGCCCGGGGAACAAGCGGCTTGAGATCCAAGGGGCCGCCCAATTCAATTTGAAATCCATCGACGTGAAGATTCCCCTCGGGCTCTTTGTGGCGGTGACGGGCGTTTCGGGCTCCGGCAAATCCACGCTGGTCAATGAGATCCTCCACAAGGCCCTGGCCAAACGGCTCCACCACGCCAAGGACGAACCGGGAAAACACCGGTTGCTTTTGGGAGCGGAAAACGTGGACAAGGTGGTGGAAGTGGACCAGACCCCCATCGGCCGCACGCCCCGGTCCAACGCCGCGACTTACACGGGGGCCTTCGGCCCCATCCGGGACCTCTTTGCGCAACTCCCGGAGTCGCGCCGGCGGGGCTACAAACCCGGGCGCTTCTCTTTTAACGTCAAGGGCGGGCGGTGCGAGAACTGCGAAGGCGACGGCACGCTTAAAATTTCAATGCAGTTCCTGCCCGATGTGCACGTCAAATGCGACGTGTGCGGCGGCAAGCGGTTCAACGCCGAAACGCTGGACGTCCTCTACAAGGGGAAATCCATCTCCGATGTGCTCGGCATGCCGGCCGAGGAGGCCGCCCTGTTTTTCGAGAACATCCCCCCGGTGTCCCGCGTTCTCCAAACCTTGGTCGACGTGGGCATGGGCTACGCGGCCATCGGCCAGCCCGCCACCACGCTCTCCGGCGGAGAGGCCCAGCGGGTCAAGCTCGCCGCGGAATTGTGCCGCCGCCCGACGGGCCACACCCTGTACATTCTTGACGAGCCCACCACGGGCCTGCATTTCGCCGACGTGGAAAAACTGCTCGGGGTCCTTCAGCGCCTGGTCGAGGGCGGCAACACGGTGCTTGTGATCGAACACAACCTTGACGTGATCAAAACCGCCGATTGGATTTTGGACCTGGGCCCGGAAGGCGGGGACGGCGGCGGCCGGCTGGTGGCCCAGGGCGCGCCCGAAACGGTGTCGGAAACCGCGGGATCGCACACCGGCGCTCACCTGAAAAAACTTTTTTCAAGCCGCTGACCCCCTTCGCCTTTTTTTCTCCGTCGGTAAAACGTCTCCCGAAGTCTTTGTCAAGCAAGACTTCGAAGGGATCGCCGATTGTTTTTTACGTCGCGCACGCTCGCCAATCCGCTTAGAATTTTATTTTTGTCGACGGTAAAAGTTTTTTATGGAATTTCCCTTAAACTCTTGACAACAAACGCGCGCTTCATTAAGATGGACACGCTTCAGTTACTCACAGCCCTTTTCCAACCTCAACATTTCAAATGACGCCATCCCGGGGATGGGCACTTCGCCGTAACACCGCGGTAAAATATGGTGCTTTTTAGCATTAGATGAGTTTTAAACATGATCCACAGTTATTATCAACAGCTGTGTATAACATTGTTGGTAAGTGAGGTTTGACTTGCTTTTAAGTGAAAACGCCGAGACGCTTTGGACGGGGGTTATCGAACGCCTGAAGCCCCAGTTTAAAGAGGAAATTTTTAACCTGTGGATCAAGCCGCTCCGTCCCCTTCGCTGGGAAGACGCGCTTTTGACTCTTCAAGTCCCCAACCGCTTCTTCTCCGATTGGGTGAAAAAGAACTGCCAGGGCGTGATTGAAAATTCCCTTCGGGAACTTCTGGGCCGGGACGCGGCCCTGAATTTTGAGGCGGCCCAACACATCGAGCCGATCTTAAAAGAGGAGGAGGCGCGGGTCGATCCTCTTCCCGCCCCCAAGACCGAAAGTCACTTCACCAACGAGCAGTTCAATCCCAAGTACACCTTTGACACCTTCGTGGTTGGGCCTTCCAACCGCTTCGCCCAGGCCGCCGCGGCCGCCGTCGCCAAGGACCCGGGCCGCGCCTACAACCCTCTTTTCCTTTACGGCGGCGTCGGACTCGGAAAAACCCACATCCTCCACGCCATCGGCCACGCCATCCGCCAAAACCAGCCCGGCGCCCGCGTCCTCTACGTCACCAGCGAGCGGTTCATCAACGAGTTCATCGACGGCCTGCGTTTCGATCGCATGAAAGATTTTCGGGCCAAATACAGGAACCTGGACTGTCTCTTGATCGATGACATTCAATCTCTGACCGGAAAGGAAAATTCCCAGGAGGAGTTTTACTACACCTTCAATTCCCTTTACGACACCCGCAAACAAATCATTATCTCCTCGGACCGCACGCCCCTTGAAACCAAGGTCAGCGCACGGCTGGTGTCGCGCTTCGAATGGGGCGTCGTGGCCGACATCCAGCCGCCGGATTTGGAAACCCGCATTGCTATTTTGCGCAAAAAAGCCGCCTCAGAGAACATTTTTGTTCCTGATGACGTCATTCTTTTCATCGCCAGCCAAATTCGCGCCAACATCCGTGAATTGGAAGGCAGTTTGATCCGGATCGTTGCCTTTAGTTCTCTGACGGGCACGCCTTTGACCATTGATTCCGCCCGGGAAACTCTGAAAGACATTATTTCAGCCTCTGAGGCCTCCCGGCCGGTACGCATTGAGGACATTCAGGAAGTTGTGGCCGACCATTTTAACCTGGATTTGAAAGACATGAAGTCAAAGCGCCGCACGGACGCCATCGCTTTTCCCCGCCAAATCGCCATGTATTTGGCTCGCACCCTTACTGAATGTTCCACCACTGAAATCGGCGATCAATTCGGCGGTAAGGACCATACCACGGTCATGCACGCCTGCAATAAAATCAAGGGTAAAATGACCTCGGATCCTTATTTCACCGCGCTGGTCAACAAAATTACGCAACAAGCCCGAAATTTCGTCACGTTGGGCGATCTCCGCCGCCGTTGATTTTTAATCCATTTTTTCCACGCTCCCCCGGAATCCACCTCGTCTTTTTTCCCTCTTTTTTTATGGTATAACCTTCGGGACAACCCAAACACAACCTCCCTATTTGGTGGATGTTCCGCGCGCAGGATGAATATCCGGGATAACGTTCCATGGTTTCCCACAGTTTGTTCCAAAGCCGTTTCTCCCGATTTTCATCGTCCGTCAAAGGCTTTCGTTGCGATTAAAAAACTATTATCATTGTTCCCACCACTGCTTCTACGACGACTCTCTTTACATATAGATATAGAAAGAGGATAGCCTTGAATAACTCAAGCCAAACCTTGTCCTCGCCAAAAAAAACCGACACCCTTTTCGAAATCCAATGTCAAAAAGACGAACTCTTAAAAGGGGTTCAGTTGGTCCAAAACGCCATTTCTCCTCGCAGCACCCTGCCGATCCTCTCCAATATTCTTTTTGAATCCACCGATGAGGGCCTTCGGCTCTCCTCCACGGACCTTGAGGTGGGTATCCGCTGTCAAGTCAAGGCGGATGTCAAATCCGGCGGAGCTTTGACGGTCCCGGCCAAACCCCTGGGCGAATTCCTTCGAACCTTGGAAGACGGCCGCGAACTCGCCCTTAAAAGCGCCGATGGCCAAAAAATTGAGATCCGTTCCGGACGGGACCGTTGCACTCTGGCCTGTCTTCCCAAGGATGATTATCCTATCCTTCCCGAATTCAATTTGGAAAAAGCGATCCATCTGAATCAGACGGTGCTTCGGGAAATGATCCGAAAATCAGCTTTTGCGGTTTCAACGGACGAAACGCGCTACGTGCTCAACGGTGTGGACTTCCTGCTGGAAAATGGGAAGATGATTTTGGTGGCCACGGACGGACGTCGCCTGGCTTACATTCAACGCGAGATTTCGGATAAAAAAGCGTCGATCAACGCCATCATCCCGACGAAGGCGGTCAACGAACTGGCCCGTGTTCTCGGGGCCGAAGAAAAAGGCGCCGAGTTTCGGATGAGCTTTACGGAAAATCAGGTGACGTTTCAATACAAAAACGTCGTCATCATCTCCCGGCTGATTGAGGGGAACTTCCCGAATTTTGACCAGGTCATCCCCAAAGGCCACGACATCCAACTTCGATTGAAATCAAAGCAAATCCTCCTGGCCACCCAGCGGGCGGCCGTGGGCACCATGGAACGCGGCGGGTCGGTGCGGTACAGCCTCTCGGTCGGCCGCCTGCAAATCTCCGCGTCCGCCCAGGGGCGCGTGGAAGTTGAATCCGAGGTGGAAGTGGATTACAAGGGTGAACCTTTCGCCATCGCCTTCAACCCGGCCTATTTGGTGGATGTTTTCAAATCTTTGGAAGCCGATGAGGTCTTCCTAGAGTTCAGCACCCCCCTTAACCCCGGCGTCATCCGACCCGTGAGCGATGAGGACTACAAATACGTCCTGATGCCCATGCAGGTCGGCTGAGGACGCGCAAGGGCGCAACGCCGTCATTGCCCCACCCGACCGCCTCTTCACGTCGCAACACTAGGCCCGTTCCCGCGTGTTCCTAATCGACCTCAGTCTGCGCCAATTCCGAAATTTTTCCCGGCTTGACCTCTCTCCCGCGCCTGGCCTGAACGTCCTGGTGGGCCCCAACGGCGCTGGGAAATCCAACATCCTCGAAGCCGTGGCCGTTCTGGCCACCGGCCAAAGCCATCGCGGCGCGGAACCGCGGCATCTCATTCAGGAAGGCATGGACGAACTGGCTCTTTTGGCGGAACTGGCGGGCGAAGAGTCCATCGTTTTTGACGTACGCCAGAAGCGAGGCCGCATGCGCCAGGTTCGGCTCAACAACCGCCCCCAGCCGCGGCTTCGGGACTGGGCCGGACGGGTCCCCCTGGTGGCCTTCGCGCCGGAGCACCTGGATTTGGTCAAAGGGGAGCCCTCCGTCCGCCGCCGGGCCCTCAACGAAGCCCTGACCCAGGTCCATCCGGAGTACGCCGACAACCTGGCCCGCTACCAAAAACTTCTCGAAGAGCGCAACGCCGCCCTTCGGCAGATCAGAGAGGGGACGGCCAAGCCCTCCGTCCTTGAACCCTGGGACCTTTCCCTTTTGAAAGAAGGCGCTTTCCTAACCATCGCCCGCCAGGCGTTCATCTCGGAATTTTCCATCCGGGTTCAACAGCGCCAACTCGATCTTTCGGGAGGCCGCGACCGGGTCACTCTGATTTACCGGCCATCCTTCCATTTGCCCTCGGACGATACGGCGGCGGTCATCGAGGCCAACCGCCGCCGCTTGGGCGATCTGCGGGAGGGCGAAATCGCCCTGGGAGCGACGCTCATCGGCCCGCACCGGGACGACGTGGAATTCCGATTGGACGACGAAGCGGCCAAGGCCCGGGCCTCCCAGGGCCAAACGCGCACACTGGCCCTGGCCTGGAAATGGGAGGAACGCCTGTTTCTCAAAGAGCGCCTCGGCCGGGAACCGCTCTGCTTGTTGGACGATGTTTTTTCCGAGCTAGATCCCCACCGCCGAAGCCAATTGACGGAACTCCTCCTCGCCGGCGCCCAGTGCTTCATCACGATGACCGACCTGTCCGTCGGCGGGGCGGTCGGTTCGGCGTCCGACGCGGCGCGCATCTTCGAAATCGACGGACGATCCGCCGTTCCCCACGAGACGGCTGGGGAGCCCCACGGGAAGTGAACGTGAGTCCCGTCCGCCCCCCCAGGATCAAGACCCTCCAGCCGGCGCGGGTTCTGTTCCAAGCGGCGCTGGAGCGGGCCGGCTTCCGCCCATCGGATTATCCCCTCTTTGAGCTCTGGGACCGTCTGCTGGGCCGCGAAGCCGACAAGGCCCGGGCGATGGGCGTCAAAAACCGCCGGCTCTTCGTGGACGTGGACAACAGCGTCCGGCTTCACGGCCTCACGCTCCGCAAGCGCGAGCTGCTGAAGAAATTGAACGGCGCTTTCGGCGGAAGCGCCCCCCTATCTGATATAATTTTCCGACTGGGGACAGCGTCCCCGATCGACGACAAACATGGCTAAGAACGCAAAGGCGAAGACACCACCGCCGACATCCCGGAAAGCGAAACCTCAACCCTCGGCGAAAGCCAGGAGGACACGCGTGGCCACCGAAGTGACCGAAAAACCGATAAAAAACGCCTACGATTCCTCGTCCATCCAGGTCTTGGAAGGCCTGGAGGCCGTCCGCCACCGGCCCGCCATGTACATCGGCTCCACGGGCCCCACGGGCCTCCATCACCTGGTGTACGAGGCGGTGGACAACTCCATCGACGAAGTGCTGGCCGGCCACGCCAAGGCCGTGGAGGTGACCCTCCACGAGGACAATTCCGTCACCGTGGTGGACGATGGGCGCGGCATCCCCGTGGAGCCGAAACACGACATCAAGGACCCCAAGCTGAAGGGGAAGTCCGCCCTGGAAATCGTCATGACGATTCTCCACGCCGGCGGAAAATTCGAGCAGAACGCCTACAAATATTCCGGCGGCCTTCACGGCGTGGGCATTTCCGTCGTGAACGCGCTCTCCGATTGGATGAAGGTGGAGGTGTACCGGGACGGCAGGGTGTACCGGCAAAGCTACCGCCGCGGCCGCCCGGACGCGGACGTGAAAGAGGCCGGGAAAACCGAGGAGCGCGGGACCAAAGTCACCTTTCACCCCGACCCGGACATTTTCGAGGACGTCAAATATTCCTTCGACACCCTGGCCTCCCGGCTGCGGGAGCTGGCCTTCCTCAACCCCGGGGCGCGCGTCAACCTCCAGGACGAGCGGGACGACAAGCAGCACACCTTCCACTACGAAGGCGGCATCGTGGAGTTCGTCAAGTTCATGAACGCCCACAAAAACCCCCTCCACGCCGAACCCGTTTCCCTCAACAAGGAGCGGGACGGCATCTTGGTGGAGGTCGCCGTCCAGTACAACGACAGTTACAACGAGCAGATCTATTCCTTCGTCAACAACATCAACACCAAGGACGGCGGCACCCACCTCTCAGGGTTCCGCTCCGCCATCACGCGCGTCATGAACGACTACATCAAGAAGCACGATTTGCTGAAGGGAAAGGATTTTTCCGTCACCGGCGACGATACCCGGGAGGGGTTGACGGCGGTCATCTCGGTCAAGATGGCCAGCACGAAACTTCAATTTGAGGGCCAGACCAAGGGCAAGCTCGGCAACACCGAGGTGGAGGGGATCGTCAAATCCATCGTGGGCGACGCCCTGGCCACGTTCTTCGAGGAAAACCCCAACACCGCCAAAAACATCTGCGAGAAGACGATCCTCTCGGCCGAGGCCCGGGAGGCGGCGCGGAAGGCCCGGGAACTCACCCGCCGCAAAGGCGCCCTGGATTCCGCCTCGCTCCCGGGGAAACTCGCCGACTGCCAGGAACGCGACCCCGCCAAATGCGAAATTTACATCGTCGAAGGAGATTCTGCGGGCGGTTGTTTTTCTGGAGATACCCAAGTCGCTCTTGCCGACGGACGCAACGTGCCGTTTCGTGAGCTTGTGGCGGAAGACCGGGCCGGAAAGACGAACTACGTCTACACCGTCGGGAAGAACGGGTCGATCGAGTTGGGCCCGTTGGTCCACCCGCGAGTGACGAAGAAAGACGCCGCTGTCGTTAGGGTCCTGCTGGATAACAATCGGGAAATCATTTGCACTCCCAATCATCGGTTTATGATGAGAGATGGGACCTTTAAAGAAGCCAAAGACCTTACGGCAGCGGATTCGCTCATGCCTCTTTATCGACAGCATTCCAAAATGGGTCGTCGCATCACCATCGAAGGCTACGAGATGGTCTTTGATCCCGGGGAGAAGCGATGGATTTTCACCCACTTGCTTGCGGATCGTTTCAATCTTACAAATGGGGTTTACGTTGAGAACGTCGGTCCCCACCGCCATCACGCGGACTTCAATAAACTCAACAACAACCCGGACAATGTTGTTCGTTTAACGAAAGAAGGGCATTTGGCCCTTCATCGCGCGGCGGCGAAAGAAACGCTTCGTCGGCCGGATGTCCTCGCCAAATTGGCGAACATCCGCCGAACCCCGACCTACCTTGAAAACCTTCGCCACAAGATGAAAGCGATAGCCCCTCTTTTGCGGGCGAGAGCCAAACGCCAGTGGGCGGACCCGGCCTACAAGAGGTTCATGGCCAAGAAGTTTCTTGACTTCTATCATTCGAATGCGGAGTATCGGGCGCGTAACAACGCGCTGTTGAGCGAGAACCAAAAAACCCACTGGGCCGAACCTTCCCACCGGCACGCTCAAGCGGAACGCACGCGCGCTCACTCCCTGCGTCATCAGGACAAACGGGAGACGTTGGCCCGGCGGGCTTCCCTGCAATGGCGTGATCTTTCCTTGATGTCTTGGCGTCGGCAAAAAACTAAAGAGCAGTGGACGCCTGAGTTCAGGGCCCGGCGTCTTTTGGCCTACAACGAGACCTACCGGCTGAAAGCCCTCAAAGCGCTCAGCGATATTTATGTCCGGTGCGGACGGGTGGATTTGAAGGAATATGAAAAATTGCGGGTGGAAACCAATGATAAGAATTTTCTTCGGTCCACCACTCTTTTAGAGAGGTTTTTCAACGGCAGTCCTACCGTCTTGACGGATGCGGTTGTTCATAACAACCATCGCGTCAAGGCCGTCACCCCTCTAGCGGTGCAAATGGACGTTTATGATCTCGAAGTCCCGGGCACGCACAATTTCGCCCTGGCATCGGGTGTCTTTGTCCACAACAGCGCCAAGCAGGGACGGGACCGGGCCTATCAGGCGATTCTCCCTCTTAAAGGCAAAATCTTGAACGTGGAAAAGTCGCGGCTCGCGAAGATGCTGGTGAACGATGAAATCCGGACCCTCATCACCGCGCTGGGATGCGGCGTGGGCCAGGCGGAGGGGGAGGACGGCATCAACCTCGCCAAGCTTCGCTACCACAAAGTCATAATTATGACGGACGCTGACGTTGATGGCGCTCACATCCGCACCTTACTTTTGACATTTTTCTTCCGACAGATGACGCCCGTGATTGAGAAAGGCTACGTCTACATCGCCCAGCCGCCCCTCTACAAGGTGAAGAAGGCCAAGAAAGAGATGTATGTGGACACCGAGGAGAAAATGGACGAATGGCTCCTGTCCGAAGGCCTTGAGAACGCGGAGGTCTTGAACCTCGCCAAGGGCAAAGCGGGCGTAAAAGTGGATCCCGCGAAGCTCAAAGGGGCTTTCAAGGCCATGGCGGAATTGGAATTGCTTCGGAAACGGCTCCACAAAAAAGGAGTGGAGTGGGCGGACTTTCTCGCCTTCCGCAAAAAGGGGGAGTTCCCCCTGTACCGGGTGGAGGAGGAAACCGGGCCCCGGTACCTGGCCGGGGAAAAGGAAGCCAAAAAATGGCGGGAAAGTTTCATCGCAAACCGCAAGGTGAAACTGCACAAGGAATTGGCCGCCTCCGGCGAGAGCACGACCGGTTCAGCCGGCGTGGAAGAAGAGGATTTGAGCGCCCACATGAAAGAGCTGTTGGAACTCAAAAAGCTCAACGCCCTGGCGGACAAGCTTCAGGACGTGGGTTTCGACGTGACGCTGGAGGAGGCCTCCAAGCCGGAGGACGACAAGCGAAAAGCGCTCTACCGGGTCTCCATCGACGCCGAAGAAAAAGACGTCTTCACCATTGCTGATCTGTTGGAAGCCATCAAGGACGCCGGTCGGAAGGGAGCCACGGTCCAGCGCTACAAAGGGTTGGGCGAAATGAACCCCCAACAGCTCTGGGAAACCACCATGGACCCCGTGAACCGCAAGCTCCTCCAGGTGAAGTTGGAACCCAACAGCACCGAGGCCGACGACATCTTTACCGTTCTCATGGGCGACAAAGTGGAACCCCGCCGCCAATTCATCGAATCCCACGCTTCGGAAGTGCAGAATCTGGATATTTGATGACGCCGTTTTTGACCGTTCTGGAAGCCTTTGATCGCCAGGGCGTCGACTACATTGCGGTGGGTGGCATGGCGGTTATCATGCATGGGTCTGTTCGGACGACCACGGACTTGGATTTGGTCATTCACCTCACCGCCGGCAACACGAAGAAAGCCATCGAGGTTCTTTTGAGGGGGGGATTGCGGCCCCGAGCCCCCGTTGACGCCCGTGAGTTCGCCGATGAGGGAACGCGAAAAAAGTGGATCCAGGAAAAGAATATGATCGTGTTTTCGTTCTATCACAAAGATCATCCCATGAATGACGTGGACATTTTTGTTCAACATCCGTTGGATTATGAATCCCTTCGCAGCCGATCGGTCGTCATGGATTTGGGAAAAGTCAAAATACGTGTTTGCGGTCTGGAAGACCTTCTGGAGCTTAAAAAACGGGCGGGCCGTCCGAAAGACTTGGAAGACATCCGTCAATTGGAGCAGATAAAAAATGCCAAGCTCTAAGAAGGATGCAGAATGGCCGGTGACCTTCGAAGCGGTTGAAAAAGCTCAACTTATGGACATTCTTAAAAAAACCACTCCGCTTCAACGGTTCCAGTGGTTGGAGCAAACCCTAGAACTCCTGGCCCCCTTGATATTGGAAAATCAAAAAAGGCTCCCCAAAAAATATTTTTGACATGGCTTTTTGGATCCGACCGGAAAAAGTTGAGGAGAATTCATGGCCGATAACAAGAACGTAGAGCAAGGCAGCCTTTTGGATCGGGTCATGCCGCGCCCCATCGAGGAGGAGATGAAGACCTCCTACATCGATTACGCCATGAGCGTCATCGTGGGGCGCGCCCTCCCCGACGTCCGGGACGGCCTGAAACCCGTTCACCGGCGGATCCTCTACACCATGGATGAGATGGGGCTGGCCCACAACAAGCCCTACAAGAAGAGCGCCCGCGTGGTCGGCGACGTCATGGGGAAATACCACCCCCACGGCGACAGCGCCATCTACGACGCCGTGGTCCGCATGGTGCAGGAATTCTCCCTGCGCCACCCCCTGGTTGACGGCCAGGGGAACTTCGGTTCCATCGACGCCGACCCCCCCGCGGCCATGCGGTACACGGAAGTCCGCCTCGCCGCCATCGCGGGGGAAATCCTCGGCGACATCGATAAAAACACCGTGGATTTCGGCCCCAACTACGACGGTTCCCTCACGGAACCCCTCGTCATGCCGGCCAAACTGCCCAACCTGCTCATCAACGGCTCTTCGGGGATCGCCGTGGGCATGGCCACCAACATCCCCCCCCACAACCTGACGGAGGTCTGCGACGGGGTGGCGGCCTACATCGAGAACGAGAACATCACGAACGCCGAGCTCTACAAAATCATAAAGGGCCCCGACTTTCCCACCGCCGCGACCATCACGGGGCGGGAGGGCATCAAGAACTATTTTGAAACGGGGCGCGGGTCCATCACGATCCGCTCCAAGGCGGAGATCGAGGACATCCGCGGCGGCAAACAGGCCATCATCGTCAACGAATTGCCATACCAGGTGAACAAGGCCCAGCTCATGGAAACCATCGCCGACTTGGTCCGGGACAAGAAGATTGAGGACATCTCCGACATCCGGGACGAGTCCGACCGCGACGGCATCCGCATGGTCATCGAGTTAAAGCGGGACGGGAACGCGCAGGTGGTCCTCAACCAGCTTTTCAAGATGACCCAGATGGAGACGTCCTTCGGGATCATCATGCTGGCTCTCGTGAACGGGCGCCCGCGCGTCTTATCCATGCGGGAGATGCTCAAATATTACGTCGAGCACCGCCGGGTCGTGGTCATCCGGCGCACCCAGTACGAATTGAAACGGGCCGAGGACCGGGCGCACATTTTGGAAGGCCTCCGGATCGCCATCGACAGCCTGGACAAGGTCATCAAGATCATCCGGGAATCCAAGAACGTCGAGACCGCCCGCAACGCCCTGATGGAGAAGTTCGAACTTTCCAAAATCCAAGCGCAAGCCATCCTGGACATGCGCCTGCACCAGTTGACGGCCCTCGAGCGGAAGGCCCTCGAGGAAGAATACCTCGGGCTGATCAAAACCATCGCCCAGCTCAAGGGGCTATTGGCGGACGCCAAAAAAATCCTCGCCGTCATCAAGGAGGAGTTGAAGGAAGTGAAGGAAAAATACGGCGACAAACGGCGGACCCAGATCACCGCCGCCGCCCAGGAAATGGAAATTGAAGACCTGATCGCCCAGGAAGACGTGATCGTGACGTTCTCCCACGCCGGATACGTGAAGCGCCTGCCGGCGGACACGTACCGGGCCCAAAAGCGCGGAGGGCGCGGCATCACGGGAATGACGACGAAAGAAGAAGATTTTGTGGAACAGCTTTTCGCCACGGACACCCACGCCCACCTATTGCTCTTCACGACCCGGGGGCGCGCCTACGGCGTCCGGGTCTACGAAATCCCCGAATCCGGGCGGGCCTCGCGAGGCAAAGCGGTGGTCAATCTTGTCGCTCTGAACCCCGATGAAAAAATCACCTCCGCCATCCCTGTAAAATCCTTGGATCCGGAGCACACGAAGAACGAAAGCCTCGTCCTTTGCACCCGGAACGGACAGATCAAGCGCACCGCGCTTTCGGAATTCGACGCCATCCGTAAAAGCGGCATCATCGCCATCGGGCTGGACGAGGGCGATATTTTGGTGGACGCCAAACTGGCTGATGACAAACGCGAAATCCTGATCGGCACCAAAACCGGCATGTGCATTCGCTTCCCGTCCGATCAGGTGCGGCTGATGGGCCGCGGCGCCGGCGGCGTCCGGGGCATCCGGCTGGACAAGGGGGACCAGGTGGTCGGCATGGAAATCACGACGCCGGGCCACAAGGAAACCCTGGTGACCGCCTGCGAGTTCGGCCACGGCAAGCGCACCGAACTTTCGGAATACCGCGATCAAAACCGCGGCGGCGGCGGCGTCATCACGATCAAGACCTCGGAGCGGAACGGACCCGTGGTGGGCATCAAATTGGTCACGAACGACGACGACCTAATGCTCATGACGGAAAAAGGCATGACGGTGCGCGTGCACACGAAGGACCTTTCCGTCATCGGCCGCAACACCCAGGGCTACCGGCTGGTGCGTCTGGAAGAGGGAGACAAACTGGCCAACATCGCCCCCGTCGTAGCCGAAGAGGACGCGGTCGACGGAGCTTGAATGGGGGCCGGAGCTGGAAAACGCTCCTCCTCCGGCGTGGAACCGGAGATCGTTCGCGCCGCCACCCTTCCGGACCTCTTTCAAAAAGCCGCCGTTGTCTGGATGTCCGAATTCGTGGACCTGACCACCATTCACCCGGGAGGGTTGCGGGACCGGATCCGCGCGGAAGCGCCGAATGCGGAAGCGCTCTTGGCGGCCTGGATGGAGCGGATTCATTTCCTTTTCGCCTCTCAAAACGAAGTGTTTCATCGTTTCGAAATTCGGAAACTCACCGAAACCGTCATTGAGGCCGAGGGGGAAGGGGAACTTTTCGACCCCGGCCGCCATCGCCTTCGCGCCGCCGCTCCCGCTCCAACCTTCCGAATTCATTCTCTTGAACAAACGCCCGAAGGATGGGAAGCCAAAATTGATTTTGGCGTTTAAAACAGTCCGGCATGCCACCCTCAAGCCGGGGACCCTTTTCCTTTGCGTTTTCTGACGTCAACGGTCCGGCGCCTCTCAAGGCCGTCCGTCGCGTATTTCGCCCTTTCGATCTTGTTTTGCCTCCCCTGCCTGCGCGGGCGGCAGGCGCTTTTCGGCGATGTCCTCCTCCGGCTTTTCCATCCCTACCTTTCCTTCCTGGAAATGAGTCTGCGCCAAGGGTCGTTTCCATTTTGGAACCCTCATCTCTACTCCGGGGTGCCTTTCCTGGCGAACATGCAATCGGGACTCTTTTACCCAACCACGTATTTGGGGGTTCTTTTGCCCTATTCCTCATTTTTGGCCTGGGACAGCGTGATCCACCTTTTCTGGGCGGCCTGGGGAATGTACCGTTGGGCCCAAAGGTGGAACGTCGCTCCCCGGGGGGCCTTTCTCGCGGGGAGCTTGTTCGCGTTCAACGGATTTTTCATCCTCCATTTGCCGTTTCCTCCGCATATTCATGCTTTGGCCTGGGCGCCATGGGTTTTGGATGGTTTGGAAGCGGCGGTGGAGGGACGGAGCGGGGCTGTCGAAATGGCCTGGGCCGCCGCCGCGTTGACTTTGCAGATTTTTGCGGGTCATCCGCAATTTGCTTTGTACACCCTCCTGATTTTCCTGGTTCTCAGGATATTCCGAAAAACTCCCGTCGCGGCGTGGGTCCGCGCGGGGGAGGTCATGGCCGGGGCTGCGGCGCTTTCGGCGGTGCAATGGATACCTTTTTTGGGGTTTTGGATTCATACGCCCCGGGCGGCCCGGGCGGGAAATCTAGCGTGGTCCGGTGTTTATTCTTTGGCCCCCCGGGAATTCGTA
>Ga0247727_10008181_pt1 | contig 19529 bp, 19 predicted proteins | sample WisWelCaveWW1625_FD_202498 | JGI IMG/M metagenome (GOLD analysis project Ga0247727, IMG submission 202498) | Biofilm microbial communities from Wishing Well Cave, Virginia, United States - WW16-25 | ecosystem: Environmental > Aquatic > Deep subsurface > Groundwater > Cave microbial mat | place... | reverse complement strand
CGGCACTTATGAACTGCGTATCCGTCCCATTGGAAAAGGCGGCAGCCCGGTCGGGCGTGAAACCGTGCATCCGGTGACTCTGCAAAGTGGAGAGACAAAGTTTTTCACAGAACTGGCGCTGCCGTAACAAATAACGAGGAACGCTGACCGATGAATGAACGACGGTTCTTGAATACAGGAGGGCCGGCCATGCTGAAGTCCCGCATACTCATCGCCCTGATGATTCTTGCGACAGGCAGTCTGTTTGCCGGATGTTCGTGGCTCGGGCACCGCGCACAGCCGGCCTGGGTCGAAGGAAACAGCGCCGACTATCCGGCAGACCAATATCTCCTGGGCGTCGGGCAGGCGGACTCGCGTCCCTCGGCGGAGGAGCGGGCCTACGGCGCCGTGTCCCGAATCTTCAAGGCCCGGGTGGAAGCGGAGGCCAAGGACTGGGAATCGTTTCTGGTGCTGGAAGCCAGGGGAAAAGCGAATACGGAACGCCGGCTGACATTGGACCAGATCACCCGTGTCTCCACGGATAAGATACTGGAAAGCGTCCGGATCCTGGATGCCTGGATGAATCCTGATACCAGGCAGCACCATGTTCTGGCCGGCATGCAGCGCGCGCAAGCCGGGACGGCTCTGGCGGAGCGGCTGGCAGAATTGGACCGCGCGATCGAAGCCGATCTGTCCGAATCCCGCCAAACGGCCGAGACGCTGGCCACGATCCGAAGCCTGAGGCGCGCGATCAAGAATCTCGTCCTCCGGGAGGCCTATAACGCCGATCTGCGTGTCATCAGAGCGAGTGGGCAGGGAACGCCGTCCCGGTATCGCGTCGCGGAGTTGACAGGAGGGCTCGAACAGTTTATGGCTGCACACCTATTGGTCGGGGTGGAGGTCCAGGGGGACCAGATTGAGCCGATCCGGCGCGCCGTGATCGAGGGGTTGCTCAGGGAAGGGCTGCCGGTGACAGCCAAACCAGCCGGTGCTGGCGAGACGGCCGGACGTGACGGGAGCAAACCGTTGGAGCTGCTGGTGAAGGGGACGGTGCGGCTGTTCGATGTGAACGTGCCCGATCCTCGTTTCCGCTACGTCCGTTGGTGCAGCGATTTCGTCATTCTGGAACCAGCCACGCAGCACATCGTCGGCGCCGTGTCCCGCGGAGGCCGGGAGGGGCATTTGACGCAAGGTGAGGCCACGGCCAAGGCCGTCCGAGTCATGCAACAGGAGGTCTCATCGGAGCTGGCCAAAACCCTGGCCGGCTACGTCTACGGCGACCAGGACCAGCCGGTGAATCTTCCGCCGGCCGCATGCCCGCAGGGGGCGCATGGAGATGAGGCGCCGGCCGTTCAAAAACCGCCGCTATGAGGAGACGATGAAGAAACGTTCGACTCGTTCCGATGCATCCGAGTCCCCGGACTCGGGGTCCCGCCGCAAGACGCCCAGTCGCGTCTCCAAGCAACGGGCCGTGGAACGGCTCAAGCGCGACACGGAGGCTGTCAACCAGGCCAGCCTCCTGACCACACTCCGACGGCAGGGCTATGAAGAGCTGCCGATCGAAGAAATCCAGGATCGCCTGTCCAAGCTCCGCACAGCATTGGCCGAATTCATCGTCTCAAGGAGAGCTTGAGCCATGCCTTATTATTACTTTGATTCCACGGCGCTGGTGAAGCGCTACAGCCGCGAACGGGGCTCCCGCATCGTCAACAGCCTGATGACCAAGCGGGAAAAAACGATCATCGTCGGCGGCCCCACCATCACCGAGTTCTACGCTCTCTTCGCGCTCAAAGCGCGCGAAGGGCAGTTGACCCGCGACGACTGGTACTCGGTGCTTTTCAAATTCGAAGCCGAATCCATGCGCGGGGTCTACCATTTCGCCACGCCGACGAGCGAAACCTTCACCGCCACCAAGCAGTTGCTCCTGGAGTATCCGGTTCTCCGCGCACCCCAGGCCGTTCATCTCATGCTCGCATACGAATTTCGATCGCTGCGGCTGTCGCTCGTCAGTACGGACCGGCAGATTCTTGAATTGTGCAAACCGCTTGGAATGAACCCGATCAATCCGGAAGACGAGTAAACACGCGCCGCACTTAGAAGGGAGCTGGCTGTGACCTATTGGGTGAAAGTGGTATTTACGGACAATCAAGAATTGCTGGTGAAAGACGCGATCCGGCACACGATCAGCGAGGACATGGAAGTGCTGGAAGTGGACACGGCCAGGGAAGTCACCATCATCCCCATGAAGCAGATCAAATACATCTCCTGCGACGCGACGGTGTTTGCCAATAAGCCAAAGGCTTAGATTCTCAAACTGCCTCATCTCACGGTTTCGGTCACGGTTGTCCTCTAAAACGTCCGCTTTGGAGTTCCCGCCCAAGTCCCCAGTGTCTTAATCTTTTCCCCTTTCCTTGACACCTTCCCGTTGTCGGCCTAGTCTTACGACGCAATACGTAGTAAAAGTCTCGATCACCCACTGGATAAAATCATGAGCAAGATCGAGTCGATTTTGACGATCATCATGTGTACTGCGATGTTGGGGGGGTGCTCCACGATGATGAGTGGTGCGACACAGGAAGTGTCCTTTCAGACCAGTCCCGAAGATGTGGTGGTCACAGTGACCGCCAGAGTCCGTGGCGATGGACCGGAATATGCTTGGCACGACACCTCTCGAATCCTTGGCAAGACACCGCTCACACTACAGCTCGATAAGGCTGACGGGCAATCTGTAGTGTTCTCGAAAGATGGCTACAAGCCTGTGACGATGAAGCTGACGACAACCCTGGATTCGTGGTTTTGGGGCAACATAGTGTTTGGCGGGGTTATTGGGTCTCTCACGGACAGCATGTCAGGCGCAGTGAATGAATATTCGCCGAGCCAGTTCTTTGTCACGTTGACGCCTGATGGCGTTAGCAGGATAGAAAATTCGACACTGAAAAGTCAGCGCGATAAAGCCAAGGAGTTCATCGTAGGACGCTATACGAATCTCATGACTAACGTGAGCCAGGGAGGCGGTGAGGACTTCAACGCATTGATGGTATTGCTTAAGATAGAAAAAACTCAGCAAGCCGACGCCTTACGCAAGATACGGGCCCTCTTCGAGGTTTACACAGACGCTCCGGCATTCGCAGATCATGTGATCGCACTCTACCTCAAATGACTTGTCACGAGAGGTTCCAATCGTGCTGTGTCACATTGTCTCACTGGGGCTCTTAACAAATACATCTCCTGCGACGCCACCGTCTTCGCAAAAAAGGGCGCGCCGCCAGCACAGAAATAAGCCGCTTACTTTCCTGCTAACCGTTTCGCCAGCCGTTTCGCCAGCCGGACCATCGCAGGCGACCGATCGGCCGGATCGAGCAGTACATTTAATACGTGCACCTGCGAACGATCCGCCAGCGCGGCCGCCAGCGCGCGGACCAGTTCACCGTGCGTCTGCACCCGATAACCGACTCCGCCGCCGATCAGCTTACAAATTTTCTCGTAGCACCAGTCGTGGATGTCGTTGAACGGGCCTTCCATGATTTCCCGCTCGGTGGAATAGCCGCGATTGTTCAGGATGATGACGATCGGCGCCAGCTTGTGCCTCACGCAGGTGGCCAATTCGGTTCCGGTCATCTGAAACGCCCCGTCGCCGACCAACACGATCGGCCGCAAGGCCGGATCGGCAAAGCCGACGCCGACCGCCGCCGGCACGGCAAACCCCATCGAGGTGTAGTAGGCCGGCGCGATGAACTCGAACCGCCGATGCACACGTAGATCGGCCGCCGCGAACAGAGCCTCGCCGACATCGGCAATGACCAGTGTTTTTTCATCCAGCAGGCTGTTCACATGCGTGAAGAGCCCTCGTAGCGTGGCGGCATCCGACTCAGCCGGCGGGCGGGGATTGATCGGCTCCGGCCCAGGCAGGGATCGGCGCGGAAACGGCTTCACGGTCAACTCGCCGAGCGCGCGCACGAACTCGTCGAACCGGACGTCCTCATACCGGTGGTGCTTGACCGCGATCCGATCGCTCGTCGCATGCACAGTGCGTCCCTCCGCGATCAACGGAGAATTGACGCTCACGTCTTCGATATCTGTCAAATGAGTACCGAGAATCAGCAGACAATCGGATCCGTTCACGAACTGCTGCACTTCGTCACGTCCGATCAAACCGCCGTAGATGCCGACGTAGAGGGGATGGTCCTCGCGGATCACCGACTTGCCAAGCAGCGTGGAGGCTACCGGGATGTTGAGCCGCTCGACCAATTTCAGCAACTGATCTTCCAATCCGAACCGGCCCAGCTCGGCACCCACCAGGAGGACCGGCCGCTTGGCGGTCTCAAGCATCGTCTGCACTTCCGAGACGGCTTCGGCCAGGGCTGCGGGGTTACTCGGTTCCTCTTCCATGCAGACCGGATGCGTGGAAGCGGGCAGAGGAACGTTCACCAGATCGCGCGGGACCTCGATATAGATCGGCCGCTTGTACCGCCGCAACGCGGCAAAGGCCCGCTCCATGTCCCGCTCAGCCGTATGCGGATCGTCCAGCACCACAGCCGCCACGGTCATTTTTTCAAACACTTCTTTCTGGGTCGAGAAGTCCTTCACCATATGATGGAGATATGGGTTCTGTATCCGCTCAGAGAGACCGGGCGAGCCGGTCAGCACCACTACCGGCGAACGTTCGGCATAGGCGCAGGCGATGGCATTCACCAGATTCAACCCCCCGACGCAGTAGGTGACGCAGACAGCACCGATCCCGTTGATTCGTGCGTAGGCATCGGCCGCATAGCCCGCCGCATCCTCACGCGTGGTGCCGATGTGCTGGATGGGGGACTGCTCGATGAGCTTGTAGAGACCGAGGACGTAATCGCCGGGGATGCCGAAGATGTGCCGCACACCCAGTTGGTGCAGCCGTTCAATAAGGGCGGAGCCGATCGTCCGTGTGACGGCCATGGTCAGCATCCCCGGTCTGCAGCAAGTGACGGCTGTATTGTAACACAGGCGCTTTGACGGCAGAGAATGCCCGTGCTATGAAAGGGCCACGTCAGTCCGAGGGCGGTTCGAAATGGCCGGGCGGGCGGGACTGCCAAGGCACAGTCGCTTGCTTGGATTGTTTGGCCAGACTGCGCAGACTCATTTCGGCCGCCCGAATCAATTTCGGATCGCCGCCCTGAAGCACGACAGTCAGCAGGGCATAGAGTCCGCGATCGTGACGGGCTGCGAGCAGGATGCGTTCAATGACAGGATCGAGTGAATCGGCTGGCGCCGACTCCGGGTCATCACCATCGGCGCTCGTCAGCCACTCGAGATGTTTCGGATCGCCATACAGCCATGACACGGGAATCCCCAGGGCTTTGGCGACACGTTCCAGCGTCGAGGCGGGAGGATCGGCCTCTCCTGATTCGAGGGCTTCAAGAGACGAGGCAGGAAGACCGGCGTGCTCGGCCAGTGATTCGACAGACCGGCCGCGAGACAGCCGCCACGCCTGGATGGTAGCACCGAGCGACATGGCGGGATGATACTGAATCGCTCCCGGAGGCGCAACCGACAATGCCGATAGCCGACTCCTCATCCTTCGCTGAATTGACTGCCGCGCAGTCGTCGAGAATCAAGCGCCTGCTCAGGGAAAAACAGGCCCGCGACGCGGACCATGTGTTTGTCATGGAAGGCGCCAAACCGATCCGGGAATTACTGCGCGTTAAATCGCGCATGATCGAGGCCGTCGTCGTCACGCAACCCTACCTCGATACCTGCGAACCGGCAGTCCGCCGGTCCCTCGACTCGCAACCCGTCTATCTTTGCCGCAATATGCTGTTCGAAAAATTGTCGGATGCGACAACGTCCCAAGGCATTCTCGCCGTGATCAAAAAACCGGCCTGGGACCAGACCGCCATGTTCAAGCGGCCACAGGTCCTGGGAATCTACGGAGAATGCCTGCAGGATCCCACGAACGTCGGCACGATCATCCGGACGGCGGCGGCGTTGGGACTGGACGGGCTCTGGCTGTCGACCGATTCCGCCGATGTCTTCAATCCGAAAATCGTCCGCGCGACAGCCGGGACGCTGCTCAAACTGCCGGTCTTCGCCGTACAGGATGTCGGGGAACTGTCAAAATTTCATTGTGCAGTCCTGGCGGCAGACTCCTCAGGCAAGCACGCAAAACGGATGGACGAGATCGCCAGCATTCCCGCCAAAACTCTGATTGCATTGGGGAACGAAAGTCGGGGACTGTCCAGTGACACGCTGCGGGCAGCCGCAATCCGGTTCCACATCCCGATCAGTTCGGACGCGGAATCGCTGAACGTGGCGGCATCCGCCGCCATCGCGGCGTTTTATTTCAGCCGGGTAGCAAAAGAGGGGTAGGGGTGGTGCCGAGGGACAGAATTGAACTGTCGACACCAGCCTTTTCAGGGCTGTGCTCTGCCAACTGAGCTACCTCGGCACGCGGCGCACGTTACCAAGCCACATCCGAACGTGTCAAGGGAACGGAAGTCTTTGCATAGCTTTCATAAAGGAAATCCGATAGACTTTATTTGATAGCGCCAGACGGAAGAGTTCCCGACCCCCGTTCTCGCATTCGATTGCCAGACAGGAGGGAAACCACAATGTCGATATGGGCAGGCGTGGTGATCTATCAACTCAATGCTGGCGCGAAAGCGCAGGCGACAGCCGCCTGGCAGGAGCGCGTGCTGCCGTTCTTGCGCAAACAACGTGACTTTAAAGGCGCATACTGGCTGGTCGGGCGTGAGGGGAAACGCGCATTCAGTATCGACCTTTGGGACAACGACATCGCGGCCGGCTTATTCGAATCCAGCGGCATGTACAAGAAACTGATGTCTAATTTTGATCTGCTTTTGGAGCATCCGCCGGTGCGCACCGAATGTCTGGCGGAATCGTTCCTCGTGGCCGCACTCGCCGACGCAATGCCGGCCTCTGGTACGCCTGCCAAACCGGATGAGCCGTCAAAGGCCGAAGGGCTGGCGCTGAAACTTCTGGAAACGGTACGTGCCTGGAAGTTAAAAAGTTGACAGCGCCGCGCCCACCCGTAGCGCTTCCTGACTGTTTTCGCCCTCCCTTGACGCTCTTTCGAAGCACGGAGTATTCTCAGCGTACGGCGCACCATGACTGACACCAAGGCTCCATCCATGAGTGACGAGGCGACGCAGGACAAGCCCGAGCTGTCGAGCCTGGACTATGTCGTCGAGCTGGCGAAAAAAGCCCGCGCGGCGGCGAACAAACTCGCCACGTTGTCCACCATTGTGAAAGACCAGGCGCTGACGGCCATGGCAGAAGGTCTGGAAGTCAGGACCGACGATCTGCTCGCGGCCAACGAGAAAGACCTCGACGCGTTCGAAAAGGCCACGGGCAGCAAACCCATGGCCGACCGCTTGAAGCTCACGCCCGAACGCATCAAGGAAATGGCCGACGGCATCCGTCAGATCGTGAAACTGCCCGATCCCCTCGGTGAAGCGCCGAAGATGTGGCGACGGCCGAACGGCATGCAAGTCGGCAAGATCCGCGTGCCGATCGGCGTCATCGGCATCATCTACGAATCGCGCCCGAATGTGACGGCGGACTCCGCGGCGCTCTGCCTGAAATCCGGCAATGTCTGCGTCCTGCGCGGCGGATCCGAGGCCGTTCACTCCAACACCGCGATTGCCGCCATCTTATCGGAGGCGGCGGAGAAAGCCGGCGTGCCGGCCGGCGCCATCACCTTTATCGAACGGACCGAGCGGGACGTGGCCCATGCGCTGCTGAAGCAGGACAAGTACGTGGACCTGATCATCCCCCGTGGCGGTGATGCGCTGATGAAAACGGTCATGGAACAGTCCACCATTCCGGTCATCAAGCACGACAAGGGTGTCTGCCATATCTACGTGGATGCCGACGCCGATCCCGCCATGGCCGAGAACATCTGCATCAATGCCAAGGCCCAGCGTCCGTCCACCTGCAACGCGATGGAAACGCTGCTTGTGCATCAACAGATGGCGAGAACGTTCCTGCCTGAACTCGTCAAAAAGCTGATCGCCGCCAAGGTCGAAGTACGCGGATGCCCCAAGACCTGCCAGGTGGCGCCCGAAGCCAAACCGGCCTCGGAGAGCGACTATGGCCAGGAATTTCTGGCCTTGATCCTGGCCGTGAAGGTCGTCAAGAGCATGGAAGAGGCGATGGCACATATTGAAACATATGGCTCGCACCACACGGAATCCATCATCACCAAGGACTATACCCGTGCCATACGCTTCCTGCGCGAGGTGGACGCCGGCGCAGTCATGGTCAATGCCTCCACGCGTTTGAACGACGGTTTTCAGTTCGGTCTCGGCGCTGAAATCGGCATCAGCACGACACGCATTCATGCACGCGGGCCGATGGGCCTGGAAGAACTGACCTGCTCGAAATTCATCGTGCTGGGTTCCGGCCAAGTCCGGGAATGACGTGGACGCTTCCGCACGCTCCGTTCTGACGAATCCCGGTCATCTCGTTTTTTCCTCCAACCGTTCGTTTCTCAAAGACCTCGCAGCAGACGGCGGCCGCATGGCGCGCCAGCCCAGCGGCCATCTGGTGTTCTACGGCCCGCACAATTGCCGATTTCTGGCCACCGATCCGGACGGCAACCCACTGCATGAATGCGAGTGGGGGAAGACCGTATCGGGCAAGGCCCGGCTGCTGCGCGCTCGCATGCGTCTGGAATGGGGACAATGGGTCGGCCTCAAGCCGGAAGGGCTGGTCAACGCGACGACGCTGGATCTCTCTAAAAAACCGGGTTGGGAGCGGCTGAAGGCTGACGATCTCAGGCAGATGGCCGCGCAAGCGATGCGCGTGCCGTTCGATGCGGTCAAACTCTTTTACGGCGACGAGGATCTGATTATTGATTCAAAGGGCACCGCGACGATCAGACACAAAAAGGACGCGTTCTATGTCCTGGACGACGGCACCTTCGAGCGCGCGCGTTTCATGGCCTGCATGGGCGCCATGCACTGGGCCAATATTGATTTTTTGCCGGTGGTGGAACTGTTCCAAAGTCTCCTGCCGGGCACCGGCTCGGCCGTCTTCGAATTGATCCGCGGGCTCTACGACGATCAGAACGAAGGGCCTCCGACACCACTTCGGTACCGGGGCATCCCGACCTATCCGTCGGAGGCAGCCTTCAAACTGTTCAGCGCGTTCTTCACTCCGCAGGCACCTGGCGGTGGCAATCCGCTGCCGGTCTTTATGGATGTGACGCGCTCACACGAAGTGACCTGGCTGCCGGCGCCCGACCCGCCGCTACGTTACTTCGACACTGCCCACAGTCTCTGCCTCACGGTCAAAGGGCAGAAAATCCAGAAGGTGACCAAATGGGATGATTCGTCAGGCCTCCCGTTCGTACAGGCCGGAGCAGACGTCGCGTCCCCTTTCGAACGGTCGGTGATCGTGGCAAAGGGAATGATCGTGCTGCAGAACCGCGACGCCAAGGTCGAACTGCCGGTAAATCCGACATGGGGATCGTTACAAGACTCACTATCGGAGAAACGGCCGCTCGCGCCGGCCGGATGGACATCGCTCTTTGGAAACCACCTTCCGAAGGTCACCCCGCAGGAGGCTTTTTCAGCTGTGCTGCTCTATCCGGACGATGATGCGGAGATCAGCGAAATCGCCTCGCAGCCTTTTGTCGCCGACTACATACAGGACAGCTTCGAGCAAGATCCGCAACTGGTCGCACATCTCGCCAAAGCCGCACAAGTCCTGATCGATAACTTCGATGGAGCAATCGTGACCTGTATTAATCTAAACCAGCCGAGAAATTATACAATCCTCTATACCCGGCCGGCCTACGCCCAGAAACAGGCCCAAAACCTCTGGAGCAATCTGGCCCGGTCTCAACGGTTTGACCTAGCCAAAAGTATCTCACTGGTGCCGGCGACCGGCAGACCGAAGGCGTATCGCAAAGCTCACGATCTGCTTTTTTTATGGATTCCATTTTCGATCTTCACAGACGCGATCGCACAGCGCGAGACCGTCAAGACGATCCCTTCCGCACTCGTGCAGGGAGGGCTGGCCTTCATCGTCGGACCAGCTTCGCTCCAATCCGTACTCCAAATGCAGCCGCAACTGAATGTATTGAGCGCGGAAGCGGTCGAATCTCTGCCGACTTTTCAGATGCACCGGACCATCCTGCCTAAAGCCCGCCTCAAACAAGGGCTGACGCTCTTTCTTGTGTCGAGATAGTCGAGCATACCCCTTCTCAGAAAGAGCATGCCTTATTGTTTCGGACCGGCGCATCATCTATACTACGTGGCTAGCACGGGCAGGGGCCACGCACTGAATAACCCTGAGGGGAAACGATGCTCACCCACGCAAAATCAGCTGTTGCTTCGATCCTCATCCTATCACTGCTTGTCCTGTCCGGATGCTCCACCGCAGTGATCAAGGTCGACAAGTTCACACCCAGCAGCCCTCAGGCACAAAAACTACCTTTGAAGGTTGCCCTTGTCGTTGATAAACAGTCCAAACCCCAGCCGGTGAGCCTGAACTTCCAACTCTATGGAGTCGATGTCGTACCCGAGCTAGAGCCAGGTCTGTCTGAGGCTTTCAAGAAGGAACTTGATGGTTTATTTGAAGAGGTCACGCTCGTCGAGAACGCGAGCCAGGCTAAGGATAAGGACCTGATCGTCTCTGTGAGCGCCAAGCTCAAGGAATCCGGCATGATGGCCCTGGAGTGCCGAATGGAGGCCATCTTCCGCGATGCCTATACCAATACCGTCGTCACACGACTTGAGCGAGCGGAATCCATCAACACCAAGCCGCCAGCCAGCGTCGGTGCCTTTGCCTTTCTGACCGGTTTATCATTGTTTCTGGGCGCCCCCATTTTCCTGCCTCTCGCTGCGATGAGTCACGGTGATAAAATCACCGAGGAGCTCCACACGGCTATTCCCGAAATAATCCGCACGATCGGCAAGGATGTGACGTTCGACCGTGGCATCACGCTCTTAGCGCGCAAGGACCCTTCCATGCAGCAATTTGCCGGGAGCGGAGGGACGGAACGGAGAGTGCCTGCCAGCGACGTGGATACGGTGCCTGTGGTCAAGCCGGTTTTACACAAGAACCACTATGCGATTGTGATCGGCATCGAGCGCTACCGCGAGAAGTTGCCGAAGGCCGACTATGCGGATCGCGATGCCAAACTTGTCGGGGACTACCTCATCAAGGTCATGGGGTATCCGGAAGAGAACGTGATTATACGAACCAACGAGAAAGCGTCCTTGACCGACCTCGTCAAGTACTTCGAAAACTGGCTCCCGAACAACGTAGAAAAGGACAGCTCGGTGTTTGTCTACTATTCCGGCCATGGCGCGCCCAATCCGAAAACCGGGGATGCTTACATGGTTCCCTACGACGGAGATCCCACATTCGTCGATGCCACCGGCTATTCCATGAAACGACTCTATGCGGCTCTGGATAAACTACCGGTCAAAGACGTGACTGTTGTCCTTGACTCGTGCTTCTCTGGTGCCGGGGGACGGTCCGTGCTGGCAAAAGGCGCCAAGCCGATGGGACTCTCTGTCGAACATACCTTGGCCGCAAGCGGAAGAACCATGGTCCTCGCCGCCAGCGCCGGCGATCAGATTTCAAGCTCATACGAAGAAAAAGGGCATGGATTACTCACGTACTTCTTTCTGAAAGGCCTGCAGGGGGAAGCGGACCTGAACAAGGACGGCAACATTGATATGACCGAGTTGTATGAGTACGTGAAACCCAGTGTCTCCCGGATTGCCCGCAAACAGTACAACAACGAACAGACGCCACAATTGCTCGGCAGTCCGGACTCGCTCAAGCGCGGAGGTCGCCTGATCGAACGTGCGAGCCCGTAATCCTTTTCGCTGCCGCCTTGACAGAACAGCCCTGACACGATACGATGCGTCTGCCTTTAACGCTCATCCTGTGAGGTGAGCAAGGAGTAGAACAATGCACGGCCTGCAACACGCCGTAATCCGACAACGAGCCTTCTTGCCAAGCAACAGTGGCGAGAAGGTTTTTTTGTGCCCTCTTCCTGACGTCCACCGTCAACCGTCAACCGTTACCGGGAGAAATCTCCTGCGTATCACCGCCCACGGATTACGGATCACGGGTCACGGATCACCAATGGCACGCGTATGATTGCCCACGACAAGAAACACGAGAAGCTCATTATGGACGCCAGCGAAGTGACGCGGGCGCTGACGCGGATTGCCCACGAAATCCTCGAGCGCAACAAGGGTACGCGGGAACTCGCGCTGGTCGGCATCCGGACCGGAGGCGTCCACCTGGCTCATCGCCTGGTCAAGCGCATCCAGGAGATCGAACACGCCAAGGTGCCGATCGGCGAGTTGGACATCACGCTCTACCGCGACGATCTGGCGCTTCGAAAAGAACAGCCGATCCTCAAGACCACGCACGTCCCGTTCAACATCTCCGATCTGAAAGTTGTGTTGGTGGACGATGTGCTCTTCACAGGACGCACGATCCGCGCCGCCATGGACGGCCTGATGGATCTGGGACGACCGGCCGAAATCCAACTGGCCGTGCTGGTGGATCGCGGGCACCGGCAGCTTCCGATCAAAGCCACCTATATCGGCAAGAACATTCCGACTGCCGGAGATGAGATCGTCCAGGTCTTCCTTGAAGAAAACGGAGAGGAGGACCGGGTGGTCATCCGGCAGGGGGGCACGCCATGAGCTTCAAACACAAACACCTGCTCGGCATCGCGCCGCTCTCGGCTGAAGAGATCATGCTGATCCTGGAAACGGCTGACTCCTTCAAGGAGGTCAGCGGACGCGAGATCAAGAAGGTGCCGGCCCTCAGGGGCAAGACAGTCGTCAATCTCTTCTTCGAGCCCAGCACCAGAACGCGCACCTCGTTCGAGCTGGCCGCCAAGCGGTTGAGCGCGGATGTGATCAACTTTTCGCCGTCCAACAGCAGCGTGGTCAAGGGGGAGACGCTCCTGGACACGGCCCGGAACATCGAAGCCATGCAGGCCGACATCATCGTTCTGCGCCACCCGGCTGCGGGCGCGGCGGAGACGCTGGCGCGCGGAGTGAAATCCTCCGTCATCAATGCCGGCGACGGCTGGCACGAACACCCGACACAGGCGCTGCTGGATCTCTACACGCTGCGCGAAAAGAAACGGAACTTCAACGGCCTGAGAGTTGCCATTGTCGGAGACGTGGCGCACAGCCGTGTGGCCCGCTCCAACATCCTTGCCCTCACCAAGGTCGGCGCCGACGTGCGGGTGGTCGGCCCGCGCACGATGATGCCTTGCGGAATCGAACGGCTCGGCGTGCGCCTCTACGACAAGCTGGACGAGGGCTTGCGCGGCGTGGACGTCATCATGATGCTCCGCCTGCAACTGGAACGGCAGGGCCGGGCGCTCTTCCCGACCATCCGGGAATACTCGCGCCTCTATGGTTTGACCTCGGAACGGCTGAAGCTCGCCGAAGCGGGCGCCTTGGTCATGCACCCGGGTCCGATCAACCGCGGTGTGGAAATCGCGCCGGATGTGGCCGACAGCTTCTCCTCGGTAATTCTCGACCAAGTCACCAACGGGGTCGCGATCCGGATGGGCATACTCTACCTGCTGTCGGGAACAAATTGAGACATTGCACCATTGAATCATCGAGCCATTTCTCTATCGGATCAATGACCAAATGAATCAATCGCCAAATCAGACAATTCTTATTCGAGGCGGGCAGGTGGTCGATCCGGGGCGCGTCAACGGCCCAGCCGATGTGCTGATCGAAAACGGAAAAATTGTTGCGGTCGGGCCGAAGTTGAAGGCACCGGCCAATGCGACCGTCATCGATGCGACGGGCAGGGTGGTCATGCCCGGTTTCATCGATCTGCACGTTCACTTCCGCGAACCGGGCTTCGAGTATAAGGAAACGATCCAGAGCGGCACCGCCGCGGCCGCGGCCGGCGGCTTCACGTCCGTCTGTTGCATGCCGAACACCAGCCCGGTCAACGACAATCAATCCATCACGGAGTTCATCCTCGAAAAGGCCCGTACAGCCGGCAACGCCAACGTATTCCCGATCGGCGCCATTACAAAAGGATCGGAAGGGAAGGAACTGGCCGAGATCGGCGACCTGCGGAGGGCCGGCTGCGTGGCGATTTCAGACGACGGCCTTCCGGTCATGAACAGCCTCGTCATGCGCCGGGCAATGGAATACGCGATCGCCTTCGATGTCCCGGTTGTAGACCACTGCGAAGATCTGCACCTTTCCGAAGGCGGCTGCATGAACGAGGGGTTCGTCTCCACGCAACTGGGCCTGCCAGGCATGCCGGCTGCGGCGGAGGACGTCATGGTTGCCCGCAACCTGGCCCTGGCTGAGCTGACCGGCGCGCGGCTCCACCTGGCGCATCTCAGCACGGCCGGGTCGGTACGCATGGTCCGGGACGCCAAGGCGCGCGGCATCAAGGTGACGGCGGAAGCCTGCCCGCACCATTTCATGCTGACGGAAGAGGCGTGTTGCGGCTACAACACGCACGCCAAGATGAACCCGCCGCTCCGGACAGGAACGGATGTGCAGGCCATCAAAGACGGATTGCGCGACGGAACGATCGACGTGATCGCCACCGACCATGCGCCGCACGCGACACAAGAGAAGCAGCAGGAATTCGCCGCAGCCCCGAACGGCATCGTCGGCCTCGAGACGGCGTGGCCGCTGACTCTGACGCTGGTGGAGGAGGGCGTACTCTCGCTTGAGGAGGCCGTCGCCAAACTGACGACCGAACCGGCCAAAGCCTTCAGCCTGAAGAAAGGCACGCTGGCGCCTGGCGCCGATGCCGATGTGGCCATCACCGATCTGCAGGAAGGCTGGGAAGTCGATCCGGCCCGCTTCCGGTCCAAGAGCCGAAACACACCCTTCGCCGGATGGAAAGTGAAGGGACGCATCACTACTACGATTGTGGGCGGCCGCGTCGTTTACGAAACCACCTGACCGATCAGTACATGGATGAGCCCCGCGCGCCTTCAAAGAGATTGCTGGTCTGTGCCGTCATCGAGTGTCTTGCGCTGGCGGTCTGGATCGGAGGGTTGGTCGTGATCATCGCCGCCGTCATTCCCGCCGTGTTCAACTCCTTCGGCATGGAGCCTGGCGGGCGGTTCCTGACGAGGGTGTTTGACGGGTATAATGAATTGGTGCTCGTCGCCATGTCGGCCATGGGAGGAGCCATCGCGATTCGTGCATGGGGGCAGCAGACAGGAAGGCCGTCACAGGCCATGCCGGGGCGGACGGAAGCGATTGTGTTCGGTGCGATGGTGCTGGTGGCCGTCCTGATTATCTTCATCCTGGGGCCACACACGATCGCACTCCAGGAAGAGGCGTTTGGGACCAAAGATGAGGCGGCGCGAAAAGTTGTCTATGCCGATTTTTTTCGACTGCATATGGTCGTCCGCGGACTGTATCTCGTGAACCTCGTCCTGGGAATTGGATTGCTGGCTGCTAAGCTCAAGTCATTCTTGAGAAAGGAACTGTAAGGATTGAGAAAAGCACTCTTAGCGCTTGCTGATGGGACGATCTTTGAGGGCCAGGCGCTCGGCCATGAAGGGGAGACAGTTGGAGAAGTCGTCTTCAACACCGCCATGACCGGCTACCAGGAGATCCTGACGGACCCATCTTATAAGGGACAAATCGTCACGATGACTTGTCCGCAGATCGGCAACTATGGGGTCACGAGACAGGATGTCGAGTCCCGGCGCGTCTGGGCCGAAGGATTTATCGTCAAGGAGTCCAGCCGGAGGCCCAGTAGCTGGCGGGCGGAGCAATCGCTGGATGAGTATCTGAAAGCATCCCGCGTGACGGGCATCCAGGGCCTCGACACCCGTGAACTGACCAGGCATCTGCGCGAGCAGGGCACGCAGCAGGGCGTCATTTCCCATATCGATCTGGACCACCGGCGCGCAACCGAGAAGGCCCGCACCGCCCCCTCCATTATCGGACGGGACCTGGCCGCGGAAGTGACGTGCGGAAACAGCTATGACTGGACAGACGGCTCCGGCGCATGGACACCGGTGACGAACAGCCACACACCCACACAGCCGGCACGCCGGTACAAGGTCGTGGTCTATGACTTCGGGGTGAAACAGAATATCCTGCGCCGACTCGTGGATGTCGGCTGCTCGGTGACCGTAGTGCCGGCGTCCACCTCGGCCAAGGCCGTCGAAGCCATGAAACCGGACGGCATCGTCCTGTCCAATGGACCCGGAGATCCGGAGGGCGTGCCCTACGCGATCGAGGCGGCGAAAGCGTTGATCGGTACGCGGCCTATTCTCGGCATTTGCCTGGGCCACCAGATTTTAGGATTAGCCTTCGGCCTCAACACCTATAAATTGAAATTCGGGCACCATAGCGCCAACCACCCGGTGATGGATCTCCGCAGCAGAAAAGTCGAGATCACCTCGCAGAATCACAACTTTGCCGTGCGGCCTCCGGCAGGGGTCACGGTCGGGACTGCCATGCAGCCAACGGTGACGACTCCATTTGGCCGTGTATCGGTCAGCCACCTGAGCCTCAATGACGACTCAGTGGAAGGCATGGTCTGTCTGGATCAGCCGGTCCTGTCCGTCCAGTATCACCCAGAAGCCTCACCGGGTCCGCACGACTCGGCGTATCTTTTCGAACAGTTTACCCAGATGATGGAGAAGACACATGTATAAGCGGATATTCAACAGCGTAATGGCCTGTGGCGCGGCGGCGATGCTGTCCGGCTGCTTCACGATCAATCTTCCACCAGGACCGGGGCCGCTGCAGGAAAAACAGATCAGCGGGTCCGGCTCCGCCAAGGTGCTGATGCTGGATCTGGTCGGCATGATCAGCGATGCTCAAGAATCAGGATTCTATGCAGGTCCGAGCATGGTTGCGCGGTTTAAGGAAGCGCTGATAAAAGCCGCGGCCGATCCAGATATACAATCGCTTGTCCTTAGGATTAATAGCCCAGGTGGGACTGTGACCGCCTCCGACGTCCTGTATCATGAGTTGCGGCTCTTCAAGCAGAAGAAGAAAATCCCGATCATCGCTTCGATCCTGGATATCGGCGCATCCGGCGGTTACTACGTCGCCATGGGAACCGACAAAATTATGGCCCACCCAACTTCTGTAACGGGCAGCATCGGCGTGATGATGCCAACCGTAAACGCACAAGGGCTACTCGAGAAGATCGGCGTGCATGCGAGTGCCATCGTTTCGAGTTCCAAAAAAGATATGGGCTACCCATATCGGGCTATGACCGATGAAGAACGCGCCATTATTCAAAGCATCATTAACGGGCACTATGAACGCTTTCTAAACGTCGTCAAAGAGGGCAGACGCAATTTGACACCAGAAGAAATCCGCAAGCTGGCTGATGGAAGGGTATATATCAGTGAGCAGGCGAAAGCCGCGGGTTTGGTGGACAGCATCGGATATCTGGATGATGCCATCGAATTGGCCAAGCGGGACGCGGGACTGGCTGAAGCCCGTCTGGTCGTGTACCAGGAACCCGGCGAGTACCGGCACAATATCTATTCGCGCGTCCTGGGCCATGAGGGGAGCGGCAATCCCCTCGCGAACTTCGATCTGATGGCGCTCGTTCGCGGCGGGACGCCGCAATTCATGTACCTGTGGATGCCGTGACAGAAGAATTGCTTCATTGCAACATTGCATCATCGATCCATTGAGCAGAATTTTTAAATGAGTCACTTTCTAAATGATGAAATGAGTCAATTCTTCGCGACGCCGATCGGGCGTCGGGCTGCGTTGTACTCCGGGGCGCGCGGCCTGCTCGGTCTCTGGGCCGCGCTGCGCCTAGGCGCCACCGCAGGCACGCTCCAAGCACTGGCCGGCTGCTACAAGGCGCCCGGCACCGCCCGCGATCAATTTATCTATCTGTCGCCGGAAAAAGAAATCGAGATGGGCGTCAAAGCCTTCCGGGACATCCTCCGGTCGGCCCCGCTCACGGCAAATCCGGACGTCAACGATCTGATCCATCGCGTCGGCAGGCGGATCGCCGATGCCGCGAACAAACCCGAGTACCACTGGGAATTCGCCGTCATCGAAGAGCCGCACATGGTCAACGCCTTCTGCCTGCCTGGCGGCAAGGTTGCCATCTTTACCGGCATCCTGCCGATCGCCAAGAACGAGGCCGGTCTGGCCACCGTGATGGGACACGAGGTGGCGCACGCGCTGCAACGGCACGGCGCCGAGCGCATCAGCCGCAGCATCCTCGAGCAAATCGCCCAACTCGGAACCCTGGCCGCTGCCGCCACCGGCGCCATCGACCCTGCCGTCATGCAGGGCATCCAGAGCGCCTACGGCGTCGGTGTCTCGCTCCCGTTCAATCGCAAGCAGGAATCGGAAGCGGACTTTGTCGGATTGCAGTTGATGGCCAAGGCCGGCTACGACCCGCGCGAGGCGGTGCCGTTCTGGGAACGCATGAGCGGATGCCCTCGCAAAATGATCGGCACGCTCTGTTTCCGGTCCGCCAGTTCGATCCCGGAATTTCTGTCGACGCATCCCTCGGACATCACGCGTATCAATCAAATCGAAGCGTGGATTCCTGGCGCCATGCAGTTCTACCACCCAGGGCAAGCCCCTGAAGCGCCCGCGGCCCCGAACGCACCGGCTCCACCGTATCATCCTCCCATCGGTCCCATGCCGAGGCCGGGATGAGGCCGGAATGAAAATACACACCGTCTATGCCCAAGCGTAACGACATCCACAGCATCCTGCTCATCGGCTCCGGTCCGATCGTGATCGGGCAGGCCTGCGAATTCGATTATTCGGGCACGCAAGCCTGCAAAGCCCTCCGGGAAGAGGGCTACCGGGTGATCCTTATCAACAGCAACCCGGCGACGATCATGACCGATCCGGAACTGGCCGACCGCACCTACATCGAACCCATCACCGTGGATGTCGTCGAGCAGGTGATCGAGCGGGAGCGCCCGGATGCGCTGCTGCCGACGATGGGCGGGCAAACGGCCCTCAACACGGCGATCGGCCTGGCGAAGCGCGGCACGCTCGCAAAATACAACGTCCAATTGATCGGCGCGTCCGTCGAGGCGATTCACAAAGCGGAAGATCGGGAAACGTTCAAGCAGGCCATGCAGCGCATCGGCCTCCGGGTGCCGGACAGCGGCGTGGCCAAAACCCGCGAAGACGCCATGCGGGTGGCCGAACGGGTCGGGTTTCCGGCCATCGTCCGGCCATCGTTCACCATGGGCGGCACCGGCGGGAACATCGCGTACAACCGGGAAGAGTTCGAGCGCCACGTGGACTGGGGTCTGGCCATGAGTCCGGTCGGGGAGATTCTCGTCGAACAGTCCGTCATCGGCTGGAAGGAATTCGAACTGGAGGTCATGCGGGACCTCAAGGACAATGTCGTCATCGTCTGCCCGATCGAGAATTTCGATGCCATGGGTGTTCACACCGGCGACAGCATCACGGTGGCGCCTGCCATGACGCTGACCGACAAGGAATATCAGGTCATGCGGGACGCCGCCGTCCGCATCATCCGCGAGATCGGCGTGGATACCGGCGGCTCCAACATCCAGTTCGGCCTGCATCCGAAGACCG
>Ga0247727_10008180_pt1 | contig 19529 bp, 17 predicted proteins | sample WisWelCaveWW1625_FD_202498 | JGI IMG/M metagenome (GOLD analysis project Ga0247727, IMG submission 202498) | Biofilm microbial communities from Wishing Well Cave, Virginia, United States - WW16-25 | ecosystem: Environmental > Aquatic > Deep subsurface > Groundwater > Cave microbial mat | place... | reverse complement strand
AACAAACGGGCTCACGAGCACCAGTGGCGGTTCGGCCTCTGTTCCGGACGTGCGATTCTACCCGGGGCGTCGCTCCATAGGCAGTTTCTGGCATGATGGGTCGCGATCAGATCGAGTGGGCCGCTAATAAGCAACAGGCTGCGAGCGGAGCGGGATTCACTCCCGCGTAGCGAGCGGGGAGTCTGAGGGGGGCGCAGCCCCCCTCAGAATAAAAACGCCCGGAGCCTCGCGGCCCCGGGCGCCTCTCGGTTCAGTGGCTCGAAAGAGTCCCCTAGCCGATCTTGCTTACATTCGCGGCGCGCGGCCCCTTCGGGCTGTCGACCACCTCGAACCGCACGCGGTCACCCTCGTTGAGAGTCCGGAACCCCTCCGCCTTGATCTCGCTGTGGTGAACGAACACATCCGGCCCACCCTCGCGGGAGAGGAAGCCGAAACCCTTGGACTCGTTGAACCACTTCACCGTACCTTCGACCATGAACGTATAGGCCTCCCTAGCCTTGCCTGGCGAAAGCTACGTGCGCGTCCGTCAGCCGGTGCCGCCCACCGTGGGCGACGCGGCGACGGGCGCCAGAGCGACGATCACCAGGGCGCGCACACGCTAACAAAGTTGCTTTTGGCGCGTCAAGGCGATAGTCACGGCCGAGCGCGAGCGAGGCCGAGGGCCCGGTGACCGAGGCTAACGCTCGCGGGCGGGCAGCAGGCCGCCGAGCGCCCAGCCGAGGGCGCCCGTGATGCCGTTCAGGATCGTGTTCACCACGAGGCCGCCGGCCCGGAACCCCATCGCGGCAGCGAACCCGATCGGATCGGTCTGTCCGCTGACGGCCATCGGCTCGCTGAAGTAGCTGGGGATTCCGAAGCCGTACGAGGCGGCGGTCGAGAGCAGGACCACGAGCTGCGAGACGAACGCCATGAACATGGCGAAGCCGGCGGCCTGCAACAGCCGGTAGCCGAGCCAGCGCCGGGTGAACGCCGCCGAGAAGATCGACGCGAAGAGCGTGAGCGTGACGATGCTCAGGACGCTCGTGCCCTTCACGTAGGGAACGCCGAATGCGGTGCCCATCAGCCAGCGGCCGGCCGTCACGATCGCCAGCATCACGAAATACGGGCGTGCCAGACGCGTGTACTCCTGGATCATCTGCTGCCTCCCTCTCACGACCAGCCGAGCCCGTCGCCGCTCTTCTCCGCGAGATCGCGGGCGAACGCCTCGATGTCGTCGAGCACGGCGCCCTGGGGCGCCACGAGCGGTGAGTCGAGGGCGAGGCCGAGCAGGCGCTCCGGCTCGCCCTCCGCCACCAGGGCCTCGGCCATCTTCGCCCGCGTCAGCTCGCGTGCATAGTCCTCGAGCGCCACGATTCCAGAGGCCCCGACCGCCCGCGGTTCCTGAAAGCGGACCTCGACTCGGCCGGCGGCTCGGGGGGTCATGCCGCGGCGTCCGGGGGCAAAGGCGGCGTGCCGGCCGCGTGGCGCAGGCGCTCGAAGCCGCGCGCGTCCGGGAAGTGGAGGTTGAGCCGGGTGACGCGGTCGGGCCCGACGTACACGTTGCGCACGACCGCTTCGGAGGCGACCGTGTCCTCGAGGTCGGTCACCGTGATCGTCTCGCCGGGCGAAATCGGCAGAGTGGTGAACACGCGGGCCCCGCCGTGGCTCAGGTTCTCGGTGACGGTCTGCTCCTCCATCACACCCGACATGCCGGTGCGCTTTAGGCGCAGGTTGACGAAGAGCTGCAGCCGCTCGTGGCGCCGCCGCTCGCCGGGCGGCGCGCCCGTGGCGGGTGCCTGTGCCGCGCGTGGATCCGTCGGGAGGCGGTAGCGCCCGCCGGGCTTGGTCTCGAAGCCCTTGGGCGGGACGCGGCCCAGGAACATCACGCCCACGACGCGCGCTCCGTTTTCGGTCGTGCGCGAGTTGCGGACGAGCGCGTAGCTCTTGTAGGAGGTCTCGGCGAGGTCGTAGCGGCGGAAGTTGCGCGGCAGCGGGGCCGAGAGCAGCAGCACCTGGCCGACGCCGTGGGAATGGCGCAGCGGGAACGACGCGCCTCCGTAGGAGATGTCGTCGCTCGCGGTCATCTCCTCCCACGCCGTCCCGTCGGGGTCGTGCCCGCGCACCTGCACGGTAAAGTTCATGCCCATGCGCGGATCGCGACGGCGCTCGGAGGGAGGCACGGGCTCTGGGCTCGGCTACTTCTTCCGGGCCAGGAACCAGTCCGCGTCGATCTTCGTGAAGTGAGCCCACTTCTCCGGCAGCTCCTCGACCGGGAAGATGGCCTGCACCGGGCACACCGGCACGCAGGCGCCGCAGTCGATGCAGGTCTCGGGATCGATGTAGAGCTTCGTCTCGCCCGCGAACTCCGGCGCATCCTTCTTCGGATGGATGCAATCGACGGGGCACACCTCGACGCAAGCCGTGTCCTTGGTGTTGATGCAGGGCTCAGCGATCACATACGCCATGAAACGACCCCTCCTCGGCGGACTCCTTCCAGGGCCGGCCCCCGGGCAGACTCGCATCGTAGCCCAAAACCCGCGGGCGCGGCAGCGGGTGGTATCCTCGTCGGCCGTGCGCGCGGTGGTGCAGCGAGTGGCCGCAGCGTCGGTGCGCGTGGCCGGAGAGACGAAGGGCGCGATCGGCTCGGGCCTGGTCGTGCTGCTCGGCGTCCAGGTCGGGGACAGCGAAGCCGATGCCTCGGCCCTCGCAGACAAAGTGCTGAACCTGCGCATCTTCCCGGACGAGGCGGGCCAGATGAATCGCTCCGTGCGGGACGCGCGGGGCGGGATCCTGGTGGTGTCGCAGTTCACCCTGCTGGGCGACGCCCGGAAAGGACGGCGGCCCTCGTTCATCGACGCCGCGCGGCCGGAGGAAGCCGACCGGCTCTACGGCCGCTTCGTCGACGAGCTGCGGCCCTCGGGCCTCCAGATCGCGACCGGCGTCTTCCGGGCGATGATGGACGTGGCGCTCGTCAACCAGGGGCCGGTCACGATCCTGCTCGATTCGCGCAAGCAGTTCTGAAGCAGGCCGCGCCTCGGCCCATAATGGATACATCCCCCATGTCACAAGAGACCCTCGCCCACTACCGGCTTCGCGAACGGCTGGGCTCGGGCGCCACGGGAGAGGTCTGGCTCGCCGAGGATACCCGGCTCCACCGCCTGGTGGCTCTCAAGCGGCTTGCCGCGGGGACGGCGGGCGACGCGGAGGCGTCCGCACGCCTGGTCCGCGAGGCCCGTGTCGCGTCGACCCTGACCCACCCCAACGTCGCCGTCGTCTACGACGTCGGCGAAGCCGAGCTTGGCGGGCGGCAGGCCGCCTATATCGCCATGGAGTACGTGAAGGGCCCGACGCTCGCCGAACGGATGCGCGAGGGGCGGATGGAGCCCGCGGCGATCCTGGACGTGATGCAGCAAGTGGCCGGCGCGCTCGCGGACGCGCACGAGCACGGGATCGTGCACCGCGACGTCAAGCCCGGCAACGTGATGCTGGGCGAGCGCGGGCGCGTCAAGGTGCTCGACTTCGGCCTCGCGCGCTTCGCTCCGCCGGTGCACGAGGACTCGATCACCTGGAGCGGTGGTCACGGTGCGTTCGAGGGCATGATCGTGGGCACGCTCGCCTACATGTCGCCCGAGCAGGCGCGCGGCCACCCCATCGACGTGCGCAGCGACGTCTACTCGCTGGGCGTCGTGCTCTACGAGATGTTGGCCGGGCGCCGTCCTTTCGAGGGTGAGAACGCGGTCGAGCTGGTCGAAGCCATCCTGACGCGCGACCCCCTGTCGATCCCGGGGGAGGGAACGCTCGCCGCGGGCCTCTCGGAGCTCGCGCTGCGCATGCTCGAGAAGGACAAGGCGAACCGCCCGGCGGACATGCGCGCGGTGCTGCGTGATCTGGACGCCGCCCGCAAAGGAGAGACGCAGACCCAAGCGCCTGGCCGCGACCACACCGTGGCGGTCATCGGCTTCGCCAACATCACGGGCCGCCCGGAGGACGCCTGGCTCGCGACGGGGCTCGCCGAGAGCGTGAGCGCCGGGCTCGCGTCCGTGCCCGGCCTGGTCGTCGTCTCGCGCGAGCGTGTGCTCGAGGTGCTGCGTGAGCTCGGCCTCTCGGCCGATAAGGACGATCCCGGGCTCGCGGTGCGGGTCGGCCGCGAGGTGGGGGCGCGCGGGGTCGTGAGCGGCGGCTACCAGTTCCTCGGTGACCGCGTCCGCGTCACGGCCCGCGTGTGCAAGACCGCGACCGGCCGCGTCGTGCTGCATCCCCAGGTCGACGGCGAGCGCCAGGCGATCTTCGAGCTGCAGGACCGCCTCGTGGCCGAGATCACGGGCGGCCTGCGCCAGAAGTTTCCGGCCGGCAGAGATCGCCCCGAGGAGACGCAGAGTCTCGCCGCCTACGAGGCCTGCTCCAAGGGGCTGCTCAACCTGCAGGCCGAGAGCCAGGAGGCGCTCGACCGCGCGACCTTGTTCTTCGAGCGCGCGATCGCGCTCGATCCCGAGTACGCGCGCGCCCACATGATGCTCGGTGCCACGCTCGACCTGAAAGGCGACTTCCTGTCGACCCCCGAGCTCAGCGAGCGGGCCCTCGTCTCGCTCGACCGCGCGCTCGCGCTCGGGCCCGACTCCGCCGAGGTCTGGCGCTATCGGGGCGGCGCCTTCACGACGCTCGGCCGCGACCAGGAGGCGCTCGCCGCGTTCGAGCTGGCCTTGAGCCTCAATCCGATGGACGCCTCGGCGCAGTCGGGCATCGGCCGCGTGCACTTCATCCTGCGCGGCGATTTCGCGGGGGCGGTCGTCGCCTACGAGCGTGCCCTCGCGGTCAACCCCCGCGCGGGCTGGAGCGCGCTTCAGCTCGCGCATTGCGCGACGCTGCTGCGCGACTTCCCGAGGGCCGAGGCGGCGGCGCGACGCGCCGCCGAGCTGCAGCAGGCCTTCCTCTCCGGGCGGGCCGGGATGATCATCGTCGGCTCGCACATGCGCCTCGGTCACATCGCGGCGCTCCAGGAGCGCCAGCGCGACGCCCTCGCCGAGTACTCGCAGGAGGTCGAGTTCGTGCGCAACGTCGACCACGCGCTGCGTGGGCGGATCTTCATCGAGCTGCACCAGCGGATCGGCGAGGCCCAGCTGCGGCTCGGCGAGCTCGGCCTTGGCCGGGCCGCCCTCGATCTAGCGATCGAGGCCTACGAGCGCCGTCTGCGCAACGGGGTCGACGACGCCGTGAGCCCCTACTACGTCGCCTGTGCCCACGCGCTGCGCGGTGAGCACGACATGGCGCTCGACTGTCTGGAGCGAGCCGCCGCGAGACGGCCCCGGCTCAGCGCCGCCCGCGCGGCGATCGAGCCGGCGCTCGAACCGCTTCGCGAGCTGCCGCGCTTCCGCGCCGTCGTCGCTGCCGTGGGCGCGCGCGCGTGACGATGCGCTGCGCCCGACGGTTGTTGCTGCTGCTCCCGCTCGCAGGACCGCTCGCGGCCTGGTCAGCGCCGCAAGCGGATCCCACAGCGCAGGCGCAACGCGGCACGGAGCTGATGGCCGCGGGCCGCTACGGCGAAGCCGTCCCCGTGTACCGCGAGCTCGTCGCCGCGCGGCCAGGCGACACCGGCCTGCTGCTGAACCTGGGGATGGCGCTCCATCTTGCCGGGGCCGACCGCGAAGCCCTGGAGCCGCTCGCGGCCGCGCATCGGCTGAAGCCCGACGCGTTCCCCGCGGCGCTCTTCCTGGGCGCCGCTCGCCTGCGGCTCGGGCAGGCACAGGCCGCGCTTGCTCCGCTTCGGAAGGCCGTCCGGCTGCAGCCGGCGGATCATAAGGCCCGCTCGCTGCTCGTGGACGCGCTCCTCGTCACAGGCCGGCACGCACAGGCCGAGCGGCATCTCGTCGAGCTGTCGCGGCTCTCGCCAGAAGATCCCGGCGTCTGGTTCAGCCTGGGCCGGACCTACGAGGCGATCGCCACACGGGCCTTCGAGGCGCTCCTCGCGCGCGACTCCGAGTCGGCCTACACGCTCGCGCTCGTGGCTGGCGTGAGGCTCGACGAAGGCCACGCGGCCGCCGCCCTCGACCTCTACCGCAAGGCGATCGAGCGCGCACCCGGGATGCGCGGCCTGCATGCCGACGTGGCACAGCTGTACCGGGAGACCCATCACCCCGACGAGGCGGCCGAGGAGGAGGAGAAGGAGCGTCGCCTGCCGAAGCCGGATTGCGCGCGCACGCCGCTCGAGTGCCGTTTCGCGGAAGGGAAGCACCGCGAGGTGATCACGGGCGCGGCGCGCGCGCAGACGCCCGCCGCGCACTACTGGCTGGCGCGCTCCGGCAACGAGCTCGCGCGCGAAGCGTTCGCGCGCCTCGAAGCGCTTCCGGCCTCGGCGCCGCTTCACGAGTGGCGCGCGGGCCAGCTCCGGAACGAAGGCCGCTACGCCGAGTCGGCCGAGGAGTGGAGGAAGTCGATCGGCTTCACGCCGGGCGACGCGCGGCTCCGCCAGGAGCTCGCGGTCACGCTGCGTCTCAACCAGGACCTGGGCGGCGCCCAGAGCGTCCTCGAAGAGCTGCTGCGGAGGGCGCCCGACGCTGCCAGCGCGAACTACCTGATCGGAGACGTGCTGCTCGCACGCCAGCAAGCCGAGGCGTCGATCCCACCACTCGAGAAGGCCGTGCGCCTCGATCCCGGCCTCACGCACGCGCTCGGCGCGCTCGGGCGTGCCTATGCGCTCGTCGGCCGGCCGGCGGAGGCGATACCGCAGCTCGAGAAGGCGCTGCCGATCGACGAGGACGGCAGCCTTCGTTTCCAGCTGGCCCGCGCCTACCAGGCGGTCGGTCGGATCACGGATGCGGAGCGCGCGCTCGCGGAGTGGGAACGCTTCCGCAAGGCCGCCTCCGCCGCCTCGGAGGCGTCGGCCAAGAAACTCGCGATCACGCCCCCCTGAGCGGCTCGACGCACGGCAGCCACTCGCGGTCTCGGCGGTTCAGACTCGTGGGCTCGCCGGGCCTCCTACTCAGGCTGTCGGCAGCAGCACGCGAACGCAGGCGCCGCCAGCGGTGCGGTTCCGCGCGACGAGCGTTCCGCCGTGGTCGGTGACGATCCTGTGCACGATGGAGAGGCCCAGACCGGTTCCGCCGTGGCGGCGCGTGAAGAAGGGCTCGAAGAGGTGCGGCAGATCCTCCTCGCGGAAGCCGGGGCCGGAGTCTTCCACGGCGCACTCGACCCAGGCGGCGCCGCTGCGGCGGACGAGCCCGGCGGCGAGCGCGACGTGGCCACCCGCGGGAGAGTGTTGCACGGCGTTCTCGACGAGATTTCGGAGCACCTGGCCGAGACGCCGCTTGTCCATCCGCAGCAAGGGCAGCTGCTCCCCGTGGCGGCTCTCGAGCGAGACTCTGGCGCGCTCGGCGAGCGGGGAGCAGGCGGAAAGGGCCTGCGCGACGACCTCTTCGAGACGGCCTTCCACGAGCTCGAGACCGGCGGGCTTGCCGTACTCGATCAAGTCGCTCATGAGGGTGTTGAGGCGCTCGAGCTGTTCTCGGAAGACGTGGATGTACTTGCGGTGCTCCGCCTGCCCGGAAAAGCGGGATTCGAAAGCGTCGAGAGTGGAGCTGATGCCGAGGAGCGGCTCCTTCACCTCGTGCGCGACGCCGGCGACGAGCGAGCCGAGGGCGGCCATGGTCTGGCTGCGTCGCAGCTCCTCCTCGGCCTGCTTTCGCTCCGAGATGTCGCGGGCGATGGTGGAGAGGAAATCGACCTCGCCGCCCGGGGAGCGGTGGGCGAGCAGGACCTGGAGCACGGGGATGGCGCGGCCATCCTGGTGTTGGAGGGCCGTCTCTCCGCTCCAGGAGCCGTCGCGCAGCGCCGCGGGGATGGCCTCTTCGAGGACGCGTGTGGCGGTGCGTGGGGTCTGGATCCGGGCCACGCTCTGGTCGGTGAGCGAAGCGTCGGGGGCGAGCCCGAGCATGAGGCGGCCGGCACGGTTCACGTAGAGGAGCTGTCCAAAGGCGTCGAAGGAGCCCACGAAATCGGGAGTGGCCTCGATGATGGCGACGAGCCGGGCCATGACCTGCTCGGCGTGTGCGCGCTCGGAGACGTCACGGAAGCTCCAGACGCGACCCACCACGTCACCCGCCAGCCGCTGCGGCTGAGAGTAGCGCTCGAACACCCGGCCGTCGCCGAGGCGCAGCGTGTCGAAGCTCTCGGCCTGCGGCCGCGCCAAAAGCTCGCGCACGCGCTCCATGAAGCCCCTGGGATCCTGCAGCTGGTCCAGGATGAAGCCGAACACGCGCTCGGCGTCGCGTGAGGCCACGACCGCGTCGGGGATACGCCATTTGGCGGCGAGCCTCTGGTTGAAGCGCGTGATCCGGCCCTGGAGGTCGATCACCAGGATCCCGTCGGCGGTCGCCTCGAGCGTGGCTTCGAGCAGCGACAACGACCGCTCGCGCTCCTCCTCCGCACGCCGCCGCTCGGTCACGTCACGGAAGTTGGCGACGAGCCCGCGCACGGCAGGCTCCTCGAGGCGGTTGACGATGTCCGCCTCCACGTCGCGCCAGCGGCCGTCGCGAGTGCGGGCGCGGAAGGCGCTGCGCAGGCGCTCGCCGGGCCTGCGGAGGATGCTGCCGACAGCGGCGCGGAACCCCTCCGCGTCGTCGGGGTGGACGAGCTCGAGGGGACTTCGCCCGATTCTCTCCTCGGGCCGGTAGCCGCTCAGGGTGGTGAGGGCGCCGCTCACGTAGTGCACGCTAAGGTCGGGCCCATACACCCCCACGGCGTCGGCGCTGTTGTCGAGCAAGGCCCGGAAGCGCTCTTCGCCCTTGCGCAGCGTCGCCTCCGCCTCGCGCATCACGAAGAGCTGCCGGATCAAGTAGAGGACGGCCATCAGCAGCGTCCCCGCCAGGGCAAAGGCGGCACGCCAGCGTTCGAGGAGGGGCTCCGGCTCCTCTCCAGGCGTGAGGAGAATGTGGACCACCGGAAACAGCAGCACCGACACGAACGCCACGACGGTGGCGCGGCGAGTCCTCGCCCAGCCGGGCGCCCGCGCCGACGCGCCTCGCGCGGCGTCGGACTCGGGCCTCCAGTGGCCTGCGACGAGGCCGATCCACACGAACGGAAGGGTCCACGGCAGGTCGTAGAAGCCTGCGTGGTACGGCCCCGCGATTCCCCCCGCGAACGACTGGTTGGTGATGACGCCGCCCAGCTGGAGCAGCACGAAGGCCGGCGCCAGCGCCTCGTAGAGCCTTCGCCAAGGAGGCTGCGCGCCCTGGAGCGCCCACAGTATCGCCGGGAGCAAGGCGAGCCCCCGGAAGTCGAAGAGGAACGTCGACCAGACCTCGTAGGCCGCGACGTCGCCGACGAGCAGATGGACGAGCGCGATCTGGCAGAACAGGTACAGCATCGCAATCGACAGGACGGCCACGTCGATCGCCAGCGGTAGCGGCCGCCCTCGCCCCCGGTCGGGCCTCATCGCGAAGGCCACCAGGAAAACGGCCGTCGAGGCCGTGAACAGCAGATCGGCCTCGGGGTAGCTGGCCTCCGGTGAGAACGGAACTCCCCGCGTCACCCAGAAGGTCTGCGCGCAGGCCCAGCTCAGCGAGCCCAGCCCGATCAGCATCCAGAACGATCGGGCCGGACCGCCGCCGCGTCGGGCGGCGAGCAGGGCGCAGGCGGACGCGCTCGCCGCCAGCAGGAGCTGCAGCACGTCACTCGCGCGTTGGGCGAAGGCGACGGGCAGCAGACCGCTTTCGAGCAGCGCGAGCACCGCCACGAGGCCGCCGCTCGCCAGGACGGTGCGCTTCATCGCCTCTCTCCAGCCGGAGTCGCGGTGGGCAGGCTGATGAGGACGCTGGCCCCGCCCTGTTCGCGGTTCCTGGCGATGAGGCTGCCGCCGTGGTTCTCGACGATCCTGTGGGCGATCGCCAGCGCGAGACCGCTGCCCCCGTGGCGGCGCTCGAAGAAGGGCTCGAAGACGTGGGGCAGATCCTCGTCACGGAAGCCCGGCCCGGAATCCTCGATGGCGCACTCGATGAAGCCCACGCCGTCTCGGCGAACGAGCTCCGCGGCAACTTCCACCCGGGCTCCCGCGGGCGAGTGCGACAGGGCGTTCTCGACGAGGTTGCGGAAGACCTGCGTGAGGCGCTTGCGGTCCACGCGCAGCGGGGGCAGATTATGGGCCAGATGGCTCAGTACCACGGCGCTGGCGCGCTCGGCGAGCGGGGAGCAGGCGGAGACGGCAGGGGCCACGACGTCCTCGAGCCGGCATTCCACGAGCTCGAGACCCGTGGGCTTGCCGTATTCCAGCAGGTCGTTCATGAGGCCGCCGAGACGGTCGAGCTGCTCGCGGCAGGCCTGGACGGATTCGCGGTGGTCCGGCTGCTGGGAGAAGCGCGCCTCGAAGGCGTCGAGGGTGGAGCTGATGCCGAAGAGGGGGTTGCGGACCTCGTGCGCGACGCCGGCGACGAGCGAGCCGAGGGCGGCCAGGGTGTGGCTGCGGCGCAGCTCCTCCTCGGCCCGCATTCTCTGGGAGATGTCGCGAGCGATGGTGGAGAGAAAGTCGACCTCGCCGGCCGCGGAACGGTGGGCGAGGACGACCTGCAGGACGGGGATCTCGTGGCCGTCGCTGTGGCGCAGGAAGCTCTCGCCGCTCCAGGCACCCTGGCGCAATGCGGCGGGGATGGCTTCCTCGAGCACGACGGCCGCTGCGCGCGCGGGGTGGAACTGGGCGATGTGCCGTTCGGCGAGGCTCTCCTCGCCTTCGAGCCCGACCATGCTGCGGCCGGCGCGGTTGACGTAGAGGGCCCGGCCGGAGGCGTCGGCCATGCCGACGAAGTCGGGTGTGGCCTCGATCACGGCGACGAGGCGGGCCGTGGCCTGCTCGGCGCGGGCGCGCTCCGTGACGTCGCGGAAACTCCAGACGCGTCCGACCACTTCGTCACCGAGCCGCTGCGGCTGCGAGAAGCGCTCGAAGACGTGGCCGTCCCGGGTGCGGAGGGTATCTTGGCTCTCAGCGTTCGGCTGCCGGTCGAGAGGGCGCACCCCGTCGAGGAACGCGGTCGGCTCCTGGAGCTGGTCGACGACCCAGCCGAGCGCGCGGGCGTCGTCGCGCGAGGCGGCGACGTCCTCCGGGAGGCGCCACATGACGGCGAATTTCTGGTTGAAGCGCGTGACGCGGCCCTCGCGGTCGACCACCAGGATGCCGTCGGCGGTGGACTCGAGCGTGGCTTCGAGCAGCGACAGCGACCGCTCACGCTCCTCCTGCGCGCGCAGCCGTTCGCTCGAGTCCCGGAGAAACAGCACCATGCCGGCTACCGCCGGGTCGTCGAACCGGTTGACGGCCTCGACCTCGCCGTGCCGGAAAAGGCCGTCTTTGTGCCGGAAGCGCACGAGACCCTGTACGGCGGCCCGCGGACGTGAAGCGACGCCCGCGAGCGCCCCGCGCAGGAGGTCCAGGTCGTCCGGGTGGACGAGGGCGAGCGGGCTCGTGCCAGCGAGCTCGTCCGGGCGGTAGCCCGTGACACGCTCGGTGGATGCGCTCAGGTAGGAGAAGCCGCCGCCGGGAGCGACCACCCCGATCGCATCGGCGCTGTTCTCGACCAGCGCCCGGAAGCGCTGCTCGCGCGAGCTCTGCGTCGCCTCGGCTCGGCGCAACGTGCGCAGCTGACGGGCGAGATACAGCCCGCCCACCAGCAGCGTCCCGAAGAGCGCGATGCGGCCGCGCAGGCTCGCCACGGCGGGTGGCGGCGACCCGACGAGGGTCGCCACAAGGTGGACCGCTGGAACCAGGACGACCGCGGCGAGGGCGACGACGTTGCCCCGACGTGCGTCCTGCCAGTCGCGCGCCTGCCAGGCCGCCGCGTCCGTGTCGGCCTGCCGAGCCGTCTCGTGGCGCTGGGGCTGAAAGCCGCGGGCCGCGAGCGCGATCCAGAGGAAAGGCACCGCCCAAGGCAGGTCATGGATCCCGGGCCGATAGCTTCCGGCGAAAACCGCCAGGTTGGACAGGACCCCGCCGGCATGGAAGACCACCATGGCGAGCGCGAGCTCGTCGTAGAGGCGTCGCCAGGCCCCCTCGGCTCCGCGCAGCAGCCACAGCAGCCCCCCGAGCAGCAGCAGCCGTTGCGGGTTGTAGAACACGGGGGAAAGGCCCTGGTACGGGTTCGCCGCCCCGAGCGCCCGGTATGCGACCGGGAAGTACACGAAAACGAAGAGCGCCAGCACCGCAACGAGCCCGACGTCCGCCGCGAGACCGAGGGCTCCGAGCCGTGGGCGATCCGGGCGGACCGCACAGGCGGCGATCAGAGGCGCCGCGCAGCTCACGAAGAGCACGTCGCGAACGGCCACGAGCGGCTTCGAGTCCAGCGCCAGCGGGTCCAGGGTCCACAAGCCCTGGGCGACCGCCCACAGGGCCATGCCGGCGCCCACCAGGGTCCAGAAGGACCGCGCGAGCCCGGCGTCGCGCGACGCCGCTCGAAAACAGCAGACGGCCGCCACGCTGGCCAGTGCCAGCTGCAGCAGGTTGCTCGCCCACGTGCCATAAGGGGGCGGGACCACGCCTGCTTCGAAGACGAGGAGGGCGAAGCACACCGCGGCGGTCGGCGGGAGGCGCCGCCGGATCCAGTCGCCGGTGGCCCCAGGACCCGCGTCCATGTTCTCCCTCGCGCCGCCCGTCGGGGCCGAGCGACCTGCCGGCCGGGTCGGTGGGTGGCGCGTCGATGCGCCTGTCATTGTCGCGCCTTCCCACGGCTCGTGTCAGCCGGCGAGGCTCACGCGGCTCCCTCCGGCGGGCGTGCTACCGTCTTGCCCGGCGGGCCCCCCGGGCCGGAGGGTTACACGGGCGAGAATGGCGCGATCTTCGAAATCGATCCTGGCACTCCTTTCACTCGCCGTGTGGGGCGAAGCGCAGCAGGCGAAAAGCGTCGCGCCTGGAGCGCCGATGTCGCACGCGACAGCGCTCGGGTTCCGGGACGTGACCCGCGACGCCGGGATCGACTTCGTCCACGAGAACTCGCCCACGTCTCGCAAGCACCTGATCGAGACGATGCCCGGGGGCCTCGCCGTGCTCGACTACGACGGCGACGGGCGACTCGACGTCTTCTTCACGAACGGTGCGGAAGTCCCGGGCCTGACGAAGGACGGAGCGCGCCATTCGAACCGTCTCTACCGTAACGTCGGGGACATGAGGTTCGTCGACGTGACCGAAATGGCCGGGCTCCGGGGCGCGGGGTACGGGGTGGCGGTCGCGGTCGCCGACTACGACAACGACGGCGATCCCGATCTCTACCTGGGAGGGGTCCATCGCCAGCACCTCTACCGCAACACGGCCGGCCGCTTCGAGGACGTGACCGAGGAGGCGCGCCTCGAGAGCGCCGCCTGGGTCGTGGGGGCCGGCTTCTTCGACTACGACAACGACGGCTGGCTCGACCTCGTCGCCGTCAACTACACCGTGTGGACGCCCGCGATGGACCGCTTCTGCGGCGACTCCGCCCGCGGCATCCGCGTCTACTGCCACCCGAAGTTCTTCGAGCCCGTCCCGCTCTCGCTCTACCGCAATCGCGGGGACGGGCGCTTCGAGGACGTGAGCGTCGCGAGCGGGATCGCGCACCACCGTGGCCGGGGAATGGCCGTGGCCTTCGCCGACTACGACCAGGACGGGTCCGTCGATTTCTACGTCACCAACGACAAGCTGCCGAGCTTCCTGTTCCGTAACCGGGGGGACGGCAGCTTCGAGGAGAAGGCGCTCCTCGCCGGTCCCGCGCTCCCCGAAGCCGGGCAGGACATCTCCGCGATGGGGATCGAGTTTCGCGATTACGACAACGACGGCTGGCCCGACATCCACGTCACGGCGCTCGCGGGCGAGAGCTTCCCGCTCTACCGCAACCTGGGCAAGGGGCTGTTCCAGGACGTGACGTATCGCACGCGGCTCGCGGCGGCGGTCGCCGCGCGTAGCGGCTGGGGCAACGGGCTCGCCGACTTCGACAACGACGGCTTCAAGGACCTGTTCACGGCCAACTCCCACGTCAACGATGCGATCGACCGCTTTGAGTCGAGAAGCTACCGCGAGACGAACAGCGTCTTCCGCAACCTCGGCGACGGGACGTTTGCAGACCTGTCTGCCGCGTCGGGACTGGCCAAGGCCCCACCCCGCGCCCACCGCGGCGCCGCTTTCGGCGACCTCGACGGCGACGGACGCGTCGACGTCGTCGTGAGCGCTCTCCAGGCACCGGCCGAGCTGTGGCGGAACGAGTCCCAGGCGGGCCACTGGCTGGCGCTGCGGCTCGTCGGCACGAAGAGCAATCGCGACGGGATCGGCGCCGTCGTCAGGATCACGTCGAGCGGCGACCCGCGCTGGCGCGAGCAGTGGAACCACGCGTCGACGGCCTTCGGCTACGCCTCGGCGAGTGCCGGCCCGCTGCACTTCGGGACGGGCCAGGCGACCACGATCGAACGCGTCGAGATCCGCTGGCCGAGCGGCACGCAGCAGGTTCTCGAGAACGTCGCCGCGGACCAGGTCCTGACGGTGCGCGAAACGCCCGCTGGAGCCGAGGCCCCGCCGCTGCCGGTGCTCGCCCTCGACCAGTACCCGGCGGGCTTGCGGGACCGCGTGGCCGCGGCCGAAAGCCGCGCCCAGAAGGCGCCCGAAAGTGCTTTGGCGGCGGGTGAGCTCGGCATGCTGTTGCACGCCTACGACCAGCTCGCGTCGGCCTCGGCGGCTTACGAGCGGGCTCGCGCCCTCGACTCGCGCGCCTTCGAATGGAGCTACCTCGCCGGCGTGGTGCGAGTCCGGAGCGGCCGCGCCGCCGAGGCGGTCCCGCTCCTGCGTGAGGCCGCCCTTCGCCAGCCCCAGGCGCTCGCAGCCCGGGTGCGACTCGGCGAGGGCCTGCTCGCTTCCGGCGAAATCGACAAGGCGCGGGCTCTCTACGAGGAGCTGCTGCGACAGCACCCCGACCTGCCCCTGGCGCACTACGGCCTCGGCCGCGCGTTTTCGGCCCGCGGGACCGCGGCGTCGGCGGCGGAGCGGTATCTCGCGGCGACGCAGCTCTTCCCCGCCTACGGCGCCGCCCACTACGCGCTCGGCCTCGCCTACCGCGATCTCGGCCGCGCCGAGGACGCGCAGCGACACCTGCGGCTCTACCAGCAGCACCTGATGGAGGCGCCGCCGCTCGAAGACCCGGTACTCGAGAGTGTCCTCCGGCTGAAACAGAGCGCGGATGCGGTTCTCGCCGAGGGCGTCCGCCTCGGCGAGACCGGCGACTTCGAGGGCTCGATCCGCGAACACCTGCGCGCGCTCGAGCTCGATCCGGGCCTCACGAAGGCCCACGCCAACCTGATGGCGCTTTACGGCCAGGCCGAGAAATGGGACAAGGTGGACGAGCACTATCGCGCCGCGGTCGCACAGGCGCCCGGGCTCGTCGAGGTTCACTACAACTACGCGCTCGCGCTCCAGCAGCAGAAGCGTTCAGCGGAGGCCCAGCAGGCGCTCGCCCGCGTGCTGGCGCTGAGCCCACACCACGCGCCGGCCCAAAACGCCCTCGGCGCGCTGCTCGAGCTCGAAGGCCGCCTCGACGACGCCGCCGAACAGTACCGGCTCGCGACCGTGAACCAGGCCGACTTCCAGGCCGCCCGCTTCAACCTGGGCCGCGTCCTCGTCGAGCTCGGCCGACCTCGCGAGGCCGTGGCGCAGTTCGAGCAGATTCTCGGGACGGAGGACGAGCAGACTCCGCTCCACCTGTATGCGCTGGCCGTGGCCGAATCGCGCGCCGGCGAGCACGAGCCGGCGCTGCGACACGCACAGGAGGCGCGGCGCAAGGCCGAGGCGCGTGGCCAGCAGGAGCTCGCCGCGCTCGCGGCCGGCTTCGAGCGCGAGCTGCGCCAAAAGCCCGCGGCCGTGCCGCGATGAAGCCGGCGCGCGCTGCGGCGAGCGCGGGAGCGCTGCTGGCAGGGGCCGTCCTGACGGGACCCGTCCGGCCGGAAGCCGCCGCGCCGGCCGCGAAGCCACTCTTCCGCGAAGTCGCGGCGGAGACCGGCCTGCGCTTCCACCACTTCACCGGCTCGAGCTGGGAGTACTACATCCCCGAGATCCTCGGCGCGGGCGGGGCGTTCCTCGACTACGACGGCGACGGCGATCTCGACGTGCTCCTGCTGCAGGGCTCGATGCTGGACCCTGGTCGCGCGCCCGATTCGTCGCGTTTTCCGCCCGAGCGCGGCCAACTCCTCGGACATCGTCTCTTCCGCAACGACCTCACGTCCGCCGGCAAGCTCCGTTTCACGGACGTGACCGAGGCCTCGGGCCTGTCGGGCCCCGCCTACGGCATGGGAGCGGCGGTGGGAGACTACGACAACGACGGCGATCCCGACCTGTACCTCACGGGCTTCGGGGCGAGCGTCCTCTACCGCAACGACGGCGGCCGCTTCAGCGACGTGACGGCCGCGTCCGGTGCGGCGACCGCGGGCTGGAGCACGAGCGCCAGCTTCCTCGACTACGACGAGGACGGCGACCTCGACCTGTTCGTCGCCCGCTACATCGACTTCACGGTGGCCGGCAACAAGAAATGCTTCGATGCCGTGGGCGCGCGCGACTACTGCCTGCCCGCGGTCTACCGGGCGGTGCCGGATCGGCTCTACCGCAACGAGGGCGGCGGGCGCTTCAGCGACGTCACCGAAGCGGCGGGGATGCTCAAGGCGGACGGCCCCGGACTCGGCGTGGCGGCGGCGGATTACAACGGCGACGGCTGGCCCGACCTCTACGTGGCGAACGACGGTGCCGCGAACCAGCTCTGGATCAACCGGGGCAACGGGAGCTTCGAGGACCAGGGCCTCGTCTCGGGGACCGCCTACAACGCGGAGGGCTTGCCCGAGGGCAGCATGGGCCTCGCGGCCGCCGACTTCGACGGCGACGCGGACGAGGACCTCTTCGTCACCAACCTCCCGCGCGAGACGAACACGCTCTACCTCAACCAGGGCAAGGGCCTCTTCCAGGACGCGACTGACGCCTGGGGCCTCGGCCTGCCGAGCGCGACGCGAACCGGCTTCGGCACGCAGTTCTTCGACTACGACAACGACGGCTGGCTGGACCTGTTCGTGGCGAACGGGGCCGTGACGATCGTGGAGACGCTGCGAGGCATCGCCTACCCCTTCCACGAGAAGAACCAGCTCTTCCGAAACCCCGGTCGCGTGCCTTTCCAGGAGACGAGCCAGGAAGCCGGGCCGGCGCTCGCGCGCTCCGAGGTGAGCCGCGGCGCCGCGTTCGGCGACCTGGACAACGACGGCGACGTCGACGTGCTGGTCACGAACAACAACGGACCGGTGCGGCTGCTGCTGAACGACGCAGGCGAGAGTCACCATTGGCTGCAAGTGCGGCTGCGAGGAACGAGCGACAACGCCGATGGCATCGGGGCCAAGGTCGGCGTCGTGCGTCCCGGGGCGCCGACGCTCTGGCGCCGCGCCCACACGGACGGCAGCTACCTCTCGGCGAGCGACCCTCGCGTCCACATCGGCCTTGGCACCAAGGCCGACGTGGAGGCCGTCCTGGTCGAATGGCCCAGCGGCCGACGCGAGGCCTGGCCACGGCCGGGCCTCGATCGGAGCCTCACTTTGCGCCAAGGAACAGGCCAGCCCTGGCCGGATGGGCGCGACCATTGACAATGTGACCATTCATGACCATCATGAGGTCATGAACAGAGTGGGCATAGCGGAGTTGAAGGCGCACTTGAGCCGCCACCTGCGCAGGGTGCGCAGCGGGCGCACGCTGACGGTGCTCGACCGGGATACCCCGGTGGCGCAGATCGTCCCGTACGAGTCGGAAGCCCCTCTCGAGGTGCGGAAGGCGATCCGGAAGCCGGGCGACCTCCGACTTCCGCCCCCGCCGTCTTCGCCGACCGACAGCCTGTCCGTTCTTCTGAAAGACCGCGCTTCGAGGTGATCGCCTACCTGGATACGTCCGCACTCCTGCGGCTGGTGCTTCGCGAACCCGGCGCGGTCGAGGATCTCCGCTCCTGCGAGGCCCTGGTCTCGAGCGAGCTTTTGGCTGTCGAATCGCTGCGGACGATCGATCGGCTGCGCCTCCAGGGTGCGATGACGACGGAAGAGGCCGCGGCGAAGCGTCTCGTCGTGACCGAATGGCTCGAAGCTGTCGATCTGGTGGTGCTACGCCGGCCCATCCTGGCGCGCGCCTGCGATCCGTTCCCCGTGCCACTCGGCACGCTCGATGCCGTGCATCTCGCGACGCTGCTCGTCTGGCGCGAGCGAATGGGAAAACCCCTCGTCATGGCCACCCACGACGGAGGCCTCGCGCTCGGAGCCCGGTCCTTTGGGGTTGAGGTCGTCGGCGCCTGAGCCGACCGTCCCAGGAAGCAAGTCCTCACCGCCGCGACAGTCCCTGAGGCGGGCCGCCGCGGCTTGACGGATCACTGTTAACTTAATGACTGCTTCGTGAGCGTCGCCAGCGCATGGGAGATCGCGATCAAGGTCAGCCTCGGCAAGCTGCGAATCGAAGGCGCACTCGACCGCTTCGTGCCCGAGCAGCTCGCCCTCAACGGTTTCCAGGCCCTGCCGATCTGCCTCAAGCACACGGCCCGCGTGGCGACCCTGCCTTTCCACCACCGTAACTCGTTCGATAGCCTGCTTATCGCCCAGGCGCTCGTAGAAGGGCTGGGGGTGGTGACCGCCGATCCCGTGTTCGCCAAGTACGGCGTCAATCGGGTCTGGTGAGAAAGCAACGTTGCCGATCTCGTGCCACCGGAGGGTCTTCCGACAGGTGACGGGCCCGACATGGTATCCTCGCCCTTGGTTCGCATGGACTACGCGGCTCATTTCGTGCGCGATCCCGGGATCTGTGCGGGTGAGACCGTCTTCCGAGGTACGCGGGTCTTGCTGCGCGCCGTGCTCGCCGATCTCGCTGATGGCGCGAGCACTCGGGAGATCCTCACAGACTTCCCTTCTCTGACCGAGGACCAGATTCGGGCTGCCATCGCATTCGCGGCGGCGGCTGCCCGCGATGACATGCCCGTGCCGGCCATCGCCACGGCGCGGTGAGACTCAAGCTCGACGAGAATCTGCCCGAGCGTCTCGTTCCGATCCTCGCCGAGATCGGCCACGACGTCGACACCGTGGTGCGAGAGGGGCTCGGCGGCCGCAACGACGACGAGCTCTGGCCGGTAGTCCAAGCGGCGGAGCGATTCCTGATCACGAAGGATCTGGGGTTCTCCGACGAGCGAGGCTACCCACCGGGCACACACCGAGGGATCATGGTGCTCAGGCTCTCGGATGATCGAAGCAGTGCTGTCGCAGAGCGACTGACGTCGGTCTTCGGTACTGAGCCAGTCGAAGCCTGGATTGGCTGCCTGGTCATCGTCACCGACCACAAGGTCCGCGTGCGGCGGCCCCGACCGATCCAGCCCGCACCGACTACCTAGGCGCGCACACAGGCCCGAAGCCGCGTCATCCCATCAGCCTTCGGATGGCGTCCGGCCACCTGGGCCATGACTGCAAAAGGAAACGGGCCGGAGCGCCTCGTGGCGCCCCGGCCCGTTCTCGAAACCCGCCGGCTCAGCCAACTTGCCGAGCCGACGGGACCTGTGAAGCTTCTAGAACTCGAG